>Ga0136600_1001335_pt1 | contig 11464 bp, 13 predicted proteins | sample AntRauMFilla2698_FD_104634 | JGI IMG/M metagenome (GOLD analysis project Ga0136600, IMG submission 104634) | Saline lake microbial communities from Rauer Islands, Antarctica - Metagenome Filla 2 #698 | ecosystem: Environmental > Aquatic > Non-marine Saline and Alkaline > Saline | place...
CGGCGCACGATGGAGGCGGGCGTGTGCACGATGTGCTCACGTTCGGGGAGATCCTTCAGATTGATGCGCTGAGCGTCCAGCCACTCGCCGAACGGACCCGACAGGGCGATCTCGCGCTTGATCTCATCATCTTCAATGAGTCGACCCTCTGCAGTGTCGACAAGGAACATCCGGCCCGGCCGCAAGCGCCCCTTGCGCACCACGCGAGCGGGGTCGATGTCGAGCACGCCGATCTCGCTCGCGAGTACCACCAAACCGTCGTCGGTCACCAAGAATCGACCGGGACGGAGCCCGTTGCGGTCCAGAGTGGCCCCCACGAGGGTTCCATCGGTAAAGGTCAGAGCGGCGGGGCCGTCCCACGGCTCCATGAGCATGCCGTGGTACTCGTAGAAATTCCGCAGCTCGGGGTCGATGTCGACCTGGTTCTCCCAGGCCTCCGGAATCATCATCATGACGGCGTGCGGCAGCGGGCGGCCACCGAGCGCGAGCAACTCCACGACCTCGTCGAACGAGGCGGAGTCGCTGGCACCGGGGGTCACCATCGGGAACACGTCATGGAGGTCGCCGAACAGTTCGCTCTCGAGCTGCGACTGGCGTGCCCGCATCCAGTTGCGGTTGCCCTGCACTGTGTTGATCTCGCCGTTGTGCGCCATCATGCGGAACGGTTGCGCGAGCGGCCACGACGGGAAGGTGTTGGTCGAATAGCGCGAGTGAACAAGGGCCAGTTTGGAGGCGAACCGCTCGTCGCTCAGGTCGGGATAGAACGGTTCGAGCTGCAGCGTCGTCACCATTCCCTTGTACACGAGGGTGCGCGACGACAGCGAGGGGAAGTACGAGCCGAGTTCGCGCTCTGCACGCTTGCGAAGTCGGAAGGTCTGTCGATCGAGCGCGATGCCCTTCGTTGCCTCGCCATCGGCATCGAGCCGAGTGGACCGCACGAACAGCTGCTCAAAAGCGGGCATGGCGGCGCGCGCCAGGTTTCCGATGTGATCCGAGTTCACGGGAACCTCGCGCCACCCCAGCACCTCAAGGTACTCTTCCGCGGCGATGCGCTCGATACCCTGCTTCTCGGTCTCGCGCTCGGCATCGTCCGTGGGCAAGAACCCCATACCGACGGCGTAGCTACCCGCGGCAGGGAGGTCAAACGGGGCGACACCGCGCAAGAACGCGTCCGGAATCTGGGTCAGGATTCCCGCGCCATCTCCCGTCCCCGCATCCGAGCCGATCGCTCCGCGGTGCTCGAGGTTGCGCAGGGCGTCGAGAGCAGCCTGAATGATGTCGTGCCCAGCCGTACCCCGCAGGGTCGCCACCATGGCTAGCCCGCACGCGTCACGCTCGTTGCGGGGGTCATAGAGACCCTGCGCCTCGGGCGCGGTGGAGAACCGGTGGAAAGGGGAGGCTGAAGCCATGGAAGAACCGTCCTCACGGTGACACTGGAGGCGTACGGGACGTCGCTGGCCCGAAGGGACGTGGCCCGACTCGAATCGATCGGGCCCAGAGACCGCGTGTGGTGGCGATCAGGTGGGTTACGGCTGGGCGGCTGACCCGCTTGTGGCGGTGGCCGAACCGGCGCGTGCACCGGAGGAGACGGCGTCGTTGTCGTCATCGTCCGAGTCGCTGTACACGTCGTCTGAGTCTACCCCAGCACCCTGAATCCACTCCCGACCGGGTTGGTAGGCAGAGGGCTCCTCACCATGATGGCGCCGTCGCTGCACGAGCACGATGATGAGGCCCAAGAGCACCGCACCCCAGGCCGCCCATACGTTGACCCGCACACCGAGGAAGAGCTCGGACGGATCGAGGCGAATGGTTTCGAACACGCTGCGCCCCACTCCGTACCAGATGAGGTAGCCAGCCAGCAGTTTGCCCCACTGGATGCGCAAGCGGGCATCCAGGAGCAACAGAACTGCCACGCCCACGAGGTTCCAGATGATTTCGTAGAGGAACGTGGGGTGGAACAGGGTGTCCTCGGGGAGGCCCACGGGAATCGCTCCATTGGGGCGATCGATCTCGAGACCCCACGGCACATCGGTGGGGAGCCCGAAGAGCTCCTGATTGAACCAATTGCCCAGCCGTCCGAAGGCTTGCGCGAGCAGCAGACCGGGCGCGAGGGCGTCGGCGAACGCGGTGAAGCGAACTCCCGTCACGCGACAGCCGACCCACGCTCCCAGCGCTCCACCCAGGAGAGCTCCGAAGATCGCCATACCGCCCTCCCAGACGTACAGCGTGCGCAGCAGGTCTGCTCCCTCGAAGAAGTAATCATTGGGGTGCGTGACGACGTGGTAGATGCGCCCACCGATAATGCCGAACGGCACTGCGAAGAGGGCGATGTCGAGAACGATCCAGGGCTCGGCACCACGACGCGTCAAGCGGTAGTGAGTGAGAAGCACAGCAGCCACGATCCCCGCGAGAATGCACAGCGCATACGCGTAGATGTTCACGTCAAAGCTGAACCAGCCCAGACCGAGGTCGCGAAGCCACTGGCCGAGGTTGAAGACCTGCCATTCGGGGTCGGGGCTGGGGATGCTGAAGGGAAGGGTCACGGTGAGAGATACCTTTCTGGCCGTGGGGCGACGATCAGCCTAGCGGCGAGAGCCACGAGCGGTGGGCGAGGATGCTCCCACGGCGAGTTCGGCCGCGACGGCGGCGACTGCTGAGACCCCGCCCTCTCCGAGAGCGGTGACAAGACGGGAGCCGACGATAGCGCCGTCCGCGTACTCGAGCACGTCGCGCACGTGCGCGGCGGTCGAGATTCCGAGCCCGACGCACGTGGATGTCGAGCCGGCCTGCCGGAGTCGGGAAACGACACCGCGCGCAGCCTGGTCCACATCGGCGCGGGCCCCGGTGATGCCCATCGTGGAGACCGCGTACACGAATCCACGACTGACCTCGACCGTTCGCTGCAGGCGGCGCTCACTCGAGGACGGCGCAGCGAGGAAGACGCGATCGAGATCGTACTCGTCCGAGGCGTCCAACCAGTCCGCGGCCTCATCGGGGATGAGATCGGGTGTGATGAGTCCCGCTCCCCCGGCATCGCGCAGGGAGCGCGCGAAGTTCTCTACCCCGTACTGCACGACGGGATTCCAGTAGGTCATCACGAGGATGGGAGCCGTCACGCGCTCGCGAATGCGCTGCACCGCGGTGAACCCGTCTCGCAACCGGAACCCACTCTGCAGCGCTGCCTGTGTGGCCTTCTGGATGGCCAACCCATCCATGACGGGATCGCTGTAGGGCAGGCCGAGTTCGAGAACGTCAACCCCGTTCTCGACGAGCGCGATGGCCGCCTCGATGCTCGTGGCGAGGTCAGGAAAACCTACCGGCAAGTACCCGATGAGTGCGCCCGACCCGGCATCCACCCGAGTCGCGATGGCCGACTCCACGGCGCTCGACCTCACGAGATCACCGCACCAGCGGAATCCACGAGACCGAAGTAGCGCGCGGCGGTTTCCATGTCTTTGTCACCACGACCGCTCAGGGACACCAGTACGACTCCCTCGGGACCGAGTTCTCGCCCGAGCTCGAGCGCTCCGTGCAGAGCGTGGGCTGTCTCGATGGCGGGAATGATGCCCTCCGTCCGGCTCAGCAGGCGCAGAGCATCCATCGCTTGAGCGTCCGTGACGGGGCGGTATTCGGCACGGCCGATCTCATGAAGCCACGCGTGCTCGGGGCCGACCCCGGGGTAGTCGAGGCCCGCCGAGATCGAGTGAGACTCCATCGTCTGGCCGTCTTCATCCTGCAGCATGAGGCTCTTGGCGCCGTGGAGCACCCCCGGTCGGCCCTTGCTGATGGTCGCGGCATGGTGCAGCGTCTCGACGCCGTCGCCCGCCGCCTCATTGCCGACCAGCCGAACGCTCTCGTCATCCAAGAACGCGTGGAAGATGCCCATCGCATTGCTCCCGCCGCCCACACAGGCGACAACGGCATCGGGCAGGCGGCCTGTGAGCTCGAGCACTTGCTCGCGGGCCTCGGTGCCGATGACCGCGTGGAAGTCGCGAACCATCGTCGGGAACGGATGCGGGCCCGCCACCGTTCCGAGGAGGTAGTGGGTGGTCTCGACGTTCGCGACCCAGTCGCGCATCGCCTCGTTGATGGCGTCCTTGAGAGTGCGCGAGCCCACCGTGACGGGCACCACGGTGGCGCCGAGCAGGTTCATCCGGGCGACGTTGAGCGCCTGGCGTTCGGTATCCACTTCGCCCATGTAGACGACGCACTCGAGGCCGAAGAGGGCCGCAGCTGTCGCGCTCGCGACGCCGTGCTGCCCCGCGCCGGTCTCGGCGATGATGCGCGTCTTCCCCAAACGCTTGGCGAGAAGCGCCTGACCGAGCACATTGTTGATCTTGTGACTGCCGGTGTGGTTCAGGTCTTCGCGCTTGAGCAGGATGCGCGCGCCGCCCGCGTGCTCGCCGAAGCGTCGCGCCTCCGTCAGCAGCGACGGGCGACCGGTATACGTACGGTGCAGTTCGGCGAGCTCGGCCGCGAAAGCCGGATCCACTCGCGCGGCTTGGTATGCCTCGTCGAGCTCATCGAGCGCCGCGATGAGTGATTCGGGAACGAATCGGCCCCCGAACGAGCCGAAGTAGGGTCCCACCTGTTCGCGCAGAGTCATGTGACCGCCAAGAATTCGTGAAGTGCGGCGACGGGATCGCCGCCGGTGACCAGTGCCTCACCGATCAGGACCACGTCGGCCCCTGCCCGACGGTAGTGCTCGACATCTGCGATTCCGCTGACTGCCGACTCCGCGATGCGAATCGTCCCCTCGGGGATGCTCGGCGCGAGTCGGCCGAAGAGGTCGCGATCGAGCTCAAAAGTGGTCAGGTCTCTCGCGTTGACGCCGATCACGGCTGCTCCCAGATCGACGGCGCGCCTCACCTCGTCTGCATCGTGCGTCTCGACGAGGGGCGTCATGCCGAGCTCGATGATGAGCCCGTGAAGACTCGACAGCGTGTCGTCGTCGAGTGCCGCGACGATGAGCAGCACGAGGTCGGCACCCGCGGCCCGCGCTTCGAGAACCTGATATGGCTCAGTGATGAAATCTTTGCGCAGCACGGGAATCTCGACCGCGGCACGCACCGCGTCGAGGTCAGCGAGGCTGCCAGCAAAGCGCCGTTCCTCGGTCAGAACGCTCACGGCGCTCGCCCCGCCCGCGGCGTACGCCCGCGCCAACTGCGCAGGATCCGTGATCGCCGACAACGATCCGCGCGACGGACTCGCCCGCTTCACTTCAGCGATCACTTTTACCCTCGCGCCACGAGCGAGCGCAGCCCGGGCATCGAGCGCGGGTGGTGCCGCGAGGGCAGCGGCTTCGACCATCTCCCACGACCGCGACTCTCGCCGACGGGCGGCATCTTCACGCGCGCCCGCGACGAGTTCCGCCAGCACTTAGGTGCGCGCCTTCGAGACGTGCCGCGGGCCCTTGACGCCGTAGCCCGCCTTCGCGAGCACGCCACCCAGAATCCAGCCGACGAGCACGAGTGCTGCGCTCGCCCAGACCGCCCAGGCCACCTCAAAGAAGAAGGCGACGGTGCCGGTCGTGAAGCCGACGAGCATGATCGTGACGGCGATCCACGCGGCGGGCGAGTGCCCGTGTCCGGGCTCTGACTGGGCGTTCATGTCTCTCCATCGCGTCGAGGGAAGGTGAGTCTCGAGTCTATCGTGTCGTCGGGTCTCGGCCGTCGCTGAGGGCGTCCCATGCCCCGACACTGTCGTCACCCGATCCCTCCGCCTCGGGGGCCGTGCGGTCGAAGCGCTGTACGCGCGCCGGCCACGAGCGGGCGGTGAGGGCGATGAGGAGTCCCACGGCGGTCGCGAGGATTCCCACGATGACCGCGAGGAGGGGCCACGCTGTCAGCTGCACATCGTCAATGAGCGCCCGAATCGAGGACTCGCCGTCGACGCCGGTGAGGGCAGTCACTCCGGACGCCGCGGCGATCACGGGGTCTGCCACGGCGCGAAAGCTCACGGCGATCGACACCGCGCCCAGCAGTGCGAGCACGACCCCCAGCGCCGGTCGCACGCGAGGCGCCGCGATCGCGAGCGCAGCGGTGAGTGCAAGCCACGCGATCGCGATCGCCGGTAGCACGGCCGCGGCGCGGTCGCCCGAGACGAGGATGCTGACGCCATCGCTCAGTGTGATCTCCACCCACGGCTGGCCCCAGGCCACGAACAGGGCTGCGGCGAGCAGTGGAGGCGTGAGCAGGGAGGCCACCCGCACGCGGGAACCGCGGCGCGGGGCATCCTCACTCCTCATGCGACACCTCCCTCAGCGCGTTGGCGATCGCCACTGCACGCAAGGGTGCCGCAGCCTTCGCGAGCGTCTCCTGAAACTCGGCCTCGGGCTGCGAGTCGGCGACGAGTCCCGCGCCTGCCTGCACCCGCGCGACTCCATCCGAGAGAAAAGCAGTGCGGATCGCGATCGCGAGATCAGTATCGCCCGAGAAGGCGAGGTAGCCGACGACTCCCCCGTAGACACCGCGGCGCGCGGGTTCGAGCTCGTCAATGATCTCGAGCGCGCGTGGCTTGGGCGCTCCGCTCAGCGTGCCGGCAGGGAAGGTGGCGCGAAAGACGTCGATGGGCGACGACTCTGGTCGCAGGGTTCCCTCGACGCTCGAGACCAAGTGCATGATGTGGCTGAAGCGCTCCACCTGCATGAACTCGGTCACCTCCACCGTGCCCGCAGCGCACACCTTCGAGAGGTCGTTACGCGCGAGGTCGACGAGCATGAGGTGCTCGGCCTGCTCTTTGCGGTCAGCCAGCAGTTCGTCGGCCAGCTCACCGTCGCGCTCCGGCGTCTCCCCCCGGGGGCGGGAACCCGCGATGGGGTGCATGTGGGCACGATCGCCCGTCACCTTGACGAGAGCCTCCGGTGACGAGCCAACGATCGCATACGGGCTTCCGGAGGGCGTGCGCAGCGTCAAGGCGTACATGTACGGTGACGGGTTGAGCGCGCGCAAGACGCGGTAGACCTCGAGCGGACTCGCCGTGAGTTCGTGATCGAACCGCTGTGCGATCACGACTTGAAAGACGTCGCCGTCGCGAATGAACCGCTGGGAGCGCTCGACCGCCGCCAGGTACTCAGCGGGGGTCGAGCGGTGATGGGCCGTCGGTGCGGCGTCCAAGTCGATGCGCGCGACCTCGGGCGCGGCCGCCTTCGTCATCGCGTGCTCGAGCCGATCGAGGCGTTGCCGCGCATCGCGCCACAGCTCGTCCTCGTCGTGTGTTCCGTCGTTGAGAGCGCTCACGACGAGGGAGACAGTGCCCTGACGGTGATCCATGACGACGAGCTCGGCGACGAACGCGAGAGCCAACTCGGGGCACGCGAAGTCGCTGGGAGGAGCGCTGGGAAGGTGTTCCACCTGCCGGACGGTATCCCAGCCAATGAATCCCACGAGACCTCCGGTGAGGGGAGGATGGCCCTCCTCGTGGGGTGACCGCCACCGATCGTAGAGAGCGTCGAGAGCGGCCAGCGAGTTCCGAGGCGCAGCGCCACCGAAGGCCCGAGCCTCGTCGACGTCGTCCGCGAGCCACACCGTGTCGCCGCCCTGCTCGGTGAGGACCCCGAACGAGCGCACTCCGATGAACGAGTAGCGCGACCAGATGCCCCCTTGCTCCGCGGATTCCAACAAGAAGCTCCCCGCGCGACCCTCAGCGAGAGATCGATACAGGCCCACGGGCGTGAGCGCGTCGGCGAAGAGCGTACGGATCACGGGAACAACGCGGGAGTGGGCGCACTGCTGCGCGAAGTCGTCGCGGGTGGTGTCGGTGTTCACGGTCATGACGGCTCCCCCACCACCGGATCGAGCGGGTCGACATCGAAACATGCCGCGGCTCCCGTGTGGCACGCAGCACCGATCTGGTGCACGCGGATCAGCAGCGTGTCACCGTCGCAGTCGAGCGCGGCAGCGCGGACGTACTGACGGTGCCCACTCGTGTCTCCCTTGCGCCAATACTCGTGGCGTGATCGGCTCCAGAAGGTCACGCGGCCCTCGGTGAGCGTTCGTCGCACTGCCTCGGAATCCATCCACCCGAGCATGAGCACCGCTCCCCCGACGTCGTCTTGAATGATCGCTGGCACAAGGCCAGCGTCGTCGAAGCGGATGCGCTCGATCACGCTGTCTGTGGACGCCGAATTTCCGCTCATCGCACCATCATCCCCTCCCGACGAACGGCACTCTTGACCTCGCCGACCGTGAGTTGACCCGTGTGGAAGACGCTCGCCGCCAACACGGCATCGGCCCCGACGCGCAGAGCCGGGGCGAAGTGGTCGAGCGCACCGGCACCGCCCGAGGCGATGACGGGCACGGTCGCGATAGCGCTGATGGCGGCGGTGAGTTCGAGGTCGAAACCCTCTTTCGTACCGTCGGCGTCGATCGAGTTCACGAGCAGCTCCCCGGCACCGCGGTCCATCGCTTCTCGCGCCCATTCGACGGCATCGACGTCGGTGCGTTCCCGGCCGCCGTGCGTTGTCACGATGAACCCGCTGCTCGCGCGCGCATCACGCGTGACATCGAGCGACAACACGCACACTTGCGAGCCGAACCGACGCGCGATCTCGTCGACGAGCGACGGGCGCGCGAGAGCAGCACTATTGACGCCGATCTTGTCGGCGCCGTGTGCCAAGAGTCGCGAGACGTCGTCGACGCTGCGCACCCCGCCGCCGACGGTGAGAGGAATGAAAACCTGCTCTGCAGTCTCTCGAACGACGTCGTACATCGTGTCGCGATTGTCGACGGTCGCCTTCACATCGAGGAACGTGATCTCGTCGGCACCCTGCTCGAAGTAGCGACGGGCGAGCTCGATCGGATCCCCTGCGTCGCGCAATCCTTGAAAGTTCACGCCTTTCACGACCCGACCCGCAGCGACGTCGAGACAGGGAATGATCCGGACGGCGAGAGCCATCAGATGCGAGCCGCGTGGATCGGGCTCACGAGAATCGCCCGGGCACCGAGCTCGTAGAGCTCATCCATCACGTGGTTGGTGTCGTTGCGGGGCACCATCGCGCGCACGGCCACCCAGGCCGGGTCGGCGAGGTCACTCACGGTGGGCGACTCCAGGCCCGGAGTGATGGCCCCAGCGCGGTCGAGCAGTTCGCGCGGCAGGTCGTAGTCCATGAGCACGTACTGTCGCGCGACCAGCACGCCCTGGAGCCGACGCTGGAGGGTGGCGATGCCGGGTCGATCGGGTGCAGCGCTGATCAGCACAGCGGTCGATTCGAGAATGACCGGGCCCACGATCTCGAGACCCTGCGCTCGGAGTGTTGAGCCCGTGGAGACGACGTCGGCCACCGCATCGGCGACGCCCAGCCGCACGGCCGACTCCACGGCGCCGTCCAGTCGAACGAGTGCGGCGCGAACACCGTGACGCTCGAGGAAGTCTTCGACGAGAGCAGGGTAGCTCGTGGCGATGCGGCGACCACCGAGGTCTTCGAGCGACGAGATGTTTCCCGGCTCTGCGGCGAATCGAAACGTGGAGTGACCGAAGTCGAGACTGCCAATCTCGACCGCGGCAGACCGGGAATCCAGCAGCAGGTCCCGGCCGGTGATGCCCACGTCGAGGGCTCCTGACCCGACATAGGTCGCGATGTCACGAGGGCGCAAGTAGAAGAACTCCACACCGTTGCGCGGGTCTGCCACCGTGAGTGCGCGCGGATCGCGCCGACCCGTGTATCCCGCCTCGTGCAGCATCTCGATGGCGGTCTCAGAGAGCGAGCCCTTGTTGGGCACCGCGATTCTCAGCATGTGCTTGTTCGCTTTCCTGGTCGCAGTGGGGCGAGAGAACACCCGGGAACACTCACAGGTGCCGATACACGTCGTTGAGGGTGAGCCCCTTAGCGATCATGAGCACTTGCACGTGATAGAGAAGTTGCGAAACCTCGAGGGCCGTCGCGGCGTCGGATTCGTGCTCAGCGGCCATCCATACTTCGGCCGCCTCCTCCACGATCTTCTTGCCGATCGCGTGGATTCCCGCGTCGAGCTCGGCCACCGTGCCCGAGCCCTCGGGACGGGACACCGCCTTCTGGCTCAGCTCGTCGAAGAGCGCCTCGAAAGTTTTCACGCCCCCAGGCTACCGGGCACAGAACGGGTACGAGCTCTGCGCCGGACGCCCGTATCGCGCAACAGTCGCGGGGGGTTTAGGAGACCCCGAGCAGGTCGATCACGAAGACGAGAGTCTTGCCCGACAGTCGATGCCCGCCGCCCGCCGGGCCGTAGGCGAGCCTGGGTGGGCACACGAGCTGGCGACGCCCCCCGACGCGCATCCCGGGAATGCCCTGCTGCCAGCCCGCGATGAGGCTGCCGAGCGGGAAGTTGATGGAGCTGCCGCGGTTCCAGGAGGCATCGAACTCGTCGCCAGTGTCGAACTCGACGCCAACGTAGTGCACGTCGACGGTCGAGCCCGGTGTCGCCTCGACGCCGTCGCCCACCTCGAGGTCGGTGATGACGAGCTCCTCGGGCGCGGGCCCCTCGAGAAAGTCGATCTCGGGCTTGGTCTTGTCGGTCATGCCTCTATCCAACCAGAGACCGAGGCCCCGGTGTGACGTGCTCAGCCCGCACGCACGTGAGCCGTGGCGGCCCGCCTCAACTCCGCGATCGCATCCTCCACGGATGCGCTTCCGTAGACACTCGAGCCGGCCACGAAGGTATCGGCCCCCGCCTCGGCGGCCATCCCGATGGTGTCGAGGGTGATGCCGCCATCCACCTGCAGCCAGACATCTCCCCCGCTGCGTCGCACGGCGTCGCGCAGCAACCGCAGCTTGGGCAGGGTCTCAGGCATGAAGGACTGCCCGCCGAAGCCCGGTTCGACGGTCATGACGAGGATTTGGTCGAACTCTGGCAGCACGTCGAGATACGGCTCAATGGGCGTTCCCGGCTTCACCGCAAGCCCCGCTCGAGCTCCGCGCTGCCGCAGCGCCCGCGCAGTGGCGCGGACATCCGTAGCGGCCTCTGCGTGAAAGGTCACCGAGTATGCCCCGAGCTCGGCGTAGCCGGGTGCCCAGCGGTCGGGGTCCGAGATCATCAGGTGCACATCAAGGGGGATCGGGGAGACCGCCTGCAAGCGCTCCACCATGCGCGGCCCGAAGGTCAGATTCGGCACAAAGTGGTTGTCCATGACGTCCACGTGGACGAGGTCTGCGGAGCTGATCCGATCGACCTCGCTCTGCAGATTGACGAAGTCGGCCGACAGGATGCTCGGATTGATGCGCACAGTCACGGTCTTGAGGGTAGCGAGCGGGTCGGGTTTCCCGAAGACGACGGTCCGGCGAGCAGTTGAATGAACATGGCATCCGTGCCGTGACGATGGGGCCACAACTGCACCGCTCCGCCTCCCGCGGCCGCCTCGAGTGGTTGCCTGCTGATGGCGTCGAGGATGCCCGGAGTGTCGAGTCGCTCGATGAGCGGGTGGTCACGCAGGACCGCGTCCACCACGTCGGTCGTTTCGGCCGGGTGCGGCGAGCACGTGACGTAGGCGA
>Ga0136600_1001337_pt1 | contig 11456 bp, 11 predicted proteins | sample AntRauMFilla2698_FD_104634 | JGI IMG/M metagenome (GOLD analysis project Ga0136600, IMG submission 104634) | Saline lake microbial communities from Rauer Islands, Antarctica - Metagenome Filla 2 #698 | ecosystem: Environmental > Aquatic > Non-marine Saline and Alkaline > Saline | place...
AATCGCGCCCAGGCGCGCAAACACCAGGGCAGCAGCAAACACGGTGATGGAGATGTCGAACCCGGCGACCATGGCGGTCAGCCTGCGACGATTCTGTCGACGACCGTCATCATGAAGTTGGACAAAAGCGCCGCCATAAGCGGCAGGAAGATCAGGAGCGCCAGGAAGATCGCGATGATCTTGGGCACAAAGACCAGCGTCATCTCCTGAACCTGTGTCAGCGCCTGCAGAAGCGCGATCACCACGCCCACGGCCAGCCCGATCAGCATGACCGGCGCGCACATGGCCAGCATGGTCCAGATCGCTTCTGCACCGATGTCCAGGACTTCGCCGCCCGTCATGACCGGTCTCCGTTCACGCTGCATTTTGCGGCGCTGAAAAGGGCTCTTGCGCGGATTCTATGCGCTTACGCAAAGGTTAACGAAAGCGGTTAAGGAAGGTTGAAGATCAATTAATCCGTCACGCATACGGACCGTCATCTCGCGAAGGGGTCCTCCTGAATTCGGGACATGACAAAATTGCAACATTCGTAATCATTTATCGAAGAATTTAATAAATCGACCTTGCTGCGCTGCAACACTCCTGCGCAGGCTGGTGGTCTCGATAGCGAACTGAGTGCAACAGCGCCGGTTCGTGAGTGATCCACTGGGGAGACCACGATGATTAATGTTCGTAAAAGCCACATGGCGCAACTGCGTCGCGCCGCACTTGCCGGTGCGTCACTCGCCGTTCTTGGCGCTGTGCCGGCTTATGGTCAGGAAACCGACGACAGTCAGGCTGAACCGGTCGTGCAAGCAGACCGCGTCGTCGTGACCGGCTCGCGGATCGCATCAGACAGCACGCTGAGTGCGCCGAGCCCGGTCGTGGCCATTGGGGCCGAAGATATCAAGACCTCCGGCCAGATAGACCTTGGCGCTCTGCTGCGCGAATCTCCTCAACTGCAAGCCTCGCTTCCGGGTTCATTCTCAGCGTTTAACGGAAGTCCGCTGGGCGCCAGCCTGTTGAACCTTCGCAATCTGGGCGATGAACGCACGCTCGTGCTTGAGGACGGACGCCGCCATGTATCGGCAATCGAAGGCACAGCCTCGGTCGATGTGAACACCATCTCCACCGCTTTGCTCGGACGTGTCGAAGTTCTCACCGGCGGCGCGTCGGCGATTTATGGCGCGGACGCGGTCAGCGGCGTGGTAAACTTCATTATGCGCGATGGCGGCTCCTTTGACGGGCTGGAGTTCCGCAGTCAGGTCGGCATCAGCGATGATGGCGACGCTGACGAAATCTTCGTCTCGATCGCCAACGGGTTTGAAACCCCGGACGGTCGCGGGTCGATCGTCTTTGGTGTTGAGTACCAGACAACCGAACCGTTCTTCGCCAGCGACCGTGACTTTGCGGGTTCGGGCCTGTTCACCCAGGTCGCGAACACCGCCGCGACTCAGGCTGCCTTTGGTGTTGATCCGCGGTTCTCAAACACGTGGGTGCCTGACTATCGGCTGCCGATCTCGAGCGACGCTGGCGTGATTTCTCTGGTCGGCAGCGCATTCGGCTCTGTCGCGGGCTCCGGTGGTACGATCGGGTGCGGCGTTCTCGGCACGACCAATATTGCCGAATGCCAGATCGTAGGCGCTGACGGCGCGGTCCGTCCTTATAACCCTGGCAACGTCTATATTGGCCCGTTTGACGCCAGCGGCGGCGACGGCGTTCCCGCCAGCCCGGACAGCGAGTTGATCTGGCCGGAGAGCGACCGAATCCTGTTGCAGGCGGCCACAGAGTACGAAATCAACGAATACATCAACTTCTTCGCCGATGCGAAGTATGTGTTCTCGGAAACCATCGAGACCAACCAGGTCAACGGGTTCAATGACGATATCCCAATCGCGCTCGACAACCCTTACATCCCGGCGGCTTTGCGCGCTGATATCAACACGCTGATCGGCCAGGGCATCACACCAAACTTGGTGATGTCGCGCGACGTGCTGGATATTACCGCGCGGTCAAACCCGGTCGCAGAGCGGAAAACGTTCCGGATCGTGACCGGATTCAACGGTGAAATTCCCGGTCTCGGATTCGACTATGAAGTCTTCTATAATTATGGGCGCACCGACGCCGACATCAGCTCTCGGGCGCGTCTAGAGGACCGCTATTTTGCTGCGATCGACGCCGTCGTTGACCCGGTTACCAATCAGATTGTGTGCCGGTCCGAACTCACTCCTGGTGCGGTCCCTCCGACCTCGCCCTTCCCGTCGGCCAACGGCAATTTCGGTTTCCTGACGTTCCAGCCGGGCAACGGGCAGTGCGTGCCGGTCAACCTGTTCGGCAAAGACTCGATCACCCAAGACGCGGCCGACTTCATCTTCCAGCCGACGGTCTCGCAGAACGAAATCACTCAAGAGAATTTCTCCGCCACCGTCAGCGGCGACTCCGAGGACTATTTCAGCCTGCCGGCGGGCCCGATCTCTTTCGCGCTGGGTTATGAATGGCGGGAAGAAGCGAGTTCATTCACGCCGGACAACTTCTCTGCGGCGGGTCTGACCTTCGGCACGCTGGACTCCCGCTCCGGCCCGACCAATCCCTCTGATGGATCGTACAATGTGTCCGAGTTCTTCGTTGAAGCCCGGGTTCCGATCATCAGCGGTGTGCAGTTTATCGAGAACCTGGAGCTTTCCGGCGCCTACCGGAGCTCGGACTACGATCCCTACGGAGAGACTGAGACCTGGAGCGTTGGTGGCCGTTGGTCGCCGGTTGAGACCTTCACATTACGGTCCACGTTCTCCCAGGCAGTCCGCGTGCCGAACATCGGTGAGGCCTTCGCTCCGACGTTCGCCGCAACAATCGGCGCGGGCAGTGACCCCTGCAACCAGAACTTCATCAATGCCGGGTCTCAGTTCCGCTTTGACAATTGTGTCGCCCTCATCGGCGGTGCAGTGACCAACGGCACCTACGACTCGACGAACTTCCTTTCGGCGTTTGTCGCCGGGACCACCGGCGGCAACCCCAACCTCGATCCGGAGGAAGCCGAGACCTTCACCTTAGGCGGTGTCTGGCGGCCTGCGGGCGAGTTCGGTGGCCTGTTCGACCGTCTGGTCGTGACCTTGGACTACTATGACATCCAGATTGATGGTCTGATCGACAGCCTGACCGGCTTCAACATTGCCCAGAACTGCGTCGACGCCCCAACCATCAACAACCAGTTCTGCGCGGCGGTTGACCGTGATCCCACCAACGGGTTCATCACCGACTTCAGAGCCGGTATCATCAACCTCGCTGCGGTTGAAACGAGCGGAATCGACTGGCGTGCCGACTATAGCTTTGACGCACCGGCGTTCCTGCCGTTCGCAGACCCAGGTCAGATCCGGCTTTCGACCCTGGGTACCCACTTCCTCACCAATGAGGAAACGCGTGACGTGTCCGCTCCGGAAGCGGTCACCGATGTTCTGGGAACCTTCACGCGTCCGGAGTGGATCTTTAACGTCAACGCTGACTGGGAGATCTCGGACTTTGTTGTCGGCTGGCGTGCTCGTTTCGAAGACGATCAGCTGCTGCCGGGCCTGGAAAACCAGGATCTTGAGAATGACCCGGACTTCGTGAGCATCACGAACACGGGTACGTCCTGGGTCCATGATTTCTCGTTGTCCTACCTGCTGAGCGATGACTACGAGATCTACGGCGGCGTGAACAACGTGTTCGAGGTAGAGCCGTATCTGGGCACGCTCTCGCGGCCGGCCGGTCCGCGTGGACGCTTCTTCTACGTCGGCGTCAACGCCACGTTCTAAGGCCAAGGTTGAGCGGACAGCCGGCAACGGCTGTCCGCGACCTGGCGTCATACCTAAAAAAACCCCCGGGAGCGTCTGCTCCCGGGGGTTTTCGTCTTGATAGCTGCAACATGGCTAAGCTGAACGCAGCGACCTAGATCGGCATTCTCAGGATTTCCTGATAGGCACGGATGACCTGGTCGCGTACCGCGATCACGGTTTCCAGCTGCACTTCGGCGGCGGCCACCGCGGTGACCACGTCGATCATTTCGGCCTGGCCGGTGGCCGCGGCGTTGGTCAGGGATTCTGCGCCGCGCACATTGGCTTCCACCGAGCCCACGGCCTCACGCACCATATTGGCAAAGTCCGGAGCGCCGGCGGCCCCGGCGGCACCCGCCTGACCAGCTTCTTCAGCCGGATTGGGAGCGCCGGCCCGCCCGGCCTGCTGGGCGACGGCGGCGTAGGCGCGAAGGGCGGCGAGGTCCATGGCTTAGCTCCTAGCGGCGCAGAAGGTCGAGCGTGCGCTCGAGCATGCGGCGTGTGCCTTCCACCATGGTGAGATTCGCTTCGTAAGACCGCTGCGCATCGCGCATGTCCATCAGCTCGATCAGGCTGGAGACGTTGGGATACTTCACATACCCCTCCCCGTCCGCTGCCGGGTGGCCGGGCTCATAGACGCTGCGAAACTCGCTCTGGTCGGGGCGCACATCATTCATGCGGACCACCCTCGCGCCAAGCTCGCGATCCATCACCGCGTCAAAGACCGGGATCTGACGGCGATAGGGGTCGTCGGCAGCCGTCTGGCCGGTGGAATCGGCATTGGCGACGTTCTCCGCGATGACGCGCATACGCGCCGCCTGGGCGCGCAGGCCCGCGGCTGCGATCTGGAGCGTTTCTGAAGCTTTATCCAAGACTTAGCTCCTTATCCTACTGACCAGGGGGCCGGCCCGCGAGCCGGATCATGTTGAGGCTCTTTTGATAGAGGCTCAGCGCAGTTTCGTATTTCATGCGGTTTTCGTTGGCGCGGACCATCTGTTCCTCGATCACCACCGAGTTGCCGTTCACCGTGGTCTCGCTGTCGGGCCGCTGCTCGGTGCGGTAAGCTGCGGTCGACCCCGAAGTTGTGCCGCCATAGTGGCGCGGATCCGTCACGCGCAAGCCCCCGGACGACGCGCTCGCCTGTCCGTTCAGCACGCGCTCGAACTGGCTCTGCGAGATTTCGCCGGGGGTGAATCCAGGCGTGTTCACATTGGCCACGTTTTCAGCCAGCACGCGCTGACGGGCATTGTGATAGCCCAGCGCCTGGCGCAGCGTGGACAGAACATTGATGTCGTCGAAAGCCATGTCTGACGGCTCCCATGGGTTACGAGAGTGTTCACCCTGCAGCGCGCCGGTTAAGAGGCGCTTAACCGGGCTTAACGCCCGGGCCGACTCCCGTTAGCTCTTTTGATCAGACATGCGCCGGGGGCCAACCCCGAACCGGCGCGGGCAAGGGCTGCAGCGCTTTGGATATGATCGACTTTTCCCGCTATTTTGCCGCCCTTCTGGTGGTGCTCGGCCTTCTGGGCGGGGTCGCGGTGATTCTACGCAAGGGCTGGCTGCCGTCGGGTCTGATGAGTTTTCAGGGCCTGGACCGGCGCGAACGCCGCCTTGCGGTGAAGGACAGCCTGATTCTCGACCCGCGCCGGCGCATCGTCATCGTGAAGAGCGATGATGTGGAACATGTCCTTCTGCTCGGCCCCGAACGCGAAACCGTTCTGGAAACCCGCCCGGTGAAGGCCGTACCTGTGTTTCGGCCCGAAATGCCTGCGGAGTCCGTGGACGAGACCGGCGACTGGCTTGAAGACGAGCGGGACAACGGACAAGCAGACGGTCCTGAAGATGGGCACGACAAAGCGCCCTCTGAAAAATCCAGGCTCAGGGCCGCCGAATGATCGCGCGCGCGCTGAAACTGGCGGCGATCGCGGCCGGGCTCATCCTGCTGCTCGCGGCACCGGCGCTGGCCCAGCCGGCAATCAGCGTTGATTTTGGTGAAGGCACAGGGCTGACCGAGCGCGTCCTGCAGCTGATCGCACTGCTCACTGTGCTGAGCCTGGCGCCGTCCATCCTGATCATGACCACCAGTTTCGTGCGCATCATCGTGGTGCTCTCGCTGCTGCGCACCGCCATTGGCCTGCAGCAGAGCCCGCCCAACGCGGTGCTGATCTCGCTGGCGCTGTTTCTCACCGCCTTCATCATGGCGCCGGTGTTCACCCAAAGTTATCAGCAGGGGATCGAGCCGCTTCTGAACGGTGAGCTGACCACCGAAGAAGCCTTCGCTGAGACCACCCAGCCGGTGAAGATGTTCATGCTCGCCCACACCCGCGAGGAAGACCTGTCGCTATTCCTGGGGATTGCCGAGATCGAGCCGGAGTCTCCCGAAGCCACGCCGGTGCATGTGGTGGCGCCCGCCTTCATGATTTCAGAGCTGCGGCGCGCGTTTGAAATCGGGTTCCTGCTGTTCATCCCCTTCCTGATCATCGATCTGGTGGTCGCGTCCATCCTCATGTCCATGGGCATGATGATGCTGCCACCCATCGTGATCTCCCTGCCATTCAAGCTGATCTTCTTTGTTCTGGTGGACGGCTGGCGGCTTGTGGTGGGCTCTCTGGTGCAGAGTTTTGACAGCGGCACCTTGCCACCAGGGTGACAGGGCCCATGCGCCGGGCCAACGCTTGAGCCGCCAGGGCCGTTGAGGGGCCGCGCCTGACGACTGGCTCACACGGGTAACAGAAGATCAACTGGGGGCGTGTTGACTATCAGGCGGAGCCACGAACCGGCGCTTCTGCGACGTGGTCGAGGCCGGTCCAGGGTAATTGGCGGAAGCGATGGCTGGCGTGCACTATCTACAAAAAGAGCTTGGCGACCTGATCCAGCGTGATTTCAGGATCTGGAGCTTCATTCAGGAAAGCTCTCTGGACGGCGTCTGGTACTGGGATCTCGAGGAACCCGAAAACGAGTGGATGAGCCCGGAATTCTGGCGGCTCTTTGGCTATGATCCAGCCACCCGCGAGCATAAGGTCTCCGAGTGGCAGGACCTCATCTTCCCGCAAGATCTCGAGACGGCGGTGGAGAATTTCAACAAACACCTGGCCGACCCGAACCATCCCTATGACCAGGTCGTGCGCTATCACCATGCTGACGGACTGACCGTCTGGGTACGATGCCGGGGCATGGCGATCCGGGACGCCTCGGGAAAGGCGGTGCGCTTTATCGGCGCTCATAACGATCTGACCGCAGTCAAGCGCGCCGAGGAAGAGGCGCGGGCTGCCAATCTGCTCAAATCCCAGTTTCTCGCCAATATGAGCCATGAAATCAGGACGCCGCTGAATGGTGTCCTGGGGATGGCCCAGTTGCTGAGCCGCACTGATCTGGACGACCGGCAGCGCGACTATATCCGCATTCTGACGTCTTCAGGCACCGCTCTCCTCGAGGTGATCGAGGATATCCTCGACATCTCCAAGATCGAGGCCGGCATGCTGCGTCTGGAAACCCGTGAGTTCTCGCTTCACCGTCTATTTGACACCGCCCTGAGCGGAGTGAAAGGCGCAGCCGAAATCAAGGGCCTCACGCTGGAAACCACACTACAGCCGGGAATGCCGGATTATGTTTGCGGTGACGAAACGCGGCTGCGTCAGGTATTGCTTAATTTGCTCGGCAACGCCGTCAAGTTTACGTCCGAGGGCGTAATCGGCCTTGAAGCGCGCTGGACCGACGCGCGCCTGGTTGTGGATATTACCGATACAGGCCCGGGCGTTCCTCAAGCCATGCAAGCGCATATTTTCGACCGGTTCCGCCAGGCGTCCGAAGGCCTGGCGCGCGTGACCGAGGGCACGGGTCTCGGCCTGGCGATCTCAAAGGAGATCGCAGAGCTTGCCGGCGGCACCGTGACGCTTGTGGACCCCCAACCCACGCTCGGTGCCCATTTCCGCCTTGAGATCCCGCTGACGCCGGCCGCGGGCGAGAGCGCGCAACCCATACTGGGCCAGGGCAGCGAATGGGTGGACCTCAGTGAGACCCGCGTGCTTGTGGTGGAGGATCATCTCGCCAACAGGACTGTGCTCGTGGAGTATCTGAGAGCATCATGCGCCGATGTCGTAAGCGTCACCGATGGCGCTTCGGCGCTGGACTGCATGCGCGAGCATTCGCCCTTTGACGTCGTTGTGATGGACATGCCCATGCCGCGTATGAGCGGCGCCGAAGCGATGCGCGCCATGCGCCTTCACGGTGACGGCACGCCGGTCATCATGGTGACCGCCGACGCCGCGCCGGCAACCAGCGACCTGCTTCTGGACGCCGGCGCACGGTGTGTGCTTACCAAGCCGCTGGACCTTTCCCGCCTGGCCGTTGAGATTCGCGGCGCGGCCCGCGACACGCGCCTGGCCCGCTCCGCCTAGGTCCGCCCAAGCCCGCCCGGGGCCGCCTCAGATCACCACCCGCTCGCGCTTTTTGAGACGGTAGTGGATCGCCAGCCGGTCCAGCGCCAGTTTCAGGGCCGGCGCGCCGGTGCGTTCGGGCCAGCCCAGCTCACGCTCGGCGATTCCCATGCCGGTCTCGCGGATCACCACATTGAGCAGAAGCCGGTCAAAACCCGGGCCCACCGCGTCCAGGGCAGCCAGGACCCGCTCCTGGGCGTCGAGCCTTGAAACCGGTGCCTCGGCGCGGTCTTTCGGGGCAGCGCGGCCTCCCGAATGCGGCATGCCCGACCAGTCCTGAGTGACCCGGCTTTGCAGGGCGGAGCGATTATAGTCGCGCTCCAGGATCTGCGCGGCGGCAGCGTGGACCGGTTCAAGCAGAGGCGGCTTGCCGTTCTGCGTCTTGAAATAGCGCGCCAGCGGGCCGCCGGACCGGGCGAAGACCGAGCGTTCGCCCTCGGGCTCCATCACGATGCGCCGCTCCACAGGCCCGTGCTGGACCGCAAACCCGGCTGCCCCGGCCTCGTCACGGCGGGCCCGCAGCTCACCCTCGGGCGTCGCGACAAAGCCCGCCTCGACCGGCTCTACCGCACCGTCACTCAAGGCCCGGCGCATCTGCGCCTCGCTGACAAGCGCCAGCGGGCGCCGCCGGCGGTCGCCGGATGCGAACACGCCATAGCCTGGCTTGCCCGAAGACAAAGGCGCAAGAACCCGGCCCGGCCGGGCCAGACGCTCGATCCAGCTCATCACGCCCGCTCCAGAAGCTGGGCCGGAGGCGGTGCCGCGCGCAGGCAGACTTCCAGATCGTCCAGAAAGGCGTCAAACTCTGCCTCGTCGCGCCGGTCCTCATTGCGGTGGCAGGCATAGGCGGCGGTGGACCGATCGCGTCCAAAGGCCGAGGCGCATCTCTGCAAACTCATCTCGAACGCCACATGGGTGAGGTAAATCGCCACCTGGCGCGCCAGCGAAGCGCGCGCGGCCCCACGGGTGGGCTGGTCGATCTCTCCCGCCGGTACGCCGAGCGCGTAGGCCACCGTCTGCAGCGCCAGAAGGGCGCGCGCCCGGTCCTCTAGGTCACGTGATTGTGTCACGTCGTTCTCCCGTTCTTCTCATGTCCATTAAAACCCCGTCAGGGAGGAGCATGATAGGAACAGCAGAGGAACGCGAGGATAACTTTCCTATGCTAAGTGCGGCATTTTCTTGTACACGCTAGCGTATCACCCACAAGGCGAGCGCTTTACAACGGGGAGAAGTACGCCACAAGCAGGACACCAGCCAGAACAAAGGCCGTCCAGAGCGCCATGAGGCCCGAGGGGAAGTCGCGTGACAAGGCGCCAGCCGGGCTGAACAGATTAAACAGGCGTCTGCCAAAGCGCTTGACCCCGGTCCCGGCCAGGCCCTCGACAAACCGCACCAGAAGCCGACCCATGGCCGTGCCCCACCGCGCCAGCCCGTCGCCGGCATAGCGATAAAGCCAGTCAGCGTCGAGAATCGTGCGGTCGTCTTTGAGCGGATACAGTTTCAGCCAGACAAGCACCGCAAAGGCGAGCGCGCCGGACGCCAGGATCTGTAGCTGGCCAATGACCGAATCCAGCTTGTAGGGCTTGTAGTCCATTTCAAACGGCAAGAGCCCGTAGAGCGCCTGATAGTGCGTGCCCAGATAGACGCTGAGGAAGGCGCACAGCCCCATGGCCACCAGCATGCCGGTGGGCGCCTCCTCCACGCGCCAGGCGCGCTTTTTGCCGAAGAACGCAAAGAACGGCACCTTCAGCGCGCTTTGCTCCATCACCCCGGCGGAAGCGAAGATCATCAGCACGTAGAGCCAGGTCATATGCTCTTCGTGAACACTGGACAGGATCAGCGTCTTGGCCACAAAGCCGGAAAACAGGGGCGCACCGACCACGGCCAGCCCGCCCAGCACCGCAAACACGCCGGTGACCGGCATGGCCGAGAACAATCCGCCCAGCTCGGTCGCCTTGGTGGTGCCGGTGCGTTTCAAAATCGCGCCGGTCACCATGAACATCAGCGCCATGTAGATGACGCCCACAAAGGCGTTGGCTGCCGCGCCGTTGAGGGCCAGCTGCGTGCCCACCCCGATCGCTACGATCATGAAGCCCAGCTGGTTGATCAGCGCATAGGCCAGTGTGCGCCGCAGATCGTTCTCCACAATGGCAAAGAAGATCGGGAATACGGCCATGACCGCACCCACATAGATCAGCAGCTCCTCGCCGGGAAAGCCGCGCGCCAGGGCGTAAATCGCCATCTTGGTGGTAAACGCCGACAGCACCACCGCGCCGAACGCGGTCGCCTTCGGGTACGCATCGGGCATCCACATGTGCAGCAGCGGGAAGCAGGCCTTGATCCCGAACCCGAAGAGCAGGAGCCAGCCGGCCGCACTTTCAAGGTTCAGCGCCTCGAACGTCCACGATCCGGTCTCGCTCGCCCACATCGTGGCACCGCCCAGCACAAGCACGCCCGAAAGCACCTGGATGGCCAGATAGCGCAGGCCCGCGCGCCGCGCCTTCGCTCCGCCAGCCGCGAAGATCAGCGGCGCCGAGGCGATGGCGGTCAGCTCCCAGAAGAAGAACAATGTCAGCAAATCGCCCGCGAACACCGCCCCCACCGCCGAACCGGCATAGATCAGCGAGCTCGCGTCAGAAATCGGCCCGCGCTCATGGAAGGCGTAAATGCCGTTGATGAACGCAATGAGCACAAAAACCAGCGCCCACACGCGCGACAGCGCATCAAAGCGGAAGGTCTCCAGCGTCACCGGACCCAACTCAATGACCCCGTAAATTCCCGGCTCGCGCGTGGCGAACCAGCACGCGATCGCAACCAGCGGCGCGCCAATCATGATCGCCTTGCGAAGCCCTTTTTGCGGGATCACAAACGCCAACACTCCGCCAAGAATCAACGGCCAGGCTGGCGACAGGCCGTGGAACAGTCCGAACAGATCAGTCACGGGCAACGCTCCCGGGCTCTGCTGGCTTGCCAGATCTAACGGGATGATCAGCCCGGTCGCCGCGCTCGTAAAAGCCGGCGCTGGCCGACAGAAGCCCGCGCACCGCCCAGCCGGCGAAAATCGCCGCGGCCAGGGCCAGGCCCGGCAAAACTTCATAGCCACCGAGCACTTCAGGATATTTCGACCAGCCCTCACCGCCCGTAACAGCAAACTCCACCGCAAAACTGATCAGCAGTACCGCCAGAAGGGCGGCGACCACGAACAGCCCGGTGCGCGGTCCGGACAGGCGCT
>Ga0136600_1001338_pt1 | contig 11455 bp, 8 predicted proteins | sample AntRauMFilla2698_FD_104634 | JGI IMG/M metagenome (GOLD analysis project Ga0136600, IMG submission 104634) | Saline lake microbial communities from Rauer Islands, Antarctica - Metagenome Filla 2 #698 | ecosystem: Environmental > Aquatic > Non-marine Saline and Alkaline > Saline | place...
AATAGAAGTGGTACAGCTGTTAAGAAAGCGTTAGCTAAATTCAACACTGAAAAAAAAGACTGTTTAATTATATATGACGATCTAAATTTACCATTGGGAACAAATAGGATGAAACCTAATGGTAGTGCCGGTGGTCATAATGGAATTTCTGATATAATTGAGCGCTTGGGAAGTAATGATTTCTCACGTTTGCGATTTGGTATTGGAGATAATTTTTCGAGAGGTCGCCAAGTCGATTACGTACTAGCCCCTTTTGATGAAGATGAGCTTAATCTTAAAGATGAAGCTGTACAACATGCTCATGATGCTGCCCTTGCATTCGTGAATAATGGCATTGAAAGGGCAATGAATTACTTCAATTGAATTTTATAATTATAAACTAACGAAAAGAGAATTATGAATAACATAATCTATTTCATACCGGTAGCAGGAGTTGTTGCTCTTATTTTTACCGCTTGGAAATCTTCTTGGGTTACAAAACAAGAAGTAGGTACCGACCGTATGGCTGGTATCGCAAAAAGTATTGCAAACGGGGCCATGGCCTTCCTTAAAGCTGAATACAAAGTACTAGCTATTTTTGTAGCTGTAGTAGCTGCTATTCTCGCTTTTAGTGCAAATCCTGAAACTTCAAGTTGGATGGTTGCTATCTCATTTGTTGTAGGTGCATTCTGTTCTGGTTTGGCAGGTTTTATCGGAATGAAAGTTGCCACTAAAGCAAATGTAAGAACTACTCAGGCTGCAAGAACAAGTCTAGGAAAAGGGCTCGAAGTTGCTTTTGCTGGTGGTTCTGTAATGGGATTAGGTGTAGTTGGACTTGGGGTTCTTGGACTTTCAGGTTTATTCATTTTATTCTCGAATATATTTGGAATCGAAGGTGCGGGTGCTGTAAATAAAGTATTAGCAGTCGTTACTGGATTCTCCTTTGGTGCTTCTTCTATTGCACTTTTTGCACGTGTAGGTGGTGGTATTTATACTAAAGCTGCAGATGTTGGTGCCGATCTTGTAGGTAAAGTTGAAGCTGGTATTCCTGAAGATCACCCATTAAATCCTGCAACAATCGCAGATAATGTTGGTGATAACGTAGGTGATGTTGCTGGTATGGGTGCTGATCTTTTTGAATCTTATGTTGGTTCAATTATTGGTACTATGGTATTGGGTGCAGCGTTTATAGCTGATGCAACAATGAATGGTGGAGCCTGGACGGATAACTTTGACGGACTTTCAGCTGTATTACTTCCATTAGTGCTTGCAGCTACAGGTATTTTTACTTCTATTTTAGGAACATTCTTTGTTAGAGTAAAAGACGGTGGTGATCCACAAAGAGCTTTAAATATGGGTGAGTTTTTATCAGCCGCTGTTATGCTTGCAGCTTCTTTCTTTATTATTAAGTGGATGCTTCCTGCAACATGGACCTTCGCAGGTATTGAATACACAAGTATGGGTGTTTTCTGGGCCACAATCTTTGGTTTAGCAGCAGGTCTCTTGATTGGTTTAGTAACCGAACATTATACAGGAACAGGTACAAAACCAGTTCTATCTATTGTTAAGCAATCTGTAACAGGTGCGGCTACAAATATTATTGCTGGTCTAGGAGTTGGTATGATTTCAACTGCTATTCCTATTCTCATTATTGCAGTTGCAATTATTGGAGCATATAGCTTTGCTGGTCTTTACGGAATCGCAATTGCTGCGGTTGGTATGTTGGCAAATACTGGTATCCAGTTAGCCGTTGATGCATATGGTCCAGTTTCCGATAATGCTGGTGGAATCGCTGAAATGGCTGATCTTCCTAGCGAAGTACGTGAAAGAACTGATAAGCTTGATGCTGTAGGTAACACAACGGCTGCTATCGGTAAAGGATTTGCAATTGGTTCTGCTGCTCTTACTGCATTAGCCCTCTTCGCCGCTTTCATCACTGCTTACAATGCTACTCACGAAGTTAATCTTCCTGGTATTGATGTAACAGATCCTAACGTAATGGCTGCTCTATTTGTTGGAGCAATGCTACCTTTCTTATTTTCTGCACTTTCAATGCAAGCAGTTGGTCGTGCAGCAATGAGTATGATTGAAGAAGTTCGTCGTCAGTTTAAAGATATTCCTGAATTGAGAGCTGCTTTAGACGTCATGAATAAAAATGGCGACACAGAATACGCTGATTGGAATGACGCTGACAAAGCAACTTTTGATGCTGCAGATGGTAAAGCTGAGTATGAGAAATGTGTTGAGATTTCAACTACCGCATCTATCCGTGAGATGGTTCTTCCTGGACTACTCGCTGTAATCGTTCCTGTACTATTCGGATTTGTACCTAAATGGTTCGGAATTGGAGAGCCAACACTGGGTGCACAAATGCTTGGTGGACTTCTTGCCGGTGTAACTTCTGCAGGTGTTTTAATGGCACTGTTCCAGAGTAATGCAGGTGGTGCCTGGGATAACGCTAAGAAAATGATTGAAGAAGGCGTTACTATTGACGGTGTAGAGTATGGAAAAGGCTCTGAACCGCATAAAGCAGGTGTTGTTGGCGATACAGTTGGAGATCCTTTCAAGGATACTTCAGGTCCGTCATTAAACATTCTTCTTAAGTTAATGTCAGTTGTTGCACTTGTTATAGCAACAATGATCTAAGCTTTTTAAAAAGCGTATGCGATAAGCATTAAATTTTACATCCCACTTTTGAGAAATCATTAGTGGGATTTTTTTTTGGTCTTGATTACAATCCATATCTTCCAACAAGGCAAAGGCGAATCACAATCCGCCCCTCTCTACAACAAAAATACTAGAGCGCAAAGTAACCTATGAATAACTCTCAATTCTTAAAACTAATATTTCATCACGATCAACGATTAGATCAATTGGCAGACAGGAATGCTAATCGAACCAAGGAACAGATTGAATCCACATTAGCTGATTTCATGAAACCTGATCCTACCTATTCCCGATTATATTTTACGGGAACAGATCTTGAGAACGAGAGATTTGGAATCAATGTACTTTCTGAATACGAGAAGTTCATTTCTTCTCTTGAAAAAGGATTAGGCTCCGATTATCAAACTAATTCAGGAGACTATGATTCTTTGGGTAAAGCAATATCATCTTTAGAACTTGGAGAGGTGATTCTATTTGGCGATAAAAAACCAGATTTCGACATCTCATCTCTCCATATAGATACCAATTCAAATGTTGGGCATTTAAAAACTGAATTAAGAGAAGCTTTAGAAGCAGGTTTTGTTGTAATCTATAAAGAACAAGCTAAAGACGGTTTTGATCTACACATGTTTTCGAAGAAGAATATCTATCCTAAATTTTTTCATCCATTGCAGAATATGCTTCCTGATGCTTTTAGATTCTTTAGTATCAACGGGAAAAAGTTCAGATCCGAACGCCATTTCTATTTTGAAACATGGACATTAGAGAGACCTCCTCACGGATTTGAAGAGGTTTTTCCTGAATCGATATTGTAAATTTCTTTAATAAAACTGGTTCATTTAAAGCAGATAAATCTTTATCTTATTTAGACTATTTTTAAATAAGAAGATTTTATCAATGTTTCATCCCTTAAATACGAGTAGAGAAGGTGAACAAGTTATAGTTCGTTGTTTAACTTGTCATGGAGAAGATGCTTGCCGCTTAAATGAACTGGGTTGTGTTGAAGGTGCAAATGGGCGTATTATTTCCAATCAAAAACGTGTCATCCTTCAGGTTGGCGAAAGCCGGATTGCAATTACAGAGAATCTTGCAAAATCTATTCTTGTAAGTGCCCTATAATGTAATGGACAAACTTCTATCAGAAATTTCTCTTCCAAAAATAGTTACTATTAGAAACGTAACTGGTATTGATGCTACACGCCTGCTAGAAATGGGGATTACACCAGGAACAGAAATAGAAATTATTCGTCGAGCGCCCCTAGGTTTCCCTCTCGAAATTAAAGTAAGAGGATATTTTCTTTCGTTAAGAAAATCTGAAGCAGATTGTATTGAAGTTAGGCTAGACGAATGAATTTAGATTCGTTGACAATAGCATTGGTTGGAAATCCTAATACGGGTAAGACTACTATTTTTAATGCGCTTACCGGCCTTCGACAAAAGATTGCTAATTATCCTGGTATTACGGTTGAACGAAAAGTTGGAAGTACAATTATTGGTGGAGTACTTCATAAAGTAATTGATCTTCCTGGGACTTATAGCCTTAATTACAAAAAGATTGATGAACGTATTGCATATGAAACTCTAATAGGGAGCTACGAACACGAAGAGATTCCGGATTTAGTATTGATTGTAGTAGACTCTAGCAATCTAGATCGAAATCTATATTTAGCTACACAGGTTATGGATTTGAGTATTCCTGTGATACTTGTACTGAATATGACCGACGTCGCCGATGACCGCGGAATAACAATTAATACGAAAGCGATTGCAGAGACTTTAGAAATACCAGTCGTTGCTATTTCTGCAAAAAATAAATCTGGTGTAGATGCACTTAAAAGTGAGGTTCAGAAAGTTATTCCTAAAGCACCTCAGCCTTTAAAATGGGCCCCAAACGAGGCTCTTCACGAAGCGATGACACTAGTCATTGATGAGTGGATAAAACCTTATACCGACATACCAGAGCGAGCTCAATATATTGAGGCTCTACGTTTGATCAGTGAAGGTGAGTTTATTGGGGCTTTCTATAAATTTGATGATGCAGATATTGGGAAAAAAGTAATTACCAAAGCTCGTGGAATTATTGAGCAGAACGGAGGAAATCCAATGGCAGATGAAGTTCTGTGTAGATATAATTTTATTGGTGAATGTACAGCAAAGTCATCGCAGCAAACCAAACAGTTTAAAAAAACGATTACTGATAGAATAGATGCTGTAGTAACTCATAAAATTGCTGGTCCTATTATTTTTGCATTGGTATTACTTTTTATGTTCCAAGCAATTTTTTCGTGGGCAACTCCTTTCATGGACATTATTGACCTTCTTTTTGTAGAGGGTGGCGCTTGGCTTTCTGAAGCGTTCCCACCTGGAATGCTAAATGATTTACTGGTCGAAGGAGTAATTGCAGGACTTGGTGGAGTAGTAATTTTTCTTCCTCAAATTATATTCCTTTTCTTCTTTATCTATGTGCTAGAAGGCACGGGATATATGGCCCGAGCTGCTTTTGTTATGGATGGTTTCATGACAAAAGTTGGGCTTCATGGTAGATCTGTAGTCCCTTTAATGTCAGGATTTGCTTGTGCTATTCCCGGAATCATGGCTGCCCGAACAATTGAAAACTGGCGAGATAGAATCATCACGATTATGGTCCTTCCATTTATGGCTTGTTCAGCTCGCCTTCCTGTCTATGCATTATTGATTGCTGCTTTTATCCCATCAACTTCTGTTTTAGGTGTGTTTACACTCCAAGGAATTACCTTTTTTGGATTATATATCTTTGGAATCTTAATTGCGATTTTTGCCGCAGCTGTGATGAAGAAAATTTTTCCGAGTGGACAACAAGCTCCATTCATCATGGAATTACCAAGTTATAAAATGCCCAAATGGTCAGTAGTATTTCAAAATACAGCGGAACGCGGGAAAGTATTTATAACTGAAGCAGGAAAAATTATTGTAGCTATATCAATAGTGCTATGGTTTTTTGCTTCGTTTCCAAAAATTGATATTACTGATTACACAGCAGAATCTAATAACTCTGAAACAATAGAATCATATCAACTTAGAAACAGCTTTGCTGGTCAATTCGGTAAATTCATTGAACCTGTTATAGAGCCACTGGGTTTTGATTGGAAAATAGGAATAGGCCTTTTGACTTCTTTCGCTGCACGAGAAGTAATGGTTGGCACCTTAAATACCATTTATAGTATTCAAGAGAGTGATGGAGAGAATTCAACATTAAAAGAAAAGCTCATTAATGATGTAAATCCTGAAACTGGTAAACCCGTTTACAGTATTGCTACTGCAATTTCTCTTATGATATTCTTTGCCCTTGCTATGCAGTGTATGAGTACCATTGCAATCGTAAAAAGAGAAACTAACTCGTGGAAATGGCCCACAGCTATGTTTCTATATATGACCGCCTTAGCCTATCTCTGCTCATTTATAGCCTTTCAACTTGGGAGTATGTAGCTATGGATTTCAACTTTCAGAATGGAGTTGCTTTTAGCCTGCTTTGCATCGTAGTAGTATATCTTACAAATCGCTTTATTATAAATCCGTTAAAGAAATCTAAATCGTCTTCCACAGATGATGGCTGTGGACCAGATTGTAATTGTTCTTAAGATAATGTGCATTTTAGTGTTGAGGCATTTTCATTTAATGAATATGCCTTAACACTTTCATACAATAATGCTATTACTTTTTAACTCCTGGAACATTCATTGGTCCTGTATTCTGCCACCAGAAAGTTCCTAATTCTTTCTTTGTAGGGAACACTTGATCAAGAGTATTGCCTTCATATAATCTACCATTCTTCATTACATAACTAATCGACATTGTGTTTCGAATATTTTGAAGGGGATCATTATCTAGAATTACTAAATCAGCAAGCTTACCGACCTCTATAGACCCTAAGTCTCTTTCAAGACCTATGGCCATTGCTCCATGAATAGTAGCAACTCTAAGCGCATCATGCTCGCTTAAGCCTCCACTCTGCATAGCCCAAAGCTCCCAATGATAACCAAGTCCCTGAAGCTGACCATGGCTTCCTACACCGGCAATACCGTCTTTTTCAACGATATCTTTTACAAAAACTCCATGATCTTCATGAACATACTCTTCTTCCATGAACCATCCAGCATTTCTTCTTCTGGATTTTGAATCCAGATTTTCATGTGGCATAAAATAATTTAGCTTTTCATTATCATGAGGACGTTCTAGTGAATAAAAATAATTTTCTGTCCATGGCCCACCATACGCCACCAATAATGTTGGTGTATAAGCTGTATTTGAAAAAGCAACCAAATTAATTACATCATTATATAGTGGATAAATTGGAAATGAATGTTCATGTCCTGGATACCCATCAATTACTTGGGTAAGGTTTTCTTTAAAATCTAATGAACCTTCAGTAGTTGGCATCAATTTTTGTTCGCGCGCTGCTTCTATAATCCATTGTCGTTGCTCTCTGTTTCCAGCACCATACATCTTGATAGTCTTAGTGTTATAATATGCGCTATAACGCTTAAGAACATCTTTAGCATGATCAAGACTCTTTATATTTTCACTACTAAATACGCCTGGACCTGTTGAATAAACTCTTGGCCCGATCAACTCACCTGCATCAACTAAATCTCCATAGGTAAGAACATCAGTTGTAGCAGTTTGTGGATCTCGCGTTGTAATCACTCCAAAAGCCAAGTTTGTTAAATACGGCCAAAACTCCCCTCGATGCAAATTAACTGGGTGGCGGAAGTGGGCATGCGTATCTACAAAACCAGGAATGATTGTCTTTCCACTCATATCCATTATCTCAGCACCGTTCGGTATATCAACCGAACCTTGTACACCAACTTCTGTAATCCTGTTATTTACAACTACAATATCAGCGTTTTCTACGATTTCTTTACCATTCATCGTAATCGCTTTTGCTCCCCGCAAAACAATTGTTCCTGTTGGAGTATCTCTTTTTGCGTTTACTTTAATCCTTTTTTCAAGAGCTTTATATCCTTCATCTTTCTTAGTCTCTTTTTTATCATCGGATTTATCATCCTCTTGTTCATTTTCTTCCGCATCTTCATTCTCTTTCATCTCCTTTGCTGCCTTTACACTGTCTTTATAAGCTTCTTGATCATCCAAGCTAAAACGATTATGTGCATTCCCTATAGACCAGTGAATATTTTTAGCATCCCAGCCCCAAGCTGGAAATTGAGCTCCAATATCTGTTAACTTTTGAGTTGGGAAAGAACTAGATCCACCTACTCGAATAGTAGGAGCATCTCCACCAACTTGTGGTACAGTAACTACAAAAAGGTCATATCCAACCTGAGCTAAAGCTTGATCTCCTTCTGGAGCCATTCTAATCCAAGATGCTCGAGGTCCAGACGTTGATCCTGGTGCTGGACTTCCTTGTACTTTCAAATGTTCTTTTTCATCAGTTCCATCCCAGCGAATGGAAGTTAAGCCATCAGATCCCGATAGAAATATTCTGTCGTTGCCTTTCACGAAATGAGGATTTGAACGCCTATTTGTGTTAGTTATAAAATTATCTGAACTACCATCAGCACTTATCCAAACTAGATTCGATGTCCCTCTAAATGCTGATCTTTGTGTCGCATTTCTAAATCCTTGCGAATCCCCGTTTATAAGAACAATACGTTTGCTGTCATTAGTCCAAACAGGCTCTTGATATACACCGTTATCTTCATTTAGTTGCTTCAGGCCTTTTCCGTTAGTTCGAACTTTATAGACCTTACCTCCCTCTGGTTCCCATGTAACAAAAGCAATCCATTTACCATCAGGTGACCAAACAGGTTGCGCCTGAGTTTCATCAATATTCACCAATTTCTTTGGGGTTCCGTTTGGAAATCCCATAGTGTATACTTCGTTTAAAGCAGTGAATGCAATCATTTTCCCATCTGGTGATGGAACAGCATCTCTGATCTGAGTAATAATAAATTCTTCGCTATCAGATATTGGATATTCGAAATCAAGTTCAGGTCCAAGATCTATGCTTCCTTTAACGTTAAATGGTATTTCAATTGCATCGCCTCCTTCGGTTGGAACTTTCCAAATCTTTCCTCCAAATGACGTAACTACATATTTATCATCAGGAGTGAATGACATACCTGGCAATACATCTCTGGATGCTCTAGATTCTTGGTCATCATGCTGTACTGGATATGCGAGCCATTTTTCATCTCCTGTATCTAGATCTCTAATCACTAATCCTGTGTGTTCATCATGGCGAGTTCCATAGACTAACCATTTTCCATTATTCGATGGAGTTGCTCTAAATGAAGATCCATATCTGGATGTTTGAGTGGTCATATCTCCAGTTTGCAAATCGTACGTTGAAATCTGATACTGTGGTAACGACGCGTTATAATCCCAACTACCGTTTCGTCTTGAAAACCATATATACCTACCATCTGGGCTAAAGGCCCCTTCTGTCATTCTCATATTTCTTGGCTCACTTACCAAAGCAGTTCCTGAACCACCGTCAACATGGTACATCCAGATCTTATGACTTCCCGGTGAATTTTTGGAAGCTATAATGTACTTCCTGTCTGGTGCCCATTCGGGTGACTGATACTCATTATTTTTACCTTTTGTGAGTTGTACTTTCTCCATATCGTCTGATGAAATGTCGATTGTCCAAACACCTTCACCACCGGAAGCGTCAGAAATATAGACTACTTTATTACCGTCAGGACTAAATCGTGGCTGGCTATCAAATTGCATACCACTAGTGATTTGTGTTGCATCACCTCCAGTGATTGGCATGGTATAAAGATCACCCAAAAAATCGAATACTAGCATTTTACCGTCAGGGCTAACATCCAAAGCTATCCAGGATCCTTCATTTAAATCAAAGGAAAATGATCTGCCAGCTTCCAAGGGCAAATCTACACTTTTATCTTGCTCCTCAGTTGTATCGGAGTTAGCTGGATTGTCTTGTGCAATATTAGTCGATGTAAGGAAACAGACTAAAAATAATAATGAAAATAGATGTTTAAGAGAATTGTACGGCTTGAAGGCTGACATATAAGTGTAGTTAGTAATAATTTATTTAATTGACCATAATAATTAATTTGACCTGTTACCCCAACCATTTTACAATACATAACAATGATAGTATTAGCTGAAAATACAATTCAAAATAATCTCAGCTTTTGAGCTTCATAAGATAACTCGATAAAATCCACGTTGTTTTATGTGGCATTTTCGATTTTAGAAATGTTATCTTCTCTAAAAATTATCATCAGAATGAAATTTACCCAAAAACTGCACTCAGCAGTATCTTCTTCAAACTCCGTTTTAAGTATTGGATTGGATCCAAATCTTAGGCTTTTGCCTTCTTCAATAAAAGCGAAATTTGATACGCCTGAAAAACAAGTTATTGGTTTCTGCAAATCAGTAATTGACAGCACGTTGGACTTTTGCGCAGCTTATAAACCGAATCTAGCATTTTTCGAATCTCTGGGTTCTTGTGGACTTGAGGTATTTCAAGAGATAGTTGATTATATCCCAAATGAAAAAATCATTATTGCGGATGCAAAAAGAGGCGATATTTCTACCACAGCTGAACATTATAAAAAGTCTTTCTTCGATCAGTTTCAAGTAGATGCAATTACTCTAAATCCACTAATGGGTTTTGAAACGCTAGATGCTTTTAAGAATGATGAAAGTAAAGGGGTTTACGTTTTAACACTGACCTCAAATCCCGGTTCAGCGGATTTTCTAAAAAAACCATTTGAAGGGTTTGATATGATGGCTCAATTTATTTCTTCAGAGCTTCAAAAAAAAGCGTTGTTATCTGAAACTCATATAGGTATGGTTATCGGAGCTACTCAGGCTGAGCGCTCTGTTTCAGTTACTCAACTTTATCCACAGAGCTCACTTCTGATTCCAGGGATAGGCGCTCAGGGGGGCTCTATTGATGAGCTTGCAACAGCTTTAAAAGATCATGAAGGAATTCCATTAATTAATTCTAGTCGAGGAATTATTTATGCAGGTAGCGAGCATACAGATTGGGTAGATCACGTTGCCAATCAGGCAAAAAGAACAAAAAAAGAATTGAATATCATTACAGAAAAATATGTCTAAGCTACACGAAGTAATTGTTTATACCGACGGAGCATGTAGTGGAAATCCCGGGCCAGGTGGTTGGGGTGCAATCCTCATCTGGAACGGAAAAGAGAAAGAGCTTTCTGGCGGTCATCCGGACACCACCAATAATAGAATGGAAATGCTAGCTGTAATAGAAGCACTTCAAGCCATGAAAAAACCATGTCACGTAAAAATTCACAGTGATAGTGCGTTAATTGTAAATACTATGACTAAAGGATGGATTGAAAATTGGCAAAAAAGAGGGTGGAGAAAAGCCGACAAAAAACCAGTCGAGAATAGAGAACTTTGGGAAGCTATGCTTTCTGCTATGAAAGATCATAAAGTAAGCTGGATAAAAGTTAAGGCTCATTCTGGCTTAGAATTAAATGAACGCGTTGACCAACTTGCAGTTGCTGAGTCTTTGAAGTTTAAAAAATAAAAATTGAGCGCTACTAATTCTTAATTTTTTGATTGCTAGTTATTCAAACTCGTTCGGAAAGTCCTCGTTTAGAATATTAAATGGAAGCTTGAGCCTCCCTTGAACATTCCCAAGCGGATCTTAGGAATAAGAATTAATTAATATTGGATATTGATTATAAAAACAATAGCCAAAATTTTATTGAATTTAATTTGCAGTTCCTTTTTTTTTTTTTTTTTTATTTTTCAATTTTCAATAAATATATTTTTTTATTTTTAAATTTAA
>Ga0136600_1001341_pt1 | contig 11425 bp, 9 predicted proteins | sample AntRauMFilla2698_FD_104634 | JGI IMG/M metagenome (GOLD analysis project Ga0136600, IMG submission 104634) | Saline lake microbial communities from Rauer Islands, Antarctica - Metagenome Filla 2 #698 | ecosystem: Environmental > Aquatic > Non-marine Saline and Alkaline > Saline | place...
ATAAAGCAGGTAAAGAGACTTGAATTTTTAAAAAATTTGATTGACGGGCATAGAGGTGCTGTACGTTTAGAGTTTTGGACAGAAGATTTTTTACCTAATACTAAGATTGGCTTTGCATTTCCATTTGGTGCAATTTTTGGACGATTTAAGCTATTCCAAGGAATATATGTTATCTCTAAACCTGTAATTAAGAGTAAAAAAAATAAAAAACGAAAAGATTATTTTATTGAGTCCGATAATTATGGAAGAACTATAAAAACTTTTTTTAGTGATGATTTAACAAAAAAGAGCGAAGAAAAAAAAATTTTAGAACTAGAAAAAGCCTCAAAGTTAATAACAGATAAAAAAGGTATAGAAGAATTTATATTTCTTCTTAATTAATATATAGAACACATAACTCGAACTTCAATTCAAAAACCCTTATCTTTAAATCTTGGCAATTTTACATTTTCTGTACTCAAAGCTAAAATCAGAAAATTAATAATTAGCCATGGAAATATGGAAGCACAAAAATGTGTTTTTATTAGTGATTTTGTGCTTTAGTGGCGGAATCATCTGAATCTTGAAAAAATTATCGAAAGGAAATCATGGCAAAAGAATTTGATGTATGTGTAATCGGGTCAGGACCCGGCGGATATGTAGCTGCAATCCGTGCCTCACAACTTGGGTTTAAAACCGCAATTATAGAAAAAAGACATCTTGGTGGTGTTTGCTTAAACATTGGTTGTATTCCAACTAAAGCACTTCTTCGCTCAGCTGAAGTAATGGAATCTATACAACATGCTGGCGATTACGGTATCACTGTTAAAGATGCGAAAGCTGATTTCGGCGGTATGGTGAAAAGAAGTCGTGGTGTTGCTAATAAGATGAGTAAAGGTGTTCAGTTCTTAATGAAAGCGAATAAGATCGATGTTTTCATGGGAACAGGTGTGTTTAAGTCGAAAACTGAAGTTGCTGTTAATGACGAAAATGGAAAAGAAACTGAAAGTATTAAAGCGAAGCATTTCATAATCGCTACTGGCGCTCGCCCACGTCAACTTCCAAACTTAGAAATCGATGGAGAAATGATTATCGATTCTGAAAAGGCGATGACTATGGAAAAGCAACCTAAGAAAATGGTGATTATAGGAGCTGGTGCAATAGGTGTTGAGTTTGCTTATTTCTACCACACATTAGGAACAGAAGTTACGATCGTTGAGCTTCAGAAGACTTTAGTTCCTGTTGAAGATCAGGATGTTGGTAAGGAACTTGGTAAGATTTACAAGAAAAAAGGCATGAATCTAATGCTAGAAAGTACTGTAGAGAAAGTTGAGAAGAAGGGATCTGGCGTTAAAGTAACTGTGAATACTAAAAAGGGTAAAGAAGAGCTTGAAGCTGATGTTGTTCTTTCTGCTGTTGGTGTAACAGGAAATACTGAAGGTCTTGGTCTTGAAAAAATCGGCGTTAAAGTTGAAAAAGGTGCTATCGTAGTTGATAAATCTGATTATTCAACTGGTGTTGATGGAATTTATGCAATCGGCGATATCATTGGTGCTCCATGGTTAGCACATAAAGCTTCTCATGAGGCTACAGTTTGTATTGAGCTTTTAGCTGGCCATAATCCTAAAGCTATCAATTATGGAAATATTCCTGGTTGTACTTATTGCGAGCCTCAGGTTGCTTCTGTTGGTTTAACGGAAGCTGCAGCGAAAGAAGAAGGATATGACGTTAAAGTTGGGAAATTCCCTCTTTCAGCTAGTGGTAAAGCTACCGCTCTAGGCCATGAAGAAGGCTTCGTTAAAGTTGTCTTTGATGCCAAATATGGCGAATGGCTAGGTCTTCACATGATTGGACACGGTGTTACTGAAATGGTAGCAGAAGCTGTTGTAGCTCGTGATCTGGAAACTACTGGGCACGAAATTATTAGTGCCGTTCACCCGCATCCAACAATGTCAGAAGCAGTAATGGAAGCTGTAGCTGAAGCCTATAACGAAGGTGTACATTTAGGAACTCCGGTAAAGAAGTAATGTAGTCATCCCGAACTTATTTCGGGATCTATTCAGATGCTGAATCAAGTTCAGCATGACCTAAATAAATTTTGGCTCCCTTGTGGAGCCATTTTTGTCTATGAAAAATATTATCGAGCTTTATGAATTAGGTCTTCAATCCTACCAGCCAGTCTGGGATTTACAGCACAAAGTTCAGCAAAGAATCATTGATGAGAAGAAGCTGGAACGCGTTGGGGATTTTAGTGGCCAAAGAAAAAATGATGCCTTTTTATTTGTAGAACACCCTCATGTCTATACTTTAGGAAAAAGCGGTAATGAAGAAAATATGCTTCGCTCATTAATTGAATTAAAACAATTAGAAGCTGAATTCATTAAAACTAATCGTGGTGGTGACATAACTTACCATGGACCTGGACAAATTGTTGGCTATCCAATCTTGGATTTAGATCGCTATTTTACTGACATACATAAGTATTTGCGTTATTTGGAAGAAGTAATAATCCTTCTTTGTAATGATTACGGATTTAAAGCGGACCGGATTGATGGTTTGACAGGCGTTTGGATTGGTGAACAAAAGATATGCGCTTTGGGTATTCGTTGCTCACGCTGGGTAACAATGCATGGTTTTGCACTAAATGTGAATACAAATCTTGAATACTTCAATAGTATTGTGCCTTGTGGTATAAATGATAAAGAAGTTACTAGCCTAAGTAATCTATTAGGTAAAGAGATTGATATCGAAGAGGTTAAAAAAAGAATCGTTTTTCACTTTGAAAATGTTTTTGGAGTAACTGTAAAACCTAGCGGGACCCAAACAGAACTAGAGCATAATTTTTTGTAACTTTGTCGAGTTATTAATGAGCGAAATCAAAGTGTCCTCATTCTGACAAAAAAATATTTATAGATTTATGATCAAAGAACTAGAAGTAGTAGAAAAAAAATCAACAGAAAGACGACCAGAATGGCTTAGAGTTAAGCTCCCATCAGGAGGTAAATTCAAGGAAGTTCTAGATACAATCAATGAGAATAAGTTAAACACAGTTTGTTCTGAAGCTCGTTGCCCAAATATGGGCGAGTGCTGGGGAGCTGGAACAGCGACTTTTATGCTTCTTGGTGACGTATGTACAAGATCTTGCGCTTTTTGTGCAATAAAAACCGGCCGGCCGCCTGCAGAACTTGACTGGGATGAACCTGCTCGTGTAGCTGATGCAGCAGCAAAGATGAAATTGAAACATGTAGTTCTTACTTCTATTAACAGAGATGACAGAAAAGATGGCGGTGCACCAATTTTTGCAGCTACTCATACTGCACTTCGTGAAGCAATACCTGGCGTTACTATTGAATCTCTGATACCAGATTTCAGAGGAGTTTGGGATGCACTACAAATAGTAATTGATACCCCTCCAAATGTATTAAGTCACAATCTAGAAACAGTTCCCAGAAAATACAGACGCGTACGCCCTCAGGCTAAGTATGAAAGGTCACTCGAACTTTTACTTAAAGTTAAAAATGAAGGTATTCGGTCAAAAACAGGGATAATGGTTGGTCTTGGTGAAACTCGTGAAGAAGTTATCGAGCTAATGCAGGATTGTGTAAATCATAAAGTAGATGTGTTGACAATTGGTCAATACATGCAGCCCACAAAAATGCACCATCCAGTCATGGATTGGGTACATCCTGATCAATTTGCTGAGTACAAAGAAATAGGTGAAAAACTTGGAATCGGTCATGTAGAAAGCGGCCCATTGGTTCGCTCTTCCTATCACGCGGAACGCCACGTTTAGTTTTTTACTTAAATTTCAGGTACTATCCTGACTTAAATTAATAATTATGCTAGCAACACTTTCTGTTTTAGGAATCAGTTTTGTATTAGGGTCGATTCCATCCGCTATCTGGGTAGGAAAACTCTTTAAGGGAGTTGATGTCCGGGAACATGGAAGTGGTAATGCAGGAACTACTAATACTTTTCGAGTTCTTGGATGGCCTTTTGGTATAACTGTTTTTGTAATGGATTTTATGAAGGGTTTTGTCTCTTCTTATTGGGTTAGCGAACTTGCCTGGGCCATGTTTGCTGGACCTCTCTCACCGCCAAATTGGGAAGTGGATGCATTTTTAAAGATCAGTTGTGGGCTTTTTGCTGTACTAGGCCACATGTTTCCAATATTTGCAAAATTTAAAGGCGGTAAAGGTGCCGCAACAGCATGTGGAATGCTATTTGGAATCGAACCAATTTCAATTGGAATTTCTTCGATAATATTTGTCACCACTATCTTACTTACCAGATATGTTTCACTTGCTTCAATTTTAAGTACTTTTTTCTACCCTATCACATTAATAATTATGAAATATGTATACGGCCTAGAAAAACTAGTTGATGGGAGTATGGTTATTTTTGGAGCATTTGTAGCAACAGGAATCATCGTGAAACATAAAGCTAATATTCAAAGGCTGCTTGCAGGTACTGAAAGTAAAGTAGGTTCGTCAAACAAAAGTAATGAACAGTCTGAAAAGCCGCCAAAAATAAAATTAGAAACATGAAAAACGTAACCATAATAGGTGCAGGAAGTTTTGGTACTGCTTTAGCCACAGTTTTAGATACTGCTGGAAATAATGTGCAAATATGGGCGCGTGAACAGGATATCGTTGACGGTATAAACAAAGACCACAGAAATCCTTCTTATCTAACAGATATAAGTCTACCTCCTTCTATAAAAGCTTATTCTGATTTAGAGCATTGCCTTAGTGATCAAGACATGATTCTTTTCGCAACTCCCTCCCATACTATTCGAGAAGTAGCAAAAAAAATTAAACCTTGTTTAGATGGACACGAAATTCTCGTTACTGTGTCTAAAGGAATTGAGAATGAAACCTTCAAAACAATGTCTCAGATCCTTGTTGAAGTTATGGAAGGTGTAACTTTTGAAGAAAATATTGGTGTTCTCTATGGTCCAAGTCATGCTGAAGAGGTATCTCACCTAAAACCTACAACGGTTGTAGCTGCTTCATACTCCACCAGAACAGCACGTATTATTCAGGAAACATTTCTTACCCCAATGTTTCGTGTTTACTTAAATAATGACATCATTGGAGTTGAAATTGGGGGCTCCGTTAAAAATATTATGGCAATAGCGGCCGGTATTATAGATAGTGCGGAACTTGGCGACAATGCCAAGGCGGCCCTGATTACAAGAGGGTTGCATGAGATGAAGCGAATGGGAGTTATGATGGGTGCCTATTCTGAAACTTTTTCAGGATTAACAGGGTTAGGAGATTTAATTGTTACCTGTACATCAAAACATAGTCGTAACCGTTACGTTGGTTCTCAAATTGGTCTAGGCAAAAACCTTGATGAAATCATTAAGAGCATGAATATGGTTGCTGAAGGAATTAAAACTACAAAATCCGTTCATGACTGGGCAGAAAGAAATAATGTTGATATGCCAATCACCGCAGCAATTTATCGTGTTTTATTTGAAAATGAAGACCCTAGAGATGCCTTAAATGCGTTAATGTCGAGAGACCCCAAAGACGAAGTTTCTATTTAATAGAATATTAAGTCTATAAATTAATACCTCCACCTAGCTTTGATGAACGACGAATACGAATTTTATCTACAACACTCAGGCTCAGTTATAGTTTCAGATATGAGCCTTAAAGATCTCAAAAACCTCATTGCTACTGGAGAAAGCTCTTTTTTAGAATTCAAACACAAAGTTGCTTCTCCTGAAAAAATCGCCAAAGAAATGGTCGCTTTTGCCAACACTAATGGTGGTCGAATTCTTATTGGTATTGGAGACAATGGTGACATTATTGGTATTGACAGCTATTATGAAGAAGAGTTTTGGCTTAATCAGGCAGCTAAAGATGTATGCGTACCACCGATAGATATCAATATTGAAATGGTGCATACTGGTAAAAAAGATATCTTGATTGTTGAAGTACCTGAATCTGAAAAAAAACCTATCGCTGTAAAAGGGAAGAAAAAAAGATCAGTTTATATTAGACAGGCCGATGAAAATATCCTAGCAAGTGATGACAGGGTTGAAATACTAAAGAACAAAAGTTCAAATGAAGGTGTTACTTTTGAATATGGCGAAAGAGAGCAGCAACTATTTCGTTATTTAAAAGAGTATGGAGACATCACAATTAAACGATTTTCTATTATTTCAAATATCACAACATATAGAGCTGAACGAGTTCTTGTAGATATGGCGAGTGCAGGAGTATTAGATATGTTTGAACAAAAGGGTGTAATTCATTACGCATTTTCGCATAAAAATTCGTAATTTTGACTTGTTCTAAATAAGGAGAACAATGACAAATCAAGAAGAAAATCTAGACGACATTATATCCTCGCTAATTGACGTGGACGAAGAAGAAACATCGATTAAGCAGGAAGAAAAAACTGAGCTAACTGGGGAGCCTGTAACTTTAACCTCAAGAGCCGCTAAGCAAGTACAATCAATAATTGATAAAGAAGGCTTAGACGAGAATCTATATTTACGAGTAGCGGTTGAAGGGGGCGGATGCTCAGGGTTGAGTTACAAGCTAGGCCTCGACTACAGAACTGAAGAAGATGTTATATTTATAAATCATAGTGTCGAAGTGATTGTTGATCCAAAGCATCTCATGTACTTAGAAGGAATTGAAATCGATTATCCTGATGGGTTAGATGCTAGAGGCTTTACTTTCGATAACCCAAACTCTGTGGAAGATTGTGGTTGTGGAACCAGCTTCTCAATCTAGTCACTACTTTTTGTACAGTTGAACATAACTTCAATATTTAATAAATAATATTGTAAGGATTCTTCACTCAACTTGTCTAACTGTGTGTGAAAAAAAGATCTTCTTATAAATTCCCTTTTGAGCAATATCCAGCCTTCCGGGTTGCTCTTTTATTCATGTTTGGAATTCTTCTTGCTAAAGGAATACAAGTTAGCCCCACAATTGCCTTGTCTTGCCTAGTAATAATGGCGCTCTTATATCTTTTTACAGAAATAGTTTCTTATAAAGTAGTGTCTGTCAGATCAGTTACGTTATCCACTTTTCTTTTTCTATCAATAATTATTGGATCTGGTTATAGTTTATTTTTATTCCAATCAGCAAATAGATTATCAGAAACAGAAAAGCTTATAAAGGTTTCAGATTGGGAAGAAATTGAACTTACAGGCAAAGTAATATCTACTTCAAAAAATAAATCTGGGAAAAAACGACTTGATGTTCGGGTTGATCAAACAGAGTTTTCTGAATTCTCGTCCAGTGAAATATTTATATCAAGAATCCTTTGGGATGTATATAAGGCAGTGGATCTTGGAGACAGGATTATGATTAAGGGAACAGTAATTCCAATATCTGAACCCCGAAACCCTACCTCATTTAACTACAAGAATTTCCTTGAAAAGAGAAGTATTCATACTCAAATCAGAGCTGACTCTCTCATATTGAGCCAGATAGATAATTCTCAGTTTAGTTGGATTTCAGTAAGAAAAAAAGCCCTTAGTCTGGTTGATAATAATTTTGATGTCGCTACTGCTCCAATTGCTAAAGCTCTTCTTTTAGGATATAAAAATGATTTAGAGGGGGAAACTAGAAATGCTTTTGCACGGGCAGGTCTTTCACATATCATGGCTGTATCCGGTTTACATGTTGGTTTGGTTATAGCTCCATTCTGGTTGATAATACCTTTTTTATGGACTAAGAAATATGGAAGTAAAATTGGCTTAGTCTTGCTGATTTCTATTCTGTTCTTTTATGCAGGCTTAACGGGGTTTTCTGCTCCTGTTCTTCGCGCTTCGGTAATGGCTATATTACTTACTTATGGAAAGTTATTTTCAAAAAGTAGTAATTCTATCAACTTGATGGGTATTGCAGCCTTATTAATCCTGATTATAAGCCCACATCAACTTTTTGAAATTGGATTTCAACTTTCATTTGCAGCTGTATTAATCATTTTGCTAATACTTCCTGTTGTTCAAAGTACAATTCCATATTGGATACGAATTCGTTGGTATGGTTCGCCTATTATGGTGATTATTATTTCACTTGTGGTTCAGTTTGGATTGTATCCGCTTCAAGCTTACTACTTTGGTGAAGTATCTATAATCAGTCCTTTAGCCAATGCCTTATTCGTGCCTTTTTTAGGAATCTTTGTTCCACTTTCATTGCTGGCATTATTTACAAGTATCTTATTTCCATCCATAGGTATTTTGATCAATTACCCATCTTTACTGTTTCTTAAACTGCTTAATGATTTTGTTCAGCTTTCGTCTTCTTTTCCATGGTCTTGGATTACTGTTTCTAAACCCTCTTCACTGACTTTCATATTTTGGGGGCTCTTTATTCTAATGATAGCTTCCTGGAGAAATCCCGCAATAAAATGGAAATTAATGTCTTTGTCACTAGTATTACTTCTGGTTATTCAAGTCAATGGGCTCTTGTCTAATTTCAAGAATCCCACGATGAAGATTGTTGTTTTTGATGTAGGGCAAGGAGACGCTACCCTTATTCAAACACCTAATGGAAAAAATATACTCATTGATGCTGGAGTCTGGAGCCCTTCTTCAAATTCAGGAGCACAAATATTACTTCCTTATTTCAAAGAAAATAATATTTCAAAACTAGACGCTATATTTCTCTCACATCCGCATGCAGATCATATTGGTGGGATAATTGACCTAATAAACGAAATAGAAATTGAAATTATTTATAACTCTGGTTTCAAATATGATTCAAAACTTTATCAAAATTATATTCATTTAGCTCAAAAAAATGATATTCCAGTTATTTCACTTAAATCAGGTGAGGAAGTAGAATTAGATGAAAGCATCCTGATTTTAGCACTGGGCCCTGAAGGTATTCGATTCAATAATGATCCAAATCAACATTCATTAGCTATTAACTTTGTTTATGGAGAAAATGAGTTTTTGTTTACTGGTGACGCTGGGGAAGATCAGGAACGTAGACTTTTACAAAACTTCGGTGAACTAATAGATTCTGACTTTTTAAAAGTCGGCCATCATGGTAGTAGAACTAGTTCTGAGCTTTTCTTTTTAAATCAAGTCACTCCCGATATTGCTGTTGTCTCTGTAGGTAACTCAAATCGATTCCGTCATCCTCATAAAGAAGCAGTGCAAAGATTAGAAACTACAAATTCAGAAATCTATTATACAGGAAGAGACAAAGCTCTAATTTTCGAAAGTGATGGAATAAACATAAAGCAAATTCTTTGGGAATAAGTCAGCTTTTTTATTTTTCTATCAAACAAACCAATTCACGATAAACTGTGTTTTACCCAATATTCTCGTATTTTGCGGAACTAATTTAACTTTTAAGTGCTACACATATAATTTTAATGGACAAAACGGAACGACCAAGCTTTGAAGAGGCTTTAAAGAAACTAGAAAATATAGTTTCACAACTAGAAGACGAGTCCATTACATTGGAGGAATCTGTTAACCTGTATGAAGATGGAGTTAACTTGTCTAAATTTTGCACAGAAATATTAGATGACGCTGAACTTCGCATTGAACAGGTAAATGAAGTGAATAGTTAATAAAACAATTATGGATCAGAAAATACCACAACCGGGTGAATTACTTGCAAAAATTAATACTCCGGAAGATTTAAGAAAACTCGACCCAGAGAGTTTGCAAGATGTTTGCGATGAACTTCGAGATTATATCGTTGACATGGTTTCTGTTTATGGTGGTCACTTTGGAGCCAGCTTAGGGGTTGTAGAATTAACTACTGCTATTCATTACGTATATAATACACCGGAAGATCGTCTAGTTTGGGATGTTGGACACCAGGCATATGGACATAAAATTCTTACAGGTAGAAGAGAACAGTTTCACACTAATAGATTGTATGGTGGACTTTCAGGATTTCCAAAACGATCTGAAAGTGAATATGATACTTTTGGAGTTGGTCATTCAAGTACTTCAATTTCTGCTGCTCTTGGAATGGCTGTTGCCAATGATTTAGATGAAGGTGACCGAAAAGTAGTAGCTGTTATTGGTGATGGCGCCATGACTGCTGGTTTAGCATTTGAAGCGTTAAATAATGCGGGCGCTATGAATAGCGATATCTTAGTAGTCTTAAATGATAATTGTATGTCCATTGATCCTAATGTGGGCGCATTAAAAGAATATTTAACAGACATTACCACAAGCAAGACTTTCAATAAAATGAGGGATGACATTTATGATCTTCTCGGTCATTTTAAAGGTGCTGGTGAGAAAATGCGAAAAGTTGCTTCCCGATTGGAGAATGCGGTAACCGCTGCTATAACTCCGGGTTCTCTTTTTCGTTCTCTGGGTTTTAAATATTATGGCCCAATGGATGGACATGATGTTGACGCCCTTCGAAAGACATTAGAAGATTTGAAAACAGTAAAGGGTCCTAAATTACTGCATGTTGTTACTGTAAAAGGAAAAGGTTTTGCCCCCGCTGAAAGGGAACAAACAAAATGGCATGCATCAAGTAGCCCTTTTGACAAAATTACTGGAAAAGCACTTAATCCAGCTCCTACAAGTAAAGGTGCTCCAAAATATCAAGATGTGTTTGGAGAAGCGTTAGTTGAATTAGCAGCTAAAGACGAACGTATTGTAGCTATGACTCCTGCTATGCCAAGTGGGTCAAGCCTCTGGCCAATGATGAAAACTTTCCCAGAACGTTCTTTTGATGTAGGTATTGCAGAACAACATGCTGTGACTTTTGCAGCCGGTTTAGCAACTGAAGGTAAAAAAGCATTTTGTGCTATATATTCTTCATTTCTACAAAGGGGATATGATCAGTTAGTCCATGATGTTGCAATTCAGCAATTACCAGTGGTTTTCTGTATTGACCGCGCTGGTTTTGCCGGAGCTGATGGACCTACACACCATGGTTTATATGATGTTGCGTTTATGAGAACGGTTCCGAATATGGTGATCTCTTCTCCTTTGAATGAACAGGATTTAAGGGATATGATGTACACTTCCTCGACATTCGAAGATGCATCTTGGGCTATTCGCTATCCAAGAGGAAAAGCTACTGGTATGAATGTGCAGGAAGGTTTTAACTCTATGGAAATTGGAAAAGGAATAGAGCTTAAAGAAGGTGATACTGTAGCCGTTTTAAGTTTTGGCCCAATTGGTAAATATGTAACTACAGCAGCTGAAGAACTTTCTGCTGAAGGAATCAATATTGGTCATTATGATATGCGTTTCGCAAAACCTCTTGATGAAGAATTAATTGATGAGATTTGTGAAAGATATAGTCATATCATAACACTTGAAGATGGCGCTAAAATGGGTGGTTTTGGTAGCGCTGTTGCTGAATACGTCATAGAAAAAGAACATCGTCCAAGTGTAAAAATCATGGGTATTCCAGATCGTATTGTGGAGCATGGAACTCAAAGAGAACTACACGATGAAGTTGGAATAGGACCTGAAGGG
>Ga0136600_1001343_pt1 | contig 11417 bp, 12 predicted proteins | sample AntRauMFilla2698_FD_104634 | JGI IMG/M metagenome (GOLD analysis project Ga0136600, IMG submission 104634) | Saline lake microbial communities from Rauer Islands, Antarctica - Metagenome Filla 2 #698 | ecosystem: Environmental > Aquatic > Non-marine Saline and Alkaline > Saline | place...
AGGGAAGGAAATACCATTTCCGAAAAAGACCTTGAAAAACAGGACGAGGAATGGATGGATTTGGAGTGAACCGGATTTTCAGAACTCCTGATGCCAGTTCAACAAAACAAGGACTTATACATTTTACATGGTAAAACAGGAAAGTCGCAAAAGGAACCAAATTGAATTGATACCATTGCCTTAAATGCGGGACGGCAGAGCCTCCGACCGGCTGGCGGACTGGATGGGTTGGTATTACTTTAATTTTACGACACGTACCTTTACGTATAGTCATGAGTTCTGACTTTATGAAATAGAATTGCGGTCTGCTCAAATCAACACTGCTAATTTTAATCTCAATTTAAAGTAATGGGTTTTGAGCCTTTGTTAGCTCCGTCTCGCCACCCTTCGACAAGCTCAGGGTGGATGGATGGGCGTTTTTGTTACTTTCTAACCTAAATATTCTTTGAAAAATCTTGTGGTTTCTTCTAATACGTATTGAAACTCCTCAGCCAGTGGTTTTTCGGGGTCGTCGGGATGGGCTGTTTCGTAGGTGTGTCCGGCTTTATCGACCAGAATGAACTCCTTATCTTCTGAAGAGCATAAATCGAATAGTAATTGCGCGTTTTCAGGGTCAACAGCGGGATCTTCTTTTCCATGGAAAAACAGCGCGGGAATGTTCAGCTCCTGAACCCTGTGCTCAGCCATCAGGCGGGCGTCGTTTTCCATGGCGTCATCGTACACAATCTTGTTGATACGCATCCATTGACGGGTTCTGCCGTTTAAAATATCGGTGTAGCCCTGCTTTTCCCAGTCTGATTTCATCTTATCCGACCAACGCTTATTGTAGTTGGCCACTGCCGACCAGGTTACCACAGCTTTTATCTTATCTGATTCAACTGCAGCTGGAATAACGGTGTGTCCGCCACGGGAATGTCCGATGATTCCGATGTTTTGAGCATCAGCGTTCGGAAATTCATTTGGATATTCTGTGACATAATTAATGGTCGTAAGCACATCCTCCAAATCTCCTGTGAGCGTTTGATTGGCAAATAGTTCGAGATTATTGAAATCTGTCAGGCTTTCATCAATTCCGTTTTTCGAAAGATTTATGGCAAGCACAGAAAATCCCTGATCAGCCAAATGAGCGCAACCACGTGGAAAAGCTCCCCAATCTTTGAATCCTTTAAATCCATGCACAAAAATAATTAGCGGAGAGTTTTTTTCTTGTCCGTAAAACGTGTAACGGATGGGCAGATCTTCATTTGAGGAAAACGATCCTTCTTTCTTCGTGTAGCTCATAATAAATTGTTTATGGCTTTATTTATCTCTTCTTATGTTATGATTCTTCTCTGAATTTAATTTCGGGTAATCTTACTATTTGCCTGAGTCGGTTCACCTCTTTTGGTTTCAAAAATCTCCATCTCCCGGCACGGATCATCTTCATTTTCATACCCGCATAACCTGTACGTTTCAGGTTGGTGACATCAGCGCCGATGGCCTGAATCATGCGTTTTACAAGGTGATTTCTTCCTTCATGAACAACCATTTCAAGTGTGTCGGGACGATCGATAAAGTGTAGTACTTTATTTGCCTTAGCCGGGCCATCTTCAAGCTCTACGCCTGCGGTCAGTTTTTCCAGATCTTTTTCATTCAATGCTCTGTTACACTGCACTTCATATACTTTGCTGATTTGATACGATGGATGCATCAGCCTATGCGCCAGATCTCCGTCGTTGGTAAGAAGCAATAATCCGGTGGTATCACGATCCAATCTTCCAACAGGATATACGCGTTTTCCAATTTCTCCCTCAACGAGATCCATTACGGTGTCTCTACCGCGGTCATCCATGGTTGTGGTGATTGTGTCGTTGGGTTTATGCATCATCAGATAGACAAACGGTTCAGGGTCGATCGGTTTTCCATCCACCTCGATGTGGTCGGATGAACTGACCTGAACTCCCATTTCGGTAATTTTCTCCCCGTTTACTTTAACTCTTCCCTCAGCGATATACTCATCGGCTTCCCGGCGCGAGCAAATTCCTGAATGCGCGATGTATTTGTTGATGCGCATGGTTTCATCGTCTTTTCTCTGTCCCTCCTTTTTTCTGGGCGTATTGGGGGCCTGATGCCGATTTTTTACTGGTTTCGAATCTTTCGCGCCTCTTTCACTTCTGCTATTTCTGCGGTCGGATTTTCTGCTGTTTTCTCTTCTGTTTTTATTTCTCTTCATGATGATCGTTATTCTCTTGTTCCTGATTGTAGAGTTCGGCCTTCAGCTCCATCATAATTTGACGATGTTCACTCATGTCATCATCCTGCAAAATCTCATCAATTTCGCGTGGTTTGGGAAGTTCGTCAATTTCGTTTATCCCAAAATGCTGGAGAAATACGTCGGTTGTCTTGTATAGAAGCGGTCGCCCGGGTGAATCTGCCCTTCCGGCAACTCGCACAAGACCTTTCTCTAAAAGTTGTTTTACCACGTAACCGGAATCAACTCCTCTGATGGAATCGATGATCGGTTTGGTTATTGGCTGTTTGTAAGCAATTATGGATAGCGTTTCGAGCGCCGACTGCGTGATTTTCCGGGTTAGATTTTCATGCTGGATATGCTGCAGCCACGGGTGAAAAATGTCGCGTGTGGCAAACGTAAATCCACCGCCCGTTTCTTTGATTCTGAATGAACGGCCGTTTTCTTCGTACTCTTTATTCAGCCGATCGACTGCTTTGTAGATTTCTTCCTCTTCTACCACCAACTGCGACTCAGCATTCATCAATACGTTTATGAGATCGGTGATGCCAATGGGTTTGGGATTGGCAAAGATGATAGATTCTAATATTTGGGCAAGCTCAGACTCATTTTCAATCTGCTTAACCTGCTGAGTTGATGAATCAAAATTTTCATCCTCACTACGCTGTTCACTCATCACTGATGTTGTTGTTAACCGTCAAATTCTTCGTAATTCATTTGTTATCTGAAATTCCTTTCCCAAAATTATGTGACACTATAATTGTATGAAAAAGCATCAGTTGGCGGGCTGAAAATACAAAATTTTTGACTGGCTTCCTTTTGTGGAGCCAACTGTGATCTCAACAGATGTTTCAGGTACACACTGAAATCCTGTTAGATCGTACATCATCTGTAAGTCGTGTTTAATCTTCGTCTTCTTCAGCAGGAAGTTCATCGAGATCATCAGGAATTTCTGAATCGTCGATATCTATATCTGTATCATCATCATCGTCGTCATCTTCTTCCTCCTCAACCGGCTCAGGCTTTTTCTTGGGCTTTTCGGTAGCACCGGCTCGTCTTAGCAACATAGCCGCTTCGGGCTGATCGTTGTCTTTCGCCATATTCAGAGGAGAATCGCTGTTTTTGTCTGTTGCGCGAATATCTGCGCCGTTGGCAATGAGAAATCTGACCACAGGAAGATGTCCTTCCTTGGCAGCGAGCATAATGGGTGTTTGACCCCAATTGTTCTTTGCGCTCAGATCTGCACCGTTATCGAACAAAAAGCGTACGGCTTTCAGATGTCCTTCACGAGATGCACCGATAATCGCAAGCGGGCCAATTTCAGCTCCCTTTTCGAGTAGATATTTCATTACTTCGATGTTGCCGTTTTGAGCGGCCCTGTTGAAAGCTGTTCCCCCGATTTTATTTTTGGCGTTGATATCGGCTCCCTTCTCAACCAAGAACTCAATCATCTCCATATTACTGTTTTGCGCAGCATAGATGAGCGGTGTTGAACCGCTTTTGGTTGAGGCATCGACATCGCCGCCATCTTTAATGGCCTTCTTGAGGGCTTTTAAATCATTGTCAACTGCGGCCTGGATAGCGGCAGGAAGTTCGAAATACATCACAATTATGGGGTGTTTAATTAAATTTTTCTGGATGAAAACTGATCGCTGTAAACGAAGGGAATAAAAGAGAAAGTTTTCAGAAATTCAATGCTATTCTTCGTGTTTATTCACAGAAGTGGTCTCCCCGCCAGCCACGCAGAAAAGCATCGCCGTCAGTTCGCTGTTTTCCCTGAATTTGTACCGTTTTTAGCAGTAATGGATCTGTTCCTGTTCCCACCCAGGCATTATCACTTTGTAAATACAACTCGCCCGCTTTTAATGGGTGGTCGGGAAATTCTAAAATTTCCTCTGCCAGACGAGTTTCATGAATAGTGAATTTCTGTCCGTTAAGTTCAGTCCATGCTGATGGAAACGGATTTAATCCACGCACAAAGTTATGAATCTCCTCAGCTGGTTTTTCAAAGTTGATGCGTGTGTTTTCGGAAAACAGTTTTGGTGCTCCCGTGGCATCTTCATCATTTTGGGATAAAAACTCTGCCGAGCCTTCTTCCAATATATCCACAGCCGGGACAATCGATTCAGCACCAAGATTCATCAATCGCGAATAAACCGATCCGGTGGTTTCATTTTGTCCGATGGAGATGCTTTTTCTGAGGATGATATTTCCTGTATCTATACCAAGATCTAATTTAAAAATGGTGATTCCTGTCTCCTTTGCTCCATTTATCACAGCCCAGTGAATAGGTGCTGCGCCACGATATTCAGGCAACAGAGAGGCGTGAATGTTTACCGCCCCGTGGGTTGGGATCTCTAATAAACGCCCGGGTAAAATTTTAAACGCCACAACCACAATGAGATCAGGTTTCAACTCGTTAAGATAGTCGAATACATCATCACTTTTCAGTGTGTCGGTATCATAGGTTTTTAAACCAAGATCTAATGCTTTCTTCTTAACTGCAGTAGGAACGGGCTTGCTATTTCTGCCTCTTCGTTTGTCCTTTCCTGAGATTACGGAGATAATTGAGTGATGTGAATCATTAAGAGCGTCAAGTGCCGGAACGGCAAACTCAGGTGAGCCCATGAAAACAATATTCATACAGATCTCTGCAATAGATTAAATTAAGCTGACAAAAGGATTATGAGCGAGACATTACAGGATATCCTGCGTCAAGCTTTCCCTTGTCGATCGCTTCCAGTTTTTTACGAACCAAACGTTGTCGAAATTTTGAAAGATGATCGATAAACAATACACCGTTCAGATGATCAAATTCATGCTGAATAACCCGTGATAGCCAATAATCTGCAATCAATTCCTGTTTTTCAAAATCCTGATTGAGGTAGGTGACTTTAATTTTTACTGGCCGGCTAACTTTATCGCGTAACTCCGGCAGACTCAAACATCCCTCCTCCATATCCACCACATTTTCTTCATCAATAAATTCTATTTCAGGATTGATAAAAGCTGTGGCTCCGATAATTTCAGCGTCTTCTCTGTCTTCGTCCATTATATCGGCATCAATTACAAATAATCGATGTTTGCTTCCGATTTGTGGCGCCGCGAGTCCAACTCCGTTCGCGTTGTACATAGTTTCGAACATATTGTCGATCATTTCCTGAAGTTCATCAGAATCTTTGTTTACAACATTTGTTTTTTCACGTAAAACAGGGTTATTGTAAGTTACAATAGGTAAAACGGGCATAGATAAATAATTCAGCTCAGTTCGTCGAGGTATTCTTGTAAAATTAGCGCGGCTGCGGTTTGGTCAAGCATCCCGCGTTTTTCTCTGATTTTCTTTTTTCGTCCTGATTCGATTAATGCTCTGCGAGCCAGAACAGACGTAAAACGTTCATCTCTTTTAACAATAGGAGTATCGGGAAAGGATTTGACAAGTTCTCCTAAAAATGAGCGAACCATTTGAATTGCTTTGGCTTCTTTTCCATTTGGTGTGAGGGGCCAACCAACTACAATTTCTTCAATTCCGCCTTCTGTGGCTTCCATTTTAAGCAACACTTCTGCTACTTTCCGTGGAGGGAAGGCCCCGATCGGTGTTGCGGTAATATGCAGCAGGTCCGACCGGGCAATTCCAACTTTCTTTGTACCAACATCGAGCGCAACAATGCGCTTTTTTTTCACGTTGATATCTTACTTATTTATCGTCGTTGTTTTCAAGCTCTGAAAGAGGCTGACGCAAGAACTCCTTCAATAATTTGCTTGGCTTGAAATGAGTTTTTCTGTGTTCAGGCACGTAAATCACTTCATTAGTTTTAGGATTACGAGCTTTAGGCTTTGCTTTTGTCTTTTTAACTTCAAAAACACCGAAATCACGAATTTCAATTCTGCATGTCGGATCGGCGTCCATCATTGTATCGCGCATAGCAACAATTACAGCATCTACCCAGGGTTCAACCTGAACCATAGGTACGTCTTTTTCTTCAGAGATTCTGCGAACTAAATCTCGCTTGGTATAAGTCATAATTTATTATGATTTTATAGTGAAATGATAATTTTAAATACAGCCCTTTGCCTAATCTGTAAATCTTGTCTGCAAGCAGCTTGTAGGATTAAGACATTGGGTAATAGCTTGTTTTTTAACGGCATTAAAGATACAAAAACGTAGCAGGGAGTAAAATTATTTAATCAAATTTTACGTCTGCAGATGTATGTGCCATTTCTGTTAATTCTGCCAAAAATATAACAGTCGGGAAATATACAAATTTATCAACTACATAGAGAAACATCCCTGAAATTAAATAACGGAATGTTTCAATCGATGAAAATTTTGGTCCATTTTAACATCTTCGGTGGCAAAAATCAGCATTCTATGTTCGCTTGTGTTTATCAGGGCGGAATGTGAGAACCGGCCGGGAACTATGTTGAACCACTTTCTCGGTTGTGCTTCCAAGCAGCAGATGCGAAAGCCCGCTTCTTCCGTGAGTGGTCATTACAATCATATCTGAGTTTTCATCAGCATAATCATTCACCAGATAGTGAGCCGCCACGCCTCTTACAACTTTTGTAAATACACGCACTGTTCTTTCTTCGTCGCCGTCTTTTATGATAATATTGTCATATAGTTCGTAAGGAACGCGTTCTAAATGGGCTTCTATTCCTTCCTGATCATCCAGAAATCCTTCTAATTTATCCAGAAGAAGATCGTGAATGCTATCAATTTCATCCTTACCTGAGGGGCGGTATTCATTTTCTGATAAGCTGCCGTGAATTTCCAATACATGAAATAGGGTGATATCTCCATCGAGCTGAGCTGCCATGGAAAGGGTAAAAGGAACAGACTCAAATGATACTTTTGAAAAGTCGATGGGGATTAAAAACTTTCTTACAGATTCTTCAGGAGCATTTACAGGAACCGTTAGTACGGGAACATTACTCGTTCGTAATACTTTGTCGGTTACAGAACCGTGCAGAAATCCCTCAGCGTTAGCTCCCTGAGCGCCCATGATGATCAGATCAAAATCTTCCTCCTCCGCCATCTCTAAAATTCCATCGCTGATGCGGGCTTCCACAAATGTGATAACATCACCCTGAACTTCTTCATCAAAATAATTCTCCAGATCCTGCCATGCTTTGTCTTTTGTCTCTTTCAGCAGATGCGGGTAGAGATCTTTGTCCATATCGAATGGTAAACCCAGCTTTTTGATGCTTTCTCCAAAGTACTTAAAAGCCGGAATTACATGCAGAAGATGGATTTTTCCGCCAAAACGTTTGGCAAAATCGTTCGCGTAATGGTATGCAATGGAAGATCCGTCAGAAAAATCGGTGGGGACTAAAATTTTGTTTACATGTAACATATTAACCTCCTCTTTTTGATATAAATATACGAAAAACTCAATTAAGATTTAAATGTCTTAATTGGTTTTTAATCGTTTAGACAGAAGCATTTATTCAGATAAACATGATCTTATTTTAGAATTATTGTTGGGAGAATTTCTTCTGTAATTATCATTAATCACTCAGTGAAACTGATACAAAATCTGCCGCTTCAACCGCGTTCGGTTTTTTAATTTCCAGCTCTTTTATGGTAATCCCTTTATAGCGATGACTTAAAGCCTGATGAAGTACTTTTAACAGATGTTCGAGCAGATTATAATGTCGCTGTTGAGTCAGATGAGAAATATAATCTGACATCTCGCGGTAGTCTTTGGCAAATGTCACATCATCACTTTCGGCAGCTGTGGTAGCGTTGTAGCTAAAAGAAAACGTGATTTTGACAGGTTGCTTGTTTTTCTTCTCGGATTCATGAATCCCGATACTGCAGGGGATTTCAAGGTCTTTGATGCGTACGTTTGTATTCATAAGAGATGTTCTCCTCCATCGAGATATAGAATGTTTCCTGTGATATATTCTTGTTTCAGTAATGAAGTCACGGCCTGAGCAATGTCTTCCGGATCACCATGACGTTTAAGAGCGGTTTGCTTCGAGCGCTCGACCATATAGTCATCAGACGCTCCTTTTGGTGGCAAAATCGGCCCGGGACAAATGCCGTTCACACGAATATCCGGCGCCAACTCTTTGGCCATAAGTTTAGTTAGATGATACAATGCCTGTTTAGACAAAATGTATGGAACGTGCTGTGTGTGCACTCTGCTAATTTTGGTATCGAGAATGGTGATAATATTTCCTGCTCCTTCTCTATTTTTCAGATTTTCAGAGAACGCTTGTGACATTAAAAACGGCGCATAAAGATGAACATTCATGTTTCGTCTGAGGTCTTCGAGCTTTGTTTCCTCAAACGAAATCTCCTCATAGATAGAAGCATTATGAATAAGTGTGTTGAGACGGGGAAACTTTTCAGTCGCTTTTTCCACAATTTCAGACACCGTTTCGGGTTTATTCAGATCTCCCTGAACAGTAATTGTTTCTACATCATAATTCGCCTTTAACTCATCAGCTAATTCTTGTGCCTCATCTTCTGATGAACGATAGTGAATGGCGATATCCATCCTTAGATCACGAGCCAGCGTAGTCGCAATCTGTCTTCCAATGCGTTTTGACGCCCCGGTTATAAGCGCTGCTGATGATGATAATCCATTACTGCTGCTCATTTCCCGTGGTTTGTTTATCAGTATAAAATTCGTGTTTTGATGGTGTGCTTCACTTTGCTCATCTCTTCCAGTACTTTATCGTCATACTGTTTGTCAATGTCGAGCACCACGTAACCAATATGTTCGTTGGTTTTCAGGTACTGACCTAAAATATTGATATTCATGTCGGATAAACACCGGTTGATTTCTGATAGAATTCCCGGTTTGTTTTCGTGAATATGGAGAATTCTGTGAGCATCTTTCTGAACCGGGAGATTCAATGGCGGCACCGATTGTGAGCCAACCGTTGTACCGTTATCAATCAAATTAATCAGCTTAGTGGAAACTTCTAATCCGATATTGTACTGCGCTTCGAGTGTTGATCCGCCAATGTGCGGAGTTAAAATTACGTTAGGCAGGTTTTGAAGCTCAGATATAAATTTCTCCCCCTTTGATTCCGGCTCTTCTGGATACACATCCACTCCGGCACCGGCAACATGTCCGCTTTCAACAGCATGTTTCAGAGCTGAAATATCAACAACTGAACCGCGAGAGAGGTTGAGCAACACACTCCCCTTTTTCATGCTTTGAATTGTTTCCTCGTTAATCATCTTCTCCGTTTGTGGAGTTGCTGGAACGTGCAGCGTCACGATATCTGACTGTTCGAGCATATCTGTAAGTGAATCAACACGAGTGGCATTTCCCATCGGGAGCTTTGGTTCTATATCATAATAAATCACTTTGAAGCCCATATTTTCGGCCAGTACAGAAACCTGTGAACCGATGTGACCATATCCCACAATTCCCAGTGTTTTACCACGGACTTCATAGCTGTCCTTCGCGTCTTTCAACCAGACACCTTTATGTGCATTTCGGTCGCGATCGGGAATGCGACGCATGAGCATGATTGACTCAGCGATCACAAGTTCAGCTACTGATCGGGTATTTGAGTACGGTGAGTTAAAAACAGTAACTCCGCCGAGTGTGGCTGCTTCAAGGTCAACTTGATTTGTCCCGATACAAAAGCAACCAATTGCTTTTAATTTCGGAGCGTTTTTGATGATTTTTTTGGTTATCTGCGTCTTTGAGCGAATCCCGAGGATCTGAACATCTTTAATATTTTCAATCAATTCCTCTTCACTCCAGGCCACGTTGTGCGTTTCAATATTTGTGAAGTGATGCTTACTGAAATTCTTTACTGATGATGGGTGAATGCCTTCCAATAAAAGGACTTTAATCTGATCTTTTGGGAAAGAGAGATTTTCTTTAGCCTGGGTCATGATGTTTTTTCTAATAAAGTAATTCTACGTGGTTGATGAACGCATAATGTACTAAAGATTTGCCTTTTCAACAGAACAGAGTTGGGAATACGCCTTAATTTAATACGAGTTTTTAAGCGGGAAACCGAGATTTTTATTCTCAAATGACAAAACAGTTGCGGAGCAACGCAATACATGAAGCCCGGAATGAGAACTTAGCTTTTAGGCGAGGAGCCTCTTGTCAAAAAAACGCTCATGTTTTGACCGTCGAGCAGCTGACAAAATAATTTTAGCCATTGGTGACGGTTAGACTTCCGAATTCGCTTTGACAACTACAAAATCAGGATTTAAAGCTCATATTCTTCGGTGCGATGACTTTGGATGTCTTTTCTTGGGAATAGGCCAATACCAAAAAAGCTGCGGAGTAGCCCAACACACGGTAGCAGAATACGAAGACAATTGAGCCGTGCGAGGAGGATTCCAATCAGTTAACGCCCCGATTTTACCGACGAGTATCTGCTTCCCTGCCTGAATTGCGGGACGGCAGAGCCGATCCCTTGAGGATGAGAGTTGTATCTACTGTAATTGCTAAAATCCGATCATTCTGCGGGAAGACGGAGCCCGGAATGAGAACTTAGCTTTTAGGCGAGGAGCCTCTTGTCAAAAAAACGCTCATGTTTTGACCGTCGAGCAGCTGACAAAATAACTTTAGCCATTGGTGACGGTTAGACTTCCGAAGTCGCTTTGAGAACTATAAGATCGGGATTTCAAGCTCATATTCTTCGGCACAATGACTTCGGATGTCTTTTCTTGGGAATAGTCCAATACCAAAAAAGCTGCGGAGTAGCCCAACACACGGTAGCAGAATACGAAGACAATTGAGCTGTGCGAGGAGGATTCCAATCAGTTAACGCCCGTATTTTACCGACGAGCATCTGCTGCCCTGCCTGAATTGCGGGACGGCAGAGCCGATCCCTTGAGGATGAGAGTTGTATCTACTGTAATTGCTAAAATCCGATCATTCTGCGAGAAGACGGAGTCAGTTCACGGAGATTGGGTGATGCAAGCGAACATCGGCTGGAATTTGATCATATTTGAACCTCCTATTGGGCGTAGTTGGCTTTGGACTTCCAAAGTCACTTCGAATATTTTTAAAAACGGGGAATTGGGTTCTATTTCTTCGATACCATGACTTCGGATGTCTTTTCTCTGGGGAGGTTATAAACTAAATTTTTCTACGTACCATTTTACAGTGGTGCGTAAATCGGCCTCAAAATCCTGAGTATTCTGCCAGCCTAACTCTTCTTCAATCTTTGCGGGATCGATAGCGTAGCGCATATC
>Ga0136600_1001346_pt1 | contig 11410 bp, 10 predicted proteins | sample AntRauMFilla2698_FD_104634 | JGI IMG/M metagenome (GOLD analysis project Ga0136600, IMG submission 104634) | Saline lake microbial communities from Rauer Islands, Antarctica - Metagenome Filla 2 #698 | ecosystem: Environmental > Aquatic > Non-marine Saline and Alkaline > Saline | place...
AATGCGTGATGTTCGATAATTAGCCATAAGTTAACCTTAGTAGTTTTACGATTGTTTGTCAATTCCGGTGCTTCCAAAGCCCCCAGAGCCACGGGCAGTTTCGCTCAGCGACTCCACCTCGACCCACTCCACTCTTTCAACGGGTGTCACCATACTTTGGGCGACCCGAGTACCGTGTTCAATCGTGAACGGCTCGTTACTCAGGTTAATGGCGAGAATATTTAATTCACCGCGATAATCTGCGTCAATCGTTCCTACACCATTCACCATGGCGATGCCGTGCTTAATACTCAAGCCGCTCCGGGCACGAATTTGCATCTCGAATCCTTCAGGAATTTCTACCGCAAGGCCCGTAGGAATCATTGCTCGCTCAAGTGGCTGCAGTACGATTGGTTCATCCAAACATGCATGAAAATCAAAGGCTGCCGCCTGTTCTGTTTGATATTCCGGAATGAGCGCAGTGCTCTTTAGTTTCGTAATCTTAACGTTCATGGGCACCTCCTAATACTGTTGTTACTGTGGCTATCGTCACCTCTGGGTCAACGTGATGCACTCCTTGCATACCAACTGCTTGTGCGGCGGCAACGTATTCGCTAATGTCATCAATGAAGAGGCACTCTTCAGCCGCAACACCCAGGCGTTCAGCCGCGAGGCGAAAAATTTCAGGATCTGGCTTTTCTACACCCACATCGCCCGAAGGAATAACCGCATCAAAAAGCTCATCAAGTTCACCGTCTGCAAATTTTGCATCAAGGCTAGCACGGCCGCTGACATTACTCACCATTCCTGTTTTATACGTCGCGCGGAGAGAATGCACAAAAGCAATCATGCGTGGTTCTTTTGTATTATTGAAAATATCGAGCATCACACCGTAACAATCGAAAATAACCGCCTTTATCATAGCTCTCCCCAACTCTTCCCAATATTTACATCTACTTTCAGAGCGATATCAAGCTCGGGGGCAACATTCTCCATGACAGTGCGAAGGAGCTCAGCAACCGCTTCAGCATTTTCGATTGGGCATTCGACCATAATACTGTCATGAATCTGTAATACTTGCTCACCCAAATCACCAAGTTTTTCATCTACTTGAAGCATTGCGCGCTTCATAAGATCGGCTTCCGTGCCTTGAATTGGCATGTTGGCCGCAGCACGCTCTGCCGCAGCTCGAACCATAAAATTAGCACTTTGAATATCTGGTGTCGGGCGCCGACGACCGTAATAGGTCTCAACGTAGCCTTCGGTGCGAGCCTTATTCAATGTTTGATCAATAAATTTACGAATTGGTTCACGAAGTGTAAAATACTGATCAATAAAATCTTTCGCCTGCCCAAAACTCATACCTGTATTGGCCGCAAGACCGTGTGGGCTCATGCCATACAGTACACCAAAATTAATTACCTTCGCATCGCGGCGTTGAGATTTCGTGACGTCATCCATTGGAATACCGTACACTTCGCTGGCTGTTTTGGTGTGAATATCAATATTGCCGTTAAAGTCGTTAATAAGTGACGTATCGTGAGCCATAATTGCCGCAAGACGAAGTTCAAATTGTGAATAATCGGCGCTCACCAGCACCTTGTCACCATCAGCAATAAACGCTTCACGAATTTTACGGCCCTGTTCTGTACGAATGGGGATATTTTGCAGGTTCGGGTTTGTACTACTCAGGCGTCCGGTTGCCGCAATATCTTGGTTGAATGTCGTGTGCAAACGGTTGTGTTCGTCGGCCAACTTCGGCAACGCATCGCTATAAGTATTCTTCAGTTTTGCTAGCTCGCGAGTTTGTTCAATAAGTTCGATAATTGGGTGTTGCCCACGTAGCTTATCAAGCTCGGCTTGGCCAGTACTATAGGCGGTTTTTCCTTTTTTAATACCAGTTGTTGGAAGCTGTAGCTTTGTGAAAAGTACCTCTGATAATTGAGCCGGGCTAGCGATATTAAACTCGCTCCCCACCATTGTATACATTTCTTGTTCAAGCTCGTTGTAGCGTGTGCCTAGATCTGCGCTCATCGCATGGAGTGTCTCGGGATTAATCAAGACGCCTCGATGCTCCATCTTGAACAAAAGGTGTGTTAACGGGAAGTCAAATTCACGAGCGATAGTGGCAACTGTTGGTTCTTTCTCAAATGCCTCACATTGCTGCCGATAGACCGCCAATAGACCCGATAGTATTGCAATGGGTGACGCATCTTCCTGCCCAATCAGCGCAGATATTGAACGGTCACGCTGCAGTGGATTAATGAGGAATGCTGCTTGGCGGATGTCGTGAACTGTTTCGAACTTCACCATTACGTCATTGGCGGCGAGCGTGTGGTACAGCAATTTAAGATCGTAACTAATCACCGTTGCCATCTCGAGGGCACGCCAGACACTTGCAGAGACAGCACCAACGGGAGCCTGACTCACTGTCTTAAGATCGGTTGAAAGCCATACTACTCCCTCAATCACTTCTAGTAGTACCGGGCCGTCGATTGAAACCATCTCTGGCCACGCAACTTCACTTAAGGTAATGACGACTTCTTCGGTACTGTCTTCAACATCAACAACCTTTGTGCCGAGCTTCATATGCTCTGGAAGCCGGTGCAGCAATGAATTAAATTCGTATTTATGTAATATCTGGACGATGTTTTCGACATTAGTCCGTTCGATGTGTGCCTCGTCCCAATCAAGTGAAATTGGTGCATCGGTAAAAATGCGAGCAAGTTTTTGGCTCATGTAGGCCGAGTCTTTTCCGGCAATAAGATGTTTTTGACGAGCGCCTGAAATTTCATCAATGTGCTCATACACGCCATCGAGTGTGTGATAGGTTTGAAGGAGGTCTCGCGCGGCTTTTTCACCAATCATTCGTACGCCCGGAATGTTATCGCTCGAATCCCCTACCAGGGCTTTGTAATCAACAAATTGCGCTACTGTAATACCGTATTTCTCCTCAAACGCACTGTCATCGTACCGCATTAAATCGGTACTGCCGGTTTTGGTAATATATACCGATGTATTTTCATTCAATAACTGCAACATGTCATGATCGCCGGTAATAATACAGAGTTCGACACCCTTTTCTTTGGCTTCAATCGAGAATGTGCCCATAATATCGTCAGCTTCATAGCGATCAAGTTCATAAAGTGGCCAGTTAAATGCAGCCAGCACTTCTTTTAAAATAGGGAGTTGCGCGTAAAAATCTTCTGGTGGCTTGGTGCGTCCTGCTTTGTAGCCATCGAAAATTTCAAGCCGAGTTGCCGCACTGGTACCGCGAATATCCCAAGCAATCGCCACGTAATCAGGTTGGAGCTTTTTAATAATCTCAATAGCAATTGAAGTAAAACCGTAGACGCCACCCGTCGGTGTACCGTCAGCAAGTGCCAGGTTGGGCATCGCATAGTAACCGCGGTAAAATACAGACATTCCGTCGATGACAGCCAAGCGTTTCATATGTACTTAGTATAGCAGTAACAGAGCGGATGTTTGTTACAATGAAGCTATGACCCATCCACAAAACCTCAAAATTCTTGCATTCGTCGGACTCACCGGCTCTGGAAAATCAACTGCTGTAGAGTATTTCACCCACAAAGGCTACCCTCGGGTGTACTTTGGCGGCGTTATATATAGCGCTATGGCTGAAGCGGGTATTGAAAAAGGTGAAGAAAACGAAAAGACATTTCGCATAGAAATTCGCGAACGCGAAGGGCAAGATTTTGTCGTCAACCGCATCATCACCCAAATTAACGACCTCGTGAATGCCGGCCAGCACCGTATTATTGCTGATGGTATTTATAGTTGGGATGAATATAAAGCTATGAAACATGCCTTTCCTGGCCACGTATCCATCGTTGCCGTCACCGCGCCAAAACACAAACGATACCACTGGCTCGAAACACGTGAAGATCGCCCGCAGTCTCCACAGATCTCAGAGGAACGCGACCACAATGAAATTGAAACGATGCAAAAAGGCGGCCCCATTGCTGCGGCCGACTTCTTTATTGCCAATAGCGGCAGTCGTGAACACTTCTTCAAGCAACTCGATGAGCTGGCTGAAGAAACTGGCTTTCTAGCCTAGGTATTCGTGAAGCTTCTTTGAATCTTTGTGCTTGCGAAGTTTCGCGAGTGCTTTGGCTTCAATTTGACGGATACGCTCACGGGTAACGGCAAATTCTTGACCAACTTCTTCTAATGTATGGCTTTTGCCATTTTCAAGACCAAAACGCATTTTGATAATCTTTTGTTCCCGATCTGATAGGGTTGAGAGAATCGACTGTACCTGTTCTTTCAATAGCTGGGAAGCTGCTGACTCTTCAGGCGTCGCGCTGTCTTCGTCTTCAATGAAATCACGAAGTACTGAGTCTTCGTCGTCACCATCACGACCAACACCAGCATCAAGCGAGGTAATGTCTTGCTTAATCTTCATGACGTATTCAACTTTTTCCGGTTCCATTTCAAGCTCTTTCGCAAGTTCTTCAATGGTTGGTTCACGGTTGAGCTCTTGGGTCATACGACGCTGCGTACGAAGCAATTTATTGATAGTTTCCACCATGTGCACCGGAATACGAATAGTTCGGGCTTGGTCGGCAATCGCACGGGTAATTGCTTGGCGAATCCACCACGTCGCGTAGGTTGAAAATTTAAATCCCTTGTCTGGGTCGAACTTTTCAACAGCACGGAGGAGTCCTGTGTTTCCTTCTTGAATAAGATCGAGGAAATCAAGTCCACGGCCACTGTAACGCTTGGCAATAGACACCACAAGACGCATGTTCGCTTCAGCCATTTTATCTTTCGCTCGTTTTTCGCCCGCAACCACTCGGTGTGCAAGTGCAAGCTCTTCTTCACTTGTCAGTAGAGGGATTTTTCCGATTTCGCGTAAGTACAACCGTACACTGTCATCGCTGGCATCATCAAAATACTGCTCTTGGCTGAGAAGGTCTTCATCGGTATCAACTTCTTCCTCTTCGAGGTCTTCAACTGCTGGCTCTTCAATATCAGTTACGAGTGCTCCGCCACCGATCACTACTTCTTCGGTTGCTTCTTCGACAATTGGTTCGTCTTTCTTTTTACTTCTTGGCACGAGAAATCTCCTTGATTAGTTCATTAAGCTGCTGCCTGATGGTCATTGCTTGTTCATCATCACCGTCTTCTTCGGCGGTCCGAAGCTGCATCATCAGTTGATCTTTTTGTATTTTCTTATGTTCGGTTATCAGTTGGCGGACCAGGCGGGCTGCTTCGAAGTAACGATCTTCGTTACTCCACTGCCCATACCGTGTGTCGGCCTTTAATAGTACTATTTTCACATAGGTATCGATATTTTGCAAGCCATCAGGAACGTCCTGAGTCACTTCGTTGTTCGTTTTTAAGAACTGGAGTAATTCCTTCCGCTCATCAGTTGCCACCATATCTGCTTCAATATCTTTTAATAGTTCTCGAACGGTGGGATCAACGAAGGCAACGGCCAGAAGATTATCTTGATAGCTCTTTGTATCAAGCTGCATAGGCTGGTTGCGAGAAGCTTTTTTGAGTGGTTTCTGTATCGGTTCTTCAACACCAGCGAGTTTTTGTTGCAACGCATCAATTGAGGTACCGATCATATCAGCAATTTGTTGCAAATAATGATCTTGTTCAACTGGGTCATTCAGCGAGCGCACTACCTGTAGTGCCGCGGTGGTAAAGTTGCGCTTTCCGATACCCGACGTCAGGTCTTCCCGGCTTGAATATTGCTTGAGCACCCAATCGACAACCGGTTCTGCGGTATCAATTGCCTTTTGCCACAGTGCTGGATCTTTTTGAATCAGTTCGTCAGGGTCTTTTGCGTCGTCTCCTAGGTTCACAATCGTTAAGTCGATGCCAACTGCTTGCGCAATGCGAATCGCTCGCTCGCTCGCAGCAAGCCCGGCAGCATCACCATCAAACGCCAGTCGAACATTTGAACTAAGGCGAACGAGCGCTTTTAAGTGGTTTTCGGTCATCGCCGTCCCCGCCGTCGCCACTACTTGGGTCACTCCTACTTGGTGGCTACTCACGACGTCGAGGTTACCTTCTACAACAACGGTGTAGTCGCCGGTGCGAATTGCCTCTTTGGCTTGTGACAACCCAAACACATGGCGACCCTTATCGTAGAGTAGGGTTTGCGGAGTGTTCAGGTATTTTGGTGCGTTCGGGGCATCTTCAAGAATACGCGCTGTAAAGCCGATCACCTGGCCCGAGCCATCCATCAGTGGCACCATCATGCGACCACGAAATAAATCACCGCCATACTGGTTAAGTAAGCCTGCTTGTGAAAGTTCTTGTTGAGAGAAGCCTTTTTTTGTTAAGAATGTTACCAACGCATCGCCGCTTGCCGGGGCATACCCAATACGAAATGACGTCACAATTTCTTTACTTAATTTTCGCTTTTGAAAGACATAGTTAAGCGCGTGTTCGTTTTTCACGAGGCTCTGTTGGTAATAGTGAGCAGCTAAATCGTGCGCGGCAAGCAATCGTTTTTTTCGTTTAGCGATTTCTTGTCCACCCTTAGAATCGTAAATTGACATATCGACACCGGCTCGTCGAGCCAACAAATCAAGCGCTTCACGAAAGTCGATTCCTTCAACTTCCATAATGAAACTAAAAACATCACCACCTTTATTCGAAGAAAAGTCATGCCAAATATTTTTTTCTGGGCTCACATGGAAACTCGGTGTTTTTTCACCGGTAAACGGGCTCAAACCCTTAAAATTACGTCCGGCTCGTTGCAACTGAACATACTCGCCAATCACATCTTCGATGTTCAGCCGTGAGCGCACCTCTTCTTTGGCGTCTTGCATACCCTGATTATAGCACTCTTTACCTCTGTTACTGTTTGTGCTTAAATTGGAGCATATGTATCCCGAACATCCAACACCTCCACCCAACCCACAGCAGCCTCAACCGCCGTTGGATTACTTGAATCAAATTGCTCCACAAACAACGAAGAAATCGATGCTCACCCCTGGTCCTAAATTATTCGCACTCATTGGTGCCGCCCTCGTCGTGGTGATTATTATCGTATCGATCACGCTCAATGTTGTCGTCAACAGCAAACGCGCTCCCTTGGAACGACTCTCGGCACGGATGTCTGCAACCGCAACAATTGTTGAAGATTCACAAAGCACATTAAAAAGTAGTGAACTCCGAAGCTTAAACAGTAATCTTAAGATTTACTTTACGAATGTAAACCGCGATATCGTGGCGCCGTTGTCATCCTCGGGGGTAAATACAGAAAGTCTGAGCGCGTCGATTGTTGCCGAAGAGTCGACCGCCGCAACGGCTGAACGGCTTGAAAACGCTCGCCTTAATGCAGTGTTCGATCGTACCTACGCTCGTGAAATGGCCTATCAGCTCGCACAACTACTCGCGCTCTTACAACAAATTCAAACTGGCGGATATAATACTGAAACGACAACATTCGCTCAAGAAGCCTATGATAACTTACTACCGTCACAAGAAGCTTTTTCAGACTACAACGCTGCGAATAGTTAACCTTCGGTAACAAGTTGATAACTTAAGCGTGCTAGGTCGCCTACTTCGTCATCGCTGAGCTGACCAGAGCACACAATAGTGTTCCAGTGTTTTTTATTCAAATGATATCCCGCAAGCACAGTTTCATATTTTTCACGAAGCGTCACCGCAAGATGCGGGTCACACTTTAAACTCACCCGCAGCGGATCACTATCGGTAGCAATCAGGGCGAACATTTTGCCCTCGCCAGTTTCTTTATGGCCTACCTTGTACACACTCGCCTGTTCACCAAAAGGAAAATCGAGCCACGTATTCGGGAAACTCAGGAGGTAGTCTTCCAGTTCTTTATGCTTCATTATTTTATCTTCTTCATATAATATTCTAGTTCCATAATACTGCCGCGAATATCATCAAGTGCTCGGTGAATTTCTGGTTTCGCAAATTTTTTACCGTACTTACCTTCAAAGACAACCTTCCATGCAGTGACGTCGAGCATACGATAATGGAGCCGATTATCGAGTTCAGGCCATTCAGAAACAATAAAGCGGCGATCTTGATGAATTGAGTTACCAGCAAGTAGCACTGGTATAGCTTTGTCGAAATGCTTATTGATGAATTCAAGTAATTCCTGCTCTACAACCTGACCAGTTCGTCCCTGCTCGCGGGTTTGGGTGATTAATGCATCACGAATTGAGGGAATGCTGCTCCAAAAAGCAGCCGATGGCCCTTTTATCATGCGACGCTCAATGCGGCGTGGACTCACTTTAACCGCCGCTTCATAAGTAGCAATTTCTTGGAAATTCCAATCGGTCACAATTACTGCAACTTCAAGAATACGATCTTCTTTCGGATCGAGGCCGGTCATTTCGAGATCCATCCAGAGGATGTTTTGTAATTTTTTACTCATATTCTCCAGTATACGATATATGGCCTATAATTTATCGCCTTACTCACTTCTTGCGAGGGCCTGCAGCTCTTGGGCTTCGTAAAGACGTCCATTAAATACAACTTTCACCACCCGTCCATCGTCAAGGAGTGGATTCCCACTCCAGCGTAATGTATCTCTTATATCGTTGATTTTAAAGCGAGGGATGCCGCGTCGGTACGTAATCTTGCGATCTAAACCCTCAAAACTCATGGTCTCAGGCGCATTTCTTCGTATCGTATTGCGCTTTCGACTGCTCACAAGTGCATCAAGCTCAAGACCTTCTTCATTCATAATAATTCGAACCCGGTGATCAACATAGGATGGATCGAGTACACTCCCTTCAATTGCACGGTCAATGACTGCACGTAAGTCTTCATCACTTACTTTCGGTAGAGTTTCGACCGTTAAATGCTGCAGCTGCTCGAGTTCTTTTTTAATCGCCTTTAATTGAGTGACTGCAGAGCCTGAGTGGGTAAGAATATAATTTGTTACCTCTGCAATAGACTGCCTGTTAGGTTGCGCATCTTCTTCACGCAGGACGCCTGTTTCAATTGCATGACGAAATAGCTGCTTACGAACCTCAACCAAGCGACCATTACTCCACTTTAATTCACCCTCATCACTCCAGCTTAATAACGTCGTCGCTACCTCACCAAGCAGTTGCGGGGTAACCTCAGAAAGGTCTTGAATGACGTGTTCCGTTTCACGACTTCCTGATCGAAAGCGTTCAATGCCGTACGGCGTTGCAACAACGAGCTTTGGATGACCATACACCGTACTTCTCTCTGTTTTCGTTCTGAGTGTACCGGTCTTACCTTCAACCCGTACATACTCACTCACCCCTCTTCGCTGATAGACAAAATCAGCTAATCCAGCGGCAATCGTATAACGTAGCTCTTTCACATCTGAAGTGTTCGGGGGCACTAGTTCAGTCGTCGCAGGAATAGACATTCGTTTACGAACTTTCGTATACAGCTCGGTCGCACGCTCATAATTTTTAACGTCGAACCCTGCCATATGAAGATCGCGATACTCCATTTCACGGCCGGCAGCAAACAAATCAAGTTGCGCAATGTGATCGGAGTCTGTCTGCTCAGTAAGGTTACGCCACTCTCGACTCCGCTTCTTCAACCACGATGGCATTCCCCCAACTTCCATTGCTGATACCATCGCAATTGCTTGAGTACGTCGTTCAAGCGAAAGGCCTCGATCTTCTGCTTCAATCAGCATACGCGCATACATTGGTCTCATAGGGAATTTCGTCATACGCAAACCTTTCGGTGCAATAGTACCAGAATCGTCAAGTGCACCAATAATACGAAGTGCTTCCTTTGATCGTTTAATCACTGTTGATGAAACAGGGTGAAAGAGCTCAAGTTGTGCGAAATCAATTCCTGCTGATGCAGCAAATAGCATGTTACGATCGACGTCAGTACGAAGAATCTCTGGAACTGGATAATCAGATCGGTCCGCACTATCGAATGGCACGAAATCGAGTTGATCATATAGCCGTGTATGGATATACGTACCTGGCCTGACTCTCCCTGTTCTTCCAGCACGCTGATGCATGTCAGCTCGTGAAATATAGCGGAGATTAAGACTCTGCACTCCCTCATCGTCAATCTCACGCCTTCGCTCTAGTCCCGAGTCGATTACAACATCTACATCTGGAATAGTGATGCTTGTTTGCGCAATATTTGTCGCAAGTATAATTTTTATACCCGAATAAGAGGCTTTTACCGCGTCCTGTTCGGTTTGCGATAACTTACTGTGCAATGGCAAAACTACCGCTTCAGAAGAAAGTTTCTTTTTTAATGAATCGAGAAGATCTTCAATTTCACGAACACCCGGAAGAAAAACAAGCATGTTTTGTCCTGTCTTTGCATACGCAAGCACTTGCTTTTCAACTGTCGATTCAGCTTCCTCAAGTCGTGTTACTTCATGGTTTCTACCAGGAATCTCAATTATGGGCACATGAGTCTCTTTTTGGTTAGAGAAATACTCGGCAAGTCGTTCAGCTTCCATGGTTGCACTCATAATCACTACCCTGAGGTCTGGTTTTTCTTGCAGTAACCTTTTGACCTGTCCGATCAGCATTTCAATATTTGAATTCCACTCATGCACTTCATCAATAATAAGCACTTCGTGCTCAAGTTCATCTCGTTGGCCAAACTCCTGAACTAAGCGCAAGCCATCTGTCAGTGCAGTCACCCGAGTAATACCTGGTACAGTCGAGTTTTGTTCAGCGGTATGAAAACCAGCAAGATGAGCCGCATCTTCACCAAGTACTTCTTTTAACTCACGATCGATTTGCTCGGCTACAAATGATGCCGAAATACGACGTGGTTGCGTCATATTGATATGGTATCCGTGTTCCAGTAAATACTGAGGTACTTGAGTGCTCTTACCGGCACCCGTTTCGGCAGTAATAATGGTGACCTGATTCTCTGCGACAGATGCTATTATTGCTTCTTTATACGCGAGGACGGGCAAGTCTGGATTCTCGGGTGTTGCAATATGTCCCAACTCTTTTGTCGTAAAACGTTCCGGAACAGAAACTTGACGAATAACATCCTGAGAACGAAAGCGCTCTCGAAATCTGTTCAGTATCTCAGATTTATCACCTGGTTGAGGTATTGTACCGCCACCTTCATAAAATCGCCGGTGCGTCTTCACTACTGGTCGTGATAATTCAGGAGAAAAACGGGGACGAAAATTGCGGTTCATTATTTCCTTGTAACCCACCCGTTACTAACTACACTCATCATAACATCTGTACGGTATGCGTTTCACGTAAACTGTTGTAGTTTATGATGCCGAGCGAAATGCGAGGCTCACCGAATTAATACAATACCGCTGGTCGGTTGGCACGTTCAGGCCTTCACCCTCAAAGACGTGCCCCAGGTGGCCGCCACAGGTCGCGCAGGTCACTTCAGTTCGCTTCATACCCAATGAAGAATCGTCGTGAAAGACAACCGCGCCAGGCTTGGCGTCATAAAAGCTGGGCCAGCCGCAATG
>Ga0136600_1001347_pt1 | contig 11409 bp, 12 predicted proteins | sample AntRauMFilla2698_FD_104634 | JGI IMG/M metagenome (GOLD analysis project Ga0136600, IMG submission 104634) | Saline lake microbial communities from Rauer Islands, Antarctica - Metagenome Filla 2 #698 | ecosystem: Environmental > Aquatic > Non-marine Saline and Alkaline > Saline | place...
ACCGTCGAGGTCACCGACGACAACAAGGAGGCCGTCTACGCGACGGTGGACGGTCTCACGAATGCTTACCGCCACTACCCGATGATTTTCGAGGACGGCAAGTTTGTGGGTGGGTACACCGAGGTCGCCGCCCGACCTTAGGCAAACTTTGGAGTCTCGTTTCTGAAGAGAAACGAAAACCGAAACGTGTGTGTCACTCAATCTGGGGCAGCGTGTCAGACTCCCTGGAGAGGCGGGTGCGTATGTATTCGAGCGGGGCGCGGAAGGTGTTGTAGATGCGCTCGACGAAGCTGATATGGTTGTCCATTCGCCCGCAGGTTTTCCGGAGCTCCCGGATCTCGGTCGCGAGCGTCGCGAGCTCTCGTCGGACCATCTGTAATTCAGATTCAGATTCCTGCATATTTCTTGCGCTTCGCCTCCATACCTTTAAGTATCGGCACAAAGCGTTCGTCAATGTAGCCGGTGTACTGGTGGTGACTGTGTCTGTCCAGGCGCGGATTGGACTGACAGACGACGACCGCGATGAGCACGATGGCGGTCGTCAGGACAACTGTCGCCGCTACGATCAGGATCGTTTTTTTGGAATTCATTCTTCTTTATCATCTGCGCGAGAAAAAAACGCAAAGTCAGTACATCATCGTGACGATTTCGGTCAGGTCTTTCTCGACGAACCCGAAGCGTTCGTACCACTTCTCGCCTTGTACCTCGCGCATGACGGCCTTCTCGTTGTCCTCCATCATGCTCGGGTGAAGCCCGGCCTTGATGGTCTCGGTGATACTCGCCACCGCGAGGTCCATCGACGGCTCGGGGTTGTCGAGGATGCGGGAGTTCTCGAAGTCTATCTTACCGTACATCTTCTCGCCGATCTTCTGGTACTCCTCTTTCTGCTCCGGGGTGAGCATGCTCATCGCCCCACGGGTGAACTCGTTGTCGAAGAGGTTGCGCTCGCTTGGTTTCTGGCTCATGGTTTCCTTTTTCTCATCCTACACATTTGTTTTAAATTCAAATATCTTAATCTAAGACGCGCGTCCTTGATGAAAAAGCAATATGACGTCCTGGAACTCCTACACTGAAAACCTGCTCCGACGATGGAGCAAGCGCTGCCACACCTACTCTCTCCTCCACTCGCTGAGCGCGGACTACTTCAGTACCTGGAACAAGCGCCTCGGCATCCCACTCGTGGTCCTCGGCGGCGCCGCGTCGTCCAGCATCTTCATTAGTCCGCAGGACGGGACGGGTATCATGAACCTGGTTAACGGCGGCGTGGTGCTCTTCATGACCGCGCTCGCCGGCGTCAGCAAGTTTCTCAGCCTCGAGGAGAACCAGGTCAAGCACCAGTCGGCCGGCTTCAAGTACCACGCGACCGTAATGGAGATCGACACCATTCTCACCTTCCCGCGGCTCGACCGGGCGATGGACGCCCACGAGTTCGTGCGGCTCACGAAGAAAAACGTTCTCGAGATCCGGGAGAACTCGCCCGAAATACTCCCGTGGCTCAAGGCCGACATGATCCGCGGATACGACGAGTCACTCACCCGGGCCAAGGTGCAAGTCAACAAGGACACCGGGACGGGTGAGCGACACGAACGACCGGCGATCCCGCGTGCGTTCGGCTACGGCGTCGCCAGCGGGGAGACGCTCTACCGGTCGCCGGACAAGACCCCCCCTATGTCGGACGACCACAGCGCGGCCTCGGTCGAGGAGATCGCAATTGAAGTTGTCCCCGCGAGGGCGCCCGGGACGTGGTTCTCGACGAGTGGCAGCGCCGGGGAGGACGAGCACATGTTTGTGGACGATAAGGACCCCCAGATTGAGCAGCTGTGTTCCACCTTTTGTGACACAGACAGCGACGACGAAGAAACGCGAAATAAAAATGTTAAAAAATAATTTCTCGACGATTACAATAAAAGCAAAGACATGAACTACACAAAACTCTTTATGCTGATGATGTTCATCATCGGGATCATCATGCTGGTGCTCTCCTTCATCATCTCGGGCAAGATGGACCAGTCAGCGGGCTGCATCGAGTCCAAGATCAAGAATTCGATTCGCGGGGTCGTCATGATGAGCGTCGCCATGATCACTCTCGCCGTCTCGTTCCTGATCTGTCAGTACAGGTGCAACTGCGACGAGTCCGCCAGCGAGGGTCTCATCTTCGTCGTGTTAACCTTCCTAATGGGTATCGTCTTCGTCGTCCTCGGCGCGCTCATCCAATCCGCCGCCGCCAAGAACAGTGCCTGTTCCAATATTAAAAAGTATGCCCCCGGGATCTGGGTCATCGGGTCCCTCTTCATCCTCTGCAGCGGCTCGTTCTTCGGCTACAAGATCTACAAGGTCCACCAGGCCGGTGGTCTCAAAGGGATCACCGACTCCATCGCGAGCAAGGCCAGGTCGGCGTTGTCGGGTGGCGGCGAGGGCTTCGGCGGTCACTACGGCTACGGTTTTTGAGGCGGAAAGTAAAACATCTCGTCTCTCACCACTCACTCACGACTTATGAAGAGACGCGCCCAAAAAAAAGCAAGGTGTGTGCGTCACGAGGTCGAACAATCTCTCTTTGTGTTTACCATACCGGTATGGTAAACACACTACATAATCATGGTTAGCGTCGACGGAGGAGCTCATTGAGCTTCTCGCGCACCAGGGGGATGTTGGCACCGGTGACCTGGTCGACCTCCTCACCGTTGTAGTAGAAGAAAAAGGCCGGGACACCACCCACCTCAGGGGTGAAGCCGTCGTCGACGTTTTCCTTGACGATCGCACAGTCGCCTGGGCGGCTGAACTCCTGGGAAAGCTGCAGGTACTCTGGCGCGACCGTGTTGCATGGCCCGCACCAGTTGCCGTACACGTCCACAACTACAACCCGGTGAGACTGGATGATCTGTTGCTTCTGTTCGGCGCTGATCACGCAGGCACACTCCTGTTGTGGTTGAGTGGGCGTGGTGCGGGGTTCTTCCCGGGGCGCGGTGCGGGGGGCGGTGCGGGGTTCGTCCCGGGGGAGATCGCTGTATTTTTTGTACATCTTGTTTTCGTTCCTTTTCAAACGCTTTTAGATTGAGTTTGATGAAATTTGAATCCTTGTGAACGGTCGAGACAGATATGTAATTCCAAAATGGAGAGAGAGCTCACCCCGGCCGAGATCGAGGACATCATCGATTTCGTGCAACCCTCTGTGCACCTACCGGTGGAGACTGCACGGTCGATTACGACCGCGACGCGCCGACGGCTCCATGACCAACTCGTCGGGAAACGCATCCAACCGAAAAAGATCCCGAAGCTCAAGCGTCTCCTCTACGAAATGCACACAGCCACGATTATTCACCCGGGAGAGAGCGTCGGAATCGTCTGCGCGCAGAGCATCGGCGAGCGCCAGACCCAGATGTCTTGCTGCGGGAAGACACAGGTGCTGGTAGCGATCAGGGGTGAGCGCCGGCACGTGCCCATCGGCGACCTCGTCGACCGATACTTACCACCCGTAACAAATCTCGACCAGCACGACGTTGCACCGGTCGTCGACCTCGAGTGTGTCGGGGTCTCGCCTACTGAGAAGGTGTCGTGGGCCGCGGTGACCCACGTCTCCCGACACCCGGCCAACGGCGACCTTGTGACCGTGACGACCAAGTACGGACGTACCGTACGGGCGACCGCGTCTCACTCGTTCCTGGTGAGGGCGAACAACCGGGTCGTCACCCGTTCCGGGGGTGATTTGGTGACCGGTGACTACGTGCCCGTCGTCAAGGACATGTCGTCCTGTACGAGCGGATCGTCCCCCAAGGAGTTCGGTCGCCTCGTCGTCCCGGGGGTCGACGAGCTGGTCGGGCGATTCGTGGACAAACACCACGTGACGCTACAGATGTTGATCCGGTATCGCGGGTGCGCGGACCGACTCGGTGCATCACGGGAGCTCCTTGCCGAGTTTGACCAGGCCATCCACGCCGACGTATGGTGGGACAGGGTCGTCGGGATTGACGTGGAGCGGGGCTCGCGGGAGATGGTGTACGACTTCACCGTCGACGAGAAGCTGCAGTCGTTCATGCTCTCGAACGGCGTGTTTGTGCACAACACGCTCAACTCGGTGAGATGGGACGAGACTCTCCTGTACGCACTCGGGGAGGGCGTCGTCGTCGAACCCATTGGGCAGATGATCGACGACCTCATCCAGAAAGACGGTGGCGAGCGCAGCCAACTAATCCCGGAGAATCGGACCGTCTACCTCTCACTCCCGGAGGGGTACCGGGTCCCGTCGTCGGATGAGGACGGGGTAGTGGCGTGGCATCGCGTCGAGGCGGTGACCCGGCATCTACCGGTTGGAGATCTGGTGCGGGTGCGGACGATGAGCGGGCGGAACGTAACGGCGACGCGGTCGAAGTCGTTCCTGGTCTGGAAAGACGGTAAGTTCGTCACGACCAAGGGGTCAGCGGTCGCGGTCGGGGACCGTCTACCGACCACCAGGACCCTCCCCCGACCGTTTGACCACCCGGCGAAGCCGTTCGACGAGCTCGAGGGCTCTGTCCTTGGGTACGTCCTCGCTGCCGGGCGCCTCTTAGGTGGCGGTCGGATCCTCGTCACCGGAAAGCGGCACGAGGCGATCGAGCTCTACTGCCGAGTGCGTCGGGTGTTTTGTATGTACGTCGCGTTCGGTGACGGGGTGAAGGTCGAGTTCTGCCTGTGTCTCTGGTCTGCAAGTCTGTGTGGCCTCTTTTCCGGGGACTCGCACTCACTTGGCGTGCCCAACACAGTGCACTCGGGGTCACCTGAGCTTCAGCGAGGGTTTCTGCGTGGGTTCTTCGACGTGCGCGGTACGGTGACCGTTGACACCGTGCGAGTGAACGGTCCCGACAAAAATGTGCTGCTGAGGGTGGCGTCTGTGGCGAGCCACTTTGGGGTGTTCTGTTCGGTAGAGAAATCCGGGCTGGTTGTCCGGGATCAGTCCGTCCAGAGGTTTGAGACGGAGATCGACTTTGCGTCGCCGCCTCGTCGGTGTCAAATGGAGTGTGCGACTCGGTTCGTCGACAAGGATCAGATGGTGGTGTTGGACGAAGTCGTGAGTGTCGAGGGGGTGCCGACAGCCGACGGGGAGTGGGTCTACGATCTGACGGTGGCAGACACACGAAATTTTCAGCTTCTCAACGGGATCACGATGCGCGACACGTTTCACAAGGCCGGTCAAAGCGAGAAGGCGATGACTGCGGGCGTGCCGCGGTTCCAAGAGCTGATGGGCGCGACCAAGAACCCCAAGATCGTGAACTGCAAGGTCTACTTCCGTCAATCGGTCGAGACGATCCAGGAGATGCGGCGGACGGTCGGGCACTCGATCGTGGGGCTGCTGCTCAAAGACGTGTCTCTGAGCATGACCGCGATGATCAAGAATGCACCCGAGCCGTGGTACGCGGCGCACGACATGCTCCACGGCGACACTTATCGTCGGTACATTCCGTACTGTATCTCAGTGCAGCTCAACACCGACAAGCTCTTCGAGCACCGGCTCACGACGAGGCAGATCGCCGCGGCAGTTACCGGCGTGTACAGCGACCTATACTGCGTCTTTGGGCCCCCGACCGTCGGGAGACTGGACATTTACGTCGACATCAGCACGGTGGTTCTCCCGGAGCGACGGCTGTACTTTATCAACAGTGAGAACGCACCGATGATCTACCTGGAGGAGTGCGTGATGCCGACGCTCGAAAAGCTGGTGGTCGCGGGGATCCCGGGGATCTCCGAGATCTACTACATTCGGGAGAACGGGGAGTGGATCGTCGAGACCAATGGAGCCAACCTGCGGAAGCTGCTGTCACTGGGAATGGTGGACCCGGACCGGACCCTCTCAAACAACGTCTGGGACATCTACGAGATCTTTGGGATCGAGGCGGCACGGCAGTTTCTGATCGAAGAGTACATGAGTATCATGGACGGAATCAACATCTGCCACACCTCGCTCCTCGTGGACTACATGACCCACTCCGGGACGATCTCGTCCATCACACGGTACACTCTCAAGAAGGAGAGCGGCGGACCGTTTGGTCGGGCGTCTTTCGAGGAGTCGATGATCTGTTTCACCGGGGCCGGGGTCAGGGGTGAGCTCGAGCCCACCGTGGGGGTGTCGTCGGCCATTATCTGCGGGAAGCGGGCACATGTCGGGACCGGGATGTTTGGTGTTCGGTGGAACCTCGGTATGCTGCCGGACGCTGAGGACGTGATGCTCGAGAACGTGGTCGAGAGGACGCGCGACCTCTCGCTCGACGACGAGGAGGGCCGTCCACCGGGTAGGAAGAAGGTGGTGGTCCCGTCGCTCGTTGAGTTTTGAGATGAAGATTAAATCATGATCGATTTAATTTTGTAATTTTGTAATTTTCAAGGCAGGTAGCGGGCGTGTTGCTGCTCCATCACGCTCCGGGCCATTCGCGCCCGGTCGCTCTGACCCGTCCGCTGGGCAAAGTCGGGTCGATCCATAGTCGGGGTCTGCCCACGGGCCTCGAACCCACCCGGCTGAATCTTCTCGGGGAGGTAGTACTCACGGGAGCTGTTGGACTCACTCACGTTTTGGCTGGCGACGTTGGGAATCACCTCCATGATCGGGGTGCGACGGTTCAGGGTCATTTCCTTGTCGGCGCGGATGATTTGCTGCCGGTTGTCCACCCGGTTCGTGGTTGCGGAGTGCTGCGGGAGGCGACGCTCGAGATGCCGCTCGACCTGGTCGATCGTGCCCCCTCCCGACCCGCTCGCCTGAGTGGTGTAGCTGACGTTGAGGGCGTCCTTGGTGTGCATGTCGGAGAGGTCGACGACCTGATCGATCGCCGTGACGTTGAGCCCGGGCGAAGGGTTGGTGTTCACCTGGTGGGTGTTGGTGTCCTGGATGAACTTGCCGGTGCTGACTTTTGAGTTGTTGACGTACACGTTGCGCGATGGGTTGGTGGAAGCGTCGTGCACGTTGGCGTCCTGAATGAACTTGTCGGTGTTGAAGACCGAGTTGTTGACGTGCATGCTCCGCGAGGGGTTGGACTCGGCCGAGAAGACGTTCGAGTCCTGGATGAACTTGTCGGTGTGGAAGACCGAGTTGTTGACGTGCATGCTCCGCGAGGGGTTGGACTCGGCCGAGAAGACGTTCGAGTCCTGGATGAAAGGGTCCGTGTGGAAGACCGAGGTGTTGACGTGGCGGTTCTCAGAGGCCTTGGTCTGGGCGAACACGTGCATGTTGTCCCCCTGGATCGCGTGCTTCGGCGTCTGGACGAACTGGGAGGTCACGTCGAGCGTGCGCGTCCCAGAGTTGGCGGACGTGCGGATGAGGGGTTGGATCGCGTACTTGATCTCAAACGGCTCCTTGATCTGGGTGTTGACCTTGTACCGCACCGTCGGGCGAATTTCGCCCCGGAGAGTCTCGGTCTTGACCTGTCGGTAGTCCTTGGCCTCCCCGCACTGCATGCGCCCGCGAGCGTAATCAATGTCCTGCTTGTTGGTGTTGGCCTCCGTGAAGAGGCGCGGGAGGCGCGAGCGCGGGTAGAGGTCCTCGGAACGCCAGGCGGGTGGACGGAACGCGCCGTCGCGGGCCACGGTGTGCGAGTAGTACGGTTGTGACGTCTGGCACCCGCCCCCGTCGATCCCCGACGATCGGTTCCCACCGTTGTTACCCTCCGATGAGTACGAGACGCTCACCGACGGGTTGACGCCGCGGGCGTAGACGGAGATGGCTTCGCAGCTGCGGTCTCCCGAGTCGTCCCTCATCGATGTGATGTCGCTGGTGTCCCCCACCTTGTCGATCCGACGCGTGTGGATCGACTTGGGTGGATCTTTGAGGATGTTGAGATCCCCGTATCCTTCCACCGACGGGAGTGTGACCTTACCGCGGTTGTTGAGCGCAGAGTACGAGAACATTTTTATTTTATAGTTTGGGTATTAAAATTTTCACGTTAAATCCTATTTGCAGTGTCGCAGATACAACACGTCGCCGGGCGGGACGCCGCGGGGAAAAAACGTCTCCGACCCCCACCATGCCCCGAGAATCCAGTCGGGTGGTGAGTGCGGAGAGCGCACCACATCGCATCCGATCTTCTGGAGCACCTCGATCGTTTCGGCGATATCGATCTCAGTGGCTCGATAGCCCACAGGGACCCCAGGCAGCTCGCACGAGTTGTTCACCGACGGAATGTCGCTGCCTTTCGACCCGAGAGCCTTCTGTCCAGCGACAAACTCGAGCACGGCCTGGGTGTAGATGTTTAGCTGCGTGCTACTTTGTTCTTTTTGTTCTCTCGATGCGAGATGAGACGAATCAAATTTTATATTTATCGTCCACGACCGACACCGCGTCCGTGGAAGACCAGATAGATGGCCATGGACGCGGCTACGCACACGACGGTACCAAACAGCATGTCGACCATCGTCGGCCCCCAGCCCCACTTCCCGGACTGCGACAGCAGCATCAAATTCGCGGTACCGTAGATCGTGACCCCGACCAACGCCGAGTAGAGCACGGCCTCGGACACCCGGTCCGGGAGCTGGACGGCGAGGGCGGAGGCGATTAGCCCGAAGGCGAGGATACCCGCGATCGCACGGGGGAAGGTGAGGCGGGCCGGTGTGTAGTATCCGGCGTAGTACTCCTTGAGGAGTACCTTGTACCACAGGGCAGAGGCGGCGAGAAGGACGACGAAGGCGACGGAGGCTCGGGCGGTCCCCCACCAGCTCGTGGTGACCGTTTCGGACATGACCAGTGTGGTGTACATGTTTTTTCTCTTTTTGGCTAGACGAAAGATAATTTTTCTAGTTTTTATCCAAAGTGGTACTTAAATTCGTTGTTCCGGACGCAATTCTCGAGCTGCTGCTTGAGCAGCGTCAGCGCTCGACCCCGGGTGTCCGCAGGCTGCGACATCGCGATCTGGAGCCTGTGGTTGAACTCGTCGGCATCCTCGTTGTCGAGGAGCCGCAATTTGGAAAGCAGCTCACGGCATTCGTGAACGACTGACTTGCGGGGTCGTGAGCACGAGCATAGATTCCCCATCTTTGTCATAAGACCGGGATAATTTTTATACATAAAATAGGGCCATTTTTATTGGTGGTTTTAAAAATCTCTTCGGACTATTAAAACATGAACAAGAGAGCAATCGCAATCGCTTCCCTGGTCTTTTCGATCCTCTCGCTGATCTTCATCATTCTCTCGCACGTCGGGTTGGTCCGGTATATGCAGATGCATATTACGGACTCACACAAGAGGCTCGTCGAGGGCTATAGTAAGCTGCCAGAGTCCTGCGACTCTGGACGAGTGGTGATCAGCTTCACGACTACCCCGGAGAACGCCGAGAAGCTCGGTCCGGTGATAATGTCTTTGTTGGACCAGACAGTGCGTGTCGACCGCATCGCACTGACGATCCCGGGCAACACCGGGCCGTCTGAGTACAATTTCCCCAAGTGGTACGAGGACGCGGTGAGCGTCTACCGGTCGGGGTTGGATTTTGGTCCGGGTGAGAAGATTCTACCGGCGCTCACGCGCGAGAGCGAGGCGGACACGAAGATCATCTATTTGGAGAACGACCGCATCTACGCCAAGGACATGGTGGAGAAGATGGTGGACGCGTCGCTCTCGAGTCCCGACACGGCGATTATGATCGAGAGCGCGCACGCGATTCTGGTGAAGCCGTCCTTCTTCGACGCGTCTGTGCTCGAGAACGGCAAGGAAACCTACGACGACGAGTGGTTTCTGGAAAAACTCATTGTCCCGATTACCAAGATCACGAGCCGGGACACGTACCGTTCGTACCGGTTCGCTAGAGGTTGATGACGTAGGTCTTGACCGCGCACTCGTCGATGTCGCCGTAGAACGATTTGAATTGGAACTGAAAGTTGGGAGAGTGCTCGTACACGAAGGACTTCCCGGTGATGTTGCGCTTCAAATCCCTCTCGCTCACCTCGGTGACGCGAGCAAAGTACTCCCCGCGGACGGCGCTGAAGTCGACGATCGGTAGAATCGGGATCCCCTCCCACTCCTTGCGCTTCCCGGCGAGGTCGACTTCGAACGTGTCTGGGCAGAAAGGCCTGAGCGGTGAGTCGCGGTCGAGGAGGAGCCGGTTCAGAGGCCGGGGGATGAGGTTTGCACTCTTGGGTGGGAGGACCGAGAGGAGCTGCTGGAACGGTGTGCTTGGAATGGTTCGACCGTAGACTGTGAACTTGAAAGTGTCCATGTACTGCGCCAATAAATGCGCCGGTGGGGTGTAGTGGTACATGTAGATCCACTTCCAGCTCGGCACACCCTTCGTGTAGTAGGAGAGCACCCACTGCATGCCCTCGAGGTAGTCGTGCGAGATCTGCTCAATGTCGGAGCCTTCGGGGAAACAGGCCTTGCAGTAGGTCTCGCGGTACAGGTCAATGTCCAGTTCGTACTTCCCTTCGGCGACGAGGTGGGCGCAGCTCTCGAGGAGGGGGTCGGGGAAGTAGGACGCCTTGCGCGATAGCTTTTCCTCGAACATCTGCTTCTCGAACTGCCCGATGCGGGCGAGAAAGGCCTGGAGAGCCGGTTTGGAGAAGCGGATGTGACCCTCTACGGGGTTGGTGATGTGCCCGTACGACACGCAGATCTCCTTGTAGACCTGCATGATGAGCTCGATGCCGTTCTCAATGATCTCGATGGACGGGATGTGCGGGAGAAAGTCGTTGCCGGTCATGAAGCATAGGAAGACGAAGTCGTTGATCGCGGAGCGGCTTTTGAACGCAAACTGGTTGGACTCCCAGCGCATCCGATCGATGAGCCGGTGGCGCGAGGCTCCGATGTCGATGCAGTAGAATTCGTTGGACGCGTCGTAGATGTCCTCGCGGATGATGTAGAACTTCGGGAGGTGCGTGGCGAGCGCCAGCATGAAGAGGTCGGCGTCGAGACCGTTGATGCAGTAGGTCTCGGTCGGGTCACCGTAGTAGCGCACGTAGTTCAAGGTCTTGTGCTCGCCCTCGCTGGGGACCTTCTCGTTTGAGAAGATGACCTCGACGTTCTGCCATCGCCCGTCCTCGGTGATGCGCTTCCGGATGTACCAGTCAATGTACTTGGAGAGGTGGTCCATGAACAGGGTCCCGGGGGTGATCGAGCACGAGTCGAAGAGCGAGTCGTCGGTCGCCTCGGTCGCGCTCCGAAATCTCCGGGAGCGCTGCTGCAGCTGCTTGGCCAGCGGTGCCGGACCGTCGACGCAGAGGATCAGCCGTCGACGGGGCTGGACGATGTTGAACAGGTCCTCCACCTGCTGGCAGATCTCCTCGAATACTCGGAGTTGCAGACGGTGGTTGTCCTCCGGACTCGAGCGGCGCTTTTTCTGGAGCATTCGACGCGGCGGTTTGAAGTTGCCGTACTCGTATATCTTCTGGGCGGCGTTGTGGAAGATGCCGTTCATGTCGATCATTAGGTTGTCGATCTCGACGCCGATCTCCGGACACGTCACGCCC
>Ga0136600_1001349_pt1 | contig 11405 bp, 8 predicted proteins | sample AntRauMFilla2698_FD_104634 | JGI IMG/M metagenome (GOLD analysis project Ga0136600, IMG submission 104634) | Saline lake microbial communities from Rauer Islands, Antarctica - Metagenome Filla 2 #698 | ecosystem: Environmental > Aquatic > Non-marine Saline and Alkaline > Saline | place...
AGACCCGAGAAACCAAATTTCTGCTTATCTAGGTGCACCTAAAAGACTCCCTGAAAATGGATTCTCCATACACACAACGATCGACTCTTACATCCAAGCAATATTGGAAGATGAGTTAAAGAAAGGAGTTGAAAAGCATCTAGCTGAATATGGAACTGGAATTATCATTGATCCAAAAACTGGTGCTATTAAAGCAATGGCTAACTATCCAACCTATGATCCAAATTATCCAGGAAAAGATGATAATGAAAATCGTAGAAATTTTGCCATATCTGATATGGTGGAACCAGGCTCAACATTTAAGCTTGTAACTGCAATTGCTGCAGTTGAACAAAACAAAGTTGATTTCGATGAGATTTTTGAAACTCCAGAATCTGGGGAAGTTGAAATTTATGGACTAACCCTACGCGATCATGATCCTTTGGGAAACATGACTTTCCAGGAGGTTATTCAAAAATCATCTAACGTAGCTACTGCTGAAATTGCAATGCGCCTTAAGCCTGAAGTATTTTATCAATATGCGCGAAACTTAGGCTTTGGTTCTGAAACAAATATCGATCTATCAGGTGAAGTAGCAGGTATTTTAAACAAACCTTATGATTGGAGTTTAGTTAGTCTGCCTTGGATGAGCCATGGATACGAAGTGCTTGCAACCCCTCTACAAGTAACTCAAGCTTATGCTGCATTTGCAAATGAAGGAATGCTTATGCGACCCTATTTAGTAGACAAGATTGAAGATCAAAACGGAAATACTGTCTTAGATAATACTCCAGTTGAAATTCGACGCGTAGCAAAAAAGAAAACGCTCCAAAAAATACTCCCCGTTTTTGAAAGTGTAGTTAGTGATTCAGGAACTGGCGAATGGGCTCAAATTGAAGGATTGAGAATCGCTGGTAAAACCGGAACTGCCAAAAAGGTATATAAGGGTAGATATTCAAATAAATATCTCGCTTCTTTTGTTGGATTCTTTCCAGCTGAAGATCCTAAGTATGTATGCTTAATAATGCTTAATGAGCCTAAAACTAGTGGGTATGGTGGTTATACAGCTGGTCCAATTTTTAGAGAAACCGCCAAAAGAATTGCTGGTTTAGATAGTGATATACAAAGAAGCATGTCTCCAAAAGTAGAATCTAATTTCATCACGAAAGCTCCTTCTTTTATTGGAACAACTCGTAAGGAAAGCGAGGAGCTACTTGAAAAATTTAATATTTCTTATTCAGTTGAAGGAAAAAGTGGGTATGTAGTATCTCAGAATGTTGAAGCTGGGACTCCTATAAATGCTGGCAACGAAATTATTCTAACCTTATCGGAAACCTACACCCCTATTGATAGTTCGAATATAAAAGAAGGATATGCTAGAATTCCTGAATTGCGTGGAATGAGTATGCGCCACGCAACAAGCATTCTAGCCAATCTTGGTTTAAACAGCGAAACATTTAGATCTGGCACTGTCGAAAGACAATTTCCAAAAGCTGGTGAGATGATGAGGCTTGGAAGTTCAGTCACCATTCGGGGTAAAGCTAAATCGCTTGAACTTGTAACATTGGAGGATAGCAATTGAACATAAATGAACTCATAGAGTTTGTTAGTCCTTTAGATACTTCTAGTTATAGACCAGAAGGAGACATTGGTTCGCTTGTTCAAGATTCCAGACAGGTTACTAAAGATTCGGTCTTTATTGCTATCCGTGGTACCGAAGTTGATGGGCATATGTTTTTAGAAGATGCCGTTCATAGAGGCGCAAAAGTGATTATCTGTGAGGATTCATTTTATACTGAAGCTGAAGTTTGTGTGCTTGAGGTTGAAAATACCCGTACTTTATTAGGGCCCTTAGCTCAAAAAATGGCTGGTAGCCCTAGTAATAAACTTAAGATTGTTGGTATTACAGGAACTAATGGTAAAACGACTACAGCTACTTTAGTTTATCAAACTCTAACTGAGTTAGGAGAACCTGTTTCTTTACTAGGTACTATTGAAAAAAAGATTCTAGATGTATCTATGGATAGCAAATTAACTACTGCTGATCCTGTGGAACTTGCAGCTGATATGCAAGCTATGATTGAAGCAGGATCTGAGTATTTGGTAATGGAAGTTTCTTCTCATGCATTACATCAGTCTAGAATTGGAGGGTTTGATTTTTCAGTAGCTGCGTTTACAAACCTTTCTCATGATCATCTAGATTATCATGATACTTTAGAAGATTATGCATCAGCAAAGAAATTGTTATTTGATGGTTTAAGCTCGGAGTCAGCAGCTGTTATTAATATGGATGATACTCAAGGGTCATTCATGGTTCAAAATACCAAAGCTACAATTATTCCACTTTCATTCTCTAAGAATGCTAAGATTTTAGAAAGCTCCCAAAAAGGATTATCCCTTTCAGTAAATGAAGTAGAAATATCTTCATCTATGGTTGGAGAATTTAATGCTTACAACATTGCAGAAGCATTTATGATTTGTGTTGAGCTTGGTTTTGAGGAAAAACAAGTTGCTTCAGCTTTATCTAAAGTAAAAGGGGCCTCTGGCAGAATGGAAGCCGTTACCTTTGATAGTTCTATCAAATCACCAACTGTAATTGTTGATTATGCACATACGCCTGATGCCTTAAACAATGTATTAGAAACAATTTCATCAATGCGTGTTGAAAACCAGTTAATTTACTGTGTATTTGGTGCAGGTGGGGATCGTGATTCTAGTAAAAGACAGGAGATGGCTGCTACAGTTTCAAAATTTGCTGATCAGATTATTGTAACTAGTGATAATCCACGATCTGAAAACCCAGATCTTATCATTGCTGATATTTTACAGGGTTTTGAGCATACAGATAATGTGACTACGATTACTACTCGTAAAGATGCCATTTATAGAGCTATTGAATTATCATCAGTTAACGATATTATTCTTATTGCTGGTAAAGGTCATGAGGATTATCAGGAAATTAATGGTGAACGACATCCTTTTGATGACCGAGTTATTGCAAGAGAAGCTTTAGAACTCAAAGCGAAAGGAGGATTCTGATGTTATACGAATTATTCTATTGGCTTGAATCAGCTTATGAGTTTCCCGGAGCAAGTGCATTTGAATATATTTCTACGCGCACAGGTTTAGCTGCAGTCACATCTGTGATTATAAGCTTAATTATTGGCCGGCGTATTATTGGATGGCTAGGTAATATGCAGCTTAAAGAAGTATTCCGTGAAAATGTTGGGTTAGACCATCACCAAGCCAAGTCTGGAACTCCCTCAATGGGTGGAGTTATTATTATTCTGGCAGTAATTATTCCTTCTGCACTATTTATGAAAATGGATAGCGTATATGCTTGGTTGATTATGTTTGTGGTAGTTGCACTTGGATTAGTCGGCTTTTTAGATGATTACATAAAAGTAGTTAAGAAGAATAAAAGTGGCTTAGCTGGAAGATTTAAGATTGTTGGGCAGGTATTTGTAGGTATTGTAGTTGGAGCTGTATTATATTTTCATCCTGATTTTGCCGAAGTAAATACTCTATCAACTGTTCCATTCTTAAAAAACGTAAATATTGATTACGCTATCTTTGGTGAGAATTTAGGCTGGATGATATTTATTCCAGTTGCAGTAATTGTTATCACCGCTGTTAGTAATGCAACTAATTTAACCGATGGTTTAGATGGGTTGGCATCTGGAGTTTCTGCGATTTGTGGATTTGTATTTGCAATATTTGCTTATGTATCAGGCCGGACTGATTTATCTGGCTACTTAGATATTATGTATTTACCAGGAGCGGGTGAGCTTACGATCTTTTGCGCAGCATTAGTTGGAGCTTGTATGGGATTTTTGTGGTATAACTCAAATCCTGCTTCTGTTTTTATGGGTGACACTGGCTCATTGGCGCTAGGTGGCGCCTTTGGCGCATTAGGTTTAATGCTACATAAAGAACTTCTTCTTCCATTTATTTGTGGTGTATTTTTCTTTGAAACACTCTCTGTCATCATTCAAACTACCTACTTCAAGTACACAAAGAAGAAATATGGTGAGGGTAGGCGTGTATTTTTAATGACTCCAATTCATCATCATTTTGAGAAAAAAGGATGGTCTGAGCAAAAGATAGTAGTTCGATTTTGGATTATTAGTGTAATGCTTGGAATTATTAGCCTTCTAACATTGAAGCTAAGATGATGCAAGTTAAAGGAATACATATCGTAGTTATTGGTGCAGCCAGAAGTGGCATCGCTGCCGCTCTTCTCCTAAAAAAGAAAGGAGCTAATGTTTTTGTGTCTGACTTTGGAAGAATTAAAGATGATTGGAAACAGAAATTAATGGCTGCCGAAATAGAATTCGAAGAAAATGGTTATTCTGAAAAAGCTAAGAAAGCAGATTTCGTTGTATTAAGTCCCGGAGTTCCAACTGAGTCTCCAATTATTCAATATTATTTGAATAAAGGCAAGAAAGTTTATTCAGAAATTGAAGCTGCAAGCTGGTTCACTAATCAAACTATAGTTGCTACTACAGGTAGCAATGGTAAAACTACAGTTACAAACTGGTTAGATCATGTTTGGAAAATCGCACATAAAAATCACTCTGTTTCAGGTAACATTGGTATTGCATTTTCTGATGTAGTAAGTAAAAAGGACGAAGACTTTATACTTGAAATCAGCAGTTTTCAACTAGATCATATCGACACTTTTAAACCTGATATTAGCTTATTACTTAATATTACTCCTGATCACCTAAATAGATATGGTAATAGTTTTAAGGCTTATGCTGCTTCAAAATTTAGGATTACAGAAAATCAGACTGAAAATGACTGGTTCATTTTCAATTATGACGATCCAATAATTAAAAGCCATGTAGAAACCCTTCAAAAGAAAGAAGGAGCTCCAAAATTATGGGCTTTTTCATATATCAACGAGGTGCCAGAAGGCGCTTTTGTACGTGACGAACATATCATCTTCAAATTCAATAACAAGGAAGAAAAGCTTATGCCAGTTTATGAAGTAGGCCTTAGTGGAAACCATAATTTAAACAACGGACTCGCAACAGCTTTAGCTGCACGTGCAGCAGAGATAAAAAACGAAGCCATTCGTGAGAGCCTTAAATCATTCATGGGAGTAGAGCATCGTCTTGAAAAAGTTCGTGATTTAGATGGAGTGAAATACATCAATGATAGCAAAGCTACCAATGTAAATGCGGTTTGGTTTGCTTTAGATAGTTACCAAGCTCCGATAACATTGATTCTTGGTGGTCGTGATAAAGGAAATGATTACAGCGAAATTATAGATCAGATTAAGGAAAAAGTTCATACGATTATAGCTATTGGAGAATCAAAAGATAGAGTCGAAGAACAACTTGGTGATATAGCTCCAAATTTTGTTAAAGCTGAAAGTATGATGAAAGCAGTTCGAGCAGCACATAAAGTTGCGAAGCGTGGTGAGATAGTTTTACTAAGTCCAGCATGTGCCTCTTTTGATATGTTTGATGACTACGAACACCGCGGAAAAGTATTTAAAGAAGAAGTTTATAAACTCTAATTTTTTGATATACACTAGTCCACATAGCAATCTTTCTAATATCCTCGGGACAAGTCCAGAAGATATTGACAATCGTACGCAAGGCAGCGATCGCTTTTTGCTGATGACCGTTGTTGCGCTTATGATGTTTGGTATACTAGCTGTGTACTCATCAATTGCCTATTTCGCAGAATCTAAGTCGACAACAGCTTTTACGTTGATCACAGGTCATATTATAAAGTTAGGAATTGCATTTATAGTGATGTTGATAGCTTCAAAAATAAACTATCATACTTTAGCAAAGTTCAGTCGTCTGGGAATCGTAATAAGTTGGATATTACTTATTGCGGTCTTGATGTTTGGTACAGAACAGTTTGGTGCAAAAAGATGGCTTAATCTTGGTGGTTTTACTTTCCAGCCTTCTACGGTAGCTACTGCGGCATTATTACTTCATGTTTGTGTGCTACTTTCTGAAAAACAAGATTACATAAAAGACTTTAAAAGAAGTTTTGTGCCAATAATGGTTTGGGTAAGTATTACCTGTGCTTTAATAGGTATTCAAGACTTCAGTAGTGCGGGTATCTTGTTTGGAATTTGTCTCATTGTGATGTTTATAGGAAGAGTCAGTACAATACAGCTTGGAGCATTGGTTTTAGTAGGAGTATTTGGTGGAATGTTACTTTTAAACCAATCAGAAAATCGCCAAAGTCGTATTGATGACTATGTTACCCAGGTTAAGGACATTGAGAGCGATAAGATTCTTCAAGGCTCTGGTTATCAGGCACAACAAGCACATATAGCTATTGCTAAAGGCGAACTATTTGGTGTTGGAATTGGAAAGAGCTCTCAACGCGATTTCCTCCCTGCCCCTTACAATGATTTCATCTTTGCTATTATCGCTGAAGAATATGGAATTTTTGGTGCCATGAGCTTAATCTTCATTTATACCCTAATCCTATTTCGAGGTGTCGTATTTATTTCTAAGAATGCGGAAGATACACTTGGTTCATTATTAGCCATTGGTTGTACTCTAACGATTGTACTATATGGATTTGTAAATGCAGCAGTAGCAAGTGGATTACTCCCTGTAACAGGATTACCGATGCCATTTGTTAGCTATGGTGGTACTAGTATGCTTTTTGCAGGTTTGATGATTGGAATTCTTTTAAATATTTCGAAACATCATAAGGATCGGAGGAGCATCTATTATGGATAATCCGAGAATTTTGATAGCCGCGGGTGGAACTGGTGGACATGTATATCCTGCAATTGCAATTGCAGATGCTTTAAAGAATATGAATTCGAATGCACAAATCTTGTTTGTTGGCACGAAAAATCATATGGAATGGAAAGTTGTTCCAAAAGCAGGATATGAAATTAAAAGTGTTTGGATTAGTGGGTTTCATCGCCGATTAACTACTAAAAACCTCTTGTTTCCTATAAAACTAATTACAAGTCTTTTCCAGAGCTTTTTTATCGTGAATGCGTTTAAACCTCAGGTTATGGTTTCTTGTGGTGGATATGCTGCCGGCCCTGTTGGTTGGGTAGCAGGTAAACGTGGCGTAAAAGTAGTGATTCAGGAACAGAACAGCTTTCCAGGGGTTACTAATCGAATGCTAGCAAAATATGCATCTAAGATATTTACAGCTTTTAAGGAGGCAGCTAGCTTCTTTCCAACTGATAAAATAATTGAGTCAGGGAATCCGACTAGAAGTTCTTTAAATAAAGTTGATAAGCAAATTGGATTAAGCTCTTTTGATTTCAATGATACGATGCCAGTACTGATGGTTCTTGGTGGAAGTGGCGGTGCAAGATCTATAAATGATGCAGTAAAAGAGAACTTAGAAAAGTTATCAGACCTTCAAGTTATTTGGCAATGTGGGAGCACATACATAGATGCATTATTAAAAGAAGTTGACTTGGAAAAGAATAAAAATGTCAGGCTTACTGCTTTTATAGATAATATACCTGAAGCATATGCTGCTGCTGACTTGATAGTAAGCCGTGCTGGAGCTAGCTCTTGCTCAGAGTTTATGATGACAGGTAAGCCTAGTGTATTGATACCCTCCCCTAATGTGGCTGGAGATCATCAAACGCAAAATGCCCAATCTATGGTTGATGCTGGGGCCTCAGAATTATTGAAAGATGCAGATGCTGTGGATACGTTATCCAATTTAGTTCATTCACTGATTAAGGATCAGAAAAAGCTGAAAGCTATGAATAAAGCGGCATTACGCCTTGCAAAACCGAATGCAGCAAATATGATCGCAAAAGAAATTTTAGAACTTGCAAAATCTCAGAATAGTTGATGGAAAATAGAATTCAAACACAACCGGTATTTGGACGAACTAAGCATATTCATATGGTTGGTATCGGTGGAATTGGAATGAGCGGGATGGCTGAGATCTTAATACAAAGAGGTTATAAAGTTACTGGATCTGATGGAGCTTCTAATGAAACTACTGATCGCTTAAAAGAATTAGGGGCTACTATCTACCTGGGTCATGCTCCTGAGAATATCGAAGGCGCAGATGTTGTGGTTTATACAAGTGCTGTAAAAGCAACTGAAAACGAAGAAACTAAAGCAGCTTTAGAAAGTCGAATTCCTACTATCAAAAGAGCAGAAATGCTTGCTGAATTGATGAAAATGAAATTCGGAATTGGTGTTGCAGGAACGCACGGTAAAACAACAACAACTACCATGATTGGACATGTTGCACAGGATGGCAACTACGATCCGACAATTATGGTAGGTGGTAAAGTTCACAGTTTTGATAAAACCAACGCAGTTGTTGGAAAAGGTGATGTTATTATTGTTGAAGCTGATGAGTTTGACCGAACATTCTTACGCCTCACTCCTTCCATAGCGATTATTACAAATATTGAAGCTGAGCATTTAGATATCTATGATGATCTAGAAGATGTCAAAGAAGCATTCATCGATTATGCCAATAAAGTTCCTTTCTATGGAGCCGTTATTGTCTGTTTAGATGATCCAAATGTAAGAAGTATTCTTCCTGACCTTGAAAGAAGGGTTATTTCTTATGGACTTAGTCCACAGGCTCAGGTTCGGGCAATTGATATTCAAATGAATCAGTTTACTAGCACTTTTACTGTGCTCAATGATGATGTAAAACTTGGAGTAATTACACTTAAATCGCCTGGAGAACATAACGTTAATAATGCATTAGCAGCTGTTGCTACAGGTATTGAATTAAGTATAGACTTTAAATTGATCAAACAAGGTCTGGAAAGATATGACGGTGTATTCCGAAGATTCCAGAAAAAGCTTGAAGAACAAGGTGTAATGGTAATCGATGATTACGCTCATCATCCAACCGAAGTTGCAGCTACTTTAGATGCCGCTAGAAAAGGTTGGCCAGATCGCAGAATTGTTGCCGTATTTCAACCTCATTTGTATTCCAGAACTCAAGATCTTTATAAAGAATTTGGACTTTCTTTTTCAGATGCCGAAGTGCTGATCATTACTGACGTTTATCCATCACGTGAAAAACCTATTGAAGGAGTTACAGGGAAGCTTATTGCTGATACTGCTGAAAGATACGGGCACAAAAATGTAATCTATGTTGAAGACAAAAATAATGTAACTGAAACGCTTAAAGAAATTACAAAAGCTGGAGATATCATTATAACCATGGGAGCTGGAGATATTTACAAGTTTGGTGAAGAATTTGCAAAAGAATTAGAAGAAGGAAATTATAAGCCAGGATCAAATAATTAGTGACGAATACTAATACAAATAGCGAAATTAAGAGAACAAAGTTATTGCCTTGGGCTACAACAGTGATGTTAGTAGTTGGCATTTCGGTGCTCGCAGCAATCTATTGGAACAGAAATGTTGTGGTAGATAAAGTGATATTCTCAGGAAATGTGATTACTAAAATTGATGACCTTCATAAAGCAGCCAAGATTAATTTTGGGGTACATCCTGACAGTTTAGATCTGAACGGAATCATAGCACGAATAGAGAGCATTAATTACGTAAAAGAAGCTATACCCTATGTAGAACCAAATGGTGAGCTAAATATTCGGATTACAGAAAGAGTACCAATAGCTATGATCAAAAAAGCCTCGAATAGTAGTTATGTAGATAATGACGGTGTTAAACTACCTATTCTAAATACAACTTTTGATGTTCCTCTTGTATACGGTTTTGATTCTTCGCTCGATGGCGACACACTTAAAAGTGTAGCCTTCAGACAAATCATAACTTTCTTAGAAGATGCAAGAAAGAATAATTTTGGTTGGATGACAATAAGCGAAGTAGCATACAACCACAATGAAGGAGTTGTAGCTCTAAGTCAAGAAAATGGGGTTAAACTTTTGTTCGGAAGTAATGACTTCCAAATTAAATTAGAAAACTGGGAAGCTTTTTATACCGAGGTAATCCGTGTGAAAGGAATCCAGACAATGCAACAAGTAGATTTAAGATTTACTAACCAAGTGGTTACAAGAGAAATATAATAAGTATGAAATTTAGCAATCAACAAATAAAGCGATATCAATAATGTCTGAATCAGAAAATATTATGGTCGGTCTCGATATTGGGACTACAAAAATTTGCGCAATCGTTGCTTCCATAGAGCATGAACGAATAAACATCCTAGGAGTTGGTAAAGCTCCCAGTGATGGTTTAAATCGTGGAGTGGTTGTTAACATTGATAAAACCGTTAATGCAATTAAGGATGCAATTGCCCAGGCAGAACTTGCTTCTGGAATTCAGGTGAATTCTGTGAATGTAGGTATTGCTGGCGATCATATCCGTAGCATGAGAAGCAAAGGTGTCATTACGATTAACAATAAAGACAATGAGATCACTGCTCATGATGTTGAGCGTCTTTTGGAAGACTGTCAACGTATTATGCTTCCAACTGATCAACAGATTCTACACGTTATTCCTCAAGAGTTTGTAGTAGATGGACAAGATGGAATCAGTGACCCTGTTGGTATGAGTGGAATGCGTATGGAAGCCGAGGTTCACATAATTACAGGATTAGTTTCGGCTGCAAAAAATATTTATAGATGTGTGGAAAGAGCAGGCTATCAGGTAGCAGACATTATCCTCGAGCCTCTTGCCTCTTCCTACTCTGTTCTTGATCAAGAAGAAAAAGAAGCAGGAGTTGTCTTAGTAGATATAGGTGGTGGAACAACGGATGTTGCCATATTTCAAGATAATACAATTCGGCATACTGCAGTAATTGCAATTGCAGGACAAAAAGTTACGGATGATATCCGACTTGGTTTAAGTGTTCTTGATGATCAAGCTGAGACATTGAAAAGAAAGCATGGCGAATGTTATGCAGATATGATTCAGGAAGACGAAGTAATAACGGTACCTGGAATAGCAGGCAGGCCTCCAAAAGAAATTACAAAAAGCATTCTAGCTAAAATCATTCAGGCTAGAATGGAAGAAATAATGGAAATCGTAGGGATCGAGATCAAACGCAGTGGCTACTCGGAAGCACTAAGTGCAGGAGTTGTTCTTACTGGCGGCGGATCTTTGATTAAGAATATTTGTCCACTTGCTAACGAGATCTTAGGAATAGATGCCAAGATCGGAATTCCTTTAGGAATTACAGGCGGTTTAGTGGAAGAAGTGAACAGTCCAATTTACGCTACAGGTGTTGGTCTTGTAGTTCATGCTTTAAAAACAGGCATGGGCAATCATCAAACAATGATACCAACTACTAAAGGCAGTAAAAATATGGAACAAGTGATGAACAAGATCGCTGACCGTATGAAAAGTTGGTTCAAAGAACTTTAGCAAACAGCAATCATCTACAAATAAAACAATTCAGTAAATAAAAAAATACAAACGGGAGTAATCATGGCTAATCATAATACTCGATTCTTTTTCGACGAACAAAGCCAAGAAAACGCAAAGATCAAAGTGGTCGGC
>Ga0136600_1001350_pt1 | contig 11399 bp, 11 predicted proteins | sample AntRauMFilla2698_FD_104634 | JGI IMG/M metagenome (GOLD analysis project Ga0136600, IMG submission 104634) | Saline lake microbial communities from Rauer Islands, Antarctica - Metagenome Filla 2 #698 | ecosystem: Environmental > Aquatic > Non-marine Saline and Alkaline > Saline | place...
CTTTCGGAGCTTGACTCACAAACATGGCAACTCGGGAATCCTGAATCTCAACAGGCCCTGGTCAAATCGCTTGGATATCCTGACCTCGCGCGGACTTCTCGACCTCAATCTGCTTGGGGATTGCCTTGAACGATCGTGTCTGACGCTCTCGTCGTTCAGTTTGAATTTGCTTTTTCAGCATTATTTTTCAAGGCACTTGCGTGAGTATCTTCAACAGGTTTTGCACGGTGACCTTGTCCAGATCGTGCAAGACGGTGTGCGCACCCTGAGCCAAAAGCAGCGTTTGATGGTCAACTTGAATATCGCTCAGATGCGCGCCCCCCAAAAAGCCTATGGCCCGCATTCCCGCGGACCGGGCTGCCTGAATTCCGTAGGGGGAGTCCTCGATCACAAGGCACCTGTCCGGGGTTTCGCCCATCTGGCTGGCCGCATGCAGAAAGAGGTCAGGGGCGGGTTTGCCCCGCCGAACCTCCTGAGCGCTGAAGACATGGGAAAAGCGCGGTGACAGGCCCATAACGTCAAGGGCAAAGCGTATCCTCTCAAACCCGCTGCTTGAGGCGATACAGTACGGCAGGCCCGCGGCGTCCAGACGGTCCAGCAAATTCACCACTCCCGGCACCGGAGTCAGATCTTTTGCAAACCTGGCAAACAGGATCCCATGCCAGTGTGGCACAAAGCCGTCCCACTGGACTTCGGCACTTTGCCCGCGCACCTCTGCAATGATCTTGTCGATCGATTTCCCAAGAAAGCGGCGGCGCACCTCCGCAAGCGTGAGGTCGATATCATATTTGCGCAGCGCGTCGGCAAGCGTCGCAAGGGAAATCACCTCGCTGTCAGCCACGACGCCATCGAAATCAAAGATCACCAGCGCCGGGTCGGTGATTGTACCGGGTCGTTTTGTGTCGACGGTCACGATCCCTGACCTCCTACCGTAGGGCGCGCCCGTTGTGATCGAACTGGTGCAGGCGACCGTTGGGGATTGCCAGACTGACCTCGGCACCGACCGGCGTTTCGTCATCTCCATCCGTTCGGGCAACAAGGCTGAGCCCTCCAGGCAGGGTCAGATAAAGCAGGCTTTCACCGCCAAGTCGCTCTTTGTTGTGAACGACGGCATCGATGTTGCCCTGCCCTTTTTCAGAAATCACGACATGTTCGGGTCGGCAGCCAATATAAGCCGCTTCCGGGCGCAGCGGCAAATCGCGTAAGTTACTGCACTGAAACACGTTCATGGCAGGGGAGCCGATGAATTCGGCCACGAATTTGCTGTCGGGCTTGTGATAGATTTCCATGGGCGAGCCGACCTGCTCCACGCGTCCGCCGTTCAGCACGACGATCTTGTCGGCCATCGTCATCGCCTCCACCTGATCGTGTGTAACATAGATCATCGTGGCACCCAGTTGCCTGTGCAGCGCCTCAAGCTCGACCCGCATCTGCACGCGCAGTTTGGCATCGAGGTTGGAGAGCGGCTCATCAAACAGAAATACGGCGGGATTTTTGACAATCGACCGGCCGATCGCAACCCGCTGACGCTGGCCGCCCGAAAGCTGCGCAGGTTTGCGGTCCAGGTAGTCGGTCAATTGCAGGATGCGTGCGGCCTCTGCGATGCGGGAACTGCGGTCTGCGGGGGCAACGCCGTTCACCTTCATGCCAAATTCCATGTTCTGGCGCACGGTCATATGCGGGTAAAGCGCATAGGACTGGAACACCATCGACACGTCCCGGTCCACAGGTTCGGCTTTTGAGACATCTTTGCCGCCGATCATCACCGTTCCGTTTTCGACCCCTTCCAGCCCTGCCAGCGCACGCAAAAGCGTTGACTTGCCACATCCCGAGGGGCCCACGAAAACGACAAATTCACCGTCGGCCACGTCCAGGTTCACATCGAAAAGTGCCTGGGTTTTTCCGTAGAATTTGTTGATGTTTCGAATTTCGACCGATGCCACCTTGAACCTCCTCCGCCTGCGCCGATTTGCGTCGCCATTGCATCTGCCCTGAAAAATCTTGCATTGACAAATACGTACGACTTACATTTGTATCGTCTTGCGTACTTATGAATGTCAACCATTTACTGTACTTGGGAGGAGACCAAAAATGAGCCTGAGAAAACTGTTAAGTTCCGCCGCTCTGGCGGGTGTGATGGCCACCGGGGCCACGGCCCAGTCAGATGGCTGGAGCCTCGCCAAAGCGGCGGAGCCTTACAAGGGAACCACGGTCGATGTGATTTTCCTGCTGCGTCCCGGCTATGATGCGATCGAGGCGATGCTGCCCGAATTCGAGGCCGAAACCGGCATCAATATCAATATCATCAAGAGCCCGTACGAGAACGCCCTGGGGGAGCAGGTCCGCGATTTCGTGGCTGGTGGTGATCTGGATGTGGCGCTGATCGACCTTGTCTGGATCGGCAACTTTGCCGAGAACGAGTGGATCTTGCCGATTGATAAATTCACCTCGAACCCGGATCTGGCAGACCCGGATCTGGATATGGACGATTTCTTTCCGCTGGTCCTGAATGCTTTTGGCGGCTGGAACGGTGTCATCTACGGCCTGCCGGTGGATAACTATTCCGGCCTGATGTTCTATAACCGTTGCATGCTGGAAGAAGCGGGCTTTGACGGCCCTCCCGCAACCTGGACCGAATTGAAAGACGTTTACGGTCCGGCCCTCACCAAGGATGGTAAATACGCCTTTGCGCTGCAATCCAAGCGGAACGAGACGCAGTCGGCAGACAGCTTTGCGCGCATGCTCTGGCCGTTCGGGGGATCGTTCCTTGATGCTGATTTCCGGTCCAACTTGAACTCGCCCGGGTCGCAGGCCGGCCTGCAATTCCGTCAGGACCTGATGCAATACATGCCTGACGGCATCGTGGCCTATGACCATGCCGAGGTCGTGAACGGCTTTGCCCAGGGCGACATCGCCATGATCACCGAATGGTCGGCCTTCTATTCCAGCGTCGTGTCGCCGGAAACATCGCGGGTCGCGGATTGCGTCGAGATCGCACCAGAGCCGATGGGACCAGCAGGTCGCAAGCCGGCCCTTGGCGGCTTCTCCATGGCGGTTGCATCACAGGCGGATGAGGCCGAGCAGGCCGCTGGATACCTGTTCATCCAATGGGCGACGTCCAAAGCAAACGCGGTCGAGTACATCGAACGCGGCGGCGTCAGTGCGCGTCAGTCAGCCTATGCTGACCCGGCACTTGCCGAGACGTTCAAGTACATCCCTGCACTGGTCGAAAGCTGGCAGGACGGCGTGCCTGAGTTCCGCCCCCGTTTTGCGGAATGGCCCGAGATCACTGAGATCGTGCAGGAATGGGGCACCAGGATGATGCTGGGCGAGGTCACGACCGAAGAGGGCGCAACCGAGATCGGCACCCGCATGGAAGCCGTGCTTGAGGCTGCGGGCTACTATTCAGGCGAAAAGCCACTCGCGCAGTAGCCACAACACCCAAGGGAGCGGCGCAGATCGTGCCGCTCCCGATCTGAGGGCCGAAGGGGGCACCATGCGCGGACAGGTTTCCAAACGCACCATCTTTGCATTTGTCGGTCCAGCAGTGCTGGGTCTGGCGCTGGTCGGGATCGCACCGCTGCTGTATGCGGGCTGGACCTCGTTGCATTTCTTCAACCTGACCCAGCTCAGGCGCGTCGAATTCATCGGGCTGGAGAATTACTGGACCGTCCTCACTGACCCGTCCTTCCGGCAGGCCATGGGGCGCACGTTCTTTCTGCTTGCAACCGCTTTGCCGTTGCAACTGATGCTGGGGATGGGGATCGCGCTGGTTTTGCACCAGCCCGCGCTGACGATCCTCAAGACGCTGGCACGTCTGAGCCTTGTACTTCCGATGGCCACAACTTACGCGGTCGTTGGTCTACTCGGCCAGGTGATGTTCAACCAGAAGTTCGGTGTCATGAACCAACTGATGGGCGGCGCGGACATCAACTGGATCGGCGACCCGACCAATGCCTTTATCATGATCATCTTCTGGGATGTCTGGCAGTGGACGCCGTTTGTGGCGCTGGTTTTGCTTGCAGGTCTGACCATGGTGCCGGGCGAGGTCGAGGAGGCCGCCCGTCTGGAAACCAAAAGCTGGTGGACCGTCCTGCGCTATGTGCAGCTTCCGTTCCTGTTGCCGGGTCTTGTGGCGGTTCTGATACTGCGCACGGCGGATACGCTGAAGCTGTTTGATATGGTCTTCACCCTGACGCGCGGTGGACCCGGTGCATCCACGGAGTTCATATCCCTGATGATCCAGCGGGTCGGGTTTCGTGCCTTCAATCAGGGGCTGGCCTCCGCACAGGCCATCGTTCTGCTGATCATCACGATCGTTCTGGCGCAGATCTACATCCGCATTTTCTACAAGGAGGTCTGAGCGATGCACACTTCCCGCTCGCTCTTTTCGCAGGTTGTCTTGCTGTTCATCATCATCACGGTCTGCGTCTTTCCGTTCTATTGGATGGTGACGACCTCGCTCAAGACCCAGATCGTAGCACTTGAAGCGCCCCCCGTCTGGATCTTCGAGCCGACACTGAACAACTACCGCGAAGCGCTGTTCGAGGATGGCGTGTTTCGCACGCTCATCAACTCGCTGATCATCGCCGTCTCCACGACGCTTCTTGCCTTGCTTCTGGGTGTGCCTGCCGCATTCGCTTTGGCGCGGTTCGAATTTCGCGGCAAGAAAGACCTGTGGTTCTGGTTTATCACCAACCGCATGGTGTCGCCCATCGTGCTGGCGCTGCCGTTCTTTCTGATCGCGCGCAACCTGGGGATGCTCGACAAGCACATAACGCTGATCCTGATCTATCTGACGTTCAATCTGCCCATCGTGATCTGGATCGTGACGGATCAATTTCGCGGCATTCCCTATGATCTGGATGAGGCAGCACGCCTTGAAGGGGCCTCGCAATTCACGATCATGCGCGAGATATGCCTGCCTTTGGCGATGCCGGGCGTGGCGGTATCCGCCATCTTTTCATTCATATTTTCATGGAACGAGTTGATGTTCGGCCTGATCCTGACCCGGTCCGAGGCCAGAACCGCACCTGCAATGGCCGTTTCCTTCATGGAAGGCTACAACCTGCCATACGGCAAGATCATGGCGACCTCGACATTGATCGTGATCCCTGTCCTGATCTTTGCGCTGATCGCATCGAAACAGCTTGTGCGCGGATTGACCATGGGCGCGGTCAAGTGAGGGGGGCTGGCCCTTGCTATTCCCGTTTGAGCCGGGCTGATTTCCACCACAACCGACCAGTCCGGTAGCACCGTTCCATGTCGCGCCGCATCAAGATTGACCAGATCGACGAGGACGAGCAACTGCTCGTCCGGCTGGCATGGGCCTGCGAGATCGAAGGGCTGACCCAAGCGCAGGCGGCACAGCGGCTTGGGATCACCCGGTTGCGGGTGAACAAGGGACTGGCAGAAGCGCGGCGGCGCGGCATCCTGCGGATCAGTGTGGACTCGATCTATGCCGCCGCCGTTGACCTTGAATGGCAGCTGGAACAGGCATTTCATCTGGACCGCGCCGTCGTCGTCCCATCGTCGGACGATCCGAAATCCGTGACGCCGCTCATCAGCGCGGGACTGGGCAGCCTTTTGGGGCGGATACTCACCGACCCTGACCTGAGCACCTTTGGCATGTCATGGGGCAATACGCTTAACCTCGCCACACGGTTCATGCAGCCCATCGACCGTCCCGACCTTGAAATCGTGTCCATCATGGGGGGCGTCGCACGCGGCTCAGACGTCAACGGCTACGAGATCACAACAAGGCTCGCCGATCTGTGCAATGCAGAACACAGCTTTTTCACCGCCCCGCTCTTTGCGAGCAGCGCAGCAAGCCGGGCGGTGTTCATGGAGCAGGATATCATCACCGACATGCTGAACAAGATCCGGTCTTGCGGCGCGGTCGCACTGGCGACGGGCGATCTGTTCAGTTCCTTGCTGGTGCGCGATGCGCTGCCACGCGATATAGACCCCGCAGAACTGATCGCGCTGGGGGGCGTGGGGGATATCATCGGTCACGTTCTCGATGCCAATGGCGCGCTTGTGGATCATCCGCTCAACGACCGCGTGATCGGTGTGTCCCTGGACGATCTGGACGATATACCGAATGTCATTCTGGCGGCAGGCGGACTTCACAAGGTGCCGGTGATTGCGGCGGCCTTGCGCCGGGGCTTTGTCAACACGCTGGTCACGGATGAGACAACCGCCGGTGCATTGCTAAAGAATGCCGGACCGGCTCACCCCGGTGCACCTGACCTCATTCAGATCAAGGAGACGTAGCCATGCCGATTGCGCTTGTACTGGAAGAAAAGAACAAACTGTCTCTCCGGGAAATTGCCTTGCCGGATCAGTTGGGGCCGGGGGACGTTCGGGTCGCGGTGGACACGGTTGGCGTGTGTGGCAGCGATGTGCACTACTACACCCACGGAAAGATCGGCCCCTTCGTCGTGGAGGCGCCAATGGTGCTGGGCCATGAGGCGGCAGGTGTCGTGACCGAAATGGGCGAAAGCGTCACGCATCTGGGGGTCGGGGACCGGGTCTGCATGGAGCCGGGCATCCCCAACGGCGCATCCAGGGCCAGCAAGCTGGGCGTCTACAATGTCGATCCCGACGTCCGGTTCTGGGCAACGCCGCCGGTGCATGGCTGCCTGACGCCCGTCGTCGTTCATCCTGCCGCCTTCACCTATAAACTGCCCGACCACATCAGCTTTGCCGAAGGCGCCATGGTTGAACCTTTTGCCATCGGCATGCAGGCCGCCACCCGCGCCCGGATCAAGCCCGGCGATGTGGCGCTGGTGACAGGCGCCGGTCCCATCGGGATCATGGTGGCGCTGGCGGCTTTGGCGGGGGGCTGCTCCAAGGTCTACATCTCGGATCTGGTCGACGAAAAGCTCAGCATTGCGGCGCAGTACGACAACATTCACCCGATCAACGTGACCAAGGCTTCCGTCCCCGAAACGGTCCGCTCCGCCACGGGCGGCTGGGGGGCGGATGTGGTCTTTGAATGTGCGGGGGCCGCCCCGTCGGTCCAGACCGCGCTGGAGGCCGTGGCCCCGGCCGGATGCGTTGTCTGGGTCGGGATGCCGGTTGATCCCGTTCCGGTGGATATCGTTTTGGCCCAATCCAAGGAAATCCGCATGGAAACCGTGTTTCGCTATGCCAACATGTACGACCGCGCCATAGAACTGCTGGCGTCTGGCAAGGTGGATCTGAAACCGCTGATTTCAGAGACCTTCGCCTTTGCCGACAGCATCGCGGCCTTTGATCGCGCGGTGGGTGCATATCCCGGTGATGTGAAAATCCAGATCAGAATTGCGCAGGGGTAAAGGATGGATGCCTCCCGCGACGGATTGGCCGACCGGGTGCTCGATGAATTGCGCCCCGGTCTCAGCGCTGAGGTTCTGGGCCAGATTGACGGACTTGCGGCAACGCTGACCCGCGCGCGGCGTATTGCATGCCACGGGGTCGGACGCGAAGGGCTGATGATGAAGGCGCTGGCAATGCGGCTGTTTCATCTGGGGCTCGACGCCCATGTGGTCGGTGACATGACAACGCCGCCCGTTGGTGCTGGCGATGTCCTGTTTGTCAGCGCAGGCCCTGGTGATTTCGCGACCATTGCGGGGCTGAGCCAGGTGGCACGCGCGGCGGGGGCGCAGGTGGTGTGCATCACCGCAACCCCCGAAGGACCAGCACCGCAAGGCGCGGATGTGGTGGTGCATCTGCCCGCGCAGACCATGGCCTCCGATCAGGGGTCTGCGGCGCGGTCCATCCTGCCCATGGGGTCGCTCTATGAGGTGCTCATGTTCTTGTTCTTTGAACTGCTGGTCCTCGATCTGCGTGACCGTCTGGCCGTGACGCATGACGCCATGCGCGCCAATCACACAAATCTGGAATAGCTCATGTCCGCTTGGGAAACCCGTTTCGGTCTTGCGGGGCGCACTGCGCTGATTACCGGCGCGTCCTCCGGCATCGGCCACGCCATTGCAGAGGTGTTCGCCGATGCAGGGGCCGACATCATCGGGCACGGACGGGAGACGGATCGTCTGGCGTCTCTCGCCAGGCTGGTCGAGGGCAAGGGGCGCAAATTCACCGCTATGACGGGGGATCTGGCCAGTGCAGAGCAAACCGCAGACCTGGCGGAAAGGGCACTTGCAGCGACACAGATCGACATCCTCGTCAACTCCGCCGGGATCGCCGTGACGGGCCCTGTCATAGCTTATGACATTGCCGATTGGACCCGCACACTGGCGGTGAACCTGACAGCGCCTTTTATCCTGTCCAAAGCGGTGTTGCCGGGCATGATGGCGCGCAAGCGCGGCAAGATCATCAACATATCTTCCCAGACGGGCGTTATCGCACTGCAGGATCACGCGGCCTATGCGACCTCCAAAGGCGGGCTGAACGCCTTGACCAAATCGCTGATGGTAGAGGCCGCACCGCATAACGTGCAGGTCAACGCAATCTGCCCTACGGTCATTCTTACCGAAATGGGCAAGCAATTGTGGTCTGCCCCCGAAAAGAAAGATCCGTTCATTGCCCGCACGCCTTTGGGGCGCTTCGGGGAGCCGGTCGAGATCGCGGATATGGCGCTTTATCTGGCGTCCCCTGCATCCGATCTGGTGAACGGCGCGATCATGATGATCGAAGGCGGATATTCGAGCATTTGAGGAGGATTCACCATCGAAAATCTTGACGGAAAAGTCGTCGCCATCTCCGGGGCGGCATCAGGCATAGGTCTGGCCTGCGCACGCGCATGTCTGGCCGCAGGTGCGCAGGTGGCGCTGGTGGACAGGGACGCGGCGGCGCTGCAAAAAGCTTGCGCGGACCTGGGCGCAGGTGCCCACCCAATCGTGACCGACCTGTTGCAGCCTGACAGTGTCGCGCAGATGCTGCCCCAAATTCTGGCGGCCGCAGGCAGGATCGATGTGTTTCACGCCAATGCCGGGGCCTATGAAGGCGGCGATATTCTTGAGGGCGACCCCGACGCATGGGACAAGGTGCTGAACCTGAACATCAACGCGACCTTCCGGTCTGTCCATGCCGTCCTGCCGCATATGGCGGCGCAAAAATCAGGCGATATCATTCTGACAAGTTCGGTCGCGGGAGTGATCCCCGTGTTGTGGGAGCCAATCTATACCGCCTCCAAACACGCGGTGCAGGCCTTTACCCACACCGTGCGGCGTCAGATGTCCAAACATGGCGTGCGGGTGGGTGCGATCCTGCCGGGCCCTGTGGTCACGGCCCTGCTGGATGACTGGCCCAAGGCCAAGATGGATCAGGCGCTGGCCGAAGGCAGTCTGATGCAGCCCAAGGAGGTGGCCGATTGCGTGGTCTTCATGCTGACCCGCCCTGCAAACGTCACCATTCGTGATCTGGTGCTCTTGCCCAATGCGGTGGATCTTTAGATGCCGGGGCCGATTTTCATTGGGGTTGATGTGGGCACCGGAAGCGCGCGCGCCGGGGTGTTCGATGCGGCGGGCACCCTGCTGGCCAGTCACAAACATGACATTCAGATGTGGCGCGAGGCACCGAATATGGTGGAGCAATCCTCCGCCGATATCTGGGCTGCGGTCTGTCATGCGGTCAGGGAGGCCGTGGCGCAGGCCGGCGTCACGCCAGATCAGATCGCAGGCCTTGGCTTCGATGCGGCCTGTTCGATGGTGGTGCTCGACCGGGACATGCAGCCGCTATCCGTGAGCCCCTCGGGCGAGGTGCGGCGCAATGTGATCGTCTGGATGGACCACCGTGCGAAACCTCAGGCCGAGCGGATCAACGCCACGGGGCACCGCGTTCTGGACTATGTGGGCGGGCGGATTTCACCGGAGATGCAGACACCGAAGCTGCTGTGGCTCAAGGAACACCTGCCCGATACCTTTGCCCGCGCGGGGCAGTTCTTTGATCTGCCGGATTTTCTGACATGGGCCGCGACGGGGTCGCTGACACGTTCGGCCTGCACCGTGACCTGCAAATGGACCTATCTGGCCCATGAGAATACGTGGGACGCCAGCTATTTTCACCAGATCGGGCTGGGTGCGCTGGCCGAGGAAGAATTCAAACGCATCGGCCAGTCCATCGTGGCCCCCGGCACGCCCCTTGGCACAGGTTTGAGCGATGCCGCCGCCAGCGCCCTTGGTCTGCGCCCGGGCACGCCGGTAGGTGCGGGGCTGATCGACGCCCATGCGGGGGGCATTGGCACCGTCGGGGCAGACACCGATACAGGCGCGGACGCGACGATGGCTTACGTCTTCGGGACATCCGCCTGTACCATGGCCTCCTCCGGTCAGGCGCATTTTGTCCCCGGTGTCTGGGGCCCCTACTATTCCGCCATGGTGCCGGGTCTCTGGCTGAGCGAGGGCGGCCAATCCGCCGCGGGTGAAGCCATTGCCCACCTCATAACCTCCCATCCGGCGTATGATGACGCGCATGCCTTGGCCCTCGCTGCGGGACAAAGCGTGCAGTCCTATCTGCTGGGTGAAGTCGACCGGCGATTTGCCGATCCGAGTGCAGCTGTAGCCCTTGCAGGCGCGCGCATCATCGTACCGGATTTTCTGGGAAACCGGGCGCCGCATGCGGACCCCTATGCCACTGCGGTGGTGTCGGGCCTGACACTGGACACCGGGTTTGAAGACCTTCTGGCAACTTACGTAGCAGGCGTGCTTGGCGTGGGCTACGGGCTGCGCCAGATCATCGAAGCGCAGCGCGCCAGCGGCGTGACACCCCAAGCCGTCACGATCAGCGGCGGCGCGGGGGACAGTGCCACGATCAAGCAGTTGCTGGCGGATGCGGGCGGCCTTCCGGTGCTGTCGACGCGCTGTCCGGAACCTGTCTTGTTGGGGGCCGCCATGTTGGGTGCGGTCGCGTCGCAGCACCGTCCATCGTTGCAGGACGCCATGAAAACGATGTCCCATGTGGGCAAACGGTTCGAGCCTGCGCAGGGCCGCAATGGCGCGCATCACCAACTGCGCTACACCGCCTATGGGGCCATGCAGCGAACCGAAAGCGCGTTGCGGGCAGGTCTGAAGGAAATCTGAAATAACGAAAGGCCGTTGTGCAGGGATTTGGCGTACACACCAGCATGTGGACAAGGGACCGGGACCGGGACCGGGACCGGGACGATGCAGCCCGCGCTGCTTTTTTGCACAAGCCCGGTTTCGGCCCAGGTTCCCCTTTCCCCGGACAGACCTATCCCACCGCGTCTGTAACAGGAATGCCGAGCGCAAGGCATCAGCAACTTTCGCGCAGTACTCAGTCAGTTCAGCCGATATCCGGAATTTCTGGCTCTAAAGCGCTTTGCGTTTGATCCGAATCGGAACCTGCGTGTTGCGGTCGATAGGATGCGTGTATTCGGCGGGACATCCGCTGAATGCGATGGACTGCAACACGCTCTAACCCGGAAAACTGCC
>Ga0136600_1001354_pt1 | contig 11378 bp, 11 predicted proteins | sample AntRauMFilla2698_FD_104634 | JGI IMG/M metagenome (GOLD analysis project Ga0136600, IMG submission 104634) | Saline lake microbial communities from Rauer Islands, Antarctica - Metagenome Filla 2 #698 | ecosystem: Environmental > Aquatic > Non-marine Saline and Alkaline > Saline | place...
AGTTGAGATCAGCCAATCTTCCTCGAACTCAGGCAATCGGTCGGACCGGGTTGTCGTGGAATAGAAATGTTGTCGCAGGCTGATGAGTTGGGAGATTTTAGGAAAGTTTGCAGCCGCTGCTCACCGGTTGGACCGAGGCATTTAACCGACGAATTTCTCCACTCCGGCCATTTCAACCATTAGGTTGAAGAGGTCGGTGTTTTTAGTGAGAGGGCTCAACCGTTCATGTCCGGGACCCCAGCAGGCTAACTCTGTGTAATCGGCGGTGTGATTGGTTCCCACGAAATAAATCCCGTTATAATTAGCCAGAACACCGGATAATACCGCATCAAATCGGGAGCGGTTTTCAAACGGAGTTTCAAGTTTACCGGCCCGGGCGTCTTCGAGCATCTTCGCCTGTTTCTTGGTGATTTTTGTCTGGGTGGCGGTTTCCACAATCTCTTGTATGCGATTGGCGGTCGGATTAGTGTATTCATTGAGCTTTTCCTGAATCCATTCAAAACTGTGACGGTAATCCGCGATGGTTAAAAGCATCTCGTTAGAATCTCCGTAATAATCACCTAATCCATTAAGACCGGGGTTTGCGTTTCCGTGATCTGATGTCAAAATAACCAGAGTGTCATCGCGGTCTTTGGTGAAATTTAGCACTTCTTCAATAGCGTCATCAAAAGCAAGCTGATCGTAAATTATTCCAGCGGCGTCATTTCCGTGAGCGGCATGATCAACGCGGCCGCCTTCAACCTGGAGGATAAATCCTTCTGAATTTGAACTGAGTTTATCGAGTGCTGTCCGGGTCATTTCTGAAAGCGTTGGCACTTCTTTCGTAAGCTTAGAATCATTGTTTTGATCGATGGTGTACGGCATGTGATGTTTGGAGAAAATGCCGATCAACTTATCAGAATTTGATCCTTCCATATCAGCTTTAGTTTTGGCCACATCATAACCGTTTGCTTTAAACTTTTTATAGAGATCTGTTTTGTCTTTTCGGAATTCTCCTGAAAAGTAGCGATCTCCACCGCCAAGCAGTACATCAAACTCACCTTCAAGCTGTTGGCGAGCGATCTCTTCCTCCATTCCGCGTTTTTCAACATTTGTACTAAATCCGGCGGGAGTTGCGTGTGTGATGCGGGCAGTAGATACTAATCCGGCACTTTTTCCGGCATCTTTGAAAATCTTGCAAATAGGTTTCAGTTTCTCGCCGTTTTCTCCCCAGTTCACCTTTCCGTTGTACACGCGCTGTCCGCAACCCCACGATGATGAAGCAGCAGCAGAGTCGGTAACCACTGAATTAAGCGACGCCATATCCATCAATCCCCGGCTAAAAGGCCTTTTATCGGAGGTGTAGAGTTTCATCCAGTTGCTTTGTTCATTCTGATGCAAGCGCTTAAAAACATCAGTCATGGCAAGTGTTCCACTGCTCATGCCGTCAGAAACAAGAAAAATGACATTCTTGGCGGAGCCGTTTTTATATGATTTCTTAGCTTTTGAATCCGGGCTTAATCCATTGAGGCCTAATCCGATACCGGCGGTAGAGAGTAGTCCGGTTTTAATGAAATTGAGGCGGGAAATGACGTTTTTGTCAGACATAATAAAGTTGAAAAATGGAAATGATAAATGTTAGTCTAATAAGTGAATTTGAAGCTCTCATTTTCAGGTTGAATAAAACAGAGCTATAATTAATGAATGAAAATAGTAAGAAATTTCCGCAGCTTTCACCAATTTTGGAGTTTAAAAAGATATTAAATCCTAAAGCTATTTGTAAGAACAGGGAAGAACGGAAAAAATATCAAAAACGTTGGGCAGATTGAATAATGAATTGGCACCTAAATGAATTAGAACGTATATTTCCGCCGATGAACAATCTGACGCACACATACTCAGCTCACCACGTGGCAAATAGTCACGCTCATCATCATTATGTTCATCATGCGGCGAACCATCAGCATTCTCATTAAGACTGATTTTTCCTCTCCAATTTTCGCTCGCCATAAAATTAAAATCAACCTTTTAACGTAATTCTCCTGTTTTGGAAACACAAACAAACCTCCGTATTGCCATTCAGAAAAGTGGCCGTTTAACAGAAAAAACAATCGGACTCCTTGAAGCTATTGGATTCCGCTTCGATGATTATAAACGTAGTTTAATGGTAAAATGCCGCAATTTTGATGTGGAATTACTGTTACTTCGCGATGATGATATCCCTGAATATGTTCAGGATGGCGTCTGTGATTTAGGAATTGTCGGTGCAAATGTTACCGGCGAAAAACGCGCTGAAGTTGACGCTATACGCGACCTCGATTTTGGTCATTGTCGTCTCTCGCTGGCTGTTCCCAAAAATGGTGACATCAAAGAGATTAAGGATTTTGAAGGAAAACGAATCGCCACAAGCTACCCTAATCTAACAGAAGATTTTTTAAAAGAGCATGGCGTCACCTCAAGGTTAGTTCCCATCTCAGGTGCCGTTGAAATTGCGCCGACGTTAGATGTAGCCGATGCTATTTGTGACCTCGTTTCCACCGGCGGTACATTAAGAGCCAACGGCTTATACGAAATGAAGCCCATTTTTTACTCTGAAAGTCAGCTAATTCAGACCAGAAAAGAGATATCAGATAAGAAGAAAGATCTCATCAATCGTATTTTACAGCGGATGGAAGGTCAGCAAAAGGCGGTAAAAAGTCGGTATATAATGATGAATGCTCCCGAAAGCGCAATTGAAGCGATCAAGGAGATTCTCCCTACCGCCAAGAGCCCGACTATTCTGCACCTCGCGGAAAAAGATCTTTCTGCTATTCACTCTGTAGTTCCTATCGACCAGTTTTGGGAGATCATGGAGCAGCTCAAAGAAGTAGGAGCGAGCGATATCGTTATTCTTCCGATTGAAAGCATGATTGTATAATTCAACTGAATAAATCTATGAAAACGATCTCTTTTTCGGATGTTGATGAAGCAGAACTTCTGAGTTCTCTCGCCCGGCCAAATATTGAATATTCAACTATTCTCGATCAGATTCAGCCCATTATTGATGATGTGCGTGAACATGGTGATGAAGCCGTGGAAAAGTGGACTGAGAAGTTCGATAATGTAACTGTAGATCAAACATGTATCCCGGTTCCTCATCCGGATACTATTGAACTTCCCAAAAAGGTGAAGAAAGCGTTTGATAATGCCTACAGAAATATCTACAACTTTCATATCGCTCAAAAGCCGGCCGATTTGAAAGTGAGAACGATGGAAGGAATTGTTTGCGAGCGTATTTCAAGACCCATTGAACGTGTCGGATTATATGTGCCCGGTGGCACTGCTGTTCTTCCCTCAACTACGCTCATGCTGGGCGTTCCAGCGCAGATTGCCGGATGCTCAACAATAGTTCTCACCACTCCGCCTAATAAAGAGGGCGGCGTTCACCCTGAAGTGTTATACACAGCTGGGTTGATCGGAGCAACGCATATTGTTCTTGCCGGTGGAGCTCAAGCCGTAACCGCGATGGCCTATGGAACGGAATCAGTTCCCAAAGTGGATAAAATTTTAGGTCCCGGAAATCAATATGTAACGGCGGCAAAAATGTATCTGCAAAATACAAACGCTCAGATTTCAATCGATATGCCCGCCGGACCGAGTGAAGTGTTGGTTATCGCTGATGAATCGTCAAATCCTGCTTTTGTGGCAGCTGATCTCCTTTCTCAGGCTGAACACGGCGTTGATAGTCAGGTAGTGTTGGTATCGGTTGATGGTTTTGATCTCAAAAATTTACATGAAGAGATCGATCAACAACTCGAAAAACTTTCAAGAAGAGATATCGCCAAAAACGCGCTTGAAAACAGCGTGATCGTAAAAGTTCATTCGGTTGATGAAGCCGTGATCGTATCTAATCTTTACGCGCCGGAGCATTTGATTATTCAGACGAAAAAGCCTCGTAAACTCCTGGAAAATGTAACCAACGCGGGATCGGTATTTTTGGGAAAATGGACACCAGAGAGTTTGGGTGATTACGCGTCGGGGACCAATCACACATTGCCAACCTATGGTTATGCCCGTATGTACAGCGGCGTGTCACTTCAGAGTTATCTCAAATTCATCACCGTGCAAAAAGCGGATAAAGATGGAATTCTAAAACTCGGTCCCACCGTTCAGACGATGGCTGATGTGGAAGGACTTGATGCTCACAAAAACGCCGTCACGATCAGATTAGAAGCCCTGAAAATGAATAAATCATGAAAAAACCAGAAGCTGAAATCGCGAAGTTAATTCGTCCTAATATTCTGGCGCTCAAGCCTTACAGGTGCGCGAGGGACGACTACGACTCAGGAATTTTGCTCGATGCCAATGAAAATTCGCTGGGTTCCAACATTGGAGACGAAGACGACCTCCATCGCTATCCTTCGCCGTATCAGGAGGCGTTTAAGGAGAAATTTGCCCGATTTCGCTCTGTTAATCCCAATCAAATTTTTACGGGAAATGGAAGCGATGAGCCCATTGATCTGCTGATCAGAATATTTTGTCGTCCGGGCAATGATGCCATCATCACCACGCCGCCAACCTATGGAATGTACAAAGTTTCGGCCGGTGTGAATGATGTGGAGAATGTGGAAATTCCGCTAACGCCCGATTTTCAACCGCAAACAGATAAGATTCTTGAAGCGGCTGATGAAAGAACGAAAATCCTGTTTCTGTGCAGTCCCAATAATCCAACCGGAAACCTGTTGAAACAAACCGATGTTGTTCGGCTCGCTGAGGAATTTTCCGGAATTGTGGTGATTGATGAGGCGTATATAGATTTTGCAACGACGGATTCATGGGCTTCAAAATTATCACATTTTGACAATCTTGTGGTACTCCAGACCCTTTCAAAATCGTTTGGACTGGCTGGAATTCGTCTTGGTGTGGCACTTTCATCTCCCTACATCATCGATATGATGAATCGGGTCAAAGCTCCGTACAATATCAATAAACTGACGTCAAAAGCGGCGAATGAAGCGCTGGAGCACATTGATAAGATGCACGAAAGTGTTGAAGAGCTACTCGCACAAAGAAAACGGCTTGAAAGGGAATTGGCAAAACGAAAATATGTTAAGCATATATTTCCAAGCGATGCTAACTTCCTGCTTTTTCGCATAGAAAACGCGCTCAAAATATATCGTGAAATTGCTGATTCAGGCGTGGTAATTCGCTATCGCGGAGATCAGATACACTGTGATGATTGTCTGCGGGTAACAGTTGGGACAGAAGATGAAAACACCGCATTTTTAGAACATTTAGATCAACTTAACGCATGAATATTCACGTAACGTCTTTAGCACTTAAGCCTCTGGAAAACGAAGAGTTAATTCGCGGCGGAGCTTTATCAGGATTAATCAGATTGAAAAATTACGGACATGAAATTTTGTTTGATGAATTATCTGATAATCAGCTAAAGCAGTTACTTGATCAGGAAGATTTAGTCACGGTAGAGGAGGAAGAACAAAAGGCAGATTGTACCATTTCAGCTAAAGATGACAAGCTGATTCTGGAGATCAATAATGAATCTTTTACACACGATTCATGGAAAAAACTCACCGATCATCTGACCTATCCGACATCAGTAATCGAACATCAACGAAAGACTTCTGAGACAGATATTTATGTGCATTTGAACCTGTTTGGTGAAGGAAAATCTGACATCAAAACCGGATTGGGATTTTTTGATCACATGCTCGATCAAATTGCCAAGCACGCGCTTTTGGATCTCACACTGAAATGTGATGGCGATCTTCATATTGACGAACATCACACCATTGAAGACGTGGCGATTGCGCTCGGTGAGGCCTTGCATAAAGCAATTGGCAATAAAAAAGGACTGGAGCGTTTTGGATTTATGCTCCCGATGGATGAAACAAAAGCAGAGGTTGCGCTTGATCTTTCGGGGCGTCCGTTTTTAGTTTTTAAAGCACGTTTGACCCGTGAATATGTGGGAGATTTTCCGACGGAAATGGCAGAGCATTTTTTCTATTCTCTGGCCATGAATCTCAAAGCCACCATGCACATTCAGGTAACGGGAAAAAACGATCATCACAAAATTGAAGCCGCGTTTAAGGGATTTGCCCGGACATTGCGTCAGGCTCTAATCAGGCTCGAACGCTCGCAACACATCATTCCAAGCTCGAAAGGATCGCTCTAAATGAAGCCAAGAATCGCTATCATCGACTATAAAGCCGGAAATCTGGCATCGGTCCACCACGCTTTGACGAGAATCGGGGCCGATCACTATTTTTCCCATGATTCAGATGAGCTTGCCGAAGCCGATGGAGTAATTTTTCCGGGAGTTGGTCACGCCAAACCCGCTATGGAATCGCTTGAAGAAACCGGTGTCGATCAATTTATTAAAACCACAAAACAGCCGTTACTTGGAATTTGTCTTGGAATGCAGCTGCTGTTTTCTTCTTCAGAAGAGGGAGATTCTGATGGTTTAGGGTTATTTGACGGGCGATTAAAAAAGTTTTCGGGAGATAAGTTGAAAGTTCCGCACATGGGATGGAATACCTTCGCCAAACTTGAGCCCCATCCGTTATTGAAAGAGATTCGGGCAGAACATCATTTTTACTACGTGCATAGTTATTTTGCTCCGGTGATTGAAGAATCAATTGGAGTAACCCAATATGGAACGTCGTTTACGAGTATTGTGGCCCGGGAGAATATCTACGGAGTTCAATTTCATCCTGAAAAATCGGGAGCTATCGGCGAGCAATTGTTAACAAATTTCATCACCCTTATTTCAGAATCTAAAGCATGATTAATGTAATTCCGGCAATCGATCTGTACAACGGAAATGTGGTCAGATTGCAAAAAGGCGACTATAACAAAGAGACACAATACGAGCAGAATCCACTCGAACAGGCTAAAATCTATCAGGAAGCTGGATTTCACCATCTGCACATTGTGGATTTGAACGGCGCCAAAGAGGGAGAGTTCAAAAATCTCAACATAATTAAGGAGATTATTGATGAAACGGGCTTGTCCATTCAGTCGGGTGGCGGAATAAGAACATTTCAGGATTGCGAGACACTTTTTGAGGCTGGTATTTCCAAGATTGTGTGCTCCTCCATGGTGGTAAAAAACGAACCGGACTGGATAAAAGCCCTTGAGACGTTCGGCGGTGAAAAATGTATCCTCGGACTCGATGTCAAGGACGGAAAAATGGCCTACGGCGGCTGGCTGGAAACGAGTGAGCAATCGATTACAGATTTTCTGGAGAAATATGTGGAGATGGGACTAACCACCATTCTCTCAACAGACATTTCCCGCGATGGAATGCTGTCGGGCGTAAATATCGGAATGTACCGCACTATTCAGGAAGAATTTCCCAAGCTAAATATTATCGCTTCAGGCGGAGTTGCTTCGGTAAGAGATATTGAAGATCTGGACACAGAAAACTTCTACGCTGTTGTGGTAGGAAGAGCTTATTACGAAGGACATATTTCTCTTCAGGAGATGAGCCGGTTTAGAAATTAAAAGGTCTGGCAGGATTGAAGGTTGAAAGTTGAATCTATTCCCAAAAAAGGCAATCAATCCTGAGTCCGCCAGCCGGCTGAAAGGGTGGCGGGACGGGGTTTAGATAAGGGAATCCAGCTTTTTGAAAAAATGTGGGCAGATTGTGCCGCTGTTTGCAATGAGAGTGTGGGCGATGGTTACTTTAGTCGCGAGATGCTTCGACTGGGCTCAGCATGGAATTTTGGGCGTTGGTTGAATTTGTCCCATCACGCTTCGTCCGCCAGGTGGTGGACAGCATGGATCCTGCCTTTAATCGAATATTACTCCTTTTACAGCGTCAGTAAACCAGCATTTTTAAAAACGCAGCGGGCGGCATTAACTTGTTCAGAGTTTGGTTCTGGTGTTTCAGACAGTTGGTATTCCATATCTGATTCATTCCATTTGTATTCACCCATTTTATGGAAGGGGAGAATTTCAACACGTTCTACATTGCCGAGTTTGTGCACAAACAGCGCGAGCTCTCCGAGAGCATTCATGTCGTCGGTATGCCCGGGAACTAAAACGTAACGAAGCCAGACTGGAATGTTTTTATCTGCCAGTCTTTGGGCAAAATCGAGCGTTGGCTGAAGTTTTACACCGGTCAGGTTTTTGTATGCTGTAGGATCGAAGGATTTGATGTCGAGTAAAACGTGATCGGTCAGATCGAGCAATTCATCATCCGCGTTGTTATTCAAAAAACCTGATGTATCAAGCGTGGTGTGAATTCCCATGCGTTTACAGCCTTCGAAAATAGTTTTAACAAATTCGGGCTGAAGTAAAGGTTCTCCGCCGGACAAGGTTACGCCCCCTTTCATTTTGGCGAGCATATTTTGGTTTTTTGCTATTTCCCGAAGCTCTGAGAAGGCATCGGTCAATTTACCGTGCTTAAGTTTGCGCGTGTCAGGATTGTGGCAATAGAGGCATCGCAAAGGGCAGCCTGAGAGAAATAAAATGCGACGAACGCCGGGACCATCAAGAGTTCCTGCACTTTCGATTGAGTGTATATAACCTGTGGTATTTTTCATGATCCGTTCCCTGAAATGTTGAACTGAAATCGATAATAAAAAGGGGTGCCAATGATGAATCAATCAAGCATTGGCACCTTGTTGCTTTGGCAAAAGTTAGCAGGACTCGTGGAAGGTTCGTGTTACAACGTCTTCCTGCTGTTCGCGAGTCAATTTGTTGAAGTTTACCGCATAGCCGGAGACTCTGACCGTAAGCTGTGGGTATTTTTCAGGATGATCCATGGCATCAAGCAGCGTTTCGCGGTTGAATACATTCACGTTGATGTGATGTCCGCCCTCGCCGAAGTATCCGTCGAGTAGATTTACCATGTTTTCGATCTGACTTTCTTCATCTCTTCCCAGTGCTTTTGGCACAATTGAGAATGTGTAAGAAATTCCGTCCTGAGCGTATTCGTAAGGGAGTTTCGCGATTGAACGCATGCTTGAAACAGCACCGTTTTTATCTCGTCCGTGCACAGGATTGGCGCCCGGGCCGAATGGATCGCCTTTTTTACGTCCGTCAGGAGTGCCGCCTGTTTTCTTTCCGTAAACCACGTTTGAAGTGATAGTCAGGATAGACTGAGTGGCAACAGAATCTCTGTATGTAGGATTCTTTTTGAGTTTGCTCATGAAGAGTTTCACGAGATCACGGGCGATGTCATCTACGCGATCGTCATCGTTTCCAAAGAGTGGGAATTCACCGGTGGTTTCAAAATCGGTGGCAAGTCCGCGCTCGTCACGGATTATTTTTACATCAGCGTATTTACAAGCGCTGAGTGAGTCGGCTACAACTGAGAGTCCGGCGATACCGCAGGCCATTGTTCTGAAGACATCACGGTCATGGAGAGCCATTTCAAGACGCTCGTAGTAATATTTGTCGTGCATGTAGTGGATGGCGTTCAGCGCGTTCATGTAGAGAGAAGCGAGCCAGTCCATCATGGAATCAAATTTTGGCATCAACTCTTCGTAGGTGAGTTTATCACCCAGAATTGGCATGAACTCGGGTGCCACCTGATCGCCTGAAACTTCATCTTTACCGCCGTTGATAGCGTAAAGCATCGTTTTGGCAAGGTTCGCGCGTGCTCCGAAGAACTGCATCTGCTTGCCGATTTTCATAGCTGAAACACAGCAGGCGATTCCGTAATCGTCGCCCCAGTATTCGCGCATCAGGTCATCATTCTCGTACTGAAGGGAAGAGGTTTCGATAGATGTCTGGACACAGAATTTTTTAAATCCTTCCGGAAGATTATCTGACCAAAGAACAGTTAGGTTTGGCTCGGGAGCGGGACCTAAGTTGTGCAGTGTTTGCACGAAACGGAAAGCTGTTTTGCTTGTGAGTGTACGGCCATCGAGGCCCATTCCGCCAACAACTTCGGTAACCCATGTTGGGTCGCCTGAGAAAAGTTCGTTGTATTCCGGTGGTCTCATAAAGCGAACCATGCGGAGTTTCATCACAAGGTGATCGATGATTTCCTGAGCTTCATCTTCAGTGAGATTTCCCTCATCAATATCGCGCTTAATGTACACGTCGAGGAAGGTTGAAACTCGACCGAATGACATCGCAGCGCCGTTTTGCTCTTTTACAGCGGCAAGATATCCGAAATAGAGCCACTGAACAGCTTCAACCGCGTTTCCTGCTGGTTTACTGATGTCGAAACCGTATTCGACTGCCATCTCTTTGAGTTCACCAAGTGAGCGAATTTGCTCGTTCATCTCTTCGCGGAGGCGGATAATGTCTTCACTAAGCGATTGTACTTCAAGAGAATCAAGTTGCTCAACTTTGTCTTCAATCAAACGATCGATTCCGTACAGAGCTACCCGGCGGTAATCACCTATGATTCTACCACGGGCGTAAGCATCGGGGAGTCCGGTGATAATGCCTGACGAACGGGCTTTGCGAATATCAGCTGTGTATGCATCGAAAACACCATCATTGTGAGTTTTTCTTAGCTTGGAAAAAGCTTCACGTGTGTCATCTGAAAACTCAAATCCGTTGCTTTCGAGTGCTTTTTGGGCCATTCTCACTCCGCCAAATGGCATGAGTGAGCGTTTGAGCGGCTTGTCGGTTTGAAGTCCGACCACGCGCTCCAAATCTTTGTCAATATAGCCGGCTTTGTGAGAAACAATGCTTGAAACAACAGAATTGTCAGCATCTAAAACGCCTTTTTTCTGCTCTTCGACCATCAGATTCATTACCTGTTGCCAAAGTAGTTTTGTATTGTCAGTGGGGCCTGAAAGAAAAGAGGAGTCTCCTTGGTAAGGAGTGTAATTGAGTTGAATAAAGTTGCGGACGTCAATCTCTTTTGCCCAATTTCCGGTCTTGAATGATCGGTAATATTCGGGGGTGTCATCCTGAAGGAATGGGAGATCTATGGTTCCTGAAGTTCCGTTCGTATTCATAATAATTTAGTTGATATCAATAATTAGCGGCATTTTGAATGCCTTTTCAAAACTCATAAAGAAGATAAGGAAGTCTTAATTAGAGGGATAAATAATAAAGGAGTAAAATGTCCGAAATCGCTGGAAGCGTTACCAATTTATGGAAATCTCGGTCCGATCGGTGAACAACGCTCAAAAAATATTTTTCCACATTTTTCTCACAAAACACGACAAATGTTTTAACCATGACAACCCGGTCTGACCGATGGGAAAAAAGCTAAATCAAGGTTTTACATTTCAGCTTGGATGAACAACCGGTCGGACGGCGCTGTCGGGGCGCGGATTATTGTGGGCGGTTCAGCCGTCAGACCGGGGAAATCTCGGTCCGACCGGTGAACAACGCTCAAAAAATATTTTTCCACATTTTTCTCACAAATCACGACAAATGTTTTGACCATGACAACCCGGTCTGACCGATGGAGAAAACCTAAA
>Ga0136600_1001362_pt1 | contig 11338 bp, 8 predicted proteins | sample AntRauMFilla2698_FD_104634 | JGI IMG/M metagenome (GOLD analysis project Ga0136600, IMG submission 104634) | Saline lake microbial communities from Rauer Islands, Antarctica - Metagenome Filla 2 #698 | ecosystem: Environmental > Aquatic > Non-marine Saline and Alkaline > Saline | place...
CATGTCGTTGCCCTCGGCGCCGTGGGTGCGCTCGTAGAGCTCGGCCTGCTCACGGGCCCACTCAGACGTGCTCGCTGCGTACTCTCCGGTCAGCGGCATGACACGAGGCTAGCAACTGGTCGACGTCGCGATCGAGCTGCGCGTCGAGGTCGCCCCGCGGAAAGCCGGGCACTGCCGCGCGCAGGGTGACGATGCCGTGCATGCTCGCCCACAGGTTTGTCGCGCGAGGCCACGACTCGGCGGGATCACCGACCAGGGCGTAGACGGGGTCGAGCAACGCGGCGAAGGCCTCTTGGCCTGCCGAGCCCTCGAACGGCACCCCGAGCTGGTCGGCCTCCGGGCCGAACAGAACCGCGTAGAGCCCCGGATGCACGAGGCTGCAGCCGACGTATGCGCCGACGCGCGCTTACCAGCAGGCGGGGTTCCTCGGCATTGCGGCCCGCGTGCTGTAGCGGCAGGTCGGTGAGCGATATCCCTCCACTCACGGAGTCACAGTGATCGACGCACGCGGGCAGGGCGCGAGAGGGGGCTGACGTTCCGCGATCACTTGCGTGATGTCGGGAGCGCAGTCGAAGTACAGAACCACGACGCGCGGGCCTCCCACGTGAGTGCGACGCCTCTGCCCTCGGCCCGGTACATTAATTTACGACTTAATCAAAATCGTAGACAAATCTGTTCATCTTCTGCAAGCTTGGGTCCAGCGACCACTGGGGATGGCTCACAGACCGGTGAGGTGCACAGGGTCCCGTGTTCAAGGAGGAACATGAAAAAGTCATTGATGGCTGTGGCGCTTGTCGCAGCGACGATTGCCGCGAGCTCTGCGTCGCCGCCTTTGCCGGCCCATGCTGCCGCGCTCGACGCCTCTGATTTCCTCAAAGCCGATGGCAACGTTCTCAAGACCAATTCGGGCACGGGCAGTGCCATCAACCTGCGAGGCACGAACATCGGCGGGTGGTTGGCGCAAGAGGATTGGATGTCACCGCTCGGCGAGTTTGCGAGCGATCGAACCGGGTGGACGGCGTCAGCGTCGAGCGGGACCGCGTCCCTCGCACTCGATGGTTCCGGCTCCACGCGGTGGACGACCTCGGCCTCGCAATCGGGAAGTGAGTGGTTGCAGATTGACCTGGGTGCCAACACCCTGTTCAACCGGCTCACGATCGACAACACCGCGTGGGCAGGCGAATATCCTCGGGCGCTGACGGTCGAGACCTCCACCAGCGGCTCCACCTGGGCCAACGTGGCTGCCAAGTCGGGATCCGATGGGGTCACGACCGCCAAGTTCGCGCCGCAGGTCGCGCGGTATCTTCGTGTCTCTCAGACCGGTAGCGCCGCGTCCTGGTGGTCGGTAGGCGAGATCAACCTCTTCAGCGACTCGGCGGTGAACAACAGTCCTCACACGGCCAGTGCTTCATCGAGTGCCGGGGGAACCACCCCAGGAATGGCGCTCGACGGCAACGTTGGAACCGTGTGGCAGAGCGGTGCTGCTCAGGCACCGGGGCAGACCTTCACGATTGACCTCGGTCGCAACCTGGCGATGGACAAGGTGCTCTTCGACGCGGGCGCCGCCACCGCCAACGACTATCCGAGAATTTGGGATGTCTACACCTCTTACGACAACGTAAACTTTAGCCACGTCGCCAGCGGATTCGGATCCAACCGTGTGACTCAGGCTGACTTCCAGGGTTCGAAGACTGGTCGCTATCTACGCATCGCCTCGAACGGCACCTCTGCTCAGTGGTGGTCCATCGCCGAGATCGCTATCTCGAGCGGGAACAACCTTGATCGCGCTGGCTGGGGTGTAACGGCGAGTGTGGGTACATCGGTCGGCAACATCATCGACGACAACACAGGAACGCGCTGGACCACCGGTGTCGCGCAGGCGTCGGGGCAGGCCGTGACGGTAGACATGGGCGCGTTGTTGACGCTCAACAACGTATCGATAGACACGGCCAAGAACACGAGCGATGAAACCGACTACCCGCGCGGCTACAACCTACAGTTGTCGAAGAACGGGTCGACCTGGAGCACGGTAGCCAGTGGTGTCGGCACTTTTAAGGCCACCACAATTCACTTCGAGGCGCAGGCAGCGCGGTACTTCCGTATTGTGCAGACGGGCAGTTCGGGGTCGTGGTGGTCAATCGGCGAGCTCACGGCGGGTCTGTACAACGATGACTTCTCGTTGAACACCACCTTGACCTCACGGTTCGGCACCGCGGGTGCGCAAACGATTATCGATGAACACCACGACACCTGGATCGTGGAGAGCGATCTCGACAACATCGCTGCGACGGGCATGAACGTCATTCGTGTGCCGATCGGGTGGAACACTCTGCTCAACCTCGATGGCACCTGGAAGCCAGACCCCTGGAGCAAGATCGACTGGCTGATCGATGAAGCCTCGGAGCGCGGTGTCTACGTCTTGCTGGATCTGCACACCGTGCCTGGTGGTGGCTGCCCCTGGGGTAGCTGCGGTCGCATCGGTCCTAATCCGAACGGTTTCTGGGGCAACGCGACGTACCAAGACTGGGTGGAAGACATCTGGCAGGCCATCGCCGCTCGCTACGACGGCGAGCCGGGCGTTGCCGGGTACGACCTCATCAATGAGCCCCTCATCGACTACGGAGAGGACGCCGCAGACGTCGCCCAAAAGAGCGATTACTACGACCGTCTCTACGACGCTGTGCGTGCCATCGATGCTGATCACACGATCTACCTCGGTGCGTTCTTCAGCCTCTCGTCGATCGCGCCACCATCGACCTACGGCTGGACCAACGTGGTGTACGAGTACCACCCTTATGACATGCCGAACTCCAAGAACTGGGAATCGCAAGACCAGCTCGTCACGAACGAGCTCAATGGTCTCAGCGCCAAACTCTCGAACCCCGGTGTTCCCATCCTGTACGGCGAGTACTCGCTGTACTACAACGACGATGTCTGGTCACGATTCATGGCGGGGCTCAACGCCTCAACCGTGTCGTGGACCAACTGGACCTACAAGGTCAGAGGGACCGCCGACGACGGATTCGCGTACTGGGGTATGTACTACGACAACCAGAGTCCGGTACCAATTGTCAACGGTGATGATTCGGCCACCTTCCTCGCGAAGTTGGGCGAGTTCGGAACACCCAACTTCACGGCCAATGAGCGATTCATTGCCACGATCGCGAAGTATGCCGGTGGTGCCTCCAGCTACTCGCCGAGTGCGATTAGCCACAGTGGCTGGACGGCGGCTGCCTCCAGCACTGCCGCAGGCTCATCGCCAGCGGATGGCATCGACGGCGCGAACTCGAGTCGGTGGAGCAGTGGTCAGTCCATGGCGGGTGGCGAGTGGTATCGCATCGACATGGGCGCCACCCGCACCGTTGCCATGGTGATCGTGCAAACACCCTCAGGGTCGAGGATGGACTACCCGCGCGGGTTTGATCTCGAGATCTCGACCGATGGCGTGAACTGGTCGACAGCGGCGACGGGTATCGCTTACGGCTGGAAGCGCCCGATCTCGATCGACCCAGCGTCGGCGCGTTACGTGCGCATCACGCAGACGGGAGTCGCTCCGCAGTGGTGGTCCATTGATGAAGTGACGATCTACTCGTCTTACTGATTCAGTGACAACGAATGGCCCCCGCCCACTCTCGGCGGGGGCCATTCGTCTCAGGGTGCCGCGCCCGCGAGATCGCGCCTCTGTAGTTCTTGTGCTCACTTGAAATAAGAGTTACGGTAAGTCTTAAATTAACTGCACGCTTCACCCGACGATCTATCAGGACAATGACGACTGGTTCAACGACGCGAAACCTTCGACGGCGAAATCGCTCCGCCGTATTGCGCGAACTGCTGCGCTCAGGAGAGACAACGCGTGGCCAGCTTGCCCAAGCTTTGAGCCTCTCTCCCGCGACTGTCACCAACGTGGTTTCTGATCTCATGGCGGAGGGTCTCGCCCACGAGACTGGCAGCCTGCCATCCGAGGGCGGGCGCCCAGTCACGACGCTGTCAGTGCGCGCCGAGGGCGCGTACTTCGTAGGCGCCGATGTCGGCGAGCACCGCGTCACCGTCGAGGTCTTCGACCTCACCTTGACCCCGCGTGCAACGGTCTTCCGCGATGTCTTGTCGAACACGGTCGGCCCTGCCGACCTGTGGAGCACAGTGCTCGACGCCATTGCCGAGGCGATCGAGGCTGCCGGTGCGCCCCAGAACATCTTCGGTATCGGTCTCGGGATGCCCGGCATCGTCGAGTCGTACGACGACGTCAGCGGTACCCCCATGATTTCTGTGCACGCTCAGAGTCTCGAGTGGCCACCGACCAGTTTTCACGCGATCTATGGCGACGCGCGCATCCCGATTCTTGCCGACAACGGTGCCAAGACCTTGGCTACGGCGGAGCGGTGGCGCGGCGCGGCGCGGGAGGTCTCTGACGGTGTCGTGGCACTCGTGGGTCGCGGTATTGGCCTCGGCATCATCAGCGACGGCGTTCTGTTGCGGGGCTCAGCCAGCAGCGCTGGGGAGTGGGGCCACACCAAAGTGTCGATCGACGGCCCGCTGTGCAATTGCGGTGACCGCGGGTGCTTGGAGGCGTATGTCGGTGGCGCGGGAATCACCCGTCGCTGGCGCGAGGCTGGCGCTGACCCCTCGGCCGACGAAGAAGAGGCTCTTGCAGAGTTGCTCGCTGCCGTCGCGGATGGCGATCCAGTGGCCGGTGCCGTACTAGAGGAGACCATCTCCATCCTCGGCATCGGCATCGGCAACCTCATCAACCTCTTGAACCCTGAACGCGTGGTGCTCGGGGGTTGGGCAGGGCTGACACTTGCTGACCGTCACCTCGATTCGATCCTCGAAGCTACGAAGCGGGCGTCGCTTGCGCGACCGGCATCGCAGTTCGACCTCGTGACCTCCGAGATTGGACGGGACGGTATTGCGGTCGGGGCAGCGTTCCTTGCCGTCGAGCGACTCGTCGAGTCTCCTCAGCAACTCTCGGCGACGGCGGGTGTCGCATGACCCAGAGAGATATGGGCGCTTTCCCGCCCACTTTTCGGTGGGGAGTGGCCACTGCGGCCTACCAAATCGAGGGTGGCGTGACCGAGGGCGGTCGCGGAACGAGTATTTGGGACACCTTTTCGCACACGCCAGGGCTCGTGCTGAACGGTGACACGGGCGATATCGCCAACGACCACTACCACCGCTGGGAGTCCGATCTTGACCTCATGGCGAGCCTCGGGATCACGAACTATCGCATGTCACTGGCCTGGCCGCGACTGCAGCCGTTTGGCTCGGGGGAGCTCAATGAGGAGGGCCTACAATTCTACCTCGGCCTCCTGACGGGCATGCGGGATCGCAGTATCACGCCCCTCGTGACTCTGTACCACTGGGATTTGCCCCAAGCGTTGGAAGACGATGGAGGGTGGGCCGAGCGTGACACGGCGTATCGATTCGCCGACTACGCTGAGCGAGTTGTCTCGGAGCTGCGCGGATTGGCACGTGACTGGATCACGATCAACGAGCCCTGGTGCGTCTCGTTCCTGGGGTACGGATCAGGCGCACATGCTCCCGGCAAGGCCGACACTCGTCTCGCGGTAGCGGCGGCGCACCACACCAACTTGGCTCACGGTCTCGCACTCGCGGCCTTGCGTCGCCTCGACTCCAGCTTGCGGGTGAGCAACTCCAACCTCGTAACCGATCTCGTTCCTGCGACCGACTCGGCCGAAGACTGCGCCGCGGTCGAACGGCTCGACGCCATGAATAACAGGATCTTTCTCGATCCGCTCTTTCTCGGCGAATACTCGACGATCGTGCACGAGGTCTTCGACCCGTTCGGACTCCCCGAGGTGATCGCCCCGGGAGACCTGGAGATCATCAGCCAACCGGTGGACTTCATGGGGCTCAACCACTACCAGCGCATCGTTGTCACCGCCGATGATGCCGCGGGCTACTTGCGCCTGAGGGAGCAGCCTGCTGAGCCTGCGACCACTTCGTTCGGGTGGAGCGTGGAGCCCGACTCGCTGTATTCGGTTCTCACACGCATTTGTCGCGACTTCACTGGCCTGCCCATCTACGTCACCGAGAACGGTGCCAGCTACAACGATTATGCCGACCCGTCGGGCACCATCAACGACGCGGCGCGCATCGAATACTTCAGCGGCTACCTCGCCGCTGCAGCAGCCGCGATCCGCGAGGGGGTGAACCTGCAGGGGTACTTCGCGTGGTCCTTCCTCGACAACTTTGAGTGGGCCGAGGGCTACAGCAAGCGATTCGGCATTGTCTACGTGGACTACCCCTCGCAGGCGCGACTTCCCAAGCAGAGCGCGTACTGGTATCGGCAGCTCATCGCCGATCACGAGGCGATGGTCGCGCCCGCGACTGTGGAGTGAAAGCGTGGGGGCCCCTGCGTATACAGAGGCCCCCGCTCGAATCCCTAACTCAATGGCATCAAGAAAAGGAATCTCAATGAAGAGGATACTCACCGGCGCATTGGCGCCGCTGACCATTGCCGGTCTCATGGTCGGCCTCGCCGCCTGCTCATCTGAAGCCCCCGCCGAAGAAGCCACCGGCCCCCTGACTGTCTGGGTCATGGGTGACTCCGGCGCCAACTTCGAACAGCTTGTCGCGCCCTACGTGGAGGAGTCGGGGCAGGAGGTGGAGGTCGTTGCGATTCCCTGGGACTCGATCGACGAGAAGCTGACCACCGCTGTGGCCTCCGGCGACGGCCCAGACCTCGTGCAGGTGGGTCTGAGCAAGTTGCGCACGTTCGCTGACGCCGGCGCGCTCATGCCGCTCGACGATGAGATCGCCGACCACCCTGGTCTCGACCCCGCCAACTTCCCGGCCGGGGTCGCCAGCTCGGTGGGCGGCGAACAGGTCTCTGTTCCCTGGGTCTCGGACACGCGTGTGCTCTTCTACCGTTCCGACATCCTCGCTGAAGAAGGCATCGATGCTCCTCCTGCGACGTGGGACGAGTTGCGGGCTGATGCCAAAGTTCTCGCAGCGCGCGGCGAAGGCCAGTACGGCTACTACATCCCGCAGTGGGACAGTCCATTGCCGCTCGAGATCACGTGGAGCTATGGCGGCGACGTCGTGGAGCCTGACGGCACGATCAACTTCGATACCGAGGCGTTCAACGCCGCTGTTGACACCTACCTCGGCTTGTACAGCGACGGCAGCGTTCCGACGAACGGTGACTTTGACCAGACTCAGGGTTTCATCAGCGGCATCACTCCGATGCTCATGAGCGGACCCTACCTCGCCGGCGGTATCTCTAGCAGTGCGCCCGAGTTGGACGGAAAGTGGAGCGCGACGACGATTCCGGCCGGCGTTCCGGGCGGAGCGACCTCGCTCTTCGCAGGTTCTAACCTCGGCGTCTGGTTCAACACCGATCAGGAGACCGCCTCACTTGACCTGCTCGAATTTGTGTCGTCGGTTGACGCGCAGCTGAGCTGGTACGAGATCAACGGCGAGCTCCCGGCCCTCTCGGCGGCGCTCGAAGACAGTTCCCTGACGAGCGACCCGCTCGTCGCTGTCTACACGCAGCAGTTGGCTGACTCCAAGTCGTTGCCGCTCGTGCCGAACTGGGATGGTGGAACAGGTGCCGACTTGCTCGCGGCTCTCAACGCGATCGCCCTCACCGGAGCCGACAAGCAGAGCACCATGCAGGCCTTCTTCGACGCCACTGCGGGTACTCCGACCAGCTAGTCCACCCAGGTCGCTAGCTCAACTCGAAAGGCTCGGGGGTCGTCGCATTCGCGCGGCGGCCCCCGGCCAGCGCCCCGCATGACCCCCCCCAGCCAAGATAAGGAGCGCGTGCCGTGAAGCGGATTCTTACTCCCTACGTGTTTGTCACGCCAGCGATGCTCCTTCTGGTCGCCTTCGGCATCGTGCCGATTATCGTGGCCGCGGTCATCAGCACCACCGACATGAACATTTCGGGGTTCGTGCGCCCCGAGAACATCAACTTCGTGGGCGGGCAGAACTACGTCACGCTCGTCAATGATCCCCAATTTTGGCAAGCACTCAGCAACACGGGAATCTTCGCGATTGTCGGCGTCCCGACGATCGTGGTCGTCTCCCTCGCGGTCGCCCTGCTGCTGAATCGAAGCGGAAACGCATTTTTCCAAGCGTTGCGGAGCTTTTACTTCATCCCCGCGATCACCGCGATTGTCGCTGTATCGCTTATCTGGGGTTACTTGTACAACACCCAGTTTGGGTTTTTCAACTACGTCTTGTCTCTTGTCGGTGTGTCGGAGGTGCAGTGGTTGAGCGACCCCATCCTCTCCAAGTTCTCCGTCGGGTTGGTCGCGGTGTGGCGCGGTACGGGGCTCAACACGATCATTTTTCTCGCTGCCCTTCAGGGTGTGCCGAAGGAGTACCTGGAGGCGGCGGCGATTGACGGCGCAGGGGGCTGGCGCACCACTTTCTCGATCACCCTGCCGCTCTTGCGATTTGCCATTTTCTTTGTCGGCGTCACAACGACCATCGCGTGGCTGCAATTCTTCGATGAACCTTTTGTACTGACCGACGGTGGGCCGCTGGGCGCCACCACCTCGATGTCGATCTTCTTATACAAGGAGGGGTTCCGGCTCAATCAATTTGGCTATGCCTCAGCGGGCAGCCTCGTGCTCTTTGCGATCATCGCCATCATCACGATCGTTCAACTGCGGCTTCGAAAGGTGAGCGATGACTACTGAGCAACAGGTGATCCCGCGCCGCCGAGGTCACCCCCGACGAGCCTTGACGATCACGATCGCTGTCGGGTTGACGATCGGCTCGATCATCACGGCGTTCCCGTTCCTTTGGATGATCACCTCGTCTCTCAAGCCTCAGAGCGAGTCAATCGACTACCCGCCCACGGTGTTCCCCCAGGAGCCCACTCTCGAGCACTACCTCACGCTCTTCACTGAGCTCGATTTCGGCCTCTACCTCTTCAACACCGTTGTCGTCGTGCTCATCAGCTATGTCGGCCTCATGTTCATGGCGATGGCGGGCTACGCCTTCGCGAAGTTCGACTTCGCGGGCAAGCGGTGGATGTTCTTCCTGGTCTTGGCGACGCTGATGATCCCCGTCCAGGTGACGATGATTCCCACGTACTTGATCATCAATTCACTCAATCTCACCAACACTCTTGTCGGCATCGCTCTGCCGACACTGGTCAGCGGCTTCAGCATCTTCCTGTTTCGACAGTTCATGACGACGATTCCGACCGAGATGCTCGAGGCCGCGCGGCTCGATGGTGCGGGTGAGTTCCGCACCTTCTGGCAGATTGTGTTGCCCATGTCGGCGCCGATCCTAGCGGTGCAGGTCGTGCTGACCTTTATCGCTGGCTGGAACAGCTTCTTGTGGCCCCTCGTGCTCTCGAGTGATCAGAAGCTCTACACCCTGTCGGTGGGCCTCAACTTGTTGAACCAGCAGCTCGCAGTGAACCCCTCACTGCAAATGGCCGGAGCGACCGTCATGGTGCTGCCGATCCTTCTCGTCTTCATCGTCTTCCAGCGATACGTCATTCAGGGCTTTGCCCTCTCCGGACTGAAATGAGTACTGTGCACTTTCCTTCGCGCCCCGCATCGTTTGTGGGGTTTGTTCATCGTTCTGGCACCGAGATGGTCGACGGTGCGGGTACGCCGCTGCTGTTGCGGGGCATGGGCATCGGCAACTGGATGCTGCCGGAGGGATACATGTGGAAGTTTGGGCCCGGTGCCGAGTCACCTCGTGAGATTGAGTCGTTGACGGTACGGCTCTTGGGGGCGGAGGCGGCAGGCGAATTCTGGGCCGGCTTTCGGGCGAACTTCTTCACCGAGGACGACGTCAAGCGCATCGCGGAGAGCGGCTTCGACCACATCCGCCTGCCGCTGAACTCTCGAGTGCTCATCGACGACGACCTGCACTTTCTCGAGACCGGTTTCGCGATGATCGACGACGTCATTCGGTGGTGCCGCACCCACGGCATCTGGGTGCTGCTTGACCTGCACGGGGCACCGGGAGGTCAAACCGGCACGAACATCGATGATTCGCCGAATAACAAGCCGGAACTCTTCATGGACACGCTGTATCGCAAGGCCACGCTCGACCTGTGGCGTGAAATCGCCCGGCGCTATTGCGATGAGACGGTAGTGATGGGCTATGACTTGCTCAACGAGCCCATTCCGAACGAGTGGACCAAGATCTACAACGCTGATCTCGTCCTGCTCTATCGCGACCTCACGGCAGCGATTCGCGAGATCGATTCCGACCACCTCCTGATGTACGAGGGGTCGCACTGGGCCACGAACTGGCAGATCTTTGATGCGGTCTGGGACGACAACTCGTGCCTGCAGTTCCACAAGTATTGGTCGGCCCCCGACGCTGAGTCGATTCAGCACTTTGTCGACGCGCGCGCCTCTCTGGGGCTGCCGATCTACATGGGCGAAGGAGGCGAGAACAACCTCGAGTGGCTGTACACGGCCTGGCGGCTCTATGAGGGCCACGGGATCGGATGGAACTTCTGGCCGTGGAAGAAGATTGACACTCGCACTTCGCCGGCCTCGATCGTGCCGCCGGCGCGCTGGGCTGAGGTCGTCGACTACGTTGCCGGAGGCGACCGGCCGCGGGACCCGCAGTCAATTTTCGCCGAGCTCTTGCACAACATGCGGCTCGAGAACTGCGTGTGGCAGCCCGCGGTGATTCAGGCGATCACGGCGGTCGACCCAGTGCAGATTCCCGCGTGGGGTTTCGGATTCAGAGGCGCGGAGCAGTCCTTCCGCACTACGACAGCTTCGCCGCTGGAGGGCATGCGCGCGACCGATCACGTCACCGTCCGCTACCTCCACGAGGGCGACCGCATCGAGCACACGTTCGACCACACGGACGGTCGCGACTACGCCGACTCCGAACGGCTGGTCGTGGAGCTTCAGGCTGGCGACTGGCTGGAGTACGAGCTAGATCGTCCTGTAGATGTGTCGCGCATCACCGTGGACGACGGGCATCCGGGCGTCGCGGTCGAAGCCTCCACCCGGGGATTCAAGCTCGTCGCGCTCGAGGATTGCCGTATCGCCCGTATCTCCATCGCGTCGAGCACTGCGAGCCCGCCACGGGAGTGAACCCAGGCGTGCGCCGAGACCCTGGCTGACCCGTGAGGTCCGGCGCCTACGTAGCGTAGTCGACGGTGGTGCACTCACTGAAGCGGGTCGTCTTGCGCAGCATGCCCGACTTCGCGCCGAGGCCAGGCTCAGTCCCGTTCGATCAAGTGCGCGAGCTGGCCGATGAAGGAGTCGAAGTCGCCGGAATCTCGCACGAGCTCGGCCACATCACGGCGGGCGGCGAACACTTCGACGAACTGGTCAAACAGGGGTTGAAAGCGTGCCCTGCCCTCGGCCGAGAACGC
>Ga0136600_1001366_pt1 | contig 11319 bp, 10 predicted proteins | sample AntRauMFilla2698_FD_104634 | JGI IMG/M metagenome (GOLD analysis project Ga0136600, IMG submission 104634) | Saline lake microbial communities from Rauer Islands, Antarctica - Metagenome Filla 2 #698 | ecosystem: Environmental > Aquatic > Non-marine Saline and Alkaline > Saline | place...
AGGCTTGCGTCGCTGCCTCAGGGGGATATCGGGCTGGTGATGTGCGACGGGGCCGGGGCGCTGGTGCTGCGCAAACCGTCTGACCTGTTGCCGCTGCCCCGGTTCGGGGCGGCCTGCGCGCTGTGGCCGCTTTATGCCGCGATGACGCGGCCCATGCAGCCCCTGCGCGCGGTTCTGGAGCACGCGGCGCGGCCGGGGGCGCGTTTCGTGTGCTATGCGTTCACGCAGGCTGATTACCAGCAGGGGGCGCATATGGCCGGGATCTTCACGTCGAGCATGGTCGTGATTCCGGCGGAGCTGAGCGATATCGGCCCGCACGCGGCTGCGGCAGACCGGATCGGCACCACGTGCCGGGTCTGCCCCCGGGCTGATTGCCGGGCGCGCCGGGAACCGTCTGTCCTGGGCGATAGCGCAGACACTGCTTTGACAGCGGGTCCGGCTTGACGCCATACTCGGTGCAAATGCCCCGAAAGGCCCGTTCAAGGTCAAGGTCAAGGTCAAGGTCAAGGTCAAGGTCAAGGTCAAGGTCAGGGGCATCGTGCAAGGTGGGGAGGCCAGGCATGGAACGCAAAGTACTTTTGGTGGAGGATGAGCCCAACATCATGGAGGCGATCCGGTTCTTTCTGTCGCGCGACGGCTGGAAAGTGTCGTGTCATTCCGACGGTGCGACGGCGCTGGCGGAAATAACGCGGGTGGCGCCGGATGTGGTCGTTCTGGATGTGATGCTGCCCAATCGCAGCGGCTTTGACGTGCTGAGGGATCTGCGCGCAGATCCGGCGCTTGCGGCTTTGCCGGTGCTGATGCTGACGGCGAAAGGCCAGGCCAAGGACCGGTCGCGCGCGCGCGAACTGGGGGCGTCGGATTTCATGACCAAGCCCTTTTCCAATGCCGAGGTGCGCGACAAGCTTCGCACGCTCGTGCAGCCAGGCTAGGCCGGGCGCAGGGCGATGGCAGCGCGCGATACCCCAATGTTTCTGGCGCGCAGATCCTACCGCGCCCGCAGGGTTCTGGATGCGGCACGGGTGCTGCCGGTCTTTGGTCTGATCCTGTTTCTTGTGCCGCTGTTGTGGGATGCGGGCGGCCCATCGTCCGGTGGGGATGCGGACCCCCGGCTGGCGCAGCGCGGGCTTTACCTTTTTGCAGTCTGGGCCGGTCTGGTGATCTGCGCCGCCGCACTGTCTCGGGCGCTGCGTCCGGCCCCCGAGACGCCGGAGGCCCCAGTGGCTCCAGCGACCCCAGAGATCCCAGAGGGCACGGAGGAACCTGACCCGCACGCGCGACCTGTCGCCGCCGGAACCCGCCCTGCGCATCCGGTCACCGGGCCGGACCCACAACCGCAGCCCGGCGCGCCTGCTGCCGGGCGGGGCTGAGCGCGCCGGTGTTCAGCTTCGATATCCTGCTGGCTGCCTGCCTCGGCTATGTCGCCATACTGTTCGCGGTGGCGTTCTGGGCGGAACGCCGGGCGCGCAGCGGGCGCATCGGCTGGCTGCGGTCGTCGCTGGTCTACACCCTGTCGCTGTCGGTCTATTGCACCGGGTGGACGTTCTACGGGGCTGTCGGGTATGCGGCGCGGTCCGGGCTGGAATACCTGTGCATCTATCTAGGCCCCACCATCGTCATGGTGGGCTGGTGGGTCGTTCTGCGCAAACTGGTGCGCATCGCGCGCACGCAGCGGATCACGTCGGTGGCCGATCTCATCTCATCGCGGTACGGCAAATCGACGATGCTCGGGGGGCTTGTGACCCTGCTGACGGTGGTCGCCACCACGCCCTACATCGCGCTGCAACTGCAATCCGTCACGCTGTCGTTCGGGGCGTTTGCGGTGCATCGCCCGGATGGCTGGCCGCTGCCGACGCAGCACGCCACCGCGATCTGGCTGGCGGTGGGGCTTGCCGCGTTCACGATCCTGTTCGGGACCCGGAACCTTGATGCGAACGAACGCCACCACGGCGTCGTGACCGCCATCGCGCTGGAGGCGCTGGTCAAGCTTGCAGCCCTGATGGCTGTGGGGGTGTTCGTGGTATGGGGGTTGGGTGGCGGGATCGGCGATACGGTCGCGCGCATCAACGCCTCCCCCATCACGCAGGTGCCCATCGATGGCAGCCGCTGGCTGGCGCTGACCTTCGTGTCGGGGGCCGCACTGTTGTGCCTGCCGCGCATGTTTCAGGTGCTGATCGTCGAGAATGACGATGAACGCCACCTGGCCACCGCGTCCTGGGCGTTTCCGCTTTACCTTGCGCTGATGAGCCTGTTCGTGGTGCCCATCGCCGTTTTCGGGCTGGATTTGCTGCCCGAAGGGTCCAACCCGGATCTGTTCGTGCTGACCCTGCCGCTGGCGATGGATCAGGACTGGCTGGCGCTGCTGGCCTTCCTTGGGGGGTTCTCATCCGCCACGTCGATGGTCATCGTTGCGGCAATTGCCCTGTCGACCATGGTATCTAACCACATCGTGATGCCGATCTGGCTGTCGCTGCGCACCGAAGGGGCCACCGTTTCGGGAGATGTGCGCGAGGTCGTGCTGCTGTCGCGGCGGCTGTCGATTGCGGCGGTGCTGGGGCTTGGGCTGATGTATTACCGTTTTTCCGGCGGGGGGGCGGCGCTGGCCTCCATCGGGCTGATCAGTTTTGTCGGCGCGGTGCAGGTTTTGCCCGCGCTGCTGGGGGGGATCTTCTGGCGCGGTGCGACGCGCGTCGGTGCGGCAGCGGGCGTGACGTTAGGCTTTGGGCTGTGGCTTTACACGCTGTTCCTGCCGAGCCTCGGCGACGGGGTCATGCTGCCTGCGCTGACGCTGGCCGAAGGTCCGTGGGGCATAGGCTGGTTGCGCCCGCAGGCTTTGTTCGGTCTGGATGCTCTCGACCCGGTCGTGCATGCCGTGCTGTGGAGCATGGTGCTGAACACCGGGGCTTTCATCGCGGGCTCGCTCGTCAGCTTCCCGCGCCCGCTGGAACGGCTTCAGGGCGCGCAGATCGTCAATGTCTTCGACTATACCGCCAGCCGCCGCGGCTGGAGCGAGAGCAGCGTCGAGGCGGAGGATCTGCTGATCATGGCGCAACGGATCGTCGGCCCCGGCGAAGCGCAGGCGCTGTTCCAGAGCGAAGCGTCGGCGCAGGGCAAGCAGGGGTATCTGCCCGATGTCACACCGGATTTCATCGACCAGTTTGAACGTCAGCTGGCCGGATCGGTGGGGGCGGCGACGGCCCATGCGATGATCAGCCAGATGATCAGCGGCGCGAGCGTTTCGGTGCAGGATCTCATGGCAGTGGCCGATGAAACGGCGCAGATCATGGAATATTCCAGCCAGCTGGAACAGAAATCAACCGAGCTTGCCCGCGCCGCGCGACAACTGCGGGACGCAAACGAAAAGCTCACGGCGCTGTCGGTGCAAAAGGATGCCTTCCTGAGCCAGATCAGCCATGAATTGCGCACGCCCATGACCTCTATCCGCGCCTTCAGCGAGATCCTGATGTCACCCGACACGATAAGCGTGCCGGACAAGACGCGCTATTCGCGGATCATCCATGACGAGGCGCTGCGCCTGACACGGCTTCTGGACGCGCTGCTGGATCTGAATGTGCTGGAACACGGGGCCGCGACCTTTGCGCCAGAACGCGCCGTGCTGCGCGAGGTGATTGACCGCGCGATCCTGTCGACAACGGCGCTGAGCGGGGCGGACAGCTTTACCATCGACCGCATCACGTCCGCCGAGGATCAGGTCATCTGGACCGATGTGGACCGGCTGGCGCAGGTGTTCATCAACCTGATCGCGAATGCGCGCAAATATTGCGACAATGACCGGCCGCGGCTGCGGGTCCGGGTCCACCGGATCGGGCAGCAGCTGGCGATCGATTTCATCGACAACGGGCAGGGGATTGCGTTGGCGAGCCAGACGCTGATCTTTGAGAAATTCTCGCGCCTGTCGGATCATGCGGCGGCAGGAGGGGCAGGGCTTGGCCTTGCCATCTGCCGCGAAATCATGGCGCGGCTTGGCGGGTCGGTCACCTATCTGCCGGGGCAGGGTGGGGCAGGGTTCCGCGTTGTCCTGCCTGCGCAGGCGGTGGCGACGGCTGCATGATCTGCGGCGCTCAATTCTTTGGTAACTTAATCGGGCGAAATGTAGGGCGTCCTTTCACGGTTAATGCTGTTCATGTCCGAAGAAAATCCATCGATCCTCCAGCGCATGGCCCGCGCCAGCCGTCAAGACCGCGACCATGGGGTCGTGTCGATCTATGGCGCGATGCGGCTTGCGCTGTCGAAGGCGGCGCAGGACGTGGCGCGCGGGCCTCTCAGGGGCGACAATGTGGAAGACATGCGCATCACGTTGCGCACCATTGCGGGGCAAGTCCCTGACAGTGGCCTGTGGATGCTGCTGCAAGGGCCTGATCAGGCGCGGGGGCTGATCTGTTTCGATAGCAGTTTCCTGTCAGGCCTTGTCCAGTTGCTGACCACCGGGCGTGTCAGTGGGGCGCAGGTCGCAAACCGTCAGGCGACGGAAACGGACGCCCTTCTGGTGCGGAAATTCGCGGCACTCTTTCTGGAAACACTTGCCAAGCGCCTTTTGGGGCACCCTTTTCAGGCTTGGGCGGCGGAATTTCATCCGCGCGAACGCGTCGTGGATGCGGCCCGTCTGCCGCACCTTATGCCGGATCTGCTGTACCATGGGCTGTCGATGGAGGTGGATATCGGCGACGGGCTGCGCACCGGAAAGATATTGCTCATCCTGCCGCAGGTTGCTTTCGACGCAGAGCATCAGGTCAAAAAGGGGGCGGCGAACGGAGACTTTTCGGAGGCGTGGAAAAAAGTCGTCTTAAAGGCGCCGTTTGAGCTTCAGGCGGTTCTGTGTCGCCTCAGCGTGCCTCTCTCACAGCTCAAGAAGCTCAAGCAGGGAGAGAAATTCTATGTGCCGCTGTCACTTTTGCAGAACATCACTTTGGAAGGTATGAACGGGCAAAAATTCGGCAGTGGTCAATTGGGTATCGCCGAAGGGTATTTTGCGGTGCGCCTGCATGACCCCAAGGCGCGCAACTCGACCAACGTCGTCCCGCCCAGCACCCATTCGGATTTTCTGGAAGGCTATATCCCGGACGTGCCACTGCCCTTCGAAGGTGCCGGCGTGGAGGAGTCGATCGAAGATCTGTTGGGGCGACAGGAAAACGAGGGTGCGACGGCCCTCAAAGACCCCGCCATTGGCAAAAAGACCACCTGACCCGCCAGGCTTCTGCGGGCTTGTGTGGGCGTCTGTTCGTGGTTCAGGTCAGCTTTTCCATATGCGCCCGGCATGTTGCGGGCCGGGCCTTCATTGCAAGAACGGTGCGGTTACAGTGTGTTGCGTTTGACCGGATAGAATCATTCAGCAGGCAGACCGAGGCCGCGTTTGCAGTTGCAAATGCGCTCAGGCAGCCTGCTCAATTCAATCGAACGCCACTTGCTTTAGCGCTTTGCCATCGCTTCGAACTGCGGTCGAAACGGGCTGTGGTCGTAACCCGCCGCGCGCGTGGCCTGAAGGACCCCATCAGCGCCCAGCTCGGACGCCGCCAGCAGAGACCACACGATGGCCGACCTGTTGCCAGAGGCACAGTAGGCCAGAACCGGCCCTTCCGATGCCGTCAGCGCGTCAGCCTGCATTGTCAGCACGCCCGCATCCATTCCCCCGGGTACAACCGGGTTGTCCACAAAGCGAAGACCCGCCGCTTCAACCGCCGCACGAACGATCTGTGCGTGCAGATCAGGGGGGATTTCCCCGTCAGGTCGATTGCAGATGACGGTTGTGTACCCCGCTGCAGCAATGGCGGGGGCGTCCGCAGAATCGATCTGCGGGGAGACGGCGTAATCGGGGGTGAGCGGTCTAATATCCATAACGTCAGTCTATGCCCGCTCGCCGCGCGCGTCCAGATACCCCGGTGCGCAGGCAACGCAAATTGTGCCTCTGGGGCGTGGCGTATTTTTCGGCGCCTCTGGATGGATCGGTTTCTTTTTTGATCAGTGTCAAAGACACTTCGGCACCTGGTGCTAGGCTGTACGCCAAGGCAATGGCCGGAGGGGGCAAATTCTGGCAGTGTATCCAGGTTGGGGAACAGGCCTGCCGATCGGGCGGAGCCTTAATCGGAAAAAGGGAGTGATGCGATGCCGACGATGGAACTGACGCTCAGGATGGAGGCTTTGCGGATGGACCTTGCCAAGCCGCACAAGGATCCAGAAGTGCTGCATGACACGGTGCGGGTGCTGATCGACGATTTGCACACTCACCGCGACAAGGTTCCCGTTGATCTGCGTGAAGCGGTGGAATCGCTGGAAGCGGAAATTCTTGAGGCGTTCCACGACAACCTGCCTTTGTGACACGAGCCTCCGGGACTTTAGAGCGTGTTGCAGTCAATCGCATTCAGTCGGTGGGCCGAACGCATTTACTGCGCAAACGCTGCCTCGGATCCCCCGCTGAATACACGCATCCTATCGACCGCAACACGCTCTAGCCCAGCAGGATGCCGATCACGACACACATCAGCCCGATCGCTGAGACCATCAGCGCACCCATGTTCAGCGCGACCATCTTTTTCAGCCGCGCCCGCAAGGTCGCGTCATCGAGGCCCGCTTTTCTTGCGCGTGCCGTCATGACGATGCAGGCGATGATCGCGCCAACCCCAAGCAGCGAAATCCCTGCACCGATCCAGATCAGAATATCCATGGACCCCCCTTTTGGTGCGCATGTAGCTGGGGGGGAGCACCCGGTGCAAGCCCGCACGGGCCTTGCAGCCCCTTGCCCCGGTCGCTAAACCGCCCAGCGACAACCAAGAAGGGGTTCTTCCTTAATGAGCGTGACCGAGACCAACGCAGGCAGCGATGCCTACCATGTGGCCGCCGATGAACTGCGCAGCTTTATCGAACGGTTCGAACGGCTTGAGGCCGAAAAGCAAGAAGTCGCAGAGCAACAGAAGGAAGTCATGGCCGAAGCCAAGGGGCGCGGCTACGACACCCGCGTCATGCGAAAGGTGATCGCCTTGCGCAAACGCGACAAGGACGACATTGCCGAGGAAGAGGCGATGATGGAAATGTACAAGGAAGCTCTGGGTATGTGAAGATCGTCACATAAGCCAAAGGAAAATAAGGATTAATTCCAAAAGATGTGCCGGCGCAAAAAGCGTCTGGCACGTTTCTTTTAGAGCGTGTCGCGTTCAATTGAATTCACACTTTATTGCGCAAAGCTGTGCCATCCTTGGGAGGCACAGGGCGCGCAGGGCAGGCTCCGAACCGCCCGTGCGAGAAAAAAGCGCGCCAAGGTTGAACCCTGCGCGCTCCATTCGCTACACTCAGCCAGCGGCGCGGGACTGCCGTTTGCGTTCATGCGGGTCAAGGTACCGCTTGCGCAGCCGGATGGCGTTGGGAGTGACTTCGACCAGTTCATCATCGTCGATGTAAGCGATGGCCTGTTCCAGCGTCATCGTGATCGGCGTGGTCAGGCGTACGGCTTCGTCTGTTCCTGACGCGCGGACGTTGGTCAGCTTCTTGCCCTTCAGCGGGTTCACTTCCAGATCATTTTCACGGCTGTGTTCACCGATGATCATGCCTTCATAGACCGGCGCCTGCGCCCCGATGAACATCCGGCCACGATCTTCCAGGTTGAACAGCGCATAAGGCACAGCCGTGCCATTCTCCATCGAGATCAGAACGCCCGCCCGGCGGCCAGGGATCGGCCCGCAATGGGGTGCCCAGTCGTGGAACACGCGGTTCAGCACGCCGGTGCCGCGCGTGTCGGTCAGGAATTCACCGTGATAGCCGATCAGGCCACGCGACGGGACCTGCGCCACGATGCGTGTCTTGCCGGCAACTTGCCTCATTTCGACCAGGTCGCCCTTGCGAGGACCGGTCAGTTTTTCAATCACAGCGCCGGAATACTCATCATCGACATCAATGGTGACCTCTTCCACCGGTTCGTGCTGCTGGCCGTCGATGTCACGGAACAGAACCTGCGGGCGCGAGATGCTTAGCTCAAAGCCCTCGCGGCGCATGTTTTCGATCAGCACGCCCATCTGCAGTTCGCCGCGCCCCGCGACTTCGAACGCTTCGCCGCCGGGGGTGTCGCTGATCTTGATGGCGACGTTCGATTCCGCCTCTTTCATCAGCCGGTCGCGGATCACGCGGGATTGCACCTTCTTGCCGTCACGGCCGGCCATCGGGCTGTCATTGATCCCGAAGGTCACGGTGATGGTCGGCGGGTCAATGGGCTGTGCCGGAAGCGGCGTATCGATGGCCGGATCGACGATGGTGTCGGCCACCGTCGCCTTTGACATGCCGGCCAGCGACACGATATCGCCCGCCTCCGCCACGTCGATGGGCTGCTTGCCAAGGCCCCGGAAGGCCAGGATCTTGCTGACGCGGAACTGTTCGATCCGCTTGCCATCGCGCGCCAGCGCATTGACGGTCGCGCCCGCTTTCAGTGTACCCGATTCCACACGGCCCGTCAGAATGCGGCCCAGGAACGGATCGGCAGACAGCGTCGTGGCAAGCATCTGAAAGGGCCGATCGCGGTTGGCCTGAACTTTCGGGGCAGGCACGTGATCGATGACCAGTTGATAAAGCGCATTCAGATCGGTACGTGGCCCGGTCAATTCCGTGTCCGCCCAACCGGCGCGGCCCGACGCATAAAGCACCGGGAAATCCAGCTGGTCGTCATCGGCATCGAGCGCCGCGAACAGATCGAACACTTCGTTCAGCGCGCGGTCGGGTTCTGCATCCGGTTTGTCGACTTTGTTGAGCACGACGATCGGGCGCAGCCCCAGCTTGAGAGCCTTGGAAGTCACGAATTTTGTCTGGGGCATGGGCCCTTCGGCGGCGTCCACCAGCAGGACCACACCGTCCACCATGCTCAGGATACGCTCAACCTCACCGCCGAAATCGGCGTGGCCGGGCGTGTCCACGATGTTGATGCGTGTGCCGTGCCATTCCAGGCTTGTCGCCTTGGCAAGGATGGTGATGCCGCGTTCGCGTTCCAGATCGTTACTGTCCATCGCGCGTTCCGCGATGGCCTGATTTTCGCGAAAGGCGCCGGATTGCTTCAGCAGTTCATCCACAAGGGTTGTCTTGCCGTGGTCAACGTGTGCAATGATTGCGATATTTCGCAGGTCCATGTCTCAAAGCCTTGATGGGGTATGTTGTCATGCGCCTAAAGCCCCGAAAGCCGGTTGGCTAGGGGGAATCGCGGCGGCGATGCTGCGACGTGGCGAAATTGCTGCGTTTGCAGCCATCGGCCTCAGTGCGCCGCGGCCTTTGAGAAAAGGTTGATGACCAACACGCCGCCGACGATCATCGCCATACCCGCCACCGCCGGAAGATCCAGCCTGTGACCGTATAGAACATACCCCAGTATGGCGACGGACACGATGCCAAGCCCTGACCACACGGCGTACACGATGCCCACCGGCATGACCGTCAGGGTCATCGACAAGAAGAAAAAGGCCAGCGCATAGCCCACGACCACCACGACGCTGGGCCAGAATTGCGTGAACTGGCGCGCGGCGGGCAGGGTGGAGGTTGCTACCACTTCGGCCAGAATTGCAGCAAGCAGATAAACATAGTGTGATGGCATGGGTGATCCTAGGCAGGTCGCTTCGCCAGGCGTCAAAAGGCCCGACGACAGAAATCGCCGGGCCTTTGGCCTAAGTCAAGCCCGAACCCTGCTGTGGACAGGGGGGGCGTCGCGGGTGCCGTCAGAAGTGGTAGCTGACCCGAGCTTCGAGCGTGGTCAGCGACACATCGGTACCGCTGTCGCCGAATTCACCGAAATCGTGGTAAAGCACTTCGGCACCCACCGACCACTGGTCGGTGATCAGGTAGTCGGCACCGATACCGGCCAGCCAGCCCCAGTCGTCGTGGTTTTTGCCGCCAATTTCGCCGTCGCCGTAAGCGGCACCCGCTGTGGCGTAAAGCAGGGTCTGGCCCAGATCGTAGCCGGCCATGACCTTGAGCCGGCCGAGACCGTCGATGCTGCCGGCACTGTTGTCGAACTGAATATCGGCGAAGTCGTACGAGCCCTCACCACCATAGACGAACTGGTTATAGTTACCGCGGTAACCGGCGAAGATCCCGCCAAGCGCGCCGTCGCCGTCTTTGCCGACGTTGTTGATTGCGTTGCGCACGTTGGTAACAGAGGTCTGGAGCGAATCTGCAATGCCGTCGTTGTTCTTGTCGTTGGGATCGGTCGGTTCATTGTCGGCCCAGCCATACCCGGCCTGAGCACCGACATACCCGCCGGCCCAGCGGCTGACGAACGCGACGGGTGCGGGGGCTGCGGGCGCAACTTCGACCGGCGTCGGTACGGGGTTGCCAGCGAAAGCGCCGGTCGCGCCGAGAAGAGGTGCCGCTGCAATGAGGGCTGCGAGAGAGATGTTCAGAGTATGATTCTTCATGGTGTGCTCCTTAAGGAGAATTGGCCGGGCTCTGTCTGTCCTGGACCTGGTGTGCATCTAATCTCTATCCGGGGAACTGATAGAGGCATTTATCACAGGTTAGTGCGGTGTGATATTTTTGGCGTGTTTAAAGGGGAAACGGCGAATTCGTCGGTTAGAACGCGCCCATCCGGTGGTTGTTCCGGCACCGTGCCGCAGCGGCTCAGGGCAAGCACCTCGGCGGCCGGGGTTGTGGCTGGGGTTGTGGCTGTGCATCGCAGTTGACGCAGGATGTCTTTGCGAAGGCGCGTGGGTCAGGGGGCGATATATCGGTCGCGCCGGTGGTTGAACGCGATGACGCCGTTCAAGACCACGGCGCCTACCAGCGAATAAAGCACGATGCGTGGCTCAAACAGCGCGAAGGCCACCGCGAAGATCACCGCATCGACCAGCAATTGTACATAGCCCGCCCGGAATCCGGTCTTGTCCTGCACCAGCAGCGCGATAACGCCGATGCCGCCGAGGCTGCCCTTGTGGCGAAAGATAGCCAGAAGTCCCAGGCCGGTGACTGCGCCGAACACAATGACGCCCAGAAGCGGGTCGAGGAAGGCGATCACAAGTCCGCGCGGCAGGATTTCGGTCAGCACGGACAGGCCTGTGACGCAGGCCAGCGATTTGAGCGTGAATTCCCAGCCCATGCGCCGCTGCGCGAGCCAGTAGAAGGGAATGTTGATCATGAAGAAGGTCACACCAAACGAATAGCCCGTCAGATACGACAGAATCAGGGCGATGCCCGCCGTTTGCCCGGTCATGAAACCCAGATGGCTGAGCAGGGTAATCCCCAGGCCACACAAGAGCATCCCCATGCCAAGGCCCTGCGCATCCTCAAGCGCGGTATGGCGCACCGCGTTCGGGTCCGGGGCGGGCATATGGCCGGGCATGG
>Ga0136600_1001367_pt1 | contig 11316 bp, 7 predicted proteins | sample AntRauMFilla2698_FD_104634 | JGI IMG/M metagenome (GOLD analysis project Ga0136600, IMG submission 104634) | Saline lake microbial communities from Rauer Islands, Antarctica - Metagenome Filla 2 #698 | ecosystem: Environmental > Aquatic > Non-marine Saline and Alkaline > Saline | place...
GGGTCGGCAAGGGAGGCTGCCGCCGAGCCCGCGAGCTCGGTGAGCGACACCGACCACGAGAAGCCCACCGGCGGTGCGTCGATCAGGCCCGCGACGAGCGCGCACGGAACCCCGTGCAGCTGCGCGAGCCGCGCGACCTCCACGGGGGCCTTGCCGCCTGACGATTGCCCGTCAAAGCGCCCCTCGCCCGTGATGACGAGGTCGGCGTTAGCGAGGAGCGCAGGCAGGCCGATCGTCTCGGCGATCGCCTGCGAGCCCGAGGTGATCGTGGCGCCCCAGGCGAGCATCCCGAAGCCGGTGCCGCCGGCCGCGCCGGCACCCGCGGCATCAACCGACGCGGCACCGGGGTTGCCCGCCATGAGGTCGGCGAAGCGTGCGAGGGCCGCCTCGGCCGCCGCAGCGCCGTCGGCCGTGATGCCCTTCTGCTGCCCGAACACGGCGATCGCGCCGCGCGCGCCCAGCAACGGGTTATCGACATCGCTCAGGATGCTCGCACCCCTGCTCGGCACCGACACGACGCCCGACCAGTCGACGTCGGTGAGCTGCGCGAGCCCGCTGTTGCCCGGCGGAATCGGCGCGCCCGACGCATCGAGCAGCTGCACCCCGAGGGCGCTCAAGGCTCCCGCGCCACCGTCGCTCGACGCGCTGCCGCCGAGCGCGAGGAGCAAGCGGTCGACACCGTGATCGAGCGCCGCGCGAATCGCCTCACCGAAGCCGATCGTGTGCGCGGTGTCGGGCGCGAGCTCGTCGAGTAGCTCGAGCCCGGAGCACAGGGCGAGTTCGACGAGGCCCGTGCGTGAACCATCTGGCTCCTCCAGGAGCAGCCACTCGGCCGTGACCGGGCGACCGTGCGGCCCCGTGACCGTCACGGGCATGCGGGTCGATCGCTCGGTCGCCGCAGCGACCGCGTCGAGCGTGCCCTCGCCGCCATCGGCCATGGGCGCCAGGGTGAGTGTGTCGTCGGGCCGCACGGTGCGCCAGCCCTCGGCGAGCGCCGCGGCAACGACGGCCGCACTTGCCGATCCCTTGAACGAGTCCGGGGCGATCGTCACGCGCATCCGACACCCATAACCGCCAGCTTAGGCGCGGCTGGGCTCCCGCTCCTCGAGGCCCCAGGGCTGGCCGTACCCGCCTTCGGCCTCGGGCGCGGCCATGAGATCGAGGAAGGGCTTCGCATCGAACGCCTCCGGGCCGAGCACGCCCTTGCCGCTCCACGCGCCAGTGGCGAGCAGTTCGAGCGCGATGACGGGGTTGAGGGCGGTCTGCCAGACGACGCACTGCGCCTCGTATTCGGCCATCGTCCACTCGTTGTCGCTCACGTGATAGAGGTACACCTCGCGCGGCTCGCCGTCCTTACCCGTGCCGGTGACCCACATGCCGGCGCAGGTCTTGCCGGTCATCCGCGGGCCCAGCGTCGCGGGGTCGGGCAGGCCCGCAGCGACCACGTCGCGGGGGCTCACCATGACGGGGCCGGATGCACTGCGCACGCGAATCGCATCCGTCTTGTCGAGCCCCAGCTGGTTGAGGGTCTTCAGGATGCCGATGAACTCGTCGCCGAGCCCGTACTTGAACGTCACGCGCTTCGCATCGAGCCAGCGCGGCATCAAGAGCACTTCTTCGTGCTCGACGTTGACGCACTCGACCGGGCCGATGCCCTCGGGAAAGTCGAACACCTCGGGCTCGCTGAAGGGCGGCGTCGTGAACCAGCCGGTGCCCTTCTCCCAGATGACGGGCGGGTTGAGGCACTCCTCGATCGTGGTCCAGATCGAGAAGCTCGGCGCGAAGATCTCATTGCCGTCGTCGTCGCGCACCACGAGGTTCGCGCCATCTCGTGTGCCGAGCTCGTCGACCTCGCTGAAGAGGTGGTCGACGGCGTAGCGGGCGAACACGTCGCTCAGGCCGGGCTCGACGCCCATGCCAACGAGCGCCAGGCGGCCGGCGGCCTCCCAGTCACCGGCGACCGCGAACTGCTCGTCGCCGAGCTTGACGCCCGTCTGCGCGTAGGGCTCCTGGGGGTGCGGCAGCGACAGACTCATGGCCATGTCGAGGTAGTCGGCACCGGCGGCGATCGCTCCGTTAAAGATCGGCATGACGAACTTGGGCTCGACCGCGTTCATAACGTGGGTCGCACCGTGTTCGCGCGCGACCTTCTCGACGACCGCGGCATCCGAGGCGTCGATCTGAGCCGCGACGAAGCGGTCGCCCTGCGGGCCGTGCTTCGCCTCGATCCAGGCAATGGTCTTCTCGGCGCGACTCAGGTCGTAGTCGCTCACGATCATGGTGTCGAAGAACGAGCGGCGGGCAGCGATCTTGGCGATGGCGTCTCCGACGCCTCCGGCGCCGACAAGGAGGATTCTCATAGCGACCATATTATCCAACTGGACAATAATGCGCTAGATCTGGGGCGCATCCGCTCGCTCGCGCACCGGTCTCGGTTCCGCAGCCAGTCGATGAGCGATCGGGGCCCACAGAATGACCGCGATCGCCACGCCCACGAGCAAGCCACCGATCGTGTCGGTGAGCCAGTGCACCCCCAGGTAGGTGCGGCTGAGCGCCATCGCGACGACGTACGCGCCCCCCGCGACCCACACCCAGCGACGGCGGTCCTCGCCGAGCCCGAAGATGAGAGCGAGCACCACCGCGATCGTTGCCGCATTCGCGACATGGCCCGAAGGGAACGAACCCTCGTCGCTGGCCACAAGCATGAACTCGGGCCGCGCACGGTCGAACAGCGCCTTGAGTAGCTGCACGACCCCGGCGCTCACCGCGGCAGCACCGAGCGAGTAGCCAGCCGCCCACGGGCGACGAAGGGCCGCGAGCCAGATCACCATTACGAGCGGCACGACGATGATGCCCACGACGTGACCACCGATCCAGTCCAAGAACAGGGCGGGCACATCCCACCACGGCCCGCGTTCCTCGAGCAGCTCCTCCATCCACTCCCGGTCGAGAGACAGCGCCGTGTCGCGTGACACGATCAGCAGCCCCAGCAGGATCGTGACCCCGATCGCGACCGACGCCGTGATCACCGGCCACCGACGGGCGGCACGGTTGCTGGCAGTGGACGACATTCGCGCCATCGTAGCGACACGCGGAACCACCGACGGAGCGCCCTCACTGCTGCGAGCCCGTCGGCTGAGCGCCCATCGGCTGAGCGCCCATCGGCAGAGCGCCCTACCGGGTCAGTGCGGGCACCGTGCGCGGGCGCACAACAAACCACAGACTCGCGATCGCGACGCTCGCCGTGACAGCCATGACCGTGCCCATCGGTACCGCGTTGGTGATGCCGAACAGCCCGACGATGGGCGAAATGGCGCCCGCGAGCCCAAAGTTCATCGCCCCGAGCACCGAGGCCGCCGTGCCCGCCTCTTTACCGTGATTGGTGAGCGCGAGCACTTGCACGCACGGGAACCCGAACCCGCACGCCGTGATGAAGAACCAGAGCGGGATAACCGTGCCCAACAGTCCCGCCCCGGCAAACTCGAGCACGACGATCGCGATCGCGCTGCTCAGCAGCACCGCTGTCGACCCCGCGAGAATCCAGGCGGGCCCGACGTATTTGGCTAGTCGAGAGCTCACTTGCACGCCGATGACGACGCCGATCGAGTTGACCGCGAAGAGCAGCCCGTAACCCTGAGGGTCGAGCCCGTACACGCCCTGGAAAAGGAAGGACGACGCCGAGAGGTAGGCGAACAGCCCCGAGAAGGTCATGCCCCCGATGATCGCGACGCCGACGAAGATGCGGTCGGTAAACAGGGAGCGGTAGCGCTCACCGAGAGTCGAGTGGCCCTTCTCGACGCGTCGAGCCGGCGGCAGGGTCTCGACGATGAAGAGGGCCGCCAGAGCCATGATGATGACGCCGTAGGCCGCCAGCACGATGAACATGCCCCGCCACGGCATCACGAGCAGCAACTGTGAGCCGATGACCGGGGCCGCGATGGGCGCGATGCCCGTGACGAGAGCGAGCCGCGAGAGCATCCGCACGAGCGGATACCCGCCGAACAGGTCGCGCACGGTCGCCATGGCGACCACACCGCCCGCTGCCGCGCCAAACCCCTGCAGCACGCGGAAGGCCAGCAACCACGAGATGTCGGGCGAGAAGGCCACGCCGATACTCGCGACGATGTGCACCGACGTCGCCAACACGAGCGGCAATCGTCGACCGACCTTGTCGCTCCACGGGCCCACGAGCAGCTGGCCGAAGGCAAAGCCGATCGTGGTTGCCGTCAGCGTGAGCTGCACCGCCGCCGTCGAGACCCCCAGGTCGCCCTCGATCTCGGGGAACGCCGGCAGGTAGAGGTCGATCGTGAACGGGCCAAGCGCCGTGAGGGCACCGAGGATCAGTACGTAGACAGCACGCTGCCGGCCCGAGAGCGAATCCCCGGGGTGAACGACCGTCGTCACTGAGGGATGCGCCGCGAGCGGATGAGCTCGCTGTACCAGTGCGCGCTGTCTTTCGGCGTGCGCTCGAGCGAGTCGTAGTCGACGTGCACGATGCCGAAGCGCTTGGTGTAGCCGTAGCCCCACTCGAAGTTGTCCATGAGCGACCACACCTGATAGCCGCGCAGATCGACGCCGCGCTGCATCGCACGGTGTGCCGCCGTGAAGTGGCGGCGCAAGTAGTCGATGCGCTCGGTGTCGCGCACCCGGCCGTCGACGATCTCGTCGTCGAACGCGGCGCCGTTCTCGGTCACCATGAGCGGCAGCTCGGGAAACTGCTCGTGCAGACTCACGAGCAACTCTTCGAGGCCGTCGGGGGCGATGTTCCAGCCCATCGCGGTGTACGGGCCCGGCTGAGTCAGAAACTCGACCCGCTCGCTCCCGGGCCACGGCGATCCGCCCACACTCTGGTGGCCGTCGGCGTTGACCCGCGGCGACGCGCCATCCCACATGCGCACCGTGACGGTCGAGTAGTAGTTGACCCCGAGTACGTCGATCGGCTGGTGAATGAGCGCCGTGTCGCCGGGCTTGACGAACGACCAGTCGGTGACGCTGGAGGTGTCGTCGATGAGGTCGGCGGGGTACTCGCCGCGCAGCATGGGGCCGGTGAAGGCGCGATTCGCGAGCGCGTCGATGCGCCGGATCGCCTCGGCGCTCGACTCAGCGCTCGACTCAGCGCTCGACTCAGCGCTCGTCTCGTGATCACCCCGGATCACGTGCAGGTTGAGCGTCGCCGAGTATTCGGGATCGTTGCTCACGGCGTCGCGCAGAGCACTCAGACCGAGACCGTGCGCGAGGTTCAGGTGATGTACCGCCGTAAGCGCCTTCGCGCCGTTTTGGACACCCGGCGCGTGCGCACCCGAACCGTAGCCGAGGTACGCGCTGCACCACGGCTCGTTGAGGGTGGTCCACATCGCCACACGGTCGCCGAGCGCTTCACCGACGAGGTGCGCGTAGTCAGCAAAGCGGTACGCGGTGTCGCGACTGGTCCAGCCACCGAGATCCTCGAGCGCCTGAGGCAGGTCCCAATGATACAGAGTGGCAATGGGCCGGATGCCCCGCTCGAGTAGCCCGTCGACGAGACGGCCGTAGAAGGCCAGGCCCTTCGCGTTGGCGCTTCCCGTGCCCTCCGCCTGAATGCGGGGCCACGCGATCGAGAAGCGGTAGGCCTCGAGCCCGAGCTGCTGCATGAGGTCGAGGTCGGCGTCGAGGCGGTGGTAGTGGTCGCACGCGACGTCACCCGTGTCGCCGTTCACGGTCTTGCCCGCGGTGTGACTGAACGTGTCCCAGATCGACGCCCCGCGGCCGTCTTCGTGGGCCGCGCCCTCAATCTGGTAGCTCGCCGTGGCCGAGCCAAACACGAAATCGGCGGGGAACTCGAGCCCCGAGTCGCGGTAGTCGGGAGCGCTGTCAGTCATCACTCCAGCCTACCGGCGACCCGGGGCTCGCCTCCTCGATCAGCGCGACGCTGCCGTGCCCGCGCGGCGCTTGTTGTAGACGTCGAAGGCGACGGCGAGGAGCAGCACGAGGCCCTTGACGGCCTGCTGCCACTCGATGCCGATGCCCATGATCGACATGCCGTTGTTGAGAACGCCGATGATGAAGCCACCGATGATGGCGCCACCGACCGTGCCGATACCACCCTGCACTGCGGCGCCGCCGATGAACGCAGCCGAGATGGCTTCGAGCTCGAAGCCGTCACCGGCCTTGGGCCCCGCGAGGTTGAGGCGCGCCGTGAAGACGAGCCCGGCGAGCGCGGCGAGCAGGCCCATGTTGACGAACAGCCAGAAGTCGACCGAGCGCGTCTTGATACCCGAGAGCTCGGCGGCGCGACGGTTGCCGCCGATCGCGTAGATGTGACGGCCGAACGTCGTGCGGTTCGCGACGACGCCATAGGCGAGCACGAGCAGAGCAAGGATGATGAGGGTCACCGGGATGCCCTTGAAGACGCTCAGTGCATAGGCGAAGGCGCCGATGCCGACGGCGAAGATCGCTATCTTGCCGATGAACCACGTCAGCGGTTCGACATCCTGGCCGTACTTGACACGACCGTTGCGGGTGCGGAACTGCTGCACGATGAGGGCGATGATCGCGATCAGGCCGACCACGAGCGTGAGCGGGTCGACCGTCTCGCCGCCGCCGATGTCAACGGGGAAGTTCACGAACCCATTACCCAGTGCCCGGTACTCCTCCGGGAACGACCCGATGTTGGAGTTGCCCAGAGTGATGAGGGCCAGACCACGGAAGATCAGCATGCCCGCGAGGGTCACGATGAACGCCGGGATACCCACGAAGGCGATCCAGAACCCCTGCCACGCGCCGACAATGGCCCCCACGCCAAGCGACAGAATGACGGCGAGCCACCAGGGTAGGCCGAGGAAGTCAGCACTGACGAAGACCCCCGAGATCGCACCGATGAAGGCCGCGATCGAGCCGACCGAGAGGTCGATGTGGCCCGCCACGATCACGAGCACCATGCCGATCGCCAGAATCAGGATGTACCCGTTCTGCACGATGAGGTTCGAGATGTTCTGCGGCCGCAGCAAGATGCCGTCGGTCGTGATGGAGAACAGCACGATCACCGCGATGAGGGCGAGGAAGATGCCGTTCTTGCCGAGGTCGGCAATGATGTGCTTGAGATTGGCGGTGAACGTCCCGTCGGGGCCTTTGCCCTCGGGCGGCGCAGGCTTCGTGGTTGCGGTGTCAGTCATTATCGCTGCTTCTCCAGGGTCATGAGCTTGAGGAGGGCTTCGGGGGTGGCGTCGGCCACGGGCATTTCACCCGTGATGCGACCTTCGGACAGTGCGTAGATGCGATCGCAGATGCCCAGTAGTTCGGGCAGCTCGGAGGAGATCACCACAATCGCCTTACCTTCGGCGGCGAGCCGATTGATGATCGTGTAGATCTCGTACTTGGCGCCGACGTCAATGCCGCGGGTCGGCTCATCGAGGATCAGCACGTCGGGGTTCGCGTAGATCCACTTCGAGAGCACGACCTTCTGCTGGTTGCCGCCCGAGAGTTGACCGGTCGCGTTGAGCACGCTCGGCGCCTTGATGTTCATCGTGTCTCGGTACTCGTTGGCGACCTTGTACTCCTCGTTGTCGTTGACGAGCCCCATCGAGGTGAGCTTGTCCAAGGACGCCATCGAAATGTTGCGCTTGATGTCTTCGATGAGATTGAGGCCAAAGGTCTTGCGATCCTCGGTCGCGTAGGCGATGCCGTTCTTGATCGCTTCCGAGACGGTGCGCGTCTTGATCTCGGTACCACGCTTGAAGACCTTGCCGCTGATGCGGCTGCCGTAGCTGTGGCCGAACAGGCTCATCGCGAACTCGGTGCGGCCCGCCCCCATGAGGCCGGCGATGCCCACAATCTCTCCCGCGCGAGCGGTGATGGAGACCTTGTCGACGATGACCCGGCTGGAATCCTGCGGGTGGTGAGCCGTCCAGTCCTCCACGCGCAACACCTCCTCGCCGATGTGCGGGGTGTGGTCGGGGTAGCGGTGCTCGAGATCTCGACCGACCATGCCCTTGATGATGCGGTCTTCGGAGACGTCTTCGCGACGAATCGTCTCGATCGTCTTGCCGTCGCGGATGACCGTCACCGAGTCGGCGATCTTCTTGATCTCGTTGAGCTTGTGGCTGATGATGATCGACGTGATGCCCTGCCCCTTGAGGTGCAGGATGAGGTCGAGCAAGTGGTCGCTGTCAGCGTCATTGAGCGCCGCGGTCGGCTCATCGAGGATGAGGATCTTCACCTTCTTCGACAGCGCCTTGGCGATCTCGACGAGTTGCTGCTTGCCGACACCGATGTTCATGATCTTCGCGTTGGGGTCGTCATTGAGCCCCACTCTCGCGAGAAGCTTCGTCGCCTCGTCGGTGGTCTTATCCCAGTCGATGAGGCCGAATCGCCCCTTAATCTCGTTATTGAGGAAGATATTCTCGGCGATCGACAGGTAGCGGCTCAGAGCCAGCTCCTGGTGAATGATGACGATGCCCTCGGCCTCGCTCTCGCGAATGTCGCCGAACTTCATCGTGCGCCCCTCGAAGACGATCTCGCCCTCGTAGGTCCCGTGCGGGTAGACGCCCGAGAGCACCTTCATGAGCGTCGACTTGCCCGCTCCGTTTTCTCCGCAGATCGCGTGAACCTCGCCGGGGGCGACCTCGAGGGTCACCTCTGACAGCGCCTTCACGCCGGGGAAGGTTTTCGTGATGGAGCGCATCTCGAGGATGTTCTGGGTCACGGTGTGCCCTCTCCTTAACGTCGTTGGTGGGTGAAGGCCGGTGGTGAGGAGCCTAGTTCAGCTCCCCACCACCGACCAGAGGTGATGCGGTGGTGCTGTACTGCGGTGGCGCGTCAGCCTCTAGAGGCCGAGCTCCTCAGCAGTCCAGTAGCCGGTGTCGACCAGGGCCGACTCCACGTTGTCCGCTACGACCGGCACGGGGCCGAGCAGGAACGACGGCACGACGAACACGCCGTTGTCGTAGGTGACCGTGTCGTTGATCTCCGGCTCGCCGCCCTCGAGGAGCGCCAGCGCCATGCCAGCTGCAACCTTGGCCAGCTCACGCGTGTCCTTGAAGATGGTCGCGTACTGCTCGCCCGCGAGGATCGCGCGCACTGAGTCGATCTCGGCGTCCTGGCCCGAGATGATCGGGAAGTCGACGCCCACTGCGTAGCCGGCGTCGGTCAGGGCCGAGATGATGCCACGGCTCAGGCCGTCGTAGGGCGACAGAACTGCGTCGACCTGCGTGCCGTCAGAGTAGTTCGCCGTGAGGAGGTCCTCCATGCGGCTCTGGGCGACTTCGCCGTCCCAGCGGAGCGTGGCGGCCTGCTCGATGTCGGTCTGACCCGACTTGACGACGAGCGTTCCGTCATCGATCAGCGGCTGGAGGACATCCATAGCGCCGTTGAAGAAGAAGAACGCGTTGTTGTCGTCCAGCGAACCGGCGAACAGCTCGATGTTGAACGGACCCGCGGGTGCGTCAGCGAGAGGGGCGCCCTCGAGGTCGGTGAGACCCAGACCGTTGAGCACGGTCCACGCCTGCTGCTGACCGACCAGGAAGTTGTCGAACGTCGCGTAGTAGTTGACGTTCTCCGAGTCGCGGATGAGGCGGTCGTAGGCGATGACGGGAATGTCATTGTCTGCGGCCGACTGCAGCACCGAGGTGAGCGTGGTGCCGTCGATCGACGCGATGATGAGTGCTTCCGCACCGCGCGTGATCATGTTCTCGATCTGCGAGACCTGCGTGGGAATGTCGTCCTCTGCGAACTGGAGGTCGACCTCGTAGCCAGCCGCCTCGAGCTCGGCCTGAACGGCCGCGCCGTCCGCGATCCAACGCTCCGAGGAGCGCGTGGGCATCGCGACGCCGATGAGGCCGCCTTCGCCTTCGCCGCCAGCCTCGCCGCCGCCTGCGTCAGCAGAGCATGCAGCCAGACCGACGACCATGGCGCCTGCAGCCACGAAAGAAAGAAGAGCTTTCTTCTTCACTGTGTGTCCTTTCATAGGGGATGTGATGGTGCTGTGATCCTGACGCTCAGCGATGAGCGACGGATCCGTCTCCCGGGACGGATCCCGGGACGTGTGGTGACCGGTGCGGGCTCATAGTCCCTGCGCCAATCGGTAGTAGGCGGCGTTCCAGCGCACGTCGCGCTGGAACCCCTCGAGCGTGGTGCTCTCGTCAATGACGAGCAGCTCGACGCCGGCCATGTGCGCGAAGTCCCGAAAGACCTCCACGCCCACCTGCGTGGTCATGACCGTGTGATGGGCCGCCCCCGCCGTCAGCCAGGCGGCTGCCGAGGTGGCGAAGTCGGGAGCCGGCTTCCACACGGCGTGCCCGACGGGCAAGTGGGGCATCGGCTGCGGCAGCGCGACGTTCTCGACGACGTTCGCGACGAGTCGGAACCGGTCGCGCATATCGCTCAGCGCGGCGACGACGGCCGGGCCGGGATCGGCGGTGAAGACGAGCCTGACCGGGTCCTCTTTGCCGCCAATGCCGAGGGGGTGCACCTCGAGGCGCGGCCGCGCGGTGGTCAGCGAGGGGCTGACCTCGAGCATGTGAGCGCCGAGAATCACTTCGTTGCCGGGCGTGAGGTCGTAGGTGTAGTCCTCCATGAGGGACGCGCCGCCGGGTAGACCGGCCCCCATCACTGCGGCGGCGCGCACGAGAACGGCGGTCTTCCAGTCACCCTCGGCGCCGAACCCGTAGCCGTCCGCCATGAGCCGCTGCACGGCGAGGCCGGGCAGCTGACGCAGATCGGCGAGATCCTCGAACGAGGTGGTGAAGGCACTGAAGCCTCCCTGCTCGAGGAAGCCGCGCAGACCGACCTCGATCGCGGCGCCATAGCGCAGCGAGTCGTGGCGCTCACCACCCGGCCGCAACTCCTCCGCGACGTCGTAGAGGTCGAGGTATTCGGCCACGAGAGCGTCGATGTCGGCGTCACTCGCGGCGTGCACGGCGTCGGCGAGCTCCGTGACGCCCCACGTGTTGACCTGCACGCCGAAGCGCAACTCGGCCTCGGTCTTGTCACCCTCGGTGACGGCGACGAAACGCATGTTGTCGCCGAAGCGCGCGAGCTTGAGCTCATGGGTGGCGTGCCAGCCCGCGGCAGCGCGAGCCCACACGCCGATGCGCGCCGTCACGGCCGGGTTCGAGACGTGGCCGACGACCGTCGTGCGGGCGATCCCCATGCGGGCCTGGATGTACCCGAACTCGCGGTCGCCGTGCGCCGCCTGGTTGAGGTTCATGAAGTCCATGTCGATGCTGGCGTACGGCAGTGCGACATCGGCCTGCGTGTGCAGGTGAAGGAGGGGCTTGCGGAGGGCGTCGAGGCCGGCGATCCACATCTTCGCCGGGCTGAAGGTGTGCATCCAGGCCATGA
>Ga0136600_1001369_pt1 | contig 11308 bp, 11 predicted proteins | sample AntRauMFilla2698_FD_104634 | JGI IMG/M metagenome (GOLD analysis project Ga0136600, IMG submission 104634) | Saline lake microbial communities from Rauer Islands, Antarctica - Metagenome Filla 2 #698 | ecosystem: Environmental > Aquatic > Non-marine Saline and Alkaline > Saline | place...
AGGATCAAGCGCGGTGCGTCCTTTAAAGGCTTTTTGCTGTGCAAAAAGACTCCTCGCCGATGAGGGAGATTAGGGCTTTGATCCGGGGTTTGGCGCGACCACCCCCGCTGCCCCACACCCTCAAACATCCTCGTCGTCATACCCCACCAGCGACAGCGGCCGCGCCTTGTAGCCGTTGAGGTCGGCCCAACGGGCCAGGGCGTCTTCGCGGCCATGGGTGATCCAGAGCTCGTCGGGGTTCACGTCAAGCACGGTCTGGGTCAGCTCGTCCCAGTCGGAATGGTCGGAGAGGATAAGCGGCAGTTCGACGCCGCGCTGGCGAGCCCTTGCGCGTACTCTCATCCAGCCAGAGGCGAAGCTGATAACCGGGTCGGGGAAGCGGCGCGCCCAGCTGGTCTGGAAGCTGGAGGGCGGTCCCAGAATGATCTTGCCGGCAAAATCGGTCTTGGCGCCGTCCTCGTCTTTCAGCGTGGCGTTTCGAAGCTCGCCCAGGGCAACGCCGTGCTCGCGGTAGAGATCGCAGAGCTGTTTCAAGGCGCCGTGGATGTAGATCGGATCGTGATAGCCGGCTTCGCGCAGCAGCATGATGACGCGCTGGGCCTTTCCCAGCGCATAGGCACCCACCAGATGGGCGCGGTCGGGAAAGCGCTTCACGCTGGTGAGCAGTTTTGCGATTTCGCCGGCATCGTCTGGATGCCGGAAGACGGGAAGGGCGAAGGTGGCTTCGCTGACATAGATATGGGCGGGCACCACCTCAAACGGCGTGCAGGTGGGATCGCGGCGGCGCTTGTAATCGCCAGAGACCACAATGGTGAGCCCCTTCCATTCAAGGCGCGCCTGGGCCGAGCCCAGCACATGGCCAGCCGGATGAAGCGAGACGTCCACCTCGCCAATGCGGAGCTTTTCACCATAAGCCATCGTCTGGCGGCTGGCGGTGAAGTCCGCGCCATAGCGCGATTGCATGATCGCCAGGGTCTGCGGCGTGGCGGCGACCTTCGCATGGCCGGCGCGGGCGTGGTCGGCGTGGCCGTGGGTAATCACGGCCCGGTCGCTGGCGCGCATGGGATCGATGAAGAAGCCACCCGGCTCGCACCACAGGCCTTGATCGGTCTCTCGCAGCAGCTGTTCAGGTTTGATCATGGCATTTGATTTAGGCGTGACGGCGCGACATTGCGAGGGCAGCGCGCCCTAGATCAGCGCTTCGGGCAAGGGGCGGTTTTCCACGATCGCGGCAACGAAATTGGCGATGGCCAGATCCATCTGCTCCACGCCGGGGCGCTCCACCGGAAAATGCCCCGCGCCCTGCAGGATTACCCGGCGCTTTATCACGGACAGCAGGTCGAAAAAGCCATCGCTTACCACCACGTCAGTCCAGCGGTCAGCTTGCGGGTGGACCATCAGTACCGGGCATTGGTCAAAGCTCTCCGGCGGCGCCACGGGCGGGCTTTCCAGCCAGGAGCGCAGAAAGCCCAGCGGCATTCTGGCGCCGCCGGCGCGCCGGTCTGCGGTGATCGCGCTCACAAGGGCGGGATCATTGGCCACAGCCGCCATGTTTCCAGCCAGAGACATGGGGATCATGGCACCGTTAAGGGCGCGCGGCAGCCGGTTCAGCGCTGGCTCGATCAGGCCCGCCATCCAGGGCTTTCGCACCAAAGCGCGGCGCACCGCCTTGCGGGTGGGATCGAGAAAGCAGGTGGCGATCAGCCCGTCCACCGCGCCGGTGAGCGCACACGCATCATAGGCCAGCATGCCGCCCATGGAGAGGCCGAACACAAACAGGTTGCCGCCGCGCCGGCGCTCGGACTCCACCAGTCCCGCGGCCACCTCGCGCCAGTGATCATAGACGAGCCGGGTCTTGTTCGGCGCCCGGGTGAGGCCGTATCCGGGCAGGTCGGGACAGATGCATTCAAACCCGTGCAGGGCCAGCGACCAGGCATAGGGCCCCAGCAGCCGGCCATGGCCGCCGCCGCCGTGCAGAAGGATGATCCGGGCGCGCGCCGAGGGCGCGATCCAGCGATCGATATGGACGTCGAATCCCGCGATCCGGCGCCATTCTTCCTGTACTGCGTAGGGGCGCGGCGGTGCCAGGCCTTTGGGCAAGGCCGCATAGATCGCCCGCCAGGCGGTTTCGTCCTCCCAGCTGGGCAGGGTGGACGCGTGCGCCATGGTTATCAGTCGACCGCGTCTTCGATCACCTCGCCGGTGCGCGTGATGTCGCGGCCGACGCCCTGGATCGTGTTGCAGGCGGTGAGAGCCAGAAGGCTGAGCCCGGCGAGGAGAACAGTGAGAATGGATTTCATGGTGGGGGTCCTGACACGAAAAGGCCGATGGGGAGGATATCCCGCCACCGGCCCCTAAATTATTAACATTCTCGGCGAAAGTCTGCGTAATTCGTGCGCCGGATTTCGCCGCGCTGGTGGGCGGATCAGTCTTCAGTGTCTGCTGGCGTCTCTACCGGCGTATTTCCGGGCCAGCCATAGGCGAAGGTGATGATGCGGTTGAGCGTGTTCTGCTCCATGGTCCCGTCCACCAGATGCGCCCAGGGCCCGCGCGCGAACGCGATGACGTCCTCGCCCGAATGGGTCTCGCTGCCCATGGGGATGGCCGATTCCTGGCGATAGTCGGGATCGAGCACCTGCGCCTGGGTCAGCACGCCTTCGGCGGGGCGCTGATGGGGGCCAGTGTAATAGCCCAGCGTCGTATAAGGGCGTCCGTCCTGGGCCGGCGAGGGCGGGGTCGGCGCGTCGGACAGGTTCGGGGCGGGCGGATGCACCAGCCCGAGGATCGGATTGCCGCGGCGCGGATAGCCGGCAATGTTGAAGACATGGCCGTGATCGGCGGTCACCAGGATCAGCGTCTCGTCGGGATCGGTCATCTCGGCGGCGGCCTCCACCGCGCGCGCGAACGCCAGCGCGTCGGTGAGGGCGCGGTGGGCGTTGACGCCGTGATGGGCGTGGTCGACGCGCCCGGATTCCACCAGCAGGAAGTAACCATCCTCGTCGCGCGACAGGCGCTCCACGGCAAAGCGGGTCATCTCTTCGACCGAGGGCTCCTCGGCGTCGATGCGGTCATGGTCATAGGCCATGTGCGAGCGGCTGAAGAGCCCCAGCGCCCGCGGTCCCTCCACCGGCAGAGCGCGAAAGCCCGCCGCGTCGTCGACATAGGATCCGCCCGCAGCAACCCATTCGCCGGTGAGGTCGCGCCCGTCCTGGCGCTGGCCGCCGGCATCGGCAGTGAGGAAGGCGGCGCGGCCGCCGCCGAGCACCAGCTCGGGACCGTCGCCATAGCGCCCGTCCAGCGTGCCGATAAGCTGAGAGGCGATGTCGGTGCATCCCGCCGCCACCGCGTCTGCGGGCAGGACCGCGTCCACCTCCCAGTCGCGGCTTGGCACGTGGGCATAGGCGGTCGCCGGGGTGGCGTGGGTGATGCGCGCGGTAGAGACGATGCCCGTGGACAGGCCGCGCGCTTCGGCGGCTTCCAGCGTGGTCATGGGCACCTGGGCGTCCGGGCCGCAGCTGTCCAGGGTCTGGCGCGCATAGACGCTGATGGCGCCGATATGGCTCTTCACGCCGGTGAGCAGGGCGGTGGCGGTGCCGGCGCTGTCGGGCACCTGAGCGTTCTCGTTATAGGTCTTGATCAGCGCGCTGTGGCCCCATTCCTCGAACGCCAGGTAATTCTCCTCGCCGGTTTCGCCGCGCTGCTGGCCTTCCAGGATGCGCGCCGCGGTGATGGTGGTCAGGCTCAGGCCGTCGGCGACGAACACGATGACATTGCGGGCCCGGCCCTCGCGCTGGGGGCGGTTGAGGCGGGCGGTGAGCTCGGCGTCGGCGATCTGGCGCCAGTCTGCGCCGGGCCCCTCATGGGACGCAGCGATGGGCGCCAGATTGCGTGCCGGCGGTGTGCCGCCAGAGGCGTCGGGCGCGGGCGTCGTGGCCAGGGTGGAGCAGGCGGCGAGGCTCAGCCCCGAAGCGGCGGCGAGAAGGGCGCGATACATCATCATCAATCTCCGGCGTGGGGCGGTAAGTCTGAGACATGTTCTAACGCCTCCGCGTGACGGTTCAATCACATGTCGCGATCAAGGGGGCTCGCACAGCGCAGGCTGGCGCATTATCTTGGGATCTATGACGGCACCGACTCACTCACCCGACGCCCTGGCCATCGCCGAACGCTATTGCACCCGGCGCAAGCTGTCGCTGACCCCGGTCCGCCGGCGTGTGCTGGAGCTTCTGATCGAGGCGGGCGGGCCGGTGAAGGCCTATGACCTGCTGGCGGCGCTGAAACCCAATGGCGGCGCGCAGCCTCCCACCATCTACCGGGCGCTGGATTTTCTCACCGGCGCAGGTCTCGCCCACAAGGTCGAGGCGCTCAACGCCTACACCGCCTGCCTGCACGGGGCGGACGACGGCGCAGCGCAGTTTTTCATCTGCGAATCGTGCGGCGCGGTCGAAGAGCGCCACACCCACGCCGAGCCCAAGAACACCCCCCAGGGCTTCGCGGTTTCACGCTCGGTGGTGGAGCATTACGGGCTGTGCGCCGTGTGCGCAGCCTGATCGCCTGCGCCGGGCCGTCTGCCCCCTGACAAGCGCGCGCGAACCGTCCTAGTCTTGCGCCAGACTGAATCAGCGGGGGATGCCATGGAAGTACTCTGGCGCGGCAAAGCGAACGCCTGGGAGTGCGACGAGCTCGGGCACATGAATGTGCGCTTCTACCTGGCCAAGGCGGCCGAGGCGGTGGGCGCGCTATCCCAGATCATTGGCATGCGCGGGGCGTTTATGAGCGGTGCCACAGCCACGCTCAAAGCGCGCGAGATGACCGTGCGGTTTCTTGCCGAGGCCCGCCCGGGCGCGCCGCTGGAAGTGCGCGGCGGCGTCATCGATCATGACGAGACCGGCCTCACCGCGGCGCTGATCCTTCACCATTGCGCGCTGGATACGCCGGCTGCTGCGTTCACCGTGCGCCTGGATCATGTGGACCCCGTCACCGGCCGGGTGTTCGCCTTCGCCACGCGCACCGGCGCGGCGTTGCAGGCTCTGCGCATCGACAGGCCGGCTGCGTGCGAGACCCGCTCGCTGTCATCCGGCCCGCCTGAAACTCTATCCCTGAGCGGCGCGGACGCGCTGGGGCTGGAGTTTCTGGGCCGCGGCATGGTCAATCCGGATGAGCTCGACCAGTTTGGTGGCCTGCGCCTGGAGTTCACCTTCGGCAAGATCTCCAGCTCGGTGATCCATCTGCAGAGCGGTTTCGCTGAACAATGGGCGGCCTACCGCACCGGCGCGCCGCTCGCAGCCGCCAGCGCAGTGCTCGAGGCGCGCCTGATCTTCCGCCGCTTCCCCACAGCGGGTGCCGGCTATGTGATCCGCTCGGGCCTTTCGCAGGTGGATGACAAGATTCGCACGCTCACCCACTGGGTCTGCGACCCTGAAACCGGTCAGGGCCTCTGGTCCATGGAGGCGGTGGGCTGCCTGATGGATATGGAAACCCGAAAGCTCAAACGCGTGGATGACGAAACGCTGGCCATGATGCGCAGCCATGTGGTGGCGGGGTTACGGCCTTAGAGGCTCAAACGCTGGCGCCGCCACCCCACCGCCCGCTAGTTCGCCTTTTTCGGCGGTGTCGGCGCGAAGGGGGCGGGAAGGGGGGCGCAGGAGATGCCGTCTTCTTTTAGCTTTTCGCTCTCGGCCGGGGTGGTTTCGCCATAGATCAGGCGTTCGGGCTTTTCGCCCTCATGGATGGCGCGGGCCTCTTTGGCGAAGCTGTCGCCCACATAGTCGTAATTGGATCTTATATGGGCCTGCACCTTGCGGGCGAGGGCGGCCAGATCGGGGGCGGCGTCCTTGCCGGCACCGCCCAGCGTCGTCTGGCGCGCTTCCTGACGGCGTGCGGTGGAGACGGCCGGCGCCATGATCTGTTTTTTCACCGCGATGGAGCCGCACTGGGGGCATTCCACCAGCCCGCGCTCGACCTGATTGTCATAATCGCCCGAGGTGGAGAACCACGCTTCGAAGCGATGATCCTCATCACAGGCAAGCGCATAGCGGATCATGGCCCGGTGATCTCGCGGTCGCCGGACAGCGCCGGGATGCGCGCGCGGGCCTGCCTGGCGTCGTCCGGGTCGATGTCTGCGTAGAGCAGGCCCGGCTTGTCGTCCTCGATCTCGGCGATCACCTCACCCCAGGGACCGATGACCAGCGAATGGCCCCAGGTCTTGCGCCCGTCCTCGTGAACGCCGCCCTGGGCCGGCGCGATGATGAAGCTTCCTGTCTCGATGGCGCGGGCCCGAAGCAGCACCTCCCAATGGGCGCGGCCCGTGGGCTTGGTGAAGGCGCTGGGCACCGTCAGGATCGTCGCCCCGGCTTTGGCCAGCTTGCGGTAGAGATAGGCAAAGCGCACGTCATAGCAGATCGACAGGCCAAGGGTCGTGCCCGCCGCCTTGACCGTTACGGCGGTGTCGCCGGGGGCGTAATTGGCGCTTTCGCGGTAATGCTCGCCGGGGCCGATCTGCACATCAAACATGTGCGCCTTGTCGTAGACCGCCAGAAGCGACCCGTCGGGACCAAAGACGTGCTGGCGGTTCACTGCCCGCCCGTCGGGGCCTTTCAGCGCCAGCGAGCCGATCACCAGCGTCACGTTCAGCGCGTCGGCCAGATCGGAAAATCGCACCAGAGCGGGCTCTTCGGCGGGCGTGCAAAGCGTGGCGAAAAGCTGCTCGGTGTCGCGCTGCATCAGATGGGTGGTTTCGGGCGTGGCGATGAGGCGCGCGCCATTGGCGGCCGCCTCACGGATCATCGCTTCGGCGTCGTCAATATTGCGCGCCGGATCAATGCCTGAGCGCATCTGGACCAAGGCGAGCTTCAGCGTACTCATGCAGCGTCTGACAGCATGGGATCAAGTTTTCCGGCCCGGTCCAGCGACAGCATCTCGTCGCAGCCGCCGATATGGTCATCGCCAATGAAGATTTGCGGGAAGGTGCGCGCACCATTGGCGCGCTCCATCATTTCTTTCTTCTTGGCCATATCGAACCCGGCATCGATTTCTTCAAAATCGGCACCCTTCTTTTTCAGCAGCGATACCGCGCGCACGCAGTAGGGGCACATGGGGCGGGTATAGATGGTGACGGCGGCCATGGATCGGGCTCCTTGTCATTTTCGGGTCATTTTCGGGTCGTGTTGGTGTCGTTATCTGCGGTGTGCCGGCATGAGTCTCACGCCGCAATCATCACAGATTATTTAAGCGTTGAAACCGGTTTAACAACGCGCGCCAGGGTCAGGGCGTTCACGTTCGCGGCGCCGGATCGCTTCAGCGCCCGCACACAGGCCGACAATGTGGCCCCGGTGGTGTGCACATCATCGATCACCACCAGCCGTCGCCCGCTTACCCGCCCCTGGGCTCCGCGGCGCACCGCGAACGCGCCCGCGACATTGCGGGTGCGGCTTTTGGCATTCAGCCCGCCTTGAGTTCCGGTACGCCGTGTGCGCGCCAGGGCGTGGGCGTCCACCGGCACGCCGCTGACTTTCGAGACCGCCATGGCAAGCAGCAAAGACTGGTTGAAGCGCCGGGCGCGCAGCCTTGATGCATGCAGCGGGACCGGGATCAGCGCGTCGGCGCCGTCCAGCGCCTCAGCACCCGCCCGCGCCATCCAGCGGCCATAGGCGGCCAGCATGTCGGTGCGCCCGGCGTGTTTAAGGGTGAGGGCCAGGCCACGGCTGGCGTCATCATAAACCAGCGCCGAGCGCGCCTTGCCCCAGATCGGCGGTCTAGCCGAGCAGGGCGCGCAGGCCATGCCCTCATAGGCGGGATAGTCGAACGGACCGCCGCACAGCTCGCAATAGGGCCGGGCGATGAAATGCAGCTGGATAAAATCAGCCCCGGTGAGCGCGCCCGCCTTGTCCACCGGGTCGCCCGAGAGCGGCGAGACCGGCGGCCAGATGAGATCGGCCATGACCTTGAAGGCGCGCCGGCCTTTGCTTTCCAGCCCGAACCGGCCATATCGGCCCCATGGTGAAGAATCTGATTTCGGCAAAGCCTGCACCGCCCCCTGAAGATGGTCCGCCGCGCCTGTTTGATCGGGCGCTACTGCGCGCGCGCAAAGATCGCGCTGCAGGAGAGTTTCTAGCATTTGACTTCCTTCATGCGCGAGTCGCCGATGAGCTTCTCGACCGGGTCGAGTCGGTGAGCCGCGATTTTGAAACCTGTCTGGTGATCGGCGGTGGCGGCGCGGTGGGCCGCGCCCTCAAAAGCCGGCCGGACGCGGCAAAGAAGATCGGCACGCTGATCGAGGCTGATTCATCTGCCGCCATGGCAAAATTGTCAGGCCATACAGGGCTGGTGCTGGACGAGGAATATAGTCCTATCGCCGAGCGTAGCGTGGATCTGGTGCTGTGCTGCCTGTCGCTGCACTGGACCAATGATGTCGTCGGCGCGCTGATCCAGCTCAATTACGCGCTCAAGCCGGACGGGTTTCTGGCCGGTGCAATTTTCGGCGGGGCCACGCTCACCGAGCTGCGCCAGGCCATGACGGAGGCCGAGACCGCGCTGGGGCGCGAGGCGGCGGCGCGGGTCTCGCCCTTTGCCGACGCCATCGACATGGCCGGGCTTTTATCGCGCGCCGGTTTTGCCATGCCGGTGTCCGATGTGGACCGGGTGACGGCGCGCTATGGCAATTCCTTCGTGCTCATGCGCGATCTGCGCAAGATGGGCGAGACCAGCGTGCTGACCGATCGCCCGCGCACGCCAGCGACCAAGGCGTTCTTCGTCAAGACCGCGCAGACTTATGCCCGCGCGTTTGCCCACGAGGACGGAAAAATTCCCGCCACGTTCGAGATCATCCATTTTGCCGGCTGGGCACCCCATCCAGATCAGCCCAGACCCAAACGCCCCGGCTCTGCCCAGGCACGCCTGGCCGACGCGCTGGGCGTTATAGAGCGGCCCGCCGGGGACAAGGCGGGTTAGGCTCGCCTTCAACGCCGCGATGACAACAAAAAGCCCGGCGCGGTATCTCGCGCCGGGCGTTTCGTGAGGCCGAGCTTTTCGTCAGATCAGGCCGAAGCCTACCAGATGGAGGCGCGGTGATGTCGTCGATAGGAAGTCTCGTATCAACATGACGCTTATTCAGCCGGGGCTGGAGCCGGGCCGCCGCGGGGATCCTCGCGCTTATCTTCACGATCTTTGCGCGCAGCTTCGTCCTCTTCGGCGGTATGGCCCACATCGACACCATCTGGGTGGTCGTAGCCGATATAACCGGTTCCGATCCCGCCCAGCTTGCGGCTGGTGAACAGGTTCAGAGCCGTCCGCTTGATGTCGACGCCGATGGCGTAGAGCGAGGGCACCAGGAACAGGGTGAGGAAAAGCGCAAAGATCACCGCGAACCCCAGCGCGATCACCATGGGCTTGAGGAACTGCGCCGCGGTGGAGCGTTCCGCGATCATGGGCATCACGCCGATGAAGGTGGTCACCGTGGTCAGAAGGATCGGGCGGAAGCGCTGCACGCCGGCGTCCACCAGCGCCTGCATGGCCCCCACGCCGCGCTCTCGCAAGCGATTGACGAAGTCCACCAGGACAAGGTTGTCATTGATCACGATCCCCGCCGCAGCCCCGATCCCGAAGAAGGAGAACAGCGCCATGGGTGTGCCCATGATCATGTGCCCGAACACAGCCCCGGCAAAGGCGAAGGGGATGGCGGTCATGATCAGCAAGGGCTGGGCGTAGGACCGGAACGCGACCGCGAGCAGGGCATACATCAGCCCGATCATGATCAGCTGCAGGTTCAGGATTTCACTCATGAAATTCTGCTGGTCCTCGGCGCCGCCAATGGCCCCGGTGGTGAGGCCCGGAAAGCGCTCCTTCCATTGCGGGAAGAAGTCCTCCTCCAGCTCGCGGCGAATCTCGCCAGCCACGTCCGGATCGCTGAGCTCGGCGCTCACCGACACGGTGCGCTGGCGTTCACGCCGCCGGATCCGGTCAATCCCGGGGGCAAAGCTCACCTCAGCCACCGCCGCCAGCGGCACTTCGCGACCGTCGGCTGTACGTACCCGCAGATTATTGATGGCGTCCAGATCCTCGCGCGCCTCGCGGGGGTATCGCACCATGACGCGCACATCCTCGCCATTGCGCGGCAGGCGCTGGACCTCCAGTCCGAAGAAGGCCTGGCGCACCTGGCTGGTGACATCGGCCAGCGTCAGGCCAAGCGCCTGGGCGTCGGGCCTAAGGGCCAGGCGCACCTCGTCGGCGGAGGCCTGCAGATTATCCACCACATCATAGGTGGTCTCATAGCTGCGTAATTGCTCTTTCAGCTCGGCCGCCGCCGCGCGCAGGGTCTCCAGATCGGGGTGATTGAGGGCGAATTGTATCTCCGGCCCGGTCTGGTTCAGCGTTGCGTCAAAGCGGATTTCCTCGGCGTCAGGCACCGGCCCCAGAGCGTCGCGCAGGCGCTGGGCCACGTCCGCAGTGGGGGTCAGGCCCGGCCTGCTTTCGGGCGGAGCGATGGTGATCCAGGCGCGCACCGAACCGTCAAACGCCATGGTGGCGCGCGACAGGATCATCTCCTCGCCGTCGAATTCATCGCGATAGTGGGCCTGCACCTCGGCTTCGACATTATCAAGCCGGTCTCGGATTTCGCTGGTGCGGCTCCAGGGCGTGCCTTCAGCCAGCTGGATGCTTACCCGGATCATGTCGGATTCGATCTCAGGCATGAAGCGCATGGGCACGCGGCCGCTGGCCATCAGCACGATCGCCAGAACAAACAGACCGACAAACAGGGTCAGCGTGGCGTAGCGCAGGCGGATCGCCATCTCCAGGCTCGGCCCGTAAACCTTGCGCGAGAATGTGGTCAGGCTGTCGGCGATGCGGCCCTGCAGGCGTAGCAGCGGCGCGAATAATCCGCGCTCACTGGGCGGCTTCAGATGCGCCAGGTGCGCCGGCAGGATCAGCAGCGACTCAATCAGCGAGAAGAGCAGCGCCGCGCAGACCACCAGCGAAATCTGGCTGGTGAACTGGCGCTCCGGTCCCGACAGGAGCATCCACGGGCCGAACGCCATCATGGTGGTGATCACCGCAAAGACGACCGGCTTGGCCACCATCTGCACACCCACCACTGCGGCGGTCAGCCCGGTCTCGCCGCGCTCGGTCCTGTTATGGATGTTTTCGCCGACAATAATGGCGTCGTCCACGATCACCCCGATCACGATCAGGAGGGCGAACAGCGACAGGAAGTTCAGCGTCACGCCCAGGAAGGGCAGGATCAGGAACGCTCCGGCGAACGCGGTGGCGATGCCCACCGTCACCCAGAACGCCACGATCGGACGCAGGAACA
>Ga0136600_1001370_pt1 | contig 11302 bp, 4 predicted proteins | sample AntRauMFilla2698_FD_104634 | JGI IMG/M metagenome (GOLD analysis project Ga0136600, IMG submission 104634) | Saline lake microbial communities from Rauer Islands, Antarctica - Metagenome Filla 2 #698 | ecosystem: Environmental > Aquatic > Non-marine Saline and Alkaline > Saline | place...
CCTGTTGGTCCCGAAATAAATCTCATGACCTGGGCCTTGAATAATACACCGAACGTCATTGACTTTCAATTGAGCGGCGGCATCACCCACTTTGAAATTATAAACCTGATTGGTTTTGAGATCAATTTGAAAAATACCATTTTCATACGTGCCTAACCATAAGTTTTTGGAAGCGTCTTCGAGTATCGTAAGAATGGCTGTATTCTCAATTTCAGGCCATGAAACATTATCGATTGTACCGGTTTTAGGATTGAGAATATTTAAACCTTTACCGTCTGTTCCTACCCATATTTCACCATCGCTCGTCATTTCCAGACCCCAGATATTTTTATAGCTGAGTGCGTTTTTATGCAATGGATCTTCCGTGAGGAATCTTATGTTTTCACCGTTAGGATCAAACACATTGACGCCTCCATTATGCGTGCCCAGCCAGAGTAGACCTTTTTCATCTTTGAAAATTTTACTAATCGTTCTATGTGAGGGACCAGCATCGGAGTTGGTAGGCACGAAATGCTTAAGTATCGTTGGTTTTTTTACATCTTGATTATTCAGTGAGTACATGCCTCCTTGTCGTGTACCAATCCATACAATGTGCTCCTCATCCTCGTAAATACTCAAATAATCATCTCTGGACAGTTGAACATCCAATTTAGGCTCCATCATCGGTTGATTTGCGTTTTTAGGATCCAAGCGGAATAAGCCCCGATCGCAACCAAACCAGAGAACACCAAAATGATCTATATATAGCTCATAAATATCAAGTGATCTGTAGCCACTTAGCTTGAAAGGACTATAATATTGGAGTGTGCTTGTTTCAAGATTGAAACTCAAAATACCATCTCCATCAAGAGCTGCCCATAACGTATGATCGGAAAGCGCAAGATCAACCACGGACGCATTGGAAAAATCTCTGCCCGACACAACATCCTTCAGCGGTAGTTCAATAATTGTGTCACTGATATGAATAATTCCTCCATCATATCTTCCGATGTATTTATCTTCATTGGTGTCAATGACAATAGACGTAGAGGCTTTTTTTAAGGGTTCGGCTTCAAGTCTGGTTACAGCATCTTGAGCATAATCATATTGAGCCACGCCAGCTTCGGTCATGATCCACAACCTATTCTGCTGATCAACAGCTATATCACTGATATAATTACTGGGGATGGAGTTCGCATTCTCCTCTTCTTTTAAGTAAGTCTGAAAATGATCTCCTTGGTATCGGTACAATCCTCGTTCTGTTGCCACCCATATATAACCAAGCGTATCTTGTGCTACGTCAGTAATGAAGTTATTGTTGAGTCCCATTTCCTCATTGAGTACTTGAAACTTGTACTGAGAAAATAACGGCTTGTCCGATTGAGAAAACACACTCGACAGTTGTAATAAAAGAACAAAGACCAGACAAAACCTCATATATTTTCTATTTTAAAACACATGTTACAATTGATCTGCCACCGATAAGTACCGATTCATCTTTTGTATATGTTCTTACTAAAGATAAATCTCTGGAAGAGCTCGTTTGGTACATTTCCACGATCTCATAAGAACCAGAAGAAATGTCAAATTTCACTTCCGCAGGCTCATTCTTTTGGTTTACGAATACGACAACAATCTCATCACCAACAAGATAAGCAGATTGCATCAACCCATTGAGATTATTCAACTCACTCACCTCATCGCTCCTATTGATGGCAATCCTTTTAGATCCTGGTCTTATAAAGTGTGAATAGTTACCCAGACCCCAAAGGAGTTTGGAGGTATAATATTGGCCATTATTCTTGTTTTTATCAATATATACCAAGCCATCTTTATAATCATAAGGGCTCACAGCCAGCCACCAATGCCAAACTGCTGCGTTGGCATAAACTAAATCAGCGTGAATTACTCTAGCCATGTACAGGGCAGGGTTCATTCCCAGATCACGCCCATTTCCAACAATCTCCTCATTGTTTTCCAACAACGTGTATTCCGACATCCAAAACTCTGTATTCTGGTTTATGCTTGACAGTTTGCTCGACAAGCTTGAACGTACATTGCGAAGATTTTGCACATTGAATGTTGTGAAATAACTATGTCCGGAAATATGATTGCCCACCGTAGGCAAGTCAGCTACATAACTGGCTGAAGAAGGACTAAAGAAGTAGTCAATTTGATTGCCGCGCTGGGCGTTGCTCCCGGCACCATATAAAAATTCCATGCTCCCGGCTTCTGTGATGTCTATTTTTGCTGTAACGCCGCTTTTTATAAATTCTTCATTTAGAACAGTTAAAAGCTGATATATCTCTGTGTTATTCCAGGGACTACCTTCTTGGTTGCAGCACTCCCATTCCCACTGAGGCTCGTTCACCGGACTTATATCTTTTATATTTATACTATGCTGTGTCTTTAGTTCATTCAGCACGGTAGATAAAAAAACTGCATACTCTTTATAACTGTCCTGCTTCAAATTAGAAGAGTTTCCATTATCAGAAAAAGCCCTTCCATTTTTTGTAAATTGAACGGGTGGACTGTTTACAAATGCCACAAGATCTTCTACCCCGTATTCTATCGCTTTTTTCAAAAACCACCGTTGACCCTCCTGCTTATCCCAATCATAAGAGCCGTCCTGATTTAAAAAAGATTCTGCTCTTCTCCACTCATCGGTAATATTGTTTGCTTCTCCTTGTTCTGCGCTTCCTGCGCCAATATTGAATCGCCAAGCCGACAGGCCTATTCCTGTTGGGTTGCCGGAAGCGTCTTTGGCATTGCTGAATAACAAATCAGCTATTTTATCCTTTTTCTCCGAAGGCCAGTTTTTCCCAACAAATTGCGTAGACCAAGCATCTGACGCTCCAAAATTCCTAATGGTTTGATACGTTTCAGTTGGATTAATATTTACCATTATCACATTATCTTCAACTTTATTTATCATCAAAGTGCTTGTGACTTCTTGTCCTTTGGTATCTTTTGCCGATAGGACCACCGAAAAACTACCAGCACTTGCAGTGATCGTTGTTGATTCTTTAAAAGTATAGCTCGCTACCCCTTGCAAATCTCCCTGACTCGCGAGCTGAAGTGGTGCAGAAACTACGGAAAAACTTGATAGCCCAATATCATCTGAGAATACAATTTCTATATTGATTTCTGCCTGACCTGTGACCGTAGCATTAAAGCCTAAAGGACTTACAATGTTGATTAAGGGTGCTTCATCAAGCACCTCAACTTCTGAAGTTTCTTCATTGCATGAAAACTGAAAGGACAAAAAAGTGATGAATGAAATTAGCCAAACCATGCGCATCGTAAGTAGATTAAATATTGTTGAACTAAAAGACCTTTGGGAGGAAAAAACCCAAAGGTTCAATTACAAAAAGAGTCTTTTGAGCCTATGATTAATACCCTGGGTTTTGGGCCAACTTACCCTGACTCTTGGTTATTTCATCGAGCGGAATTGGATACCAATAATGTTGCTCCTGAAACTGTCTGCCTGTCAATGCCTCTTGTGAGTAATCAAAAGATAGCGAACCGTCGCTGGCTCTATTAATAACCACTTTTCTTGCAGGCTCATTGCTTGTTTCCATCGCAATTTTCCACCTCCTCACGTCCCAATACCGATGTTCTTCAAAGGCAAGTTCAACTCTTCGTTCATTTCGAATCCTATCCCTGAGTTCCGCCTGACTTATTCCGTTAGACAATGAAGGCATTCCAGCTCTGTTACGAACCAGGTTTACTGCCTGTACAGCATTAACTCCGCCTGTACCTGATAGGCTAGGTCCTACAGCTTCATTCTGTGCCTCTGCGAAAGACAATAAAATTTCTGCAAACCTCAGGTATCTCCAAGGAGTTGTTCCTCCAGTATTGTCCCAATCATTCAAATCAGAATCTTCATCCATGAATTTTCTTAAATAATATCCAGTCGAAGTGGTATTCCAGGGCTCATTTCCATCTGAACTGTCCAACCCTCCGGGCAGAAAAGTCTGCACGTTTCTGCCTCTATAATTTGCTCCATTATGTAAAATGGTACCATATAATCGAGGGTCTCTATTGGTATATGGATTTTGATTATTATATCCGGAACCTGCTTGTGTAATAGGGAAACCTGAAGCGGTTTCATAATCATCCACAAGGTTTTGTGTTGGGCAATTACCTCCGTAACCTGTATAACCATTTGGCGCATTCATCTTTTCCATAGGAAAACTTCTCGATGTTTGCGTATACTGTCGCATGAAGATGTCTTCGGAGGTTTCTCCTTGCAAAAAAAGCAATCGATAGTTCTCCGCCGGATCTGCGTCTAGATTATTTACCAATGAGAATTTACCCGTAACAATCACCTCGTCAGCCGCCCGCGCAGCAGCTTCCCACTTTGACTGTGACTGGTCGCCATAGAGTGGACTTGCAGCATATAATAACAGTCTGGCTTTGAAAGCCATAGCTGCTTCTTTTGTGGCTCTGCCTTCCTGCTGCACCCCTTGTTCTAGTAAATTTTCTGTGGCTAGGTCTAGCTCGGTTTCAATATAATCTACAGTTTCTTCAATGGAGCTTCTCACATATAAGTCATCGAAATTATCATTCAAATCGGGGATATTATCCCCCATAATTGGAACTCCTCCAAAACCTCGAAGCAGTTCAAAATATCGTACCGCCCGTATAAATCGTACTTCTGCAATAAGCTCATTGATCTTTTGCTCGCTGACTTCAAGGTTTGGTATTTGACTTAATGCATCGTTACATTCTCTGATGCCGAGATAATTTCTACCCCATGATGTACTGGTAAACCCAAAACTACTTGGGCTTAGCTGACCTGTTTGGATAATGAATGTTTGGTCGTCATTGGTAAAAATAGATTCATCTGAAATTGAAGAAAATAATGCCCAATGATGGCCTCTGGTTAAACCTTGGGAGCTCTCATCTTTTGATGGCTCCTTATCGGCAAGTCTTATGCTGGTATAGAGGTTCATCAAGTAGACTTCTGCCAATTCCGGATCATTCCATATGAGATCATCGGTAAGATCCGTAGATGTTGTATTGAGAAAGTCATCATCGCAGGAGTTCAATAAAACTCCGGCAATCAAACAAAATAGGAATGTTAAAGTATTTTTCATGATTGTTAGAATTTAAGTGTTGCGCCTACATTGTAAATTTTATGCTGAGGATAAGCTTGTCCTTGTGAGTTATTCACTTCTGGATCAAAGTCATCCGACGGTGTGAAAGTGGCCAGATTCAAGCCATTGACATATATTCTGGCAGCCTTAAAGCCAATCTTGTTGACTACTTTTTCCGAAAGATTATAACCAATTTCCACATTTCGAATTCGCAAAAACCGGGTATCAACCAGCCAAAAATCAGATCGGAATTCATTGCCGCCATTGACACTGCTCGATGTTCTGGTATCGACTCTCGGGTAAGTTCCTCCCAAGTTTGTAGGACTGTAGCGATTTTCTGCCCAAGTCTTGGTAAAGTTGCCAATCGTTCCTGCTTCTGGCAGAAAATACTGCTGCACCCGATCTTGTCCTTGCAGAAGCATAGAAAAGTCTATCCCATTCCAATTAAAGCCGATGGTAGCCCCATAGAAGAGCTGAGGAATGTTAGTAAAGTCCGCCCGCACTTGGTCATTTGCGGTAATTTCTCCGTCACCATCTACGTCGCGGTATATCAAATCACCCACTTTATTATTGGGTAAGCTAGGATAAGCAGCCAAATCCTCTTGTGATCGAAAAATACCAATAGTCTGGTAATTAAGTCCAGCGAAAAGTGGTTTCCCCTCTTGCTTTTTCCATTCGAGCGTTTCTGGATCTCTAATATCAATGACTTCACTTTTAGCATAAGTTGCGTTAACACTCGCAAAAACATTGAAGCCCCCAAAACGCTGATTGTAAGAAACCTGACCTTCCCAGCCTTGATTTTCTACTATCCCAATATTTTGCTGAGGAATAATCGCGGGTACATTATCATTAGAACTGTTGGTGGCGTCCCACTCATTGATAATTCCTGATACCCAGGGAATATCTCTTGGTTCAATCAGCAAACCTTCTCTTCGCTCCGCGAAGTAGTCAACTTCTATCGTGAAGTTTTTGAATAAGGTAGTTTCCAATCCAAAATCTACTTTTTTGGATTCTTCCCAAGTTATTCCTCTGTTCGCTATTTGTGCGATGACATATCGAGTAACAGGAAGTCCATCGACCACATAACCTGCACCTATATTTTGATACCTATTTAAAAATTGAAAATCAGGTATTCTGTCATTCCCTAAAACGCCATAAGAAGCACGCAATTTTAAATTATTGATTTGTGAAATGTTGAAGAAGCTTTCTTCCGACAATCTCCAACCTACTGACGAACTCCAGAATAATCCATATTGATTTTCCTCTGCAAACTTTGATGAGCCGTCATATCTTAGCTGGGCTTCTATGAGGTATTTGCTTTCATAATCGTAAGTCACCCTTCCAAAATAATTTCTTCTGGCCTCTTCAAAACTCCCGCCTGCATTCGTGCCATACGGGTTGTCATTTTCATCTATGCCTTCTGGCCCTTGATCAAGTTCATCTACAGCGCTCGACAAAAAACCTCTTCTTGAGCCATGCAAATAATCAGAACGATAGCTGCTCTGCTCGAAAGCGGCAAATGCCGTCACATAGTGCTTTCCAAATAGCTTATTGAAATGCAATGCGATATGTGAAGTCGTTAATTGCTCTTCATCTTTTGCGACAAAAAGCTGTGGGTTAGGAATGTTATTCGGTCGAGGCGCAAATTCCAAAGGATCTGTTCCCGGCACTGGTTCATACACTTCGTAAGGCAAATCAAATCTCTTCCTATTTCTAAAAACCTGATCCCTAGAATAAAAACCCTTTACTGTTAAAAAATCAGCGAAAGGCAGGTTATACTCAAAGTTCAACAACGTATTAAAAGTCACCTTTGGTTGCTCATCAGTACCAGGAATGGCTGTTACCATCAACAACGGATTATTTGGGCCTTCAGCTCCAGGTCCATAACCTACCCCGTCATAATATGGCGTCAGGTTTGGTTTTGCACGATAAGCTGCTCGAAAAATATCCTGTGCCGAAGTAGTAGGATAGACAGCATCTTCTTCCCTAATATTGATATTTGCGCCAATTTTTAAGTCATCAAAAAGCGTTGCTTCAAACTTCGTCCGTAAGTTGATTTGCTGAAATTTAGTGATCCCATTTTCGTAAACACTTTCCTGATTTCGTCGACCAGCCGCTATGAAATAATTCATATTTGTGTTGCCTCCTTTTACAGAAAGGCTTTGCTGATTTTGAAATGTCAAAGGTGCAATCAACTTATCCAGCCAATCCGTATTTGGATAGTTGACTGGATCGGTCCCATTTTGAAAAAGGGCTATTTCATCTGCAGAGTAAGTCTGATTAAATCCGCCGCTTGGGTTGTTGTAATAAGCTATTTCGTTCAGTATTTGACCATATTCCGCTGAATTAGCCATATCTGGAATTCTTGTGGGTTCTACAAATCCTTGATTATAGGAGAAAGTGAACTCAGGTTTACCTGACTCCCCTTTTTTGGTTGTTACCAAAATAACACCATTGGCCGCACGAGAACCATAAATGGAAGCCGAGGCATCTTTCAGAACGGAAACACTTTCAATGTCATTTGGATCCAGTCGTTCTAAGCCGCCCAACTGGCTCGCTACACCATCTACTACGATCAGAGGATTGTTGTTCCCATTTGAGCTCAACCCTCGGATCAAGATATTAGAACCATCAAAGCCTGGTTCTCCAGATGAAGTAGTTGCAATAACACCAGAAAGCCTTCCAGCAAATGAATTAGATAAATTGGGCTGGGGACTTTTCATGAGTTCCTTACCATCTACTGTAGACACTGAACTCACCAAAGTCTCCTTTTTCTGCTCGCCATAACCGACCACCACAATTTCATCCAATTGTTGTAAATCATATACTAGCGTAATATCAATTTTAGTGCGCCCATTAACAGCCACTTCTTTCTTTTCAAACCCGATGAAAGACGCGATCAAAATCGCGTCTTCCATTGCTTGAATTGTATAAGACCCATCTATATCTGTGATGGTACCTTCACTAGTTCCTCCAATCAAAACTGACGCTCCTGGTAGCGCTTCACCATCATCTCCCTTTACCAAGCCAGTAATCTCAATTTTGGCTTGTCCAAAAATCACAGCACTTGATAGGAAAAATATTATTACAAATAATCCAAATGACTTGGCCCGCATAGTTTACTGTACTTTTCTGATTTGAGCCTGACCTAAGTACTCGTCCAAAATGAGTTCGTATGTACCCGCTCTGTCAAAAAATTTCCAGTCAGCACCGTAAGATTTAGCCGTTTCGGTCCACAACAAATCGCCTGACGGTGCAAGCTTTTGCTCTTCTAAGTCGGATGTATTTGGGTCATCCTCAAACGCTTCCGGAAAACCCCAATCAAGGTCATCCCAAGCTTGATTACCATTGAACTTCAAGTCAGTGGCCTCAGCAAATTGTACGGTCAGCCGGTACAAGTAAGGGCTTCTGGCATCTTGCACCATTGGATAAGCCTTTGAAGGATCCCAATCTAAATCAATATCCGTCCCATCAACTTGCTTAAAACCTCGACCCATAATGTGAAAAGCTCCGTTTGATACTGGTAAGTCGTTGTTGACAGTCACTTCGTAAGCGAGTGTAGACGGGTTGAATCTTATCGTATTATATCCCTGCGCTAACAAAATTTTATTGCTGTTTTCGTCGTTGATCATGCCTTCAGAAGGATTACTTGTATTTACCAACCCCCAGTTATTAGGTACCCAGTCTAGCTGACCAATAAATTTTATTCCAGAATCATCGCCATTGCTGTAGAGTGTAATTTCGTACCATGCATTGTCATCGGCATCAATGGTCATCGGCATAGCTTTTGACTGATCCCACTCGTTCCAAGCGACATCCCCTACCGCGTATACATCCCCTACATAAGGTGGCGCGGCAGCTTTGGTCATTGTAATCGTGTCTTGTGTCACATTTTGTGCATTGTCAGTCGCCATAACAATGATTTCATAAGAGCCCGCATCTGCGGAAATAGTGATGCTCCTTTTAAAATTGAAGCTCATTGCTCCTCCCAAAGTGGAGTCAATGGCAATATTCAAAACTGGGGAACTCAAGGAAAAAGAGGCTAACCCTTTATCGTCGGCAAAAAGGATGTCAAAATTAAAGTCCTCATCGGCATCAAATGATCTATTAGCTACAGTTGGTGCTATGATTGTGATAACCGGACTATTATCGTTTACAACATCTGTTGGGTTGGGGTCGTCTTCCCCACAAGCAAACAAAAATAGAATTGCTACAAATTGGAAGCTTAGCGCTATTGATTTAATTGTCTTCATATTCTTCGATACTTTATTTTATTAAGAGTCCACAAATAAGACGCTTTTGAAAATCCCCATAGGTCAACTCATCTTTCAAAAAAGGGGTGCTGATTCTATATTCTTATAAAAACAGCAGTCTAAGCGTATAAAAATATAATTCTCATAAAGTGAGTCCTCTAAAAGCAACAATCTATTTAATTTTAATAATGAGTGCATTGGTGCTTGAAGGTATTTTTAAATACATTTTACGCCTTCCTTTTTTGGTTTGATATAAGAAATGAAAAAGGTAATATGTATCAATCAAAATTATTGCGTGGTTATTAGTGGTGCTCAAGGTGATTCGAAATTATTCGCTTTTTACGTGGTAGCTTCTATATTACTTTGGATGGTGTAGAATAGATGTCCGTATTTTGAACGACCAATACCCCGTATGAGCCAAAGGGCTAGCGTAGTTTTAGTTTATAAAAATTATGCTCTTAAACATCATAAAATGACGCAACACTTTCAGTGTCTTAGGAAGTTGGCTATTCTATTTCCCCTAATATTTTTTGGCCTTAAAAGTCAATCGCAAATTCCTGACGACTTAGAAAACCCTTCGATCACATCGGTAAATGCGCTTGCTCCAAGAGCCAGTTTTTTCCAATCTGCTTCACCACAGGAAGAACCACTCTCTGAAAAAACAAAAGATCAGAATTACTTAACATTAAATGGTGCGTGGAATTTCCACTGGTCAGCGAACCCAGATTTGAGGCCAGAAGCGTTTTATAAGGAAAATTTTGACGTTAGTGAATGGCCATTGATACCGGTTCCCTCTGATTGGCAGATGCAAGGCTATGGAACACCGATCTATACGAATGTCAACTATCCTTTTGAAAAAAATCCTCCCTTTATTCAAGATCATTACAACCCAGTAGGATCCTATCGAAGGTCATTTGATGTGACTAAAGATCAACTGAAAAATGATGTCACTTTGCATTTTGGTGCTGTAAATTCTGCTTTCAAGGTATGGATCAATGGACGTTATGTTGGTCTTGGCAAAGGCTCAAAAACACCTAGAGAATTTGAGATTAAAGACTTTTTAAAAGTTGGCTCCAATTCGATATCGGTAGAAGTGTATCGATGGAACGATGGATCGTATCTCGAAGATCAGGATATGTGGCGGCTGAGCGGAATCGAGCGAGATGTTTATCTGTACTTATCTCCGAAAACCCGGCTGTTAGATTTTTTTGTAAAGACAAATATTTCCAATGATTTCAAAAGTGCTGAACTACAAATAAACTCGGATTGGAGATTGGGCAAGAACGCTCAGCTCGGATTGAAGCTTATCGATCCTGATGGAAACATCGTTTTTAACAAACAATACAAGCTTATCCATGAGCATATATTATCAGAACAATTAGACCAGGTTCAACTTTGGTCCGCCGAAAACCCTAAGCGCTATCAAGCGAATTTTACTATTTCCGACAAGGAAGAAAAATCCTATTTCACGCAAAGTATTGGTTTTCGAAAAGTAGAGATCAATGATGGTCAGCTTAAAGTGAACGGAACGCCTATTTATATTAAAGGTGTCAATAGGCATGAACACGATCCATTCAATGGTCATGTGATTTCGAAAGAAGATATGCTCAAAGACATACGGTTAATGAAAGAAAACAACATCAATGCAGTGAGAACGAGTCATTACCCAAACGATCCTTACTGGTATGAGCTCTGCAATCGTTATGGACTCTATGTGGTCAATGAAGCGAACATTGAAAGTCATGCGATGGGCAGCCTTTGGAATGGCGGTTATAACTTAAATACTACACTTGGCAATGATCCCAGATGGAAAGAAGCGCATCTCGATAGAATCAAGCGCATGGTTGAAAGGGATAAGAATCATCCATCTATCATCATCTGGTCTTTAGGGAATGAGGCTGGATCTGGCGTCAACTTTGAAGCTGGCGCCAAATGGATAAAATCAAAGGATCCGTCACGGCCAGTGCA
>Ga0136600_1001372_pt1 | contig 11280 bp, 11 predicted proteins | sample AntRauMFilla2698_FD_104634 | JGI IMG/M metagenome (GOLD analysis project Ga0136600, IMG submission 104634) | Saline lake microbial communities from Rauer Islands, Antarctica - Metagenome Filla 2 #698 | ecosystem: Environmental > Aquatic > Non-marine Saline and Alkaline > Saline | place...
TCACCTGCGGCAGCGTGTTCAAAAACGTGTCCACTGTAATGTCGGCGTTCGCGGTCAGGGCGTCGCCCTGAACGGTAACCACCGGGCTGTCGGCGGCGAAGTCCTGACGCACGATCCGCGATCCGGTGACCGTCACCCGGTCGCGCGTCTGTTCGGTCTCGGTCTCGGCGTCGGCGTCCTGCGCCTGCACCTGACCTGTGGCGAGGCTCGCCGCAGCGGCCCCTCCCAGCAAGATGGCTCTGAAGCCCCGTGTCTTAAATAGGCGTTGCATCGTATTCGGTCCCCCGTTTTTCGATGTTGGATGCGACGCGGATGCGCCGCCGGACAGCGCGCGCCGTCCTTGGATCGAAGGTGTCACGGGAGTGTCGCGAACCGCGCGGGGCTTTCGATGGACAGCGTGCGACATGCGACGAACCGGGGGTTCACCTGCCAGGATGCTGTTTCTTGCGGTGAACCGGCCCTGGGGCGCGACGAATGGCGGGCTGGTGACTTCCCAAGCACGCCGTGCACCCGGCTATAGTGTCGAGATGACAACACCTGGCTTTTCATCGGCACCAATGGCCGCCAATCCGCCCCGGGCCCTCGCCGCGCGCTGGCGCACCATTGCGGTGCTCACCGCTGTGGTCTGGGGTGCCATGATGGCCCTGTCGGTACTCGGGTCGCTGCACGCGATCGCCGCGCAATCGCTTCCAACAATTTTGATCTGGCGGCCTGTTTTCGCAGACCTTTTCGGTGCGGGGCTGAGCGCCGCGACCGCGTTCGGGCTTGCCGGCCTGCACCGTCACACCATCCTGGTCCGCGCCGTCGCTGCGGTCCTGGCAAGCTTCGTGGCGGCGTTGATATTCTCGTTTGTCGCCATCGGACTCATCGAGCCGCTTGCCGGCCCGGACTATCTGACGGAAGGATTCTCGGGCCGGCTTGTGCGCACAACCTCGCTCTATATTTGGGTTTTTGCCGCCTATGCGGGCTTCTTTCTGCTACTGGACCAGGAAGCCCCGCAGAGTGCTGACCCAAGCTTGCAGCCCGGCCCTGCAGCAGACCCATGGATGCCGGAGGCGGACTATCTGGGACTGGATCAGCGCTGGTTCTGGTCATTCCAGGCGGTGTTCTGGTCAGCGCTTGGGCTGTTCTCTCTTGCCAGTTCGGTGAATGCGGGCGAAAGCCCGACCCAAGCCTGGCGGATCCTCATTGCCGAAAGCGGCGGCTTTGCGGTGACATCCCTTGCCCATTTTTTCTGGCTTCGCCCGACAAGGTTCTGGGCCCTGCACAAGCGCGCCGCGCTCGCCCTGGCGATCGCGGTGCTAACGGCGGCGATTTATATTTTCGGGATTTTTGTCGCCTACTACGTCGTCGCTCCAATCGAGGTGCCGCCCCGGCTGGCCAGTGGCGAGATCAACGAGCTGCAATTATTCCTGCTGGCCGCGCCGCGATGGATGTTCCTGAATTTCCCGGTTTTTGTCGGCTGGTCGGGCTTTTACCTGGCGCTCGACGGGGCCCACCGCCTGCGCGCGCAGGAGAAGCGGCTTTATGAGTCCATGATGCTGGCCAAGGACGCGCAGGTAAAAATGCTGCGATTCCAGATCAATCCGCACTTTCTGTTCAATACGCTGAACGCGATCTCGACGCTGCTTCTGGACCGGCGCACTGAAGATGCCGACGCCATGCTGGGACGGCTCGCCCGCTTTCTGAGACTGGCGCTGGAGGTCTCACCCGACGATCAAACCACGCTGGAGGATGAGATCGCCGCGCAGCGCCTGTATCTTGAAATCGAGCAGATCCGCTTTGAGGAGCGCCTGAAAGCCGAGTTCCAGATTGACCCCGACTGCGCCACCGCGCTGGTGCCGACCCTGATCCTTCAGCCCTTGCTTGAAAACGCGGTGAAGTACGGCGTGTCACGGTCCAGCCACCCGGTACACATCACCGTCCTTGCCCATCGCGGCAGGGATAATCAGCTCATCCTGAGCGTGACCGATGATGGCGGCGGGGCACCCCATACCGGCGCGTCAGGCGGAGGCGTCGGACTGTCCAACGTAGCCGCGCGCCTGCGTGCGCTCTATGGCCCGGAAGGGACGCTGGACTATGGACCTACGGTGGACAGCGGGTTTGCGGTGCGTCTGGTCCTGCCGTTTCGGGTCGCCGCGCAAAGCAAGGAGCGCTAGGCCATGCGGGTCCTGATCGCCGATGACGAGCCCCTCGCCTGCCGCCGGCTGGAAATCCTTCTGTCCCGGCGGGCGTGGATTGAGGTGGTCGGCAGCGCGCGCGATGGTCGCTCGGCGCTTGACGCCATCGAAACCCTGGCACCGGACACCGTGCTGCTGGATATTCAGATGCCTGGCCTGGACGGCCTGCAGCTCGCCGAGCTGATTGCCCGGCGCAGCGCGGCGATCGCGGTGGTTTTCGTGACCGCCTATGATGCATTTGCCGTCCGCGCATTCGAGGCAAGCGCAGCCGACTATCTTTTAAAACCGGTAGAGCCTGAACGGCTTGATCAGGCACTGGGACGCGCCCGGCAAAGCCTGGCGGCGCGCGACGCCCAGGCGCGGGCAGACGAGCTTGAAGCGCTTGTGCACACCTTGCGCGGGGATGATCGCGCGATCTGGGTGAAGGATCGGGGCGGACGGGTAAGGATTGATCCGGCCCGTCTGGACCTGCTCGAAGCCGAGGGCGACTATGTGCGCCTGCATGTGGGCGCCCAGTCCTGGCTGCACCGGGCCACATTGTCGGGGCTTCTCGAGACACTGGACGATCGGCTCTTCATCCGGGTTCATCGATCCGCAGCGGTCAATCTTCGCCGGATTGAACGTCTGTCCTCGGACGCCAACAGCGCCAAGCGGCTGCGGCTGGAGGGCGGGCGGGAAGTTCGGGTCGGGCGGGCCTTTGAAAAATCGGTCGCCGAGGCGCTGGCGCGCAGCTGATTGGAGAACGGGGGCGGAGACCGTGCTGCCAGCCGCCGCCCCCTTCTTCCAAATCGATCACTCGGGGGAATGATCGATGGGCACGATCATGGGTCCATACGCGCCGGCGGGCCTTGCATTTTCGATCAACCGCAGGGCCGGCGCGGCGAACGCCGGACTATGCGCGCAAACGCTGCGGTGCCTGTGACCAGACGGAGAGATTGGCAACATGGCTGGAAAGCTTGCCGGCCGACTGAAGATCGAGCAGTTGCTGAACGGTGACCAGAGAGACCGAGGCGAGGCGCAGCTGCACCTGGCTGGCGAGCTGGATATGGCGCGGGGCCACCGCCAGCATGGCGTTCGCCTCGTCAGTTTTCCAGGCAATCAAAGCGGCCAGGAAACCAGCAACCTCCGGGTTCGTCCGCGCCAGCTGAGGCTCGTCATACACCGCTTCACGCGTCATCTTGACGACCTGGCCGACCCGCATGGAGATCAAGGAGCCCGGGGCGTACCCGTTGGCAGTCCCGGCTTCCAGAGCCGACTCTCGCGCATCGCCGAGATTGAAAACCGCATCGTTGAACAGAAACAGCATGGCACCCGCCTGACTGAGCCGGAAAGGACGACGTGAGTGTGCACTACCAGCCGTTAAGACTTCTCAATCACGCCGTTAAGAGTGTGGAGACCATAGCGGGTGGACCGCCCGGAGCCGGGCCTGGCCATAAATGCCCGTGCGCCAGACCGCACCACGGGCGCGAAAGGTCCAGCTTGCGCAGGGCTAGGTCGCCTCAATCGGTTCCTCGAGAAAGTGCCGGCCCCTGGTGTCGTCGATCTCGATCACCCACAAATCAGGATCACGCTCGGCCCGGCGCCCGGCATACCCGTCTGCGTCCTGCTCGCTGACAGGCTCAATGCCCAGTGGCTGAGCCCAGACCCTGTCGCCTTCAAAATTGCGCACCGGTGCAAACAGACGAGCCATGCGCTGGCTCAGCAGCACTTTAACGAGGACCGCACCCGCATCCGGGTCTCCGCGCCGTGTTATATAGACCGACGCACCGGCGGATTCGGCTCGCCATCGCAGGGCGTCGATCCAGAACCGCGCTTTTAATTCGCTCATAAGACTTGATGGCCGCTCAATTGCTTAATAACCTCTTAATCGAGGGGAGCGTGCCATGTCGATACAACGAGGCCTTGTCGGTCTATTCGTTGCCGCATTTCATGGACTGGCCATGGCCGGAGCAGCCGTGGCGTCTGAAGCTGACTCAGCCGATGACGGCGCGTTTGCGCGTCCCGCACGATCCGAAGAAGCGCTGATTTCACGCTTTGTCGAGGCCGCCGAGCTTCAGCTTGACGCCGACCGCAGCGAAATTCGTATCGCCTTTTCCATCGCCCCCAATGCCCGCCCTGAAAGCGTCGAGCTGCTCCTGGCGGCTCGTCCGGCTGGCCCGCAGGCATCCGGGCGTATCGAAGCCTTTGTGAACCGCGCGCGGGCTGTGGAGCTTCAGCCCAGAAACGAACCGTTCGAAGCGCGCTTCTCGCTGCATTCTGATGACCTGCGCACCGGAGACAATATTCTCGTGCTGCGTCTGACTGGAGAGTCCGGCGATGGATGGATCCTTGACGCGGACTCATCGCGCCTTCGCGTGGCATCTGCGCCTGCGGCCGGTTATGCGGCCCTGGACGAGATCGAAGCGGCCTTGCGCGCCGATTTCGCGGCGCCGCGGCGCGTCTATCTGGAAACCTCGGCGGCCGGCAGCGATGATCTTGCGGTATCCGCCCTGATCGCTCAGGGGCTGGCTTTGCGCATGGGCGAGGCACCCATCCTGGTGCGCGACCGCGCCGTGGCCGAGCTGACCATCGTCGCCGAGCTGCGCCCGGGGGCCCCCGCGCCCGCCATTGATCTGACAGGGCCATCTGAATTGCGCCTGTCTGCGAGTGGCTCCGGATCGCTCATCGCAGCCGCCCGCCTGTTCGCGGCACGCTCCATGGATGCCCATACCGTTCGCTTTGACATGACCAGCGCCCTTTCGGCGCGCCGCCTTGATCGCCCGCACAAGGCTTCAAGGATCAATGGCGCTCTGGAAGCCCTGGCTGCCGGCGGAGCGCCCTTCGGTGCCGACCAGGGCGGCCGTGCTGCTGTAGTGATCGCGGCGGGCGATGAAGATGCGCGCGCCGCCTCGCTGGCCGTCGTGGCCCGCGCCGCGCTGGCGTCCGGCTCGGCCTGGCTTTACGCCTGGTATGGCGATGACATGGCCGACGCGCCGCTCAATCACGACCTGCTGGTGCTGGGCCCTCAGAGCGGGCTTGATCCGCGCCTGATGGCTGCAGCGCCGCCCGAAGTGCGCGCCGCGGCAAACGCGGCGGCCAATCGCGCGCCGCGCCAGCGCCGCTTCTATGGCTCCACCGCCTACGCCGCCGATGCCAATGAGCGCACCGCGCAGATCACCGGCGTTGCCGCTCTGTTTGATTACGGTGATGGACGCCGCGTGGCCCTTATCACCGCTCCGGACGGTGCTGATTACGCCCGGGCCGCCAAGCGACTGGCCCGGTCGGATCTGTGGTCGAGCCTGCAGGGGCGCGCCTCGCTTTGGGATTCCGCGGCTGTGACGCCCTTCGGCCCGAGCCAGGCACCGCGCTTTTCGGGCGAATGGGCATCCAGCCTGATGCGGGCCAACGATGAATGGCTGGCGCTGGGCGCATTTTGCCTCGCCGTTTTTCTTCTGCTCGTTGGGCGCGGTGTAAACCGGAAATCAACTCGCAAGGTGTAGACGTGCCGGCATGACGCCAGCACTGACAGCCGCTCTCATCGCCTCCGCCCTCGCCGCCAGCGAGCCCGCCACCGGTACGCAGCTCTATGCAAACCGCATTGCGCTGGCTGCCGCCGATGATGCTTGCGCCCTGTTTTCACGGCCTGAACGCGCCCTGCTGGACGCGCTTACTGCGCGCAGCCGGGACGACGCGGCGCGCGCCGGCGATGCTCCGGCCACACTGGACCGGTTCGAAGCCAGCCACACGGTGCCGCGCCCGTCCTGCACAAGAGATGCGATCACGATTGAAGCCGAGCGCCATCGCCAACACGCCGACGCCCTCGCCCAGACCCATGAGATCGCCTTTCCCGGCGTGTATCAGGACTGGATCAGCGAGCGCCGCGACCGCGGCGCGCCGCTCTGGCGCGTGCGCCAGTCGGACCATCTAAGAACGGCAGTCCTTGGCATTCACGCCGGTGAGGACGCGGACACGCTCGCGCTCGCGCTGCGCAGCGCCACCGCCCCGGCGTTTGCCGTCATCACCGTACGCAACCCGGCCCTTCAGGCGGCACCGCTGGATTTTACCGCCGGCGGTCTGCTGCCCAGCCCGTATGAAAACGCGCTGAGCGCGTGGGGCGGTGCGTCGGGCACCCTGCGGCGCATTTCGGCGAGCGCCCGTCTGGACCCCGACATGGCAGCGCGCCTGGCACCGGCGGGCGGCGTGGGGGCCTATGGCTTTGCCTTCCCCGACGCTGCCATTTTGGCCCTGCGCGCTCTTACCCCGCGCGAAGGAGTGCGCATCGACCTTGTGGGCGGGCGCGGTCAGGTCGTGGAGACGCTCTGGTTTGAAGTGGGCATGTTCAACGCAGCTCTGGCCGTTCAGGCGCTCGAATTGCCCCAGCCTGAACCGGCCCCTGCGGTTACAGCATCGCGCTAGGCGCTGGCGGCCGTTTCGCTGCCCAGTGATGCACCGGCGGCCTGTGCCGCGCGGATCCGCTCATGCACCTCAAGCGGCACCAGGGGCTCAGGCTCGACCGCGCCGGCAAGCACTGGCAGGCGAACCGTCACCGTGGTGCCCTCGTCCGGCGCGCTTTGAACGCTCATATCGCCGCCATGCAGTTTCGCCAGGGAGCGCACCAGGGACAGCCCCAGCCCGGTGCCCCGCTCCACCGTGTCGCGGCCCGAGCTTGACTGCGCGTAGGGCTGTCCAAGACTGTCGAGTTCGTGGGCGGCGACGCCGACGCCGCTGTCTCCAACCGCCAGCACCATGTCGCCGTCCTGGGCGCGGACCATGACCACTACCGCGCCGCCAGCCGGGGTGAACTTGACGGCGTTGGACAGAAGATTGAGCAGGATTTGCCGCAGCGCCTTGCGATCGGCGGTCACAGGAAGCGGCCGGTCGCCGGTCTCACAGTACAGGGCAAGCCCCTGCTCTTCGGCCCGCAACCGCATCATCTTGGTGCAGATCTCCACCACGTCGCGGGCGTCAAATGTGTCGACACTCAGCTCGTAGCGGTCGGCTTCGATCTTGGACATGTCCAGCACATCGCCGATCAGCTCCAGCAGATGGGCGCCGCTTTCATGGATCAGATCGCCGTACTCGGCGTAGCGCGCAGGCAGCGGACCGAACAGGCGCTGCTTCATCACATCTGAAAAGCCGATAATGGCGTTGAGCGGCGTACGCAGCTCATGGCTGACGGCGGCAAGAAATTCTGATTTCGAACGGTTTGCGGCCAGCGCGGCGTCGCGCTCGGCCTCAACGCGTGCCAGATTGCGATCCTCGGCCCAGCTCATCTCCCGGGCGCGCTCGAGCGACATGACGAAACCCGCAGGCGTCGCGACAGCGCGCGCATCAAGTGGCGTCTCGGAGCCATCCGCTGCGCGCACCGTGAAGCTAAAACACCCGCCATCAGCACCCCCGCCGCGGCGCGCAGACTCAAGAGCTGCGCGCACGCTGGCCTGCTGGTCCTCATCAAACGCAAGCCCGTCAACCGGAAGCCCGGCAAGCGAGCGCGGCGCGCCCGGCGCCACGCGGCGCAGCGCCCGCGACGCTGCCATGATCTCACCATCGCCGTTCAGGGCGATCAGCGGTTGGGGCGCCCGTGCAAAGCCTTCTGCGGCGGGACGCGCCGCGTCCAGCGCGCGCTCCGCCCGGGCCATGCGCGCACCAAGCCGTGTCCGGGCGCACACCCCGGCAAAGGCCAGAAACGCGGCATAGGCCGCCCATGGCTCCGACGCACCAGCAAGGGCGGGGACGCCCTCGCTGAGAGGTCCAAAATAACCCGCCGCGCTTGCCAGTGCGAAGGCGCTGGCCGTGACGACCGACGCCAGGCGCGCCTCACGCGGGCCGCCGGCAACAGCCATCGCGGCCGGAGCGGCTAGAAAAACAAGCGCTGCTGCAGAAAAAGCCGAGCCGAACGCCGCGCTCGCCACGAAGCCGGGCAGAACCCAGCTCAGGCAAAGCGCCAGGCGCACAACGTCATGGCGCATCAGCCCTGGACCGGCCAGAGCAAGGCCCAAAAGCCCCGGTGCGGCGGCGGCGCACAGCAAGATCATGCCGACAGTGCTCAGGCCCGGTACAACCAATGCCACTGTCACAACCACACCCAGCCAGGCACCATGGACCAGCCGGCCGGTGGACCTATCCAGAGCGCGCAGCGCATGGGTGGAAAATGACGCCATATAACACCAGCTGATTCGAACACTATTGCGACGCCCGCACGCTGCGCTGGCCGCGTTAACAATTATTGAATCTGTGTTAAACGATCAGGTGACGTTTAGCAGGCACTCTTTTGATCAGGTCACACGACCGCCCGAGCCCACAGCTTCAAAAGGAAAAGGCACGCCATGACTTTCACATGGTTCGCCGCCGCCGCGCTTGCGGCCGCGCTCAATGCCGGTCAGGACGCACCCTCGTCCGCCGAGCAAGACCCCGTTCAACCGGTTTCTCCGGGGCCGCAACTGGCGCTGCAAGCACCTGCTGCTGCCGATAATCCGATCCTGCGAAACGCCGAGACCTACGCTGCCTTTCATGGCGATGTCGGCGAGGCGGGACGGCGCGAGCTGCGCTCGGGCGCGGATCTTGATGCCACCATGGACTCCCTGACGCGATATTATGAGGGCGACCGCCTGGTCGACGCCCAGATCGCCTACGCAGCCCTGGTCGCCGCACAGCACCCTGACTTCATCGATTCTGTGCGCGCCGTGGCTGACTATTATGGAACTGATACCGCGCGCAGCGCCCTGATGAATGATCCGGTCTATGTCACCGGCTTCATGGGCGCGCGCGAAGCCTCGGACTCTGTGGTCGGGGCGATTTCAGAAGATGTCTCGCAGATTGAAGGGGTGGGCGAACGCTACCGCCAGGCCGCATACGACCTGCAAAGCTCCACATGGGCGGCACGGCGCGCCTCTGATCGCCAGGAGCGCCTGTCCTCGCTGGAGACCGCCTCCGACCGCCTTGATGTCGACTTTCATCTTCAAGACGGAAGCCAGGGCTCGGTCAACGGTCCTGGCCGGCTGGGCTCTGCCAGCGCGCTGTTTGCCGATCGCGCGCCAACCACCGGCCCGTCCCTGCCCGATCTGGCGGTGACTGTGGGCGATCAACAAATGGAGCCTGACGAACGCCGGGTGGGCCGCATGCTGGCCGTGGCCGCGCTGCAGTCCATCGAAAGCGGCGACATGGCGGCGCTTGATTACATGCTCAATGACGCCAGCGTCGAACGGTGCATAACCTGGGCACGCCTGACCATGGCCCAGTGCGTCGCGGCCGGTTATTTCAAGTACGAAGACAGCTTCTGCATTGCAGAGCATGCGCTTCTGGACGTGGCCGACTGCCTGACGGCGACCCGGCCTGTCTCAAATTGAAACACATCAGCCGCAATAGCTTAACCGCCGCTTCACGTTAAACGCTCAGGATTAAGACACAGTTTACTAAAGGCCTTGGAAACACTGGAATTGTCCCCGCCTTTTGCTCTAGCCTCATTCTTGCTTCCAGAACGGGAGTGCCAGGAACGAGGCGAGAATGCTGAAATTCATTTTCAACGCCGTCTTCTGGACCGCGCTTGTCGCGGCCTTCACACCGCAGGGATTCTCCGCTCCGCCTGACGGCACGTTTGCGAGAACCGTATCTGCCTATTTCTCTGAACCGGCTGAATCCACATTCGGGCGGACCCGGGACGAGGCTGAAGCGCTCTGCTTGCGCGAGACGCAGGCCTGCGCAGTGGTCAACGAACTTGCGCGCTACACCGGCTTTGTGGCCAGCGTCGCCGCTGATCGCGCCGAGCGCGCCTATGAAGAGCGTATGAGCGAACACCGCGCTGCCCCGGCCAATCTTGAACAGCTATTGCGCGAGATCCCTGCTGAGCGCCCGGCGCGCTGACGCGTCTGAGCCCTTGCAGCGGCCCCTCCCCGCCTCTATCTGGCGGGTTATGAGCACCCAAAACGACATTGACGCCTTGGTCGACGAATTTGAATTTCTCGGCGATTGGGAAGAACGCTATCGCTATCTCATCGAGCTGGGCCAGGCGATGGATCCCTTGCCGGAGGCCGAACGGTCCGACACCACAAAGGTGAAGGGCTGTGTCAGCCAGGTCTGGGTCATCGTTGACCAGGATGGTGAAAAACTGGCTCTGCGCGGCGACAGCGACGCGCACATTGTCAAAGGCCTGGTGGCGCTGATGAAGCGGCTATACGACCAGCGCACACCGCGCGAAGCGCTGGATCTGGACCCGAAAGCGGTTCTGGGCCGGATCGGTCTGGCCGAGCACCTCTCCCCGCAACGCTCCAACGGGCTGTCGAGCATGATTGCCCGGATCCGCGCCGAGGCTGAAGCGCGCGCCTAGCCGGGGGCTCTGGCAAAGGCGGCCGCTTCGTCAAACCCGGCCATGCACCGTGCCGGAAAGCCGGCCTTGTGCAGGACTTTGGTCATGCGTGCGGCGTGCATGAAGTTTTCCGGGGCGTACACATAAGCCACCCGCAAGCCTTCAGGCAGGTTGGCGGCGAAAATGCGCGCCACTTCCTCAAACTCTGACAGCGTGTGCGCCAGCTTGCACTCACGGTAGTCCATGATCAGGCCGGTGCGGGCTTCATCCACCATGCGCTTGGACAGGCGCATTGCGTTTTCACGACTGTCAGCCACCTGATTGCGCCCGATCAGCCGCACCACAAAGACATTGGCGTCCTCAAGCTCGGTCCGGATGATCTGAAGTTCATTGTCCATGGGATGTGTCCGTCAATCTTCGCATCGGTGGGCAGCCGCCTAGAACGGCCAGAGCAGATTGTACAGCTCCTGCCCGATCGGCGGGCGTTGCATTTCGGAGATATGGCCGCGGCCGCCATAGGAAATGCGCGCCTCTGCAATTTTCTGATGGTCGATCGTATTGTCAGCAGCGATGTCCTCGGGCCGCACGATGCCGGCGATGAGCAATTCGCGCACCTCGTTATTGATGCGAACTTCCTGGCGGCCATTGATCACCAGATTGCCGTTCCACAAAACCTCGGTGACGATCGCGGCGGCGGTCATCTCGATGGTCTCCGAGCGGTTCACGCTTCCCGCGCCCTGGGTGGAGGAGTTGGACCCGAAATTGGCCAGGTTTGCCGGGTCCACAGCATCATTGAGAAACCGACCCAGCGCCGCTTCA
>Ga0136600_1001374_pt1 | contig 11277 bp, 6 predicted proteins | sample AntRauMFilla2698_FD_104634 | JGI IMG/M metagenome (GOLD analysis project Ga0136600, IMG submission 104634) | Saline lake microbial communities from Rauer Islands, Antarctica - Metagenome Filla 2 #698 | ecosystem: Environmental > Aquatic > Non-marine Saline and Alkaline > Saline | place...
CGCATCGTCAATCACCGGCTCGAATCGGCCGCTCGTGAAGCTCGCGACGTCGCTCGTGGCGCCGCGAAGGCGCAGCATCGCTTTCGGCGTGAAGACCACGAGCGGGCGACGCGGGCGGGCGTACGCCTGCCGCCGCAGCAAGTGGAAGTACGAGGCGGGAGTCGAGGGCCGCGCAATGGTCATGTTGTTCTCTGCAGCGAGCTGCAGGAACCGCTCGATGCGCGCTGAGGAGTGATCAGGGCCCTGACCCTCGTAGCCGTGCGGCAGCAGCAGCACCACGCTCGAGCGCTGCGCCCACTTCTGCTCGGCAGAGGAGATGAACTCGTCGATGATCGTCTGCGCGCCGTTGGCGAAGTCGCCGAACTGGGCCTCCCACAGTACGAGCGCATCCGGGCGCTCGACCGAGTACCCGTATTCGAAGCCCATCGCCGCGTACTCGCTCAAGAGCGAGTCGTAGATCCAGAATCGGGCCTGCTGCTCACTGAGGTTCGCGAGCGGCAACCACTCTTGACCGTTGGTGCGGTCGTGCAGAACCGAGTGCCGCTGCACGAACGTGCCGCGTCGGGAATCCTGACCAGACAGCCGCACGGGCGTGCCCTCCATGAGCACAGAACCCAGCGCGAGCAACTCGCCGAAGCCCCAGTCGATTCCGCCGTTGCGGCTCATCTCGACGCGCTTCTTGAGCATCGCCTGCAGCTTGGTGTGCACGGTGAAGCCCTCGGGCGGGTTGTCGTGGGCATCACCAATGTGGTGGATGACCGCGACGTCGACCCCGGTCGACTCCGGCTCGCCCGCGGGCGAGACGGCATCCTCACGGCCCGCGGTGCCGCCGACGACGGGAATTGTGCCGGTCTGCGCCGCGTGGGTCTCAGCGAACGCGACCTCCAGTCGTTCCTGGAAGTCTTTGTGCGCGTTCTCGAACTCTTCCTTGGTGATGTCGCCGCGACCCACGAGAGCCTCGGTGTAGAGGGTGCGAACGCTGCGCTTGGCCTCGATGAGGTTGTACATGAGCGGCTGCGTCATCGAAGGGTCATCGCCCTCATTGTGGCCGCGGCGGCGGTAGCACACCAGGTCGATGATGATGTCGCGCTTGAACTCTTGCCGGTACGCGAAGGCAAGCGCCGCGACCCGCACGACCGCCTCAGGGTCGTCGCCGTTCACGTGCAGGATCGGAGCCTGGATGGTCTTGGCGACGTCGGTCGCGTAGATCGACGATCGACCCTCGCCGGGGGGCGTCGTGAAGCCAACCTGGTTGTTCACGACGACGTGGATGGTGCCGCCCGTGCGGTAGCCGCGCAGCTGACTCATCTGCAGGGTCTCGAGCACGACGCCCTGACCCGCCATCGCCGCGTCGCCGTGCACAAGCACGGGCAGGGTGCTGAAGGCTCCGTCGCCCTTGCGATCCTGCTTAGCTCGCACGATGCCCTCGAGCACGCCATCGACGGCTTCGAGGTGGGAGGGGTTCGCCGCGAGAGAGACCTCGATCTGCTGACCGCTCGCCGCGGTGTAGACGCCTTCGGTACCCAAGTGGTACTTGACGTCGCCAGAGCCCTGCACCGATTTGGGGTCTTGCGTGCCCTCGAACTCGCGGAAGATCTGCCCGTAGGTCTTGCCCGCGATGTTCGCGAGAACGTTGAGGCGGCCGCGGTGAGCCATGCCGATCGCGACCTCGTCGAGGCCGTGCTCGGCTGCGCCCTGGAGGATCTCATCGAGGAGCGGGATCACGCTCTCGCTGCCCTCGAGGCTGAACCTCTTCTGGCCGACGAATTTCGTCTGCAGGAAGGTCTCGAAGGCTTCGGCCTGGTTGAGCTTGCCGAGGATGCGCATTTGCTCGTCGTGCGTGGGCTTCTCGTAGGGCTTCTCGAGCCTGGCCTGGAACCACTGACGCTGCGACGGTTCCTGGATGTGCATGTACTCGACGCCGACGGTGCGGCAGTACGTGTCGCGCAGGACACCGAGGATCTCTCTCAGGAGGGCGTTGCGGCGGCCGCCGAAGCCACCCGCGACGAACTCGCGATCCAGATCCCAGAAGGTCAGCCCGTGACTCGCGATGTCGAGGTCGGGGTGAGCACGCTGACGGTACTCGAGCGGGTCGACGTCGGCCATCATGTGGCCGCGCACCCGGTACGAGTTGATGAGCTCCTGCACGCGCGCCGTCTTATTGACGTCGTCGGCCAGGTCGACGTGGATGTCCTGGGCCCAGTGGATGGGGTCGTACGGAATCCGCAGGTCGGCGAACAGCCCCTCGTAGAAGCCGCGTTGCCCGATGAGGAGCTCGTGCACCTTCTTCAGGAACTCGCCGCTACCGGCGCCCTGGATGACCCGGTGATCGTAGGTGCTCGTGAGCGTGATGGTCTTGCCGACTCCGAGGTCGGCGAGCGTCGCCGCCGACATGCCTTGGAACTCTGCAGGGTATTCGAGCGCGCCCGCGCCGATGATGGCGCCCTGACCGCGCATGAGTCGCGGTACCGAGTGCACCGTGCCGATGCCGCCGGGGTTGGTGAGCGAGATCGTGTTGCCCTGGAAGTCGGCGGCGGCGAGCTTGTTCTCGCGTGCGCGCGTGACGACGTCTTCGTACGCGCTGAGGAACTCGTTGAAGGAGAGCGACTCGCACTTCTTGATGCCGGGCACCATGAGCGCGCGCGTGCCATCCGGCTTGGGGAGGTCGATGGCGATACCGAGGTTCAGGTGGCCGGGAGTCACGACGACGGGCTTGCCGTCGACCTCGTCGTAGAAGACGTTCTGACTCGGGAACTCCTTGAGCGCCCGCACCATGGCCCACGCGATGAGGTGGGTAAAGGAAACCTTGCCACCGCGGGCGCGCTTGAGGTGGTTGTTGATGACGATGCGGTTGTCGATGAGGAGCTTGGCGGGGATCGTGCGCACGCTCGTCGCGGTGGGCACCGTGAGGCTCGCATCCATGTTGGAGGCGAGAGCTTTGGACATGCCCTTGAGTGGGGTCACGATGTCGTCGGTCGGCGGGGCCTGCTCATCGGAGGCGACGGGGGTCTGCGCGGTGGAGGGCGCTTGCGCGGGAATGGGCTGTGGCTGCGGCGCGATCGAGGTGGTGCGCGCGATGGGCTGGCTGCCGGTGATGGGTGCGGATGCGGCGGGTACCGAGGCCGGCGCGGCGGTGGGGGTGGCGCTGGGTACGGGAAGATCGGGAACGTTCACCGTGGTGGTCGGTGCGGGCTGCGCGGTGTCCGAGGAGTCGGGTTTCCCCGTTTGGTGATAACGCTCCAGGATGGGCCACCAGGCCGGGTCGACGGCGTTCTTGTCGTGCTGATACTGCTCATATAGCTCGTCTACGAGCCATTCGTTGGCACCGAATTCGCCCGAGGTCGTGCTCTCGGAATCTGATCCGGTCACTTGGCTTGACACAGCCGACCGCCCACTTTCGCTTCGCTGATGATCATGGCGATGCGATCCAGCCGCGCAATCGCATGGCCTCTAGCTTAACGGCTCGATGGTGGTGTGTGAGCCGCATCGACGGTGCCAGTAGCGTTAATGTGTGCGATTCCTCAGTGAGCGTCCCAGCCATGACTTGACCTACTCCGATGTCTTCCTCGTGCCGCAGAGCTCGAGCGTCGGCAGTCGACTCGGTGTTGACCTGGCGGGCGAGGATTCGGTCGGTCTGCCCACGCCCCTCGTGTCGGCGAACATGACCTCGGTCACGGGCTCACGACTGGCCGCCGCGATGGCCCGGCGAGGGGGTCTCGGAGTGCTGCCACAGGACCTGGGCCTCCAAGAACTCGATGCCGCGATCCACGCGGTCAAGAACGCCCCGGCGCTGTACGACGCGCTCGTCACGGTGGGGCCCGAGGCGACCGTCCGGCACGCCCTCGCTCTCGTGCACGGCTCTGCGGGTGAGGTCGTGACGGTGCTGGATGCGGACGGCCGCCCGTCCAGCTGCCTCGCGGTGTCGGCCCTCCGCCATGCCCTGCCCGACTCTCGCGTGGCAGACATCGTCGCCGACTCGATTCCGTCGATCGACGACGACGATGTGACGGATTCCCGGGCAGCCTTCGCCCTCATCGACGCTGCGGGCGTGGACGCGGTTGCCGTGCGGCACCACGGAGCGATCACGGCCACGCTGAGTGCGCGCAGTGCCGTTCGGTCGACGATGTACCCGCCTGCGGTGGATGCTCACGGTCGGCTGCGCGTAGCCGCGGCGGTCGGCGCGACGGGCGATCCGGCTGCACGGGCGAAGGCTCTCGTGCAGGCCGGCGTTGACGTTCTCGTGCTCGACACGGCGCACGGTCACCAGCAGCAAATGCTCTCGGCGCTGCGCGAGGTGAGCGCACTCGGACTCGACGTGCCGATCATCGCGGGCAACGTCGTGACCGCGCAGGGGGCGATCGATCTTGCGGAGGCCGGCGCGAGCATCCTGAAAGTGGGCGTCGGCCCGGGCGCCATGTGCACGACGCGCATGATGACGGCGGTGGGGCGGCCGCAATTCTCGGCCGTGCTCGAGACGGCCGAGGCGGCGCGTGAGCACGGCGCTCACGTGTGGGCGGATGGCGGAGTGCGCTACCCCCGCGACGTGGCGCTCGCCCTCGCGGCGGGGGCGTCGGCCGTCATGATCGGCTCGTGGTTTGCGGGCACGCTCGAATCGCCCGGCGAGATCGAGCGCGACGCCGAGGGCCGAGCGTTCAAGAGCAGTTGGGGTATGGCCTCGACGAAGGCGGTCGAGCAAAGATTCCACCGCCTCGACGCGTTTGAGCGTGCGCGCAAGTCGCTCTTCGCCGAAGGCATTTCGAGCTCGCGCATCTACCTGGACCCCGCTCGGCCGAGCGTGGATGACCTGCTCGACATGATCACGGCGGGGGTGCGCAGTTCGATGACGTACGCGGGTGCCGCGAATCTCGCCGAGTATCGCGAGCGCGCTGTCGTGGGCACGCAGTCGGCGGCGGGCTACGAGGAGGGCAAAGCGTTGCCCGTCTCGTGGTAAAACGCACAGCGAGCGGGCCGCGCGAGCGCCTATACTCAGTGCCACCATGCAACCCCCGTCGGCCCCTGCGGAGCCTCCTGATAGCCCGCACCTTCTGACCACCACACTTCTCATGACCGGCGCCCTTCGTGGGAGCTGAGGTCGTCGGAGCCGCTCTCGTGGGCGGCAACCTCCCCGGTGGGGAGTGGATTCTGCTGGGCATCGGGGTTGTTCTCACGATCGGCACGGGCCTGTTCGTCGCGAGCGAGTTCGCGCTCGTGAACCTCGACCGCTCTGAGTTGGAGGCCCGGCAGTCGCGCGGCGAGAAGCGGCTGGGGCCGACGATCTCGGCGTTGAAGATCACCTCGACGCACCTCTCGAGCGCGCAACTGGGCATCACTCTGACCACCCTGCTCACGGGCTACACGATGGAGCCCGCGATCTCGACCTTGCTCGCTGGGCCGCTCACCGCTCTCGGTGTGCCGGAGGGCGCCGTACGACCGGTCGGATCGGTCATGGCCATTCTGGCGGCAACGCTGCTGTCGATGATCGTGGGTGAGCTCGTGCCCAAGAACTTCGCGCTGTCGCTGCCTCGGCAGACGGCGAAGGTCGTGATTCCCTTCCAGTGGGCCTTCACGACCGTGCTACGACCCGCGATCGTCTTCCTCAACAACTCGGCGAACACCCTGCTGAGGGCGATGGGCGTGGACCCGAAGGAGGAGCTGAGCGGTGCACGCACGGCCGAAGAGCTCGCGTCGCTCGTGCGTCGCTCGGCGAGTGAGGGCAGCCTCCAGGCCACGACCGCCACTCTGCTGTCGCGCACTCTCGCGTTCTCGCAGCACACGGCGCAAGACGTTATGACTCCCCGGCCACGGGTGGCTGCCGTGGAGCGCGGTGATTCGGCGCAGTCGGTCATCGAGCTCGCGCAGCGCACGGGCCACTCGAGGTTCCCCGTCGTCGACGACTCGATCGACGACATCGTGGGCATCGTGCACGTCAAGCAGGCGGTCGCGGTGCCGCGGGATCGCCGAGCTGATGTTCCTGCGAGCGCTCTGCAATCGGATGCCCTGCGCGTGCCCGAGACGATGAAGCTCGACACTCTGCTCGGCGAGTTGCGCGCCCAGGGCTACCAGATGGCAATCGTGGTGGATGAGTACGGCGGCACCGCGGGTGTCGCAACGCTCGAAGATCTCGTGGAAGAACTCGTCGGCGAGGTGAGCGATGAGCACGATCGCGCGATCGTGGACGTCGTGCGCTCGCGTGACTGGCTCACCTTCCCCGGCATTCTGCGGCCCGACGAGTTGCGCGATCGCGCCGGAGTAACGGTGCCCGACGACGGACCGTGGGAGACCGTGGGTGGGTACTTGATGGCCGAGCTCGGTCGCCTGCCGCTCGTGGCCGACACGATCGAGATCGCCGAGGGCACGTTCCGCATCGAGCGGCTCGACGGTCGCCGCATCGACCGGGTGCGGTTCACGCCGCGCCCGCTTGAGCCTGCCGAGGCGGGTGAGACCCGATGACCGACGCTGACTGGTGGGGTATCGCCTGGCTCGTGATTCTGCTCGCGGGTAACGCCTTCTTCGTGGGCGCCGAGTTCGCCGTCATTTCGGCGAAGCGCTCGCAAATCGAGCCGCGCGCCGAGAAGGGTTCTCGCGCGGCGAAGACCGCGCTCTGGGCGATGGAGCACGCGACGCTCATGCTCGCGACGAGCCAGCTGGGCATCACGGTGTGCTCGCTCCTGATCTTGAACGTCTCCGAACCCGCCATCAAGCACTTGCTCGAGGTGCCCCTCGAGCTCACCGGATTGAGCCCCGAGTGGATCGCGGGCATCGCTTTTGCCATCGCGCTCCTCTTCGTCTCCTACCTGCACGTCGTGCTCGGTGAGATGGTGCCCAAGAACCTCGCCTTCTCCCTGCCGACCGGGGCCGTGCTGCTGCTGGCGCCGCCGCTCGTGACGATCGCCCGCATCTTCACGCCCATCATCTGGTCGCTCAACGGGATCGCGAACCTAGTGCTGCGGCTCTTCGGTGTCACGCCGAAGGATGAGGCGACGAGCGCCTTCACGCTCGAGGAGGTTGAGACGATCGTGCGGCAGTCCACGCGCGAGGGTGTGCTCATGGACACCTCGGGAGCGCTGTCGGCGGCGTTCGAGTTCACGACCAAGATCGTGGACGACGTGGCGTTGCCCATGGACACCCTCGTGGCCTTGCCCGAGGACGCCTCGGCGATCGACGTCGAGCGCGCGGTCGCGCAACGCGGCTTCAGCCGCTACCCGCTCGTCGACGAGAGTGGCGAGCCCACCGGCTACCTGCACCTCAAGGACGTCTTCGACCTGCCCGAGGACGAGCAGGACGACCCGGTGCCGCCGCAGCGCATCCGTCGCCTGGTCTCGATCGTCTCGAGCGCCGATCTGGAGGATGCCCTCGCCATCATGCGTCGCTCGGGCGCCCACCTCGCACGTTCCGTCGACGCGGAGGGCCGCACGCGCGGCGTGCTCTTTCTCGAAGACATCATCGAGGAGCTCGTCGGCGAGGTGCAGGATGCGACGCGACGTCGCCCCTAGCCCACTGCCCTAGCCCACTGCTCTAGCGCGCGGGGTAGGGCCGAGCGCGAAGGTACTGCGGTGGCCAAATCGACTGGTCGCCCTCGAGTTCGACGCCGAGCGCCTCGGCGAATCGCAGCCCAGCGTGCGGATCGCGCATCCATTCTCGGCCCATCATGACTGCGTCGGCCTGCCCGCTCGCGACGATGTCTTCCGCCTGCTGGGGATCGGTGATGAGCCCGACGGCGTTGACGAGCACTCCGCCCGAGCTGCGGACGTGTTCGGCGAGGGGAACCTGGTATCCGGGGCCGGTGGGGATGCGCGCGCGCACGAGGCCGCCGCTCGAGATGTCGAACAGGTCGGCTCCCGCCTCGCGGGCCCACGTGGCGACCGTGGCCGTCTGATCCTCGTCCCAGCCGCCCTCCGTCCAGTCGGTGCCCGAGAAGCGCACGAGTACGGGGAGGGCCTCGCCGACTTCGGCGCGCACGCCGCGCACGATGTCGAGCAGCAGTCGCGCGCGATTCTCGAGACTGCCGCCCCACTCGTCGGTGCGCTGATTGGAGAGCGGGGAGAGGAACTGGTGCAGGAGGTAGCCGTGAGCGGCGTGTATTTCGACGAGATCGAAGCCCGCGTCGACGGCACGACGAGCGGCCGCGATGAAGGCGAGGCGAACATCCTCAATACCGGCGGCATCGAGCGCGACGGGCGGTTCGTAGCCGTCGAAGGCCACAGCGGAGGCCGAGACGGTCTGCCAGCCGCCTTCGCTGGGGGGCATGGTGCCCGTGCCCGAGTGACCCGCAGCGGTCTCGCCCCACTCGGGGTAGATCGACGCTTTGCGGCCCGCGTGGGCGAGCTGCAGGCCCGCGGCAGCGCCCTGCGAGTGCACGAAGCTGACGATGCGCGCCCACGCCCGCTGCTGCTCGTCGTTCCACAGCCCGGTGTCGTGCGGGCTGATGCGACCCTCGGGGTTCACGGCCGTCGCCTCCGCCATCACGAGGCCCGCGCCGCCGCGGGCGAAGGAGCCCAGGTGGGCGAGGTGCCAGTCGGTGGGCACGCCATCGGCGGCCACGGCCGAGTACTGGCAGAGCGCCGCCACCCACAGCCGATTGCGCAGGGTGAGGGAGCGAAGAGTGAGGGGGCTGAAGAGTGCGGAGGTCACACCTTCATGCAAGCCCGTCAGGCCTGTCCACATTCCCGAACCCATCTTCTCGACCCTACTTTCTCGATGAGCGCGTTCTGCCGAGGTCGCCGATCGATAGGGTGGCGGCGTGAGCGCGCGAGATGAGGATGCGGCCGCCGTGAGCGACAGCATCGGGTTCGGCCCGCGTGAGGCCGCGCGGCACATTGCCGTGCCCGGCCCGGCCGATGACAAGTATTCGCGCGGGGTTCTGGGCATCGTGTGCGGCAGCACGCTCTACCCGGGCGCCGCCGTGCTCACGGTCGAGGCGGCGCTGCGTACGGGGGTCGGCATGGTGCGCTACCTGGGCCCGCAGCGTGCCGCCGACGAGGTGCTGCACCGTCGACCGGAGGCCGTCACGGCGCCCGGTCGAGTGCAGGCCTGGCTGCTGGGGTCGGGAATGCCGCGCCCCGATGAGGCGGGCGAGCGCGATTCTGCCGTCGAGGCGCGCGTGCGTGACGCACTCGAGGGCGATCTTCCCGTCGTCCTCGACGCGGGTGCGCTCGCGCACGCTGGCACCCGGTCGGGGCCCACCGTGCTCACGCCGCACGCCGGCGAGCTCGCTCGGCTGCTGGAGCGGGATCGCGCGAGTGTCGAGTCTGACCCCGTGGGCAGCGCGCGCTCTGCGGCGCGGCGCTTCGACGCCACCGTGCTCCTGAAGGGTCACCGCACGATCGTCGCGAGCCCGGCGGGTGAGGCGCTCCACGTGACGGAGGCTCCTGCGTGGCTCGCGACGGCGGGCGCGGGTGACGCACTCGCGGGCATCCTGGGGGCGCTCGTGGCGACCCACAGCGAGTCCGTGCGCGCTGACCCTGACGAGCTGGTCCGGCTCGCGGCTACTGCGGCGGTGCTGCACGGCCACGCTGCTGCCGCTGCCTCGCAGGGCGGGCCGTTCACGGTGCTCGACCTGTGTGCGCACCTCGGCCCGACCATCGCCGGTCTGCTGGCCGAGGCCGAGTGACCAGCGTGCGCGCGCGCCGTGCATCGTTGCGGCTCTTCTCGTTCGGGCGCAACGCGATCGTGCTGTGGGTGCTGTTCGCGCTCGTGCACGGGTGGCTCGGAGTGCTCAATCTGGTGGGCCCCGGCCAACCGTTCGGTGACGTCGAGATCGTCTACCGGTTCTGGGTCGAGCGCGGCCTCACCGACGGCCAGTGGGTCGGCATCGACACCTCGTGGGTGTACCCGCTGCTCGCCCTCGTGCCGATGCTGGCCGCGTTCGTGGCCGGCCCCGACCTGTACGGCGCGGCGTGGCTCAGCATGGTCACCGCCCTGCACGCGGGTGCCTTCCTGGCGCTCATCGGCGTGCACGCTCGTGTGCCCGCCGCGCGAGCGGCAATCGCCGCCGGGTGGATGCTGTTCCTGATGCTCCTCGGGCCGATCGCGCTCGGCCGGCTCGACGCCGTGACGGTCGCCATCGCCCTCGTGGGCGTCGTGCTCGCGCTCGACCACCCGCGGTGGGCTGGTGCTCTGCTCGCGATCGGCGCATGGGTGAAGGTCTGGCCGGCCGCGCTGCTGCTCGCCGCCCTCGTCGCGCTGCGCCACCGCGTGCGGGTGTTCGTCGCCGCCGTCACGGTGTGCGCCGTCGTGATCGTCGTAGGTCTCTCGCTCGGCGCCGGTGGCGCGCTGTTCAGCGCCGTCACCGAGCAGAGCGCGCGCGGTCTGCAGGTGGAATCACCCGTCGCCATTCCGTGGCTGTGGGCGGCCACCGCGAACCCGCTCGCAGCGTGGGTGTACTACGACACGAGCATCCTCACCTTTCAGGTGGTCGGTGACGGTTCGGCTGTCGCTGCACAGCTGACGACGCCGATCCTGGCGCTCGTCGTGCTCGCCATCCTCGCGCTCGGCGCGGTGGCGGTGGCTCGTGGTCATGATCAGGCCGCGCTGTTCCCGGTGCTGTCGCTCGCACTCGTCATGGCCCTCATCACCGTCAACAAGGTCGGGTCACCACAGTTCGTCTCGTGGATCGCCGTGCCCGTGCTGCTGGGCTTGGTGCTGCGCGCTCGAGGAGGGGTGTCCTTTCTCGTACCCGCGATCCTCGCTCTCGCGATCGCCGGCCTGACGCAGCTCATCTACCCCGTGTTCTACGACCGACTGCTCGCCCTCGAGCCCGCCCTCGTGCTCGTGCTGACCATGCGCAACGTTCTCTACCTAGTACTGCTCGGCTGGGCCGTGCAACAGATTGCGGCGCTGTGCTGGCGACCCGTCGTCGCGCTGCGGCGCGAGCCGGCGAGTGACGACGAGGGAGTGGTTGCGTGAGGGGCGCGGTGGTGGAGGACTGACCTGAGCAGCGGGGTCACTTGGTAATTGAAACCAAGTGCGTTACATTTGTCAGCGTGAACAGTCAGCTACCCATCGCTCTGCACATCCTCGGCTATTTGACCGCGTGCGGTGGCGAGTCGGCGACGTCAGAAGCGATGGCGAAATCGTACGGCACCAGCCCCGTCGTCTTGCGCCGAGTCCTCACGAAGTTGCAGCGCGCGGGACTCGTCGAGACGCGGAGGGGCGCGAAGGGCGGTTGCGTGTTGGCGCGCGATGCCCACACGATGACCCTGCGCCACGCCTACGAGGCCCTCGATGCCGAACCGCACCTCCTGGCTCGCAATCCCGGTAGCGGCGGGCGCATCGAAG
>Ga0136600_1001375_pt1 | contig 11272 bp, 10 predicted proteins | sample AntRauMFilla2698_FD_104634 | JGI IMG/M metagenome (GOLD analysis project Ga0136600, IMG submission 104634) | Saline lake microbial communities from Rauer Islands, Antarctica - Metagenome Filla 2 #698 | ecosystem: Environmental > Aquatic > Non-marine Saline and Alkaline > Saline | place...
AAACGCGCATCAAGCGGGACCACCAAACTATGGATATGGCGGGAACACAGAGCACGAACAAGCAACGGGAATACTGCAAAACCTCGAAGACAGTAACACCTCGAAGCTCCCAACCGCCGGAGTGTGTATTCACGAGTACCTCGACGCCTGGTGGAAATTCGGGCTGCAGGACTCCTACACACAGGATCCCGATGACATAGAAGAGTGGTTTGGAATAGCCACCCTGAAAGATTCAAATAATTGGTATACCACAGAATTTCGTGAATCTTACAGCGTGATTAAGAATAAGTGGGAATAGAAGAGGAATTTGTAACGTAGTTTTTTATTCTCTTTGATTAAAAATGGTTTTGGGTTTCTTAATTAGCTAAAGGTTTGGTAGATTGATGGTGGGGATGGAGTAACTACTATCTAAATTTTTACTTATCAGGCTTGTCCTTAATATTTTAAGAGTAATATGAACTGCATTGGTGATATGCTGGTTTGTGCACAATTTGACAAAAATTAAACAACCATTGACTTTTGATTGATACTATTCAAAGCAAATCGATCGACGTATATTATTCGATTTTGAATGCTATAGAAAATCCGATCATCAAGATATTGATAGTTCCGATTATACTGTTGGTTCTTAGTTTGCTCTTAAAAGGACTTTACCACAACTTTTTTCACGTTAAAACTATATCGTTCCTAAAACTTGGATAACCACAGTATGGCCATAGATTTAAAGGGTTCGACATAGGACATGATTTGACTTGGCGATTCGAATGTGAATTAAAGAACAACTCTAAATTCGATGCCTACAATATTGGATTATTTGAAACTGAAAGCGATGACGCCATAATTTCAAATAAGGCAGAACTTAGATTTGCATTACAAGAAAAAAACCATATAGTAAGTAATGAATCAAATAAATTTGAAATTAAAAAAACAATTAGCGTTGGGCCTGATGTCCTGACAAAGAGCACAATTGAAGAAGGCAAAAAGATAATTCTTACAGGATCAAAAGTTCATCAACCAGAACTAAAACTAAAACCATAATGTCTAAATAAAATCAGACTCATAGTCAAATATGAAAATGAAAAGGGAAAAACCTTTTACGCAAAATTCACAAGAATTAAAGATAAAGAAAAAAGCAAGATTAAAGGGATAAGACCATTTTGGTGGAGAAGAATAAAAAATTAGCTGAATAGCGTATATAACTAATGCGAGGAAAGTGGTAAACTCAAGCTTTGTACTTTTAAGTAAATTTGGCGCAAGCCGACAAGAAGGTGCTTAGAAAACCGCCACAAGTCACATAAGCTAGACGTTAGGCGGCATACAAGAAAAATCCAACCGCACAAACAGCACATTTGGTTTTTTGCAATGCTCGACCGAAAATTGAAAAGAATACGGAAAACCGTAATAAAAGAAATAAAATGAATTGTATTTTTAAGCACTTAAAGCCAACCGAAGAAATATGGAGTTAATACAAAATAACCCTTATCGAATTGCGGGTATTCTCTCAAGTGCAACGGAAAGAGAACTACATAAACAAAAGACCAAAATCAAAGCCTACACCAAGGTTGGTAAAGGCATCAAATCAGACTTTGACTTTCAAATTCTCGGGAATATTGACAGAACAGAAGATTCCGTAAGCAAAGCATTTTCAAATATTGAGCAAACCCAAGACAAAGTACATTATGCCTTGTTTTGGTTTTTAAATGTTAGTCCATTTGATAATGCAGCAATTGAATATCTGAAAAACGGTGACGCAGAAAAGGCCGTTGAAATTTGGGAGAAAGTAACAAACGACAAAGATGTTAATTCCAAAAACTTCTCTTCTTTCAACAATTTAGGAACTTACAAACTACTAAGCGGGAACAAGTACGATATTAAAACAGGTATTGAAGCCAAAATCAAACTTATTGAATCTGACTATTTTGAAAATTTTGTTCATTCTGTTGCAGATGAGACTTATACAATTGACAATCAAAAACAATCTGAAAAACTGATAAATGAATTGCTAATGCAATTCAAAAATAAATATTCAAATTCTGAAACTTTGCAGTTATTCAGTGGATGCAACGGAATAACACAACAGTACCTATCTAAAAAATTTACAGAAGAACCGCTACACAAAATTGAGAGCCAAATTGAAAGGTGTAAAAAGAAACGTAAAGCAGACAAAGGCGGTGCTCATGAATGTGGTTTAAAGCTATTCAAAAACACCAAAGAAGATTTATCACTTCTCAAATCCTTACTTGGCACAAGCGACCTAAAGTACAAAGCAATTGCCGACCAGTTGGCAAATGAAATAATGCAATGTGGCATTGATTATTTCAATGAATGTCAAAAAAACGATTCAAGCGAAAATTATCTTGAATCGGCTCAAAAGTTAACAAAATTAGCTGACTCAATTGCAGTTGGAAAATTAGCAAAAGACAGAGCAAAGGACAGTCTTGCAACTCTTGAAGGAATGAAAGACCGAGAGCTAAATCAAGCTATCGCAATATTGAATTCTATTAAGTTTGCTTACGAAAAAGCTATCAGTGAAATTGATGCCCAAGTCTCTGTAATGAGAATGTCAATGTCATATAATCAAACCATCAATTATTCTAAAGTGAATAAGATGAAGGCAACCTGTTTAGATTGGGATAAAGTTGTTAAAGCTGTTAATAGTGAAATAAGTATGAATGACGTTGAAGCCATCCAACGTTGCTCAAATCAAAGTAAAGTTTCGGAATATAAAAACCTTGTAAATTTCTTATTTAGCAAGCTTGGCCCAATTCAAATAAATCAAGTAAATCATATATGCTATTGGAAAGACGTAAGAGCGGCTCAAGCAAAATCAACAGCGAAAAAAGTTGGTTCCACAATGGGTACTGCAGTGAATAAAGTAGGTTGCTATATTGCAACAATGGCTTATGGTAATTATGACCACCCACAAGTAATAGAGTTGCGTAGATTTAGAGATAACTTTTTAAGCAAAACAATAGTTGGTAGAAGTTTTATAATACTCTATTACAAGTATTCACCAAGATTGGTTAAAAAGCTACATAATCAACAAGCTATCAATTTAATAATCCGTAAAGGATTAGACCAGTTTATAAAAGCAATCAAAAAATAATGAAGAAACTTTTACTCATCTTGCTCTTTCTTGGCGCAACAAATCTTTTTGCTCAACAGCAACAAGATTCAATCTTGGTTAAGGAAATACAAACTATTGAAAGCACAGTATTTCATCAAAGTCAAGAAATTGATTCACTGTTTGAAGTACTGAATAATCAAAGTTATTCACTGACTGAGCTATCTAAAACTGTACACGAGCTAAAGAATGAGAATAGCAGCTTAAATGTATCTATTGATAGTTTAACCCAACTCATTCAAACGAATAGTCAAATTGTTAATGACAATTCTAAAAATCTTAGAAGAGATAACAGGGATATTAAAGCATTACAAATAGAGAATAGCAGGTTAAATACATCAATTGATAGTTTAAATCAATTGATTCAAACCAACAGTCAAAATATTCTTGCCAGTTCCAAAGAATTCGGAACTGAAATTCAAAAAACTGAACAAAAGGCAGATACTCAAATTGCCCAATTGGATAACAGCGTAGAAAAAAATCGACTTTATTGGATTATCGCCACTTTGGCAATACTTTTACTTGGTGGTTTAATTTATTGGTTGTTGGGCAAACGTATTGCTTCCAGCAAGACAGATGTCGAAACCCAAATCAGAAATACCAAAGCTTCACTTGAAGAAGAAAGTGTGAAATTGGATAACAAATTGGTGGAAGTTTTGGAAACGCAGCTAAAACTTCAACAAGAAACAGCCAAGTCACAGCCAGTTGCTTCCAACGAAAAAGCCGACCACTCTTTGGCTTTAAAGGTGGCTGATGAAATCGTAAGAATGCAAAAGAACATATCTAAAATGGGTAGTGATACCAAAGGTTTAAAGCCTCTTTTAAAAGGTATTGAACGTATCCAAAATAATTTTGCCGCTAACGGCTATGAAATGATAAATCATCTCAATAAAGCTTATGATGAGCGATTTAATATTGATGTAATCAACTTTATCACAGATGAAAATTTAGATGAAGGCACAAGAATCATAACAGCAGTAATAAAACCTCAAGTAAATTATAAAGGTGTACTCATTCAACGAGCACAAGTTGATGTTTCACAGAATTAAAATATTAATATGGCACGTACAAAAATTGACTACGGAATTGATTTAGGAACAACAAATTCCGCTATTTCACGAATGGAAAAGGGAGAGGCAACCATTAAAAAATTACCTCACAAAGATACAATGGCATCTTGTGTTGCATTTAATAAGAAAGGCATTCTTGTTGGAGATAAAGCACACGCTGCATACAGGAGCGAAAAAGAAGCTGCATTATCAAAAGACATTAATCAAAATGCTTTTATTGAATTTAAGCGTACAATGGGTACTGATAAAAAGTACTCGTCCGAATACGGTGGAGATTTAAGTTCAGAAGAATTATCAGCCGAAATCCTAAAGTCATTGAAGTCATTCATAACTGATGAAAATTTTTCGTCAATAGTGATTACAGTACCAGCTGCTTTTAAAAACAACCAAAAAGAAGCAACAAGAGAAGCAGCTAAATTAGCAGGCTTTACCCATATTGAATTATTACAAGAACCCGTTGCCGCAGCAATGGCTTACGGCTTGGATACGGATAAAAAAGATGGTTTTTGGTTAGTATTTGACTTTGGTGGCGGAACTTTTGATGCAGCTCTTTTAAAAGTTGAAGAAGGCATAATGAAAGTCATCGACACTGAAGGTGATAATTACTTGGGAGGTAAAAATTTAGATTATGCTATAGTTGACGAAATTCTCATTCCACACATCAAGGAAAATTTCTCAATAGACAGTTATTTAAATGATGATGATAAGAAGAGTGGTTACAGAGATGCTCTCAAATCATTTGCTGAGGAATTAAAGAACGAGCTTTCTTTTAAAGACTCTTACAATCTGTATAAGGAAGATAGATGTGGTGTAGATGACGATGGTGAAGAAATTGAGATTGATGTAACAGTTAATCAATCACAAATAGAAGAAGTACTGAGACCAGTATTTCAAAAAGCAGTTAATTCTAGTCTCAGATTATTGGATAGAAACAATCTAAAAGGTACTTCTTTAGATTGTTTAATTCTTGTGGGTGGTCCAACGTTTTCACCTGTTTTGAGAAAAATGTTGGAAGAGCAAATTTGCAAACCCGACACAAGTGCCGACCCAATGACTGTAGTTTCAAAAGGTGCTGCATTGTATGCATCAACGGTAGATGTTTCAGAAGAAGTAAGAGAGCAAACCAGAGACAAAACAAAGATTCAATTGGAAATAGCCAATGAATCATCAACAGTTGAAACAGAAGAATTTGTGCCAATCAAAATATTAGCAGATAAAACCGAAGGTGAAATTCCTGAAAAAGTATTTGCAGAACTGACCAGGGGCGACAAAGCGTGGTCGAGCGGAAAGGTTGAAATTAATACTATTGGAGATGTTATAGAAATCCAACTCAATGAGGGAAAAACTAATGTCTTTGATGTTCTTCTTTATGATGACAAGGGCAACATACTAGAAAGTGAACCATCATCTTTTAGCGTGATTCAAGGTTCCAAAATTGGCAGTGCGACTCTAATACATAATATCGGAATAGAATTAAAGAATAGAGTAACGGGTAAATTAGAATTCAGAACAGTTAAAGGGTTAGAAAAGAATCAATCTATTCCCGCAGTTGGAACAAGTAATGGATTGAAAACGCAAAAACAAATTCGCCCAGGGATGGATTCTGATTTCATCAAAATTCCCGTTTACGAAGGTGGACACAATGCAGAAGGTAGCGCAGCTGCTCACAATGATCACGTTAGCACAATTAAAATTGATGGTTCCATGCTACCTGCCTTATTACCTGAAAGTAGTGATGTGGATTTAACTGTCAATATGGATAGGTCAGAAAAGATCACTGTAACAGCTTATTTCCCCTATTTAGACCATAATGAAGAAGTTATCATAGAAAGTAAAAAATCTTCAATTGATACTGAGTGGTTAGAAAATGAGATAAGAAAGGCAAAAGGAAGTATTGCTGAATTGAAGGCTGACGGTAATTCGAATAAAGGAGAGCTTCAAAAAGTTGAAACAGAATTAGAGCAAATTGAAAAGGCTTTCGAGAACAACAAAAATGATATAGATGGCAAACAGGAAGCTTTAACAAACTTGAGAAAATCTTTAAAGACTATTGGTGATCTAAACGAAACTACCGAGTGGCCAAAATTGGAAGAAACTTTAAAAGAAGAGTTTTACCGCTTGGAAAAAACTAATAACGATTTAGGGAATGAAAAAACTACGCAAGTGGTCAATCAGTTCCGTTCGCAATTGGATGAAGTTATTCGTGCTAAAGATGTTAAACTTGGAAATGTTCTGTTAAAAGAAATTGAAGGTTTCTTTATTAAACTGACATTCATTTACCAGTTGATTGGGTTTATTAGAAACCACAACGACAATTTCGGCTCATTCCATTGGAAAGATAGCGGTAGAGCAAGAACACTTTTAAACAAAGGATTACAAATTATTGGAGAGAACCCAACTGTAGATGAACTACATCCAGTGGTCATTTCACTAATTGACTTATTGCCAAATGATGAACAACCAAGTGGTGATGATTCTGTATTGGTTGGATAAAAAAATAAGGTTATGAGATTAAGAACTAAATTACTTCTACCGCTCTTTTCTATTGTAATAATTATTTCTTCCTGTGAAAGTGATATAGAAAGAAAACAGCGTTTAGCAAAAGAAGAAGAGCAAAGAATCGAATTAGTAGAAAAGCGAAAAGCAGAAGAAGCTGAACGTGCCTTTCAATTGGAGCAAGAACGCATTGAGCAAGAAAAACGTGAGGAAGAAGAGCGTATAGCCAGAGAAGTTCGTCTTGAAAAAGAAAGACGAGAAAAAGCCATCTATGATAAGTATATCAACAATTCTTTAAGTACAGGTGCTACGCCCTATTCCCGTTATTATGGAGGTAATTCAACTTGTAATAATTACGGCTGTTCAGAAATAAAAGTTAGAACGAGTAATTCTGATGTGATTGTAACCATAAAAAAGAATGATAAAGTAGTTAGACACGCCTACATTAAATCAGGAAGTAGATTTACTTTATCATTACCAAATGGTACTTACCAAACATTTTTTTACTATGGTAAAGGTTGGAATCCTGAAAAGGAAATGAAAGGCGGTGAGATGAAAGGTGGATTTATTACAAACGAAAGTTTTGGAAAAGATGACCCTCAGTATCTGAGAAATAATATTTTAGAGTATGATCTGATTTTACAAGTAAATGGAAATTTCAGTACTCGACCAAGTAATCCAGATGAAGCGTTTTGAATGGGTAATCGTATACAAATATTAGCCAAAGGTCATTCTATTAAAGAGAAGTTCAGGGTTACTTTCTTTCTCAAGAAAGGGAGCTATGCTGAAACCTATCGTGTAAAAGACCAGGAAAGAAATACCAAACTATTGAAGCTATTTTCCTACTCAAAATTGGACAGAACCCAATTTGATGAAAATGGTGATGTTTTAGAGGTTCAGTTACTAAAGAAAATCAAGCATCCTAATTTGGTTAAATATTGTGATGACGGTGAACTACTTATTGAAGGTCAAAAGTATGCTTTTGCAATACTTGATTTTATTAGTGGTGAAACCTTAGCTGATAAAATGACACGTAAAAATACGTTAAACCCTTATGACGCCAAAGACATTATTTCAGGCGTTTTAAACGGTTTGAACTATTTACACTCTATGGATAACCCAATTATCCACAACGATATTACAAACTTGAATGTAATGTTAGATTTATCAGGCAAAGTTGCGGTTCCTAAAATCATTGACTTTGGTTATGCACGTTTTTTAAGTCAGTCCAATAAAGACTTTTTAAAAGAAGGGTTAAATCAATTTTATCAAGCCAATGAAGCATTTAATAAAGTTTTTTCAGTTCAAAGTGATGTGTTTTCGGTTGGTGCACTATATTATCATTTGTTAGAAGGATTGCCGCCCTGGTTCTTTGAAATTTCAAAATACAAAGCAGATTCCATAAAGTTGGAAGATGCCGTTATTGAAGAACGAAAAAAGCCTTTAAAATTTTCATCAGTTACAGACCAACAAACTCAAAATATAATCAGCAAAGCATTACAGTCAAACTCTGAAAATCGTTTTAAAAGTGTCAAAGACTTCATAAAGGCAATTAATGGCGAATTGGAAGTACAACAGCTTTCATCACCTCAAGAAGTGTCCAAACCGAAACTAAAGAAAGTAAAAAAAGGAAAAGGATTTTCAGCAATAGCAGGAATGCAGGAACTGAAAGACACTATCCAACTTGATGTAATAGATGCATTAAATGAAAAAGAACGGTATGCAGAATATGGCTTGACCATTCCTAATGGAATGCTTTTATATGGCCCTCCCGGTTGTGGCAAAACATTCTTTGCAGAAAAAATGGCAGAAGAAATTGGTTTTAATTTTTATCAATTAAAGCCATCTGATATTCAGAGTAAGTACGTAAACGAATCACAGGAAAAAATCAAAAACCTATTTGATGAGGCTCGTGAAAATGCACCAAGTATCATCTTCATTGACGAGTTGGATGCAGTTGTTCCTAATCGTGATAACTCGAATGTAAATCATATGAATACAAGTGCTGTAAATGAATTTTTAGCACAAATGAATAATTGTGGTGATGATGGCATTTTTATAATTGGAGCAACGAACCGACCTAATGCAATTGACCCAGCAATTCTGCGAGCAGGGCGTTTAGATAAGGAAATTTATTTGCCGCCACCAGATCTTGAAGCCCGTGAGTTAATGTTTAAACTTTACTTGGAAAAAAGACCAAGAGAAGTTGGTTTAGATTACGCTGAACTTGCAACAGCAACAGAAAATTTTGTTTCAAGCGATATAAAATTCCTATGTGATGAAGCTTCAAGAAAAGCATTAAAAATGAAATCAAGAATTTCCAGGGAAATTTTACTTGATACTATAAACAATAATAAACCTTCAATTTCACTAAAAGTATTGCAAAGCTATATCGCTATAAGAGATAAGATAGAAGGATTATCAGAAAATACTAACGACCGTTCAAATATCGGTTTTAAAAACATTTAGATATGGAAACATTACATTTCAATAAACTATTGCTCAAGACAGCTTTTTCTTGTATGGCTTGTGATGGCGATATCGACAAGAGAGAAATAAAATTGATAAAGCGATTACACAGAGAAAAGAAAACTTTTGGCGAAATAGATATTAACGCTGAAATGGATAATCTTTTAATTTCTATCAATAATGACGGCCATAAATTTATGAGAGATTATTTTGATGAATTGACTACTTTTAATTTAACTGAAGCCAATGAATTAAATTTGATTGAGGTAGCTATTGACACTATTAAGGCAGATGAAAAAGTTGAATATAGCGAAATCAAATTTTTTAAGGTTATTCGTTCAAAGTTGAAAATAGATAACGAGCCCATTCTTGAAAAACACCCTGATTTCGAAGATTATTTGGAACAGGACATAATTACAGATTCTTATTTGTCAAGACTTCAAGATGACTTTTTTGATACTCATATTTCAAATGAATTTGAGTTGATAAGCGAAATTGATGTGGATAGTCTTAAAGACAATAATGAAAACTAATGAAGCTTTGATCAAGATTGCATTGGTAATTTTGATGTTTTTATGCCTGTTGGATATGCCATACGGATTTTATCAATTTGTGCGATTTGTAGCCTTAATTGGATTTGGAATTTTGGCCTATAAAGCAAATGAACAAAATGAGAATACTGAAATGATTATTTACGGTGGGCTTGCCCTACTCTTCCAACCATTTTTTAAAATAGCACTTGGAAGAGAAATATGGAACATTGTGGACGTAATTGTCGGAATTGGACTGATTGCAAGCCTGTTTATGAATAGACCAAAAACCAAAGCTAACAGCTGAACAAAAAAGAAGTTCGACCGCACAACATTGTACAAGATCAATATCGTGTGTAGTGGTAAATTAATGGTTCCTACAAATGATAAACTTTGGTAGTAGCCGAAGATGTAATCGACTTGAAATCCGTTATTGCTCTTTACTTGATCGGTCAAACTTCATTTTACAACGACAAAGTGCTAAATTCAATCTGTTACATTTAATTTAAAAGCTGAAACAATGGATATTCAAGCTGAAAAAAGACAACTTGCTAAACTGCTTTTGGAAACAGAAAATCCAAATATTATTGAATCTGTTAAAAGAATTCTTAAAAATGATAAATCAACGGATTTTTGGGATGAGCTTTCACCAGAACAAAAATCCGAAATCGAAAAAGCATCTCTTGAAATTGAAAATGGTGAGGTAACCGATTTCGAAACCTTTATGCAAAAGCATCGGATGGATACGGCGGGAATACGGAGCACGAACAAGCGACGGGCTCACAGCCAACCCCGATAGTTGAATTTATCAAGACAACTGATAATCCAATCTTTATGAAGCGAATCCTATTTGTTCTGATAATATCCGCAGCAAGCTTGCCGGTTGCGGAAGCACAAGATTTAACTCAACCTTATATTTGGATAGGCCTGGAATTTGGACCGGGATATCATCCCGAATATGATGATGCCGTCGCCGGGAAGGTTGAATACCAGATGCAAATAGATCGACATCTTATCACAATCAATTATTTATCTGTCGGAGAGGTATTATCATCACACTACGCTGCAAGTGTAATGTATGGCAGGGTTATATCTCCATTGGATTGGAAAGTTATGGCAGCAGTAAGTACAGGGGCAAGCTACGTTTCAGATAGACATGCACCAATTGGACTGTTTGGAGGATCATCCGGATCATCCTCAAGGTATGAGGCAATCGGGCTTCCTGTTCAGCTTAACCTTCAGTTTCGGATGTACAGATATTTTGCATTTGCTACTACCGTTTCGGGGAATATCAACCGGAATAAATCCTTTGGCGGAGTTACATTTGGCATTCATATTGGTAAATTTTGGTGAACTATAGTCAATCTGTTGAGAGATGATTCAACCGAAGTAATTTCGCCAACTACCCGGGTTGGGTAGTTATAATCATGTAAGCCATTAAATCCCGGCTCTCACCAACTTCACTCCCCAACCTGCACCGTAACCACTCTCTCAACAGCCTTGCTTCCCAAAATCGTGGGCTCTTCAATCACCAATCGAATCACATTTTTTCCCTTCACCACTTCAAAGGTGGGATTTTTGCC
>Ga0136600_1001376_pt1 | contig 11271 bp, 14 predicted proteins | sample AntRauMFilla2698_FD_104634 | JGI IMG/M metagenome (GOLD analysis project Ga0136600, IMG submission 104634) | Saline lake microbial communities from Rauer Islands, Antarctica - Metagenome Filla 2 #698 | ecosystem: Environmental > Aquatic > Non-marine Saline and Alkaline > Saline | place...
CCTTTTAGTAGGCCCAATCCGTACAGATTTACGTCCAAAACAAGAGGGACCAAATGGATTTCCAACTAAGATACACTTACCGTCTTTATAGGCATCGCAGACGCTAGCCTTGTCACAAGTGTATGTATGCATTTCAGCCTTCTCGTTCGCGCTAGTTTTAAACAGGCTTTCAGCTGGGTTGTAAACGTGTACGTGGATCACATCATTCATCATCTTCTACCCCTCATGTTTGTAAAGTGTTAACCTAAGACTCCTGTTTCGCTATACGCACAGGGACTACTTGATCTTCTGGTTGTTTGTTTGTTTGAGCATCCCGCTCTGTCTCGTAGATTTCAAGCAGCCCGGTCGTCATATCGTACCGGAGATATTCATCACGGCATATAGCCCATACTGTGTTTCCCTTTTTATTACTCATAGTTTAACTCCTCAACTGCGTCTAAGTACTCAAGTAAGAGGTCGTGTAACTCCCCCTTATTAATTTGACTGTTTACCATCCATCCCCAGATAGTGTCTGTGAAGTTCATAGTGATTTTAGAAACATCCTTGGGGTGGTCTGTAGATGTAAATACGGGTGTATTTGTATCCACAGATGTATCCACAGATGTATCCACAGATGTGCCTACAGGCATGGCAAGTGGTCTACATTCCAGAGATTCTGTCCACCACTCATAGTACTCCCCCTGTTTTAGATCAGAGTCCTTACACTTTGCCCTCTCTGCTACATGAGCAGAGGTGTATCCCCGGATCCAAATACCTATTGGGCTTAATCTAGGTTCTTCTTTAAACCAGTTCCACTCCCCATCTGCGTCCATCACAAGGAATCCTGCCCAGTCTGGCGCGTTGGACCAGAGAGGCTTTCTAGCCTCCACCAGCTTTTTAATGGAGTTCCACAGATCTCTAGCCTCCCCACCGCTAGGTTGTTGTTGATCCCTCGTAAATCTATAGAAGTGTGTTGGTACTTCGTGAGCTTTTGTCAACATCATAGTTTATACAACCCCGTGGATTTCAAAATGCTTAGCGTCTGCAGCTTGAATACCATATAGGTTCAGCCCTTCTTTCTGAGCGAGGTACTTAAACTGTCTTTTTACATTATTCCAGAAATCTTCTTTTGGTTCTCCATACTCACCATCGTGTATCTCTTGAATATACGTAAGCAAGTCTTGGTTGTGCTCTCCGAAGAACTCCTCTACCTCAGGATATCCGTAGATGTAACAGACATTTTCACCCTCCATTATAGGATCGTACAGACTATCCGGCATAAGACCACCCACAGAACATGAGAGACCTCCGACACCTCTGTATGCACAAGTTTTAATCTCCCCATCTCTATTAAGCATAAAGCTAGCTTCACCCTGAATAGCAAGGTTCATCGCAACTTTGTCAAGTATTTCCTGGTGGGTCATCTCAGCTACTGTTTTCATAATGCTTCCCTACCTCTTTGTTTGTTTGATGATTTGATCATACCCCTCAGCGGGGAGGTCGGCAATGGGTATACAAACTCTTTACAAAAGACCTTGAAAAGTACCTCTAAAGAGTTTGACACTAGGATGTGATATACCGAGTCAAGTCTGAGTTAAGTTGTAAGGTCTTCATAGCCCTTGTTGCAGCCACGTATAAGAGGTTGCGATCCTGCGTTGCCATCTCAGGGGATATCTCTGGAAAGTCATCATCAAGCACTACTTGTGCATACTCATTACCCTTACTTTTGTGTGCTGTGATCAGGGTCACATGAGGGTTGGCGGGTGTTTTATAGTTCTTCAACAGGCGTAAGACTTTTAGGTGGGTGTTGCTATTAATCATACTCACGATACGCTTAAGCTCTGGATCATTAGCGGCTTCTTCACAAAGCTCTGACCAGTTTTTAAAACCAATAAGATCCTCATGCTTGACTTTCTTCATATTACCCTCTCGCAGGTGTGCAGACTCCTCTAGCTTGCGGCAGAACTGGTAAGTGTTAGTCTGAATATTCACAGACACTCCATCTGTAATTAATGCCACCGCTCGCGATAATAGTGACCCATTAGTACGGAATATAACTGTGTATGGTTGATCGTAATCAACTGTAGTGACTCGAGTATCATTGGTAGGGTTACCTCTCAAGATTAAATCAGTAGCGCCTAGTAGAATACTATTAGCAACATCAGCTACGTTTTGACCAAATCTAAAGGATTGTGTTAACGGGTATTCGTCATACCCCATTATTTCCATAGCATTAATACTTCCACGCCACTGGTAGATTGCCTGACTACTATCCCCGACAGCTACAATTTGACAGTTCTCCTGGTTTTCAACAATTGCCAAGGTGCAGGGATTAGCATCTTGAAACTCATCAGCAAATATAACATCAAACCCTAGCTGAGGTTGGCTCAGTTGGAAAAACTTTAAGTAGGTGTCATGTGTTATGAGTACATCGCTGTTAACATCTTTACGCCCTTCCCAAAGCTTGACTGCATATTCTAAGACAACCCTACCAATCTTTCCCGCATCTACACTAGCATACTCATCACGCTCCCTAGCCTTATCTACAAGGTCTTTTACAAGGTGTCTAGGTACACATTTGATGTTCAGGGCGTCTGTAGCAGAGCACTCAAAACGCCCTAGAGTTGCCTTAACAATTATTGCAATATCAACACCCCTAACACTCTCGACAGCTTTAATGTTGAAATAACGTGCAATCTCGGCTGGAGTTAATGCAACATTGACATACTCTCCTTGAGGACGTGACAGCTTATCTTTGTACTTATGGCCTATGGCTTGGTAGGCTAAGGAGTGTGTTGTACGGCTCTGTACAGAGCTTGGTAGGTGGCCCTTAACCTCTTCAGCAGTCATTTTGTTGAACGCCATGTAGAGGCCTGACAGACCCTCCATCTGGCTTGCTAGTATTTTGATAGTTGAAGTCTTCCCAGTCCCTGCACCAGCCTTAACTATCTGGTTTTTTCCACTTAGGAATGCCTTTTCGATGTCTGACTGTTCCTGAGTCATTTTAAAATTCATAGACCATCCTCTTTTAATAATTTGCTGCAGTCTTCGCTAAGCGTTTGATTAGCCTAAGTCTCTTACCCCACTTTACGCAGAGCCAGGGCATGTAGTACAACAATCTTACGCTGCTCGTAAGTGAGCATTTCAATCAGCTTCTCCTTCAGCACCAAGTCATCACAGTTGAGATGTTCAATACACTCGTAGAAAGTCTCACCTACCAGTGCTTCTTCTAGGGAGTTGTATTCATCTTCAAAAACTGTAGAAAAGTATTGGGACGTTTGAGATTCTGGCGTTGATGTTTCCTCAGCAGGGAGAGGGGGGGTGTATTTGAGTTCTACAAAACCATTGTTAACGTCAGATAAGAGGATAGTGTAGTTATCGGATGTTTCATGCGTCAGTCCCGTATCAGCTTTATGACAAAGCCAAGTACCATCCCTCTCCAAGGAGGTAATACACAACACGTCACCCTGCACAAGACTCTCAGGGTATCCAAAACCATCAGGGTCTATAACACTATACCTCTGACCAACTTCGAGTTCGACTCTACCGTAATCAATACTGTAGACTTCAGGTGCGTCATCACAATCTTTAATCAATACGATAACCCCTTCATCAATTTCCTCTTCTAGCATAGAAAAATCACCAGCATCCGGATTGTCCTTCAAATACATGTAGGCATAACCAGTATTATCAACTTCCCTAACCACAAGAGTTTGATCTTCTTGCAATAGACCGTACCCAATATCATCTACTTTTACTATACGGTATTCTTGACCTACTTCAAATTTCTTCATGTTAAGACTCCTATTTTAAAATCTTCAATTATACTTTCAACCTGTGCGAGTAAGGTGTCAATACTCCCGTTATTATGCACCTCAACACAGTCTATGTCTAAAACTTCTGTAGATAAAACTGGTGTGTTAAACGGGAGGTTCTCATCCGAGAATTTACAAGGGCTACCGATAATTCTTGGAGTCATATTACACTGCCCAAAATATCGGCGTGAGTCTCCTTTAAAGCTGCAGTTGTCCCGCATCAGTTGAATTATAAGGATGTTGTCCTCACCAAACTCTTCAACGATAGGAATAATCTCTGCCCAATGTTCCCCTGTCTTATTAACAGTATCTGTGAAGTTGGCAACACCCCCGTCTGTGATCACGTTAATGAAGCCCCTGTCTATAGACCCTACTAGAGAATCCCCATAATATTGATTACCGTAGAGGGGTTTTTTAATGTCTTCTGAGACATAGATCAAGGCCTCCCTCGGAGACTTGCCACCAAGCTCCACTAACGGCTGTTCTTTAGATACGCGGTTATCGTACACTGCGTAGAACCACTCAGGGGAGACACCAAAATGCTCAATAGTATCCTCCAGCAGTTCACTCTTAAAAGACTTTACTACTACATCATCAAAGATTGCTGCTAGGTAATCCCCGAGCATGTCTTTACCACTTGATTTTGGGCCGTTTAAAACAATTATCTTAGTACTCATTGTAATGCCTCTCTAGCCTTAGAAAGCTACCTTAGAAGTTGTAAGTCTCACCGCTGTACGTGATCTTTTTCACTGTATCAGTGTTGATTGAACGCCAGCAACGTGCTGGTGCAGTTCCCTTTGAAGCTAACTGAGAGTCGAATACAGACACCAGATTTGGGTTATTAGCTTTCCGTGTAGCTACAGCTTGTTTACCTGCCTCTGTAGCTTTATCGCCAAGGATGCCAACTTTAGATTTTGGGTTGTATACGATGGTACGATCTTCACCATTGACCTTAACGAATGTAACGCTGATGTACTGGGACTTCTCTTTTGCTTCAGTGATCATCTGCATTGCTGTTTTAATAGTCATATTAAGTTGCCCCTTGTGTTGTTGGAGGTTTAGTTGTTAAACCCCTTGATTCCGATGTTGTATATACTAACACAAAATTTGCTATTATCTGTCAAGGGTTTGTAAAGGGTTAATTTAGATAGTCTTTAGACAGTCTTTAGACAGTCTTTAGACAGTCTTTAGACTAAACCCGAAGTGCTCTAACACCTCCACACCACATCGCCGCCTCCACACATCCCGTTCACGCTCGACATCCTCGAATAAAACGTACAGTCCATATCCAGTTTTTGCACTCTTGCTTGTCTCATACCGCCAGGGGCCATGGAAAACTTCGTGAGGTCTCCCATCCACGTCCACTGTATCACCCTGCTTAATCTGCATACTCGGAGACCTCCGTGATCCAAACACTTGTAGGGAATACTAGGCGTTCACCTCCTAAACCTTCTGACGCTAAAGCTCGGCAGACCCAATAAGCCTGCTCGTAAGAATTATGCTCATCTGTGGATACACCATCCCCGTCTGCAGTTGATACTGTGCCGTCAGGCCACTGGCAATTTGATTGATATTTCATATTGTGGATTATCCAACCTCCTTAACAAAGTGTCTAACAGAGTCGATATATATCTTTACACCGCTTTTAGTGCGTTTTGCTGGCATAGAGTACGTGCGGTGTTTGAGGCGTCGATGGCATGTAATACCAACATGGAACTCAGTGCCATCTTCAAGACGGTATAGAAACTTCCTAGCCTTACGCGCTGGTGTGAGTGGAAGATCGTGAGTGCGCTTACCATCTCCACCTAGAGCAATGCAGACTTGTTTCCAACCTTTATCGTGGTTGTTACCAAGTTCTTTTTTGTTGTTGCAGACAAGGTGGGCAATTTCATGCGGGATGATATCCCCCGACAAGGCCTCCCAGTGACTGATAATCGCTTCTTTATTAAGACGTATAGTCCTATAACCCACTGCCCATCCAGCTACCCTACCCGAGACATCACACTTAATTTCAATGTTGTCACAAAGATTAGTGCCATACTTTTTATCAGCTATAGAAGCTACACTGTTGACACGCTGTCTAACTTTGATGTGTTGTTCAGGGGTAATATTTTTTATCATCTGTTATTCCCTCTCGTTGTTAGTTGATAAGTGAAGTATACAGATTCTTGGGCGCTGGTAAATAGCCCCCTTGTAAAGAGGGCGTATAGAGGTTATGAAAGGGTTTCTAGGCTTACAGAGAGGCGTTGAGGCGGTTACGAACATCATCGAAAGTCTGATGACGCATTATGTGACCATTATAGAAAGTCTGCTGGAGTTGGTTAATGAACGTAGCGTTCGTCTTACCTTCTACGAGGTAGAAATCTCCACCTGCGTCCTTTCCAACACTAAGGTAACCTTTAGCTGACTTCTTAGCACCCGTATCAGTCTTAGGATCTTTAAAGATCTCTCGCTCTTCTCCATTAACAACACCCCACGTAGCCTTAACAGCAAAGCCTAATGTATCCCTTGTATTAAACTGGTAAGTAAAACTACCAACACCGAATACAACATTCTGAGATGCAAAGTCTTTCTTACTTAACCTATCACAAATCTCATGGCAGCGGTCGAGGGTGATGCTGTCACCGTAGATTAAGCCAATATGCTCTTCCAGCAGCCTGTGGCCTGTGCTCGTGGTAGTCCCGCCAAAAGTTTCCCACAGGCATTCAACAGCACCTTTCTGCTCTGGTGTTAGTACCGCCTCTTCACTGGTGATAAGATCGACCTCATCCAAATAATAGTATTGTTTATCATAGCGACCCCATCCACACGATATGATAACTCGATAAACTAAACCATCTGAATATTTAAAATACCCTGTAGCCTCTTGCACACCCATCTCACCATGAGGTGTCTCTGATTGGACGATATCGGAAAGACTTTCACTTGCTGACCTATTAAAATGATTAAAATCAGAGATGTACGAAAGGTCTTCAACCTCAACTGTACCACAGATAATATCAACAGGGTCTCCACTATCAGGACGTATCACAACTTTACTCGGACCCAGAGCATTACGATCACGGGCCAATATCTTATCCTTCAATAATGGTAAGTACTCTGTGATAACTTTCCAGAGATCCCAAGTATCACTCACAATTGAAACAATACCAGACGGGTAGATATCTTCGATCAGCCTACGGAATGTCTCCAGTTCATCACCTTGCGTACCCATACACATGACTGAGTGTTCTGTTGCAGGAACTGAGACAGCGATAGGCATCTGATTCTCTTCACTCATCCCGTAATAGTGTTTGATCTTAGGGATAACTGGCACACAGTCCGTACCGATGAAACTGGTTAAGTGACCAACACTGCTACGTACAGCCGCTTGTCGCCCCTCCATACCTCTGAAGGAGAAGTCATGGGCTTGGATTGCAACACCCTCGCTAGGGCAACCTGTACGCTTCGCAGCATCCATGAGGATACGTTTGTACTCAAGGGCAATAGTTGCACTTGTCATCGGCAACCACAGCTCAGAAGACATTACAGACTCCAGGTAGTTAACTAGCCAACTAAACTCAGTCAAAGTATTTTCAACAGTTAGTACAGGGACTTTAAAAGGTACACGTTCACCTTCAGGGATAGCAGATATAGAGATTGGTAAGAATCCTAGAGTGTGTAGACTCCTGATGTGCTCTGTGCCAACAGAGTCTTTACCGAGGGACTCATCCATAACCTCTTTATAAGCTACTTCGATGTCTGACCAAGGAAGATCGAAGAAGCCTTCCTGCCAGGCAGATTGTAAGTACTCTCTCAAAAACATCTGTAGTCCCACTACAACAACCTTGTCGTCGTAAAACTTTGACCCTTTAAACAGGCGTCCTGATCGAGGCGTAAGGTTCGACTGGATTTTCTCGGTATTCTCTGGGTATTGATAGATGTGACCAGCCTTGTAAAAATCAATATCAAAGATAGGGCTATTAGCTAGCGTAGCCGAGGTTGTAATCTTCATTATTTCACTCCTAGTTTACAAGCAATAATGAATTTATCAGCGAAAAAGAACTCAAGCATCTCAACAACGATGTCCCAATCACCTCCAGCTCTGTCAGCTCCCATCTTATAAGGAACTACAATTGTGTTGTATGCAAGTGTATCTTGCCTGACACTACTTAGGGAGTGAGCTAATGCAGCATAATTAAGATGTCTCCGCTGCCTCCCAAAATCCTCTTGTGCAGCTAAGTTATAAAACCCTGCAGCGGTACTGTAACTTCCGAGTCTTATACCTATAGCCGCTGCATAGGCATATACCTCATAAGCCTCTGTGACACGCTCTTTAACCTCCTTTGCAACACCGCTCCCCATTACACCTTTACAATTTACAACGTGTAGGAAGGCTGCTTGAGGAGTGGTGAGTGTAACTGAGATAGCATTACCTACGATTACATTGACCCTACCCTTTTCCATGTAAAACCCTCTTGGCTTTAGCTACATCTGATTTGATACGTTTTAACATTGTATTTACAGGCTCCCAAGATCCTTGTGGAGAGGCATCCACATCCTCAACTAGAGTGACTGCCCCTGATACTACGTGATGGTCACTTATAAATTGGCTACCATCAATTTCGCCATGGTCCCCCGACACAACTTTTATAGTTACGATATCCCCACTGTAGTTAGTGGGCCAATTCTCATTCAAACGGTATTTCTGACCTACTTTAATCATTGTACTATCCTCCATGCTAGGTTTTGGTACTGGGTAATGCTATCAATTGAGGGGTGGCTTTTCAGATCCTCCCGAAATATATGATAGTAGTAGAACTTGTCGAGACCTTTATCAATTAGGTGCTGTATCCCATAGGGGAGTATAGCATGTGTGACATACATTGAAACTGGAATTTGCACCGTGAACCTTCTCAGTGACTACCTAAGATTTGCAACCTAGCTGATCACACTTATCAACAAAGAGCTGCCGGTAAGAACTCTCAATGCTGTTATACTTTTGGAATTTTATCATCGATTTTGCGCGGGAAACCCCGTCCTTTCAGGTCGGGGAGGGATAGCGCGTCGTGCGTTAGCACGACAGACTTTCCTGTTTCCCTCCTCCTTTTTGTGGTGTGGGTTGTAGGTGATAGCCGTAGCCATCCGCTTTTTGCGTTAACTGGCAGTGCCGGTGGGAGATCCCTTGAACGCCACCGCTGGAGGTTTGTATGTTGAAGCTGCCGGTTTTTCGGATGGCGACCCGGCCTAGCCAGGTGCCTTTCTGTTTGCCGGTCGGGACAATCGCTCGAACCATATCGCCGGTCTGGAAGCCGTAAACCGACTTCTCTCGCATCAGGTAACCGCGAGGGAAGCCGTGTTTTGTTAAGCGCGTCCGCTTATAGCTGCCGCGACCGGTGGCTTTTATCCGTAGCGTAGGTTTTTGCCAGTCAAACACCTGCTCAACAATACCCACAGAGGCCGCGTCAAGGGCGTGGGTTTTGGGGATACCGAGTCTTTGACGGTTGGATTTGGTTTGTCCTCCGGTGCCGACGTTAACGGGAAGCTCTGTGGTTTTTAGCGATTGGAATAAGGCCCAGCGGGTTGAGTTCACCGCCGCGGCGTCCCGTAAGGGGCGCTTGCACTGAATCAGCACGTTGTCCAAGCGCGGCTGTTTGTCTTTCAGGCGACTGGACGTTTGGAAGAACTCGGTCAGAGTTTGCGAGCCTTTTTCCTGATTGCAGTCGCGACAGGCAATGGTCAGGTTACTGATTCGGTTGGACCCGCCGTTGGATTTTGGGACCATGTGTTCGATCTCTAAGGGCGTTTCGGTCACGGCACAATAGGCGCATTCACGGCCCCATTTTTCCAGCAAATACTCCCGAACTTCGTAGCCTAACAAGGTGCCTTGCTGATACTCAACGCCGCTGATCTCGGGATTCTCCATCTGTTGCAGGTCAAACCGAACCAGTTCTTGACTGATCGACGATACCGGCGCCAAGGTGCAAAGACGGTTGACGATGCTGGTGGTGGTATCCACTCGATGTTGAAGGCTGGGCGCCAGCCAACCTTTTGGTTTTGTCCGGTTGTTGAATCTCGGTGCGCGGTAGCGCAGTTGTCCACGGCGGCGGCGGCGAAAGGCGTTGCGCTGGGCCAGCGCTTTGCTGATCTGGCGGCCACGGTGAATCAGCTCGATTAAGCACAATACATACTCCCCTTGGGCGCTGACTCTGGACACCGCTAAGCCGGTTGCTTTGCTACCAGGGTCGATTTTGAGCACGACTTTCTGAACGACACCGCCAGCGCGGTCTTTCAAGCGAATGGTGAACGGATACACTCGCACCACCACCGCGCGCCTACGAGCAAGCAGCAGCCGTGCTCGTTTTTCCGAGCACGGCATCAGTGGGTTCTTCTGTCTATCGAGTACAAAAACAGCCATATCGTTCTCCAATAATTACCCTTACGGGTCTGGTGTCGGAGGCCAAAACCTCTCTCCCCTCGGGAATGTCTACCACCGGCTCCCGCTTGCGCGGCAACTGAAACCTTCGGCGCTTTACCTTTCGCCAGCGTGATTCCAGTTTTCCAGTGTCCGGTGCTGAGGTAGCACACCGGAGTGGGTCTTAACGACCTGTGGTAAACGTAGCGGGCTGATTACCGCTTTCCCTGGTCAACCTGGCTTGAAGGGTGTTCTCTACAAGCCCCGTCGTTCACGGCGGGGTAGTTGACTGTGACTCCTTTATTAAACTTTTAGTTAACCTGCGTGGGTTTTAACTATAGCAACAGATCTCAATGATTGGAAGGTTTACTTCGTAAAGGGGGTGTATAGACACAAAAAAGCCCTCCCGAGAGGGCTTTGAAAGGCTTAAGAGGCTTCCTCAACTACTGGCAGGCTTCACATGCCTCCCCTTTAGCCGCCTGAACTCCTGACATACTCCGTTGATAGTAGAGTGTTATGAGATTTGGGTCTGTGATAAAGGCTTGTACAACAGCCATTATCCACTCTTCATCCTCGTCCTCCGCAAAAAAGGTATTGAGACTTTGGGTTTGGCACAAGCGAGGTTGCCGTTGCGAAGCTGCCTTTATAATATCCATCTGATTAAGCTCAAAAGCTGTCAAGAATACTTTCTTCTCTTCATCTGACAACCACTCCTCGTCTTTAACACTTCCAGCATTGTCTGAGATGCCTTCAAGTGTTTTCTTATCGTAAACACCTCGATCTTTCATCAACTTTATCAGGGTTGGGTTGATCCGCTTGACTTTTCCACCGCCAGTGGTCTGATCGAAGACGTTCATAATTATCGGCTCAATACCCTGGCTCACACCACCCATCAACAGGCTGGTACTCATAGTTGGTGCTATAGCTGTGCGGTGTGTATTCCTAACACCATACCCGACACACCACTCAGGCTCACCAAACTCTTTAGCCATCCACTGTGATGCTTTCAGAGACTCTTCTTGGATACTCTTAAACACTTGAGCATTCCACATCATAGCATCAAAAGATGCAAATGGTATCATA
>Ga0136600_1001377_pt1 | contig 11260 bp, 12 predicted proteins | sample AntRauMFilla2698_FD_104634 | JGI IMG/M metagenome (GOLD analysis project Ga0136600, IMG submission 104634) | Saline lake microbial communities from Rauer Islands, Antarctica - Metagenome Filla 2 #698 | ecosystem: Environmental > Aquatic > Non-marine Saline and Alkaline > Saline | place...
ACTAAACTCTCTCTCATGAATTCTCTTTGCTGGTCTAAACCAAATCTCATTATTCCATGGTGCAATTCCTCGACTTGGATATCCAAATCCTTTTGGTATTGAGAGAGCATTATTATATTGGGGTTCAAGATTATCGTGGGCAAAGTGACCTAACTCAGAAAATTTATTAATGAGGTCGATCCTGATCGTGAGTTTGGGCAGAGACTTTACGAAGCCTGATTTTAAAACTTCGACAAAGTACTTTCTCGCTTTGTTAAGGTGATAATAAGTAGTCGCAGCCTTTAGCTGAGTATGATCATCATATTCATTAAATTTTATCGCTTCATTTTCTTTTTTAAAAACAATTTTAAAAAACTTGCCGTCATAACGATCAATTGAATTTAGACTAACTAATTTACGATTCCTTACTTGCACCTTAAATTCGTTGGTCCTCTCAACAACAGGCCGATTGACTTCTAGGCCATAATTACTAAAGCAGAAAGTAAGTAAAATAATTTTTAGATAGATTTTTATCATTTTTATTTCCTAGAATAAACTTATGTCTTGGTCACTTTCTGGTTTGGGTTTAGTCACAACGGCGTCAACTATCATCACAGCAAGAACAGGGACAAAACCAAGAGGACCAGGAATAACAACGGAGGCGACCCCACCAAATAGCCTGCCCCAACTCAAAATCTTGTCTGTACGTGTTTTTTGAGGATTCCAAATTTCTTCGAGACTCGCCAATTCCTCTAACTCCACCGCTGTAACCGCTCCAATTTCATAAGAAGCCGTAATTAGCCCAGCGTAGTGCGCCTTGGAGTTTTCAAAAAGGATTGTTGAATTCATTTGGGTCAGCTCTTTTCTAACCAACTTAAGCACGAAACGAAACCTCTCAGTAGGCTCTAGAGGGATAACTTCAGTTTGTTCATCGTCAGCATAGCGAATAAGAATTGAGATATTGATAGACTCTAGTCTTTTTCGCATTTTTTCAACCAAATCCCCCATCATCAAAATTTGCATATAATCATAATTTGAATAGAGATATTGCCTTAAGGACATTTGGGCTTTTTTATTTTCTCGTGTGACAAAATCTCCTGACTCATGCCCGTAGATATCAATATGACGACGAAGCGCCAAAAGCTTTCGGCCATAATCAGAGAGGCTTAAAGGCCACTCATGAATATCAGCCCTACGAAAGCTCTCCAACACTTTGTACTCGTCTTTGGTAATGTACCTTTTTGTCTTGGCGACAGAGATTGAGGCTTTGATATGACTATTTTTAAGATGGCCAAGCCTTTTGAGAGACCTAATAAGAGTTCGAAAAGCATCTTCCGGACATACTTTCTTTTTAAGATTTTCTTTAAAGGTCAAAAAAGCATTTCTTATCTTAGAGGGCTCAATGGAATCCCTTTGAAAAGAAGGTAAGCCTCTTTTGTATTTTGCTTTATTACGCTTTAAGATGATATCAAGAGCAATATCATCAATAATATCAAGGTCTCTTATAGCAAAAGCTAATGACTCCCTTCCCTCCTCCCCAGCTTCAAGTCGTGCGAGCTTTTCAATGACAAAACTAGCACAGGTGGCGACATCTTGATTTTGAAATAAATCAGTGAAGTAATCTTCCAACCGGCTTTTACCATGTTTAGCATACATGGCCCTCACTTGGCTTATCTCTGCTCCATTGATAAGCCGAGATCTCCCTTCACGGAGATTAGAAAATGGCCCTTGCCCACATGCCAATTGGACCCAAAATAGGGTAATCAAAAGTATAAGTTTAGCGCTCATAGGCCCCTCATCACTCTGCTTTGATAACAGATGGTCTTTAGTTGAATGGCCTTTCTATCGCAAAGGTGAAGGGGAGAAATTGACGAGAATCATTTTTTGAGGAGACAGATGTTGGTTTCTCTCTAATCTTCTTTTTCTTCAAGCTTTCGAAGCCTTTCCTCCCGCTCGAGATCCGCTTCTTTTTCTAGCTCTTTTGCTCTCGCCTCCATTCTTCTAAGCTCTGGGGCCAAGGTTATCGCCATTCTCTCGTAATGGTTGTAGTCTTCGTGCCAATTCATTAATTTGGCCCAGCTTTCGTCAGTGACATTGCCATAAGCATCAGTTTCTATTGTAGGGACTGTAGGGACCTTTTTATTACTTGAACTCATGATTGCTCCTTTTTTGAACGTTTAACTAATTTAAAAACTTCAAATTCTCCCGGAATCTGCACAAGGAGCCTTGTCCCTGCATCTGTATAACCAATCACTTGGTAAGAACGGTTATCAATGTCTACGAAATCACCGACTTTAGAAGATGGGTAGTAATCGATTTCTAACTTTTTAAATTTCATATTTCCTCCTTGTCTCTATACCTATGATAGAATCCATGTAGGACATACTGTGTCCAACAAATTCAGAAAATAGGAAAAAAGATGAGTTCCTCTAAAAATATCTATATCCATATTCAAATTGCTGAAATCTTGAGAGGTAGAAGTGAGAACTCCGCCTTAACCATTACTGAGATTACAGAAGAGTTGGAGGGCCGTTTTCAGTTTAAAGGCACAAGAAAGACCGTAGATAGAAACCTTGGTGGCATGAGTAATGATTTCAAACTCAGCTCTATTGGTGAGCGACCATCGCGTTATTGGATTGAAGACTTCTTTGAGCCAGATATCAAGATTGGACTTAACCCCTATCAAATTCAGCTCATTACCTATGCTTTAAGAAACCTAAGACAAACTGCCAGCAAGCCATTGAAAAAGACGCTAAATGAAACCGAAGCCGCTCTCTTTCAGCATTTACCGAAGATCACCAAAGATGAGATTCACCATGCTCTCAAGCTCTATGAAGACAACCGAAAAGCCAAACCAAGCCCGTCATGGCCGAAGAATAATCTTGAAACCCTCTTTCTTGCCATCAGAAAGAATATGCCCGTCAGTGCTCGCCTAAAGATTTCTTCACTTTCAGAAAAGGAGCGCCAAATTCAACGAAAACTAAGAATTCAAAAACTGTGGTTTGAAGACGGAACTCCGATAATTAAAGCTTGGGATCATTCTTCAAAAACTTATAGAAGATTAGTGGTATACAACCTTAATGGACTCACGCTTTAGGACTCTTATTTAAAGACCACCTTAAACCTTTCACAGATAAGCTGATCTTCTTCATAGGCGTGTTTTTCGTCGACTTCGTTAAATTTACATATCCAAGTATCAGTTAAAAACACAACACAAAGTGGCTTTTCATGACCATCACAAAGGACACTATAGACACCAACTCTTGGGATCTCTTCCTCACTATGGGCATGAGGCCATGAACTTCTGTCTCCAGGAGCAAGCACCTCATAGTTTATGGCGACTCTACTCAGTCCCAAGGCCCGACCAAGCGCCGCTCCTGTCCCAAAGGTCTCAGTATCTCCTGGGTAAGAAAACGATTCATCACTTCTTAATTCTTCACTATTTTTAATAAAATCTGGTCTCTCTTTCATAACAACTCATCACTCCATGCTCTGTAGATTCCACGACTGTGGCCAACTCTATAAAAACTACATAAAAATAGCCCAAAAGACACGCCGCAGCACTCAATATGGTATATTTTGGCCATGAAAAAACTCATCCTCTCAACTCTTCTTATAGTGACTATAATGCCCTCAAAAGCCCTTGAGATCTACTTTGGTGAAGATCGCATTAAAGGCTTTGCCTGCGAATTATCTCGATCTTTCAAAGCAGCCTATCCCGATAAATCTTTAAGAAAGCTCAAAAGAGAGACCCTCTCAATCTTGAGAGATGATATTAAGCCCTACGTAAATGCTCACCCCATTCCAGCTGGTTTTTCACTTCCAAAATTCGTTGAAACTGTAACCTTAATTCCTGGATTTCCGGCAAGTCGCTCTGAATACTGGATTCAAAATGCTTTCATCCTCTATGCCAATCCAAACCTAGAACTGAGAGAGCATACTGAAAATTACTTCGCGTCTTTCATTCACTTAGCAAGAAAGAGGCATGTCGATTATCTCAACGGTGATGCACCAAAATTTAGTCTTCGATCGGAAACAGATCTCTTTCGCCAAATAGAAGATAATCTTCCCAATGTCGCAGGCCTCACCTTTGCCCACCTTGATGATAAAGGAAAGCCAATCCAGCAAGAAGGCGAGGTTAAAAAGGAAAAGAACCGTTTTACTTTGGCGGTAGGTCGAGTAGATCACAAAGCGTATGACGAGTTCGTCTATGAATCACAAAGATATAATGAATTTGCTTCCCCACTCTTTGTTTGGCTTCTCAATCAAAAAGACTTTTCCGTAAGCCCTGAAAAACTCTTTCAAAAATCCCTTGAGATCTATGGTGACCCCCTCGTCGCCTTTGGCGTCATTCCGTGGATTTTTAGTGGTGATGCCCTAACGGTAAACAGAGGCACCTCATCAGTGGTCTCCTATAAAATGGAGAGACTTCTTGAAGGCAATGATATCCCAGGCTTTCAATACCACTTTTGGGGTTATCTCATCCAAAGCATGATGGGAAATAGTATAAGAGTTGGCTCCCTCGCCTATGTTTACGAGAAGCTCTACCAAAAAGATATTCCAGATTGGAAGGTCGATGTTATTGCTTTGAAGACCGGTAGGAAGTTTCGCAAGTTCTTCAAAAAGCCTGAGGGCTGTTCAAAGAATTAGGTCTCAACTTCTCTGACTATTCACAAATTGTCTCGTAAACCACTTTCTCATTGTCTGAAAAGAATGATTTCTTAAAGGCGCGGGCCTCAAAGCGGATCAAGTTATTCTGATCGTCTTTGGTTAAAGTCGAGACGATGCGATGGTTTCTCTGACTGAACTCCCAGCTCATAGAATTGTCTTTGACGATGACTTCGGTATTAAAACTAATTCTAGTGGTGAACCAGCTTTTTTGATTACTGCTATCGGCGATCCATACCGTTTGAGTCGATTTCTCACCAATCATGAAATAATGGGATTGAGCTCCATTATTTTCCTGAGCCGGCAATTGAAAAGAATAGCTATAACCACGAAACTTCTTAGAGTTCCAAACGCCACACTCCACTCTCTCCTCGACAGGGGGAAGCAACAGATCTCGGCAATAACCAAGACCTTCCAAAGGTTTGAGTGATGTGAAAAACTCCATCGCCTTTTGGTATTTGCTATTTTCATAATTACTGATGGGGCACGCTATAGAAGAAATACTAAAAAAGTAGAGAGAGAGTATAAGCATACGCACAGAAAACATCCTTGTTGGTGAATAATCAAAATTCTATCCAGATATCCCCTCTTCGTCTAACGATAATCCCTCTATTTCTCTTAGCGAAGCTCACATTTTAAAACAGAAGGCGCACTATAGAAGCTCTCATTATTATCGCGAGACAGTTTTAAAACTCCAGTTGTTACATTTAGCTTTGCCGTTTTTACAAACTTATAATCATCAACATAAGGCATCCCTCTTTGCATGTATCCTTTCCTCACAAGCTTAAAGGAAATAATATCTCCTACTTTTGAGGCAAGCTCTATCCTGCCAAAGCTGGTTCCACTGACACCGTAGCATCCACCATAACTACTAAATTCTTTATAGGCGCCTTTATTAGCATCAATATTAAGATCAAGCTCTCGCGAGTTAAATCCCCCACATGGCTGACTAGGGACCTCAACTTCTGCCCCACATTTTAATCTTAAGTAGCTCCTGTTTGGGGCAGCTGGTTCCTGAGCGAATGTAGATAGAACGATGGTCATGGAAAGTGTAGTCAAAATGAATTTCATATTTTTCTCCTTGTTTTATGTACTCAACATAGAACAAGGGAGGGTATAAAAAAAATAAGAAACAACACCTCATGACATAAGAGGAAGTTATAATAAGGTTGGTTAATTCCCCCTCACCATCTCCAAATACCGACAATACGCATTCGCAAGCTTCATCTGTGATGGGCTTTTAGCTCCAGGCTCGAAGATCTCACTATTGGCGACCATGATGAAAGAACACTGCGCTCGACTTGAGGCCACATTTAACCGGCTCTGAGAATATAAGAAATCCATTCCACGAGGAGCGTCCTCGGGGCTTGAAGTTGTCACCGAGTAAATAACCACAGGCGCCTCTCGCCCTTGAAACTTATCGACTGTACCGATCTCGACGCCATCGGGCAGCTTATCTTTTAGGCGCTGGACTTGAGCATTGTAGGGCGCGATCACCATAATATCATTGAGACTCAAAACACTCGTCTCCACCTCTTTGGTCTTATGATTAAAGAGGGAATACTTATGCTCAATCCCAACAAGCTTACTTACGAGCTCATTAATAAATTCTACTTCTTCCAAAGAATAGTTTGAGTTGCCCTGATGATTAACTTCCTTATACATCAAAGGCGCAAGCCCCTCAGGGCCCGCCACAACCTGAACATCATTACCTTTAGTAGAGGCCAATCTATTTTCGTAAAACATTTCACTATTAAAGGCACAAATCCCAGGATGCAGACGATAGGTCTTATCGAGAAAGAGACCCTTCTCTTTAGGAATGGTCGAATGCTCCCCTTGAATGAATTCCAGCGCAGATAAATCGGCTCCATCAGGGTGAGCCGCCTGAATCGGTTGTTCGAGTTGCTGGCAATCGCCAAGAATCACCAAGTTCTTTGCGGCCCTAGAGATACTCAAAAGATTAGCGAGACTCAGCTGCCCCCCTTCATCAACAAAAAGGTAATCCAGGCTCTCTTCCATGCCATCTCTGGCAAAAAGCCAACTGGTGCCACCAATTAAAACGGGATCAGGTCCATTCGCGAGGCTTTCGCATTCATCATTCTTTTTGGTGACCGTATAATCATAATCAACATTGGTATCACTAACCTTTTGGATCACCACACAGTCATCTCCTACCAGCTTCTTAGTGGATGAGAGAAGGCCATTAATCACCTTATGGCTAATGGCAGAGACGCCAACTTTCATGCCTTTTTTAAGAAGGTGTTCAATCAGATGACTTCCCGTAAAGGACTTACCCGCACCGGGTGGCCCCTGAATTGGAAGGTATGAAATATTTAATGTATCAACGATATCGTAGGCGTGATTTAAAATATTACTCTCTTCTGGCAAAACGATAGGAGCTGTCGTATCAGGAAGGCGGTGAAGAAGAATATCCTTTATCGCCTTATGCTTATTCCCCCCCATACCATTTTCAATAATCTCTTCGCAGATTTTGATACTACTCTCTTCAAGGGCCGTCGCTTTAACGATGGAAAAGCGATAAACAGCCTTTGGGTGGATATCATTAGAGGCCTTCATCTTCTTAACCGTTAAGGTTCTCTCATAAGGATTATATTCTTGAAGCGTGCCGACTTTATTTCCACTACACTCATAAATGTCATCACCCGTTCTAAAATCAACCTCTTGATAGGGGTAGGAGTAAACATCAGTATAGACAGTCCCTCTTCCGGTAGGCTCAATGCGCTTAACCAAACGAAGATCAGAAATCCCAGACTTATCCAAAAGAAGCTCGGCTTCGTTCATCTCTTTCAAACGAAAGAGCTCCCAAAAAGCGACCTTTTCTTCCCTTCGATAAAAAGACGCTAAATTTCCTAGTAAAATTCTCGCCTCATCCTCTGGCCCAAGTTCTTTTTCAAAATCAATATTTTCAATGAGTCCGTTTTTTATATCGAGTAACTTTTGATCCCGTTCATTAAGCTCTTGTTCTTCTTCTATCACAACCTCAGGTCTTAGAATCTCATTGCCAGCAGCGATAGCCTCGTCTCTCTTTGCTTCCAACCAATTGCGAAGGACATAAGTCGAATCCGTATCATCTTGATTATAAATCCTGACGGCTTCTTTCATTTCATCCGTTATATCGCTAAAACGACTAAGCTCAAGATTGTGCTCCAAGCTCCTCTTATGGGTGATCATCTCGCCAAGATCGATCTTTCTTTCATAGCCGGTAAAAGCCTCTAGATCCTTGATGGAATACTTCTCAACACTCGCACGAATGCCTTGTCTCACAATGCCATAGAGATCAATAAACTTATTCGCCCGCAGAAGATTATCAATCTCTTCCTCATAAAGACTATAGCGCTGGGCCAGTCTTTTCACGGCCCCTGTCTCATAAGCCGCGTAGTGATAGATATGAAAGTCTGGGTATTGCTTTTTCCTTTCAAGTAAAAACTCCACCAACTCACGAAAGGCTGTTCGCTCCTGAGTGGGCTTTGTAGCCCAAAAGCCTTGATACTTTTGGTCGTTATTCTCCATGTAAGTCAGTCCAAAGAGATACTCAAGCCCATGGCGCCCCACAAAGCGGTCCCCTTCAATATCAAAGAAAATATCCCCTGGGCTGGGCTCCGGTAAGCGGCTAAGTCCCCTGCCATCTTCAAAGGGCATAAACTCAGAAATAAGCGCCCCACCTTCTCTCGCCTCCACTTGAACCCGTGCCTGCTCTTTTGAGAGCTCTAAAGATTTTAAATTAGTGCCGCTAGGAAGCTTTTTAAACTCACTCACATCAACACTTGAGAGATCCTTCATGGTGCTAACGCCAATTTTCTCCAAATCCTTTCGCTGCGATCTTGTAATATTCGCAACCAATGATAAGTGATCATCATCATGACGTTTTTGATTACAACTCTCCCACCACCGACAAACATCACAGTGACCCACAGGCTCCGGATAAGCTTGCACATTACCAAGAGCATCCAGCAGTTTGCTTCGCACAAGTCTGTAATAGGCTTGGTAATCATCTACCCTGTAACATTCCTCATTAAAGCCTGCTTTTGCTTCAAGCTCTTCACCGGGAGTCACCACAAACATCTCATCCGGCATCACACCTTGAATCTCACAAAGCATCTCAGAATAGAGGCACAGCTGCATAAGCGAGCCCGCTTTAGTTTCTCGCGAGAGTTTCGTGTCCAAGGCCATATAACTGTAGTCGCCAAGGTTTGATTCCCTTGGGACCTTTTTTAGAACATCACTTCTTCCATACCAGCCATCAAGTTTCAAAACACCTTGAGTGATGATATCGACTCCCTCTCTCATTAGGGAGATTGTTTTTTGATAGGCGTCCTCCCCATCTCCTGCCTCGGCACTTTTGAAAGTGAGGCCTTGGGATTGTAGGAAGTCCACATAGGTTTGTTCGTGCTCGAAGCCTCGGTCTTGCATCACTTTTAGGTGGGGATTTGAAAACTCTGGGGCTCTGAGTTTTTTATCCACAACAAGAGTGTCGAGTTCAGTCACTCTTTTACAGTTGAGAAAGCCGTTAATATCCCCGGCCGATAGGATGTATTTGTTGTCTTTTTTTTGCATAGGTCCTTATCGGTTATGTTTGGGTAACTTTACTCTCAACTAATAGTAGAGTGAAGTGGTCTCGAAAGTTAAGAAAAAGACTATTTTAACGAAGGGACTTATCTTTTAGTCAATTTTAATTCTGCCGAAAAGTCCCTTATGAACAAAATTAATTCTAAATTCATTGAATGGTATGAAGGTATCAACAAGAACAAGCAGGCAGGACAATACTCACCACATAAACCAATAGCCATCCTATTTGCCTTAGCAGGAGTTCTAAGGAATGAAAGGTTTATTTCATTTGTCGACTCTAGAAAAGAAATTGAAAAAGCCATAAAGTTTTTTACGAATAAAAAGACCGTTAAATCGATTGATCCACTTTATCGTCTTTATGCTAATGACAGCAAAGATTTAAGCATTTGGATAGCAATACCAGGAGATCTAAAGCAAGATAAAAGCGGGAACATCTCTATTGCCCAAGCGATTGAGAACGATTTAAAATGTGGCTTCTCTGATGAAGTTTATACGTGGCTAAATCCGAATAAAGCGCATTGTAGGCTTTTAATAGATCAAATCATACAGGATAACTTCTCTGAGTACTTACGAAACCACCTACTTGATTTCATCGGAATAACTGAATTTGCTCCAGCAGTAGCCAATCAAGAAATGGTAGAGAGATCGATAAAGTTACCCAAAAGAGACCCAAACTTTAAATTCAAAATAAGAAGGTTATTTGATAACCAATGTGCTTTTTGTGGAATAAAAGTTTTCTTAAATCAAGAAATTCTATTCCTAGAGGCAGCTCATATCCAAGCCAAACAAAACGGAGGTCCTTGTTCTGAAGATAATGGGCTTCTTTTATGTCCGACTCACCACTACACCTTTGATAGAGGTGTTTGGTCAATTGACCATAATTACAAAATTGTCATTAGTAAAAATGCAGATTTTAAAGAGAGAAAAGTTAGCATGTTTAAAGAGTTCGAAAAACAAAGCATCATTGAATTTCTACTAGATGAAAATCAAAGGCCAAATGAAAAGTTTATTCAGTGGCATCGCCAGAACATCTTAAAGTAATTGTTTCTATTACAGTTCATTATATTTTTTTGCTGAGCCTCTGGCCTTATCAACAGGGTACTTTTCAGAATTTCTTTTTATTTTAGATAGTACGGATGACTCTAAGTCTACTCCTGACTTTTTCGCAATTCTTAATAGATAAATAAATATGTCTGAAAGCTCCTCTTCAACTTTAGCCTTTAGTTTTGGATCTTCAGAAACAGTGTTTGATTTGTCTTCGCTCAACCATTGAAAAATTTCAACAAGCTCCGATGACTCAACAGATAATGCCATTGATAAATTTTTTATTGAGTGGAACTGATCCCAATCTCTTTCCTCAATAAAACGACCAATCTCTGCATTTAGTTTTTCGATATTAATAACTTCCATATTTAATTTCCTTAATGAAATAGAGGCTTTACCAAATTACTCCTTTAGCTAAATTAAGCTTTAAAAACCAAGGAGTGAAATTGCCAAATACTACCTTATTAGCCACAACTTTGGAATCATCCCTAGAATGGAGTTGTATTGATATTAAAAAAGAGTTTATTCTTACAGTGTGTCAGGATCCCCGTATCACACCAAAGCTAGCCAACTTTGTCTTCGAATCACACAAAGCTCTGCCTTTGGAAGTTAAAATATCCCCCAATTTCAACACATTAGATTGGGTTAAAGAGTTAATCTCTTCTTAAAGTAATCTCTAATCTCTTTATTCTCAGAGTAAATATAGCAACCCTTCTGCCCTCGGGTCATAAGTGTACGATAAGTATTCCTTATAATCTCGTCTGCTTTTTCAAGAGCAGACACTTTATCTAAATTGAGGTCTTTCTTAAATCCACTTAATGACTTATCTGTTTTTGCTCTTGCATGAGGATTCGTTTTTACTTCATTATTCTCGATGGAAAGATCATTCCCGACTATAACCCCAACATAATCTAGCTCTAAGCCTTGGCAAGTGTGAATACATCCTATTTGTTCAACAGACTTTTCCCTTATTATCCAAGAT
>Ga0136600_1001383_pt1 | contig 11239 bp, 10 predicted proteins | sample AntRauMFilla2698_FD_104634 | JGI IMG/M metagenome (GOLD analysis project Ga0136600, IMG submission 104634) | Saline lake microbial communities from Rauer Islands, Antarctica - Metagenome Filla 2 #698 | ecosystem: Environmental > Aquatic > Non-marine Saline and Alkaline > Saline | place...
CGCGTCCGACACCGCGAGCGAATACGCTTGCGTCATCAAAATCATCAAGTGGATCTTCACGACCGTCTGGCCATTCAACAAACTCGAGAATGACTGCGATTGAATTCCGTGCGACCTGGTGTCCATCCCAAGGATGCGGCGCGGAATTGAAATATCCTGACCCCATCTGGTCAGAGTACCGATTTAGCAAGCTATAAAATTGGTATCTATAAAACTCTTCTTGCTCGTCAATTATTAGCAGGTGCTCAGGTTCGGTAATGTGACCTCTGAGTCGATAAAATCTTAGTATCATTCGTGAAACAGAAAGCCATAAAAGGCGATCGGCGGGAGGGGCCTCCCCCTCCGGACTCGCATTGGAGAATGTTTCAAAGGCTCGTCTTACAGACTGGCGGGCTTCGCCCAAAAACAGCTTTGACCTTTCCTTCTTTGCCAGAGTGACTGAGCTTTCGCGGTTGAATGCGTAAATTCGGGTGGCGACGAAAGCACTTATGAGAATTGCGACTGAGCTTACGGTTTGGATGATTGTGAGGAGGTCCTGCGCACCGACTAGTGCCGCAACAATGGTGGCCAACGCTAACCCGCATGCAAACGCTGAAAAAGTAGCAGCCTCGTTCACTCTCTCTCGTCCTTGGGCTCCACCAGCTTGACCGCCAGGATGGACAGGCCATAGAGCCCGAACATGGCAGCAGCGAGAAAGATCTGGCTGATGGGGTCTGGCGGTGTGACGAACGCGGCGAAAGCGGCGATACCCACCAGCGCGAACTTCCAGGAGCGCACCAGATCGGCGGCGGTGAGAAACCCGGCCTTACCCAGAAGCGACAACATCACCGGAAGCTGGAAGCTGACCCCGAACGCCAACGCCAGCGTGGTCACCAGGTTGAGATATTCGCTGACCCTTGTGAGCAGCTGGATCTGGGTGCGCCCGTCCCCGCCCATCTGCTCCTGGCCCAGAGCAAAGCTCATCACGAACGGCAGGATCAGATAATACACGAACGCCATGCCGGCCGCGAACAGGGCCGGCGACGCCACAAGAAACGGCGTGAACGCCAGGCGTTCATTCTTGTAGAGCCCCGGCCTGACGAACGCCCAGACCTGATAGGCGATGACGGGAAAGGCCAGCGCGATCGCGCCGAACAGGGCGAGCTTCAATTTTACGAAGAAAAACTCCAGCGGCGCGGTGAAGATGAGCTGAAGCTCCAGCTCGTCGCCCCTGACCTGCCGGGCCGCATTTTCAAACGGCACCAGCAGGACGTTGTAGATCCATTCTGCGTAGACGAAGCAGACGGCAAACCCCACCGCCACCGCGCCAAGCACCCAGATCAGCCGGTCGCGCAACTCTTCGAGATGCGCCATCAGAGGCGCGCGGGAGGCTTCAACCTCGTCGTCGTCTTGCGTTCCCGCAGCCATGCTCAGCCGGTCTTCTTTTTCGGTTCGGACGGCTCGGGCCGGGGATCCTCCAGCGAGCCGGACAGCCCCCCCAGATCCGGCGCAGAGGCCGTGTCACCGGCACCGGGTTCATTGCCGGGACCGGCTTTGGATCCGGTGTCGATATCAGCGCGCGGACCGGTCATTTCGGCCTCTTGCTCGCCAGCTTCCGCCGCCGGACCGAACTTCAACGGCTCGCCCTTGAGCGGTTTGTTCTTGGCCGAGCGCGGATGGGGCTTATCCTCGGCACCGGCGCGGATCGCCTCGGATTCGGCATCCTTGAACTCGCGCTGGATGTCGGAGAGCGGGTTGGCCTTTTTCAGGGCCTCCACTTCCTTTTTAAGCTCAGCCAGCTCGGCCTCGCGGCCCAGCTCGTCAAAGCTGCTTTGAAATTCGCGCGCCAGGCCGCGCATCTTGCCCACAAAGCGGCCAAGACGGCGCACCATCAGCGGCAGGTCCTTTGGACCCACCACGACCAGCGCGATGATCGCGATGACCAGAAGTTCCGGAGCGCCGATGCCCGGGTTCATCACCTAGCTCCCGGAGCGCTCGTCCTCGCGGCGGGGCGTCGCCTCGCCCGAAGCGTCGGCTCCCAGAGTCTCACGCCGATTCTCGCCGCTGTCGGCTGCGTCCTTAGAGTCGCCGGACTCATCGTCCTTCAACCCTTTGCGAAAGGCGGTGACGCCTTTGGCCATATCGCCCATGAGCGCAGAGATCTTGCCCCGCCCGCCAAACAAAACGAGCAGCAGGATCGCCATGAGAATGCCTGTCCAATGCGGACCCATGTCACGTCTCCCGTGGACCGCGCAGCGCGCGGCGTTTTAACCGACACCACATGTAAGGGATGATGGCCTGCGAATCCACCGCCGCCCGCACGCCGCAGCCCAAATGACGCAAAATACCGACGCAGGCCCTAATCGCGGCCGCGTGCGATCACCCAGTTCCAGTAGCGTAGAACCGTCTGGGCCTTGTCGGTGGACAGTGTCTCGAACACCGCTTTGGCCTGCTGCAGGCGCATGACGGCGTCGGTTCCGTGCGACGACGCGATCATGTCTTCAAGATGATAGCGCGACAATCCGGTCGCCTTGGCCAGCACCGCGCAGGACTCGCCGCCGAAATCATCGATGATGCGGTCAAACAGATCGCGCTGGATATTGGCCAACAAGCACCCTTCGGCGCGCAGAACCTCGGTGAAGCCCCCCTTGCCGGCGCGCTCCACCACAGCCTCCAGCGAGCCATAGGGCGACACCTCGGCGGCGGCGCGGTCGCGCTGGCGCCGGTCGATATAGGCGAGCGCCTCGGCGACCGTCGCATCCGGCTCGCGCTCTTGAGCGGCCAGAGGAAACACATCAGCGGCCGCCTCCTGCAGGATCGTGCGGCTGGCCGCGAAACGCTCCAGGATCAGTCGCCGCAGCGCATGGGGCGTCGCCCAGAACAGGACGAAGGCCTGGATGGGCCGCAACTCGGGCCGCTTGATCAGCAGCTTGGCGATCTGCTCGTTCTCGGCCGCTTCGCGCACCAGAAAATCAGCGGTCTGCGTGGCGAGCCGGGCACCGGGATTACGCAGGAGCGCGGCGATGGTCTCTGTGTCCCCGGCCCGGCACAGCGCGGCGGCAACGGTCTCGGAGACCGATTCGCGCCGGGCCAGCGCGAGGCGGTGGCGCAGCGCGCCCTTGGCGGCAATCTCCATCATGTCGAAATCGGTCAGCGCGTCGCTGGAGCGCAGAATCGGCTCGGCGATCTCATAGGAATCCATGGCCAGCTTGCGCAAAAGCCCCGCCGGTGCCTCGGCCTGTTCGGCCAGGCGTGCAGCCACCTTCGCGCGCAGCGCCGGATCGGCCTCACGCAGCAGCTCGTCGAGCACATCCGCCGTCATCCAGCGCTCCTGGGGCGAGACGCGGCTCGCCGGCAGGCAGACAATGTCGGCCAGACGGCGCGTGAGCCGGGCGCGCGCGCGCCCGCTCGCCGGTAGCGGTGGCGGCGCGGTTTCGGTGGGTCGGAAATCTTCAGCCATGGCTCGCCGATCACCTCATCGACACAATATCCAAGCTTTGATCAATAGCGACGCGGCGTTAAGGAATGGTCTAGGCGCTGGCGGTAAATCACGAACCTGCGTCACTAAACTCTGGCGCGCGGCAGGGCGAACACGTATCACAGAGGGAAGCGCCGCTGGACGGTGCCACCCTGGGGAGGCCTGATTTTGGGCGATCGTGTGCTGGTCCGCCTGCGCCGTATGTGGCGCATGGCGCCGTTTACGGCGTATCTGTTGGCGGTGACCGGCTGGTTCTTTTCGTTCGGGCTTCAGACCACCCTGTTTCCCGGCGTGCTCAGCTATACGCTGAACGAATCGCCCGACCGGCTGGGCATGGCCCAGGCCGCCCTCACCGCTCCCATGCTCTTGATATTACCATTGGCCGGGGTCGTCGCCGAGCGCCTGGACCGGCGCGCGGTGATGGCCGGGTTTCACCTGCTCGCCGCGGCCGGGGCCGGCGGGCTGGCGCTATTGCTGTTCAATGACCAGCTCAGCTACTCGATCCTTATCGCCTATGCCCTGGTGGTCGGCGCGGCGGGTGCCTTTGTGATGCCGGCGCGCGACAGTGCAGTGAACCCGGTCACAAAAGTCGCTCAACGCATGGGCAAGCCGGGCTTCACCCTGCAACGCGCTGTGGTGATCGCCTCCCTGGTTCAGTTCGCCGCCCAGATCGCCGGGATGGGCGCCGGCTATCTGGCCGGGCGCTTTGGCCCTGGCCCCCTCTTCGCAGTCCAGGCGGCGGGCCTTATCATCGGCGGCGCGGCGGCTCTTGTGATGCCGCGCCTTCACGCACGCCGGCGCATCCACATCCCGGTCCTGCGCTCACTGCGTGAAGGTGTCACGACGGTGCTGTCCTCCAGCGTTCTGCTGCCCATGACGCTTATCATGCTGGCGGTGGGCTTTTTCGTGGTGGGCGGTGGTTTCTTCGTCATCGTTCCGGTGCTGGTGCGGGACGGTTATGACGGCGGCTACGGCCTGCTCGCCGGCCTGATGATCTCGTTCTGGCTGGGCGCGTTTGTGGCCAATGTGCTGCTGGCGCGCCACGGCGCAGTGGAGCGGCCCGGACAGGCGCTCATGGCCGCCCAGATGGTCACGGTCATCTCCATGGGCGCGCTGGCTCTGCCGCTTCCATTGTTGGCGCTTGTGGTTCTGGTGTTCCTGTGGGGGCTCGGCGGCGGCGTGGCGATCTCGCTGTCGCGCGCCGTGGTGCAGGAGCAGGCTCCCCCGGCCCAGCTGGCCCGTGTGATGAGCGTTTATCAGCTCGGCCTGTTCGGCGGCATGCCTGCGGGCGCCTTCTTCATGGGCCATGTGGTGGACGCGCTCGGCCCGCGCACTGCCTCGCTAATCCCCATGGCGGGGCTGCTGATCGTGCTGAGCGCCATCGCGCTGATGACCCCGATCCTGAAAGTGCGCCGGGTCGATCCGGGCTGAGGTCTGTCCTATATGTAAAGGCTACACCGTTCAGGAGACGACCGCCCATGCCCCGCCTGCCCGCTGACAAAATCGCCGAGCTGCGCAAGACCCTGCCCGCCGAAATCGAGCGCATTGCCTTTCATGAAGGCACCGAAGCGCCCGGCTGCAGCCCCCTCAACGCGGAAAAGCGCGCCGGTGATTATGCCTGCGCGGTATGCGGCGAGGTGACCTTCACCAGCGCCGAGAAATACGAGAGCGGTTCTGGATGGCCGAGCTTCTACGCCCCCGCAAACGAGCAAGCGCTGGGCACCAAGCGCGACTTCAAGCTGCTGGCGCCGCGCACCGAATTTCACTGCGCCAATTGCGGCGCCCACCTGGGTCACGTGTTCAATGACGGTCCTAGACCCACCGGCCTGCGCTATTGCGTGAACGGCATGGTGCTGGACTTCCAGCCCGGTGAAGGCGAAGACTGACGCGATATTCCATCACACGGGAGCCGGTCGGCGCGTTCGAACCGGATTATCGCCAATGACCCAGACCCCCCTCACCCGCGTGCGGCTCGCGTTTCTGCTGGCCGGCGCGGCAATGCTCGCACTGACTGCATGCCAGGAGGCCAGCGAGCCCGCAGACGACCAGACCACGGAGACCGACACCGCAATGGACGCGTCGAACCAACCCACAGACCTCATCGCCCGCGCCCTCAGCCTGGAAGCGCCCACGCCCGAAGCACGCCCGCTGGAGATTGAACAGCTTGGCCGCACGCGCACCGACGAATTCGCCTGGCTGCGCGACGATAACTGGCAGCAAGTCATGCGCGACCCGTCCGTGCTCGACGGCGATATCCGCGCTCATCTGGAAGCAGAGAACAGCTATTATAACGCGGTGATGGAGCCGTTGTCCGGTCTTGAGGACCGGCTCTATGCCGAAATGCGCGGGCGCATCAAAGAAGACGATTCCAGCCCGCCGGAGAAGGACGGCCCGTGGTTTTACTACACGCGCTACCGCGAAGGCGGTCAGTATCCGGTGTTCGCACGGCGTCCCGCCGGTGAAGACGGCGCGATCAGCGGTGAAGAACAGATCATCTTCGATGGCGACGCCGAAGGTGCGGCCTCGGAGTATTTCGACATTGGCGCGGTGGAGCCCAGCCCCGACCACCGCTACCTTGCCTACGCGGTCGATACCGCCGGGTCCGAATTCTACCAGATCAAGGTGCGCGATCTTGAGACTGGCGAAGAGATCACGACCCTGACCAGCGAGGGCTATGGCTCCATGGTCTGGGCAAACGATTCTCAGACGATCTACTGGGTCTGGCGCGATGAGAATAACCGGCCGCGCCGGGTTTACCGCCAGCCGATTACCGAGGCGGAGCCGGAACTGATCTACGAAGAGGAAGACACCGGCTATTTCCTCGGCGTCGGCAAAACCGACGGCGACACCTGGATCGTCCTGTCAGCCAGCGACCACACCACCAGCGAAATGCGCCTGTTCGACGCCAATGATCCGGCCGCCGAGCCGATCATGGTGTCCGAGCGCGAGAGCGGCGTTGAATATTCACTCACCGAGGCAGGCGGCAAGATCTTCGTGCGTACCAATTTGGGCGGCGCCGTGGACTTCAAGATCATGGAGGCACCCCTGGCCGATCCGCGCCGGGAGAACTGGGCCGACCTGATCGATCACCGTGCCGGCGTTCTGGTGAACGGCCTCATGGGCTTTGAAAACTGGCTGGTGCGCATGGAGCGCTCCGACGCACTGCCGCGCATTGTTGTGCGCGACCTCTCCAATGATGAAGAGCACGAGATCGCCTTTGACGAGGAGGCCTATGCGCTGGGCATGGACGGCGGGCTGGAATACGCCGTCGACCAGATGCGCTTTTCCTATGAGAGCCCGGCGACGCCCGAAGAAACCTATGATTACAACATGGCCACGCGCGAGCGCACGCTGATCAAGCGCCAGGAAATCCCGTCTGGCCACGATGCATCCGACTACGTGGTGCGCCGCCTGCAGGCCACTGCTCGCGACGGTGAGCTGGTGCCCGTCACCCTGCTCTATCGTGCCGGCACACCGCTGGACGGTTCGGCACCGGTGCTGCTGTACGGCTACGGCTCCTACGGGATTACCATTCCGGCCAGCTTCTCCACCTCGCGCCTCAGCCTTGTGGATCGCGGCATGATCTACGCAATCGCCCATATCCGCGGCGGCATGGCGAAAGGCTATCAGTGGTATCTCGACGGCAAGCTTGATCACAAGCAGAACACCTTCAACGACTTTGTTGATGCCGGCCGCTTCCTGGTCGCCGAAGGCTATACCAGTGAAGGCCAGCTTGTCGCCCATGGCGGGTCTGCGGGCGGCCTTCTGGTGGGTGCGGCGATCAATCAGGACCCGGCGCTGTTCTCCGGTGCCATCGCGGCGGTGCCCTTTGTGGACGTGCTCACCACCATGAGCGATCCGTCCCTGCCGCTGACGCCGCCGGAATGGCCCGAATGGGGCAATCCGATCGAGGACGAGGCCGCCTACGACTATATCGAGAGCTATTCACCCTATGATCAGGTGAGCGCCCAGGCCTATCCCCACCTGCTCGCCACAGCGGGCCTCACCGACCCAAGGGTGACCTACTGGGAGCCCGCCAAATGGGCCGCCCGCCTGCGCACCCGGCGCACCGATGACGGGCTGACCTTGATGCGCACCAATATGGGCGCGGGCCATGGCGGCGCGTCAGGACGCTTCGACTCGCTTAAAGAGCGCGCCGAGGAATACGCCTTTGCGCTGATGACGGCAGGCCTGGCAGACACCGAAGCCGCCGAAGCGAGCGCCGCGGCGGCCATGGCCGCCGACGACGCGGCGGACGCTGCCGGAGAGTAGCCGGGTCAGACGCCCGAACGGCCTGGCCTGCTGCACGATCAAACGGCGCGAGGAGCGATCCCCGCGCCGTTTGTCTATCAGGCGCTCATCCTTCGAGGCGGAAATTGAGCTCGGTCACCATGCCGCGCCGAATGACGGTGCCCGGCGCGCCGGTTGCATCCGCAGCGTGGCGCCAGCGCTCCACGGCGGCGATTGAGGCACGCGCAAACGCTGCGCTGTCGCAGCGCACCACCTGAACATTCGCCGTCGCGCCGCTGGCCAGGATGTCGTAGCTCACCGAGCAGTCGCCCTCCACGCCGCGGCCAAGCTCGCGGGCGGGATAAACCGGGCTGGTCCGGATTGTCATGGGCGGCGGCGCAACCGCGATGGACTGGCCACCCAGAACCTCGCCGGGATCCAGCATCGGCGGGTCATAGACTCCAACCGTATTGATCGCGCCGGCCACCTCGGCCCTTGCCTCGATCCGCGGCGTCGCCGGAGGCGGAGAGACCGGCTCAACCTGGTCTATGCCCATGGATTGAGGCAGGGGATCCACCGGCTCGACCTCAAAATTGATTGTGATCCGGGTCACCCGTTCAGGCTCGACCAGCGTGATCACATCCGCTTCGATGAGCCGCTGCATCAGGGCGAAGAGCGCAAATGTCACCGCTGCTGCGGCAAGGACAGCGAGTGGCCAGCGCAACGACGCGCCGCGCGGGTTACGTTGGCCCGCAGTATCCGGGCACCCTAAAGGAGCCGGCTGAGCTGAATGAGACATGGCGAAACCTCCAGTCCGGGCACGGCGGGCCGCCGCGCTTTCTAGTCTGGAGCTTATCTGAAAAACGCTCTAAACGCGAATCAGCGAACACCGTTCATCTTTTAATAGTAATTCGCCCATGAGCCGCACGGATGCCGGACAGAAAAAACCCCGCCGTGCAAATCTGCACGGCGGGGCGTTTTCAGTCATAACAGCGAATTCAGCCCTCGGCTTGAGCGTCCGAATTATCGGCTTGCGCCTGGGCCGCCTCGGCGTCGGAGATGCAGGCATCGCGGACTTGCTCGCCGCTGCGAACATTGAACCAGGTCGAGCATCGGGCAGGGATCGATCCCTGCGGGAAGGACACCTGGCCATCCTCATCCGTTTCGCCGATCAGAACCAGCTGACGGCGCTCGGCGTCGATGGTCAGGCGGCATTCGTCCACCTGCACCCGTTCACGCTGACATGCCCGGCGCTCAACGCCTTCGATCTGCGAATTGACGAATTCGATCCAGCCATTGGCTTGCGTACGCGCGGACGGGAAGCGGCGTCCTTCACTGAACGCTTGCAACGCGCCCTGGAGCTCTCCCTGCTGGAAGCGCGCGGTGCCAAGAAGCACCCAGGCGTCCCCATTTTCACGGGAGTTCAGGCCGCCACGGTCAATGGCTTGAACAAAGGCGGTCTCGGCTGACGCGTAGTTATTCAGCTGATAGTGGGCCTCGGCTAAACGAAGCGACCACTCCGAGCTGCCGGTCTCACGCGCGAGCCGCTCCACCACCGGAATGGCTTGATCAAACTCGGCAGACTGGCGCCACATATTGCCCAGCCGCTCGAGCTGCTCGACATTGCCTTCACAGCGCCCTGAGTTGATCGCACGCTCGAGGATCCTGGCGCCGCGATACGGATTATCAAAGGCCGAGTAGTACTGCGCGAGACGGAAGACCTCGTTGCACTCCTCAAACAAGCCATTGAGGTACATAAGCTTGTTGGCTTCAAAGGCATCCTCTTCCCGATTCAGGCGGGCGAAAATGGAAACCAGATTCTGCCAGGACCGGCGCTCACCGGGATAGGCCGAAAGCCCCTCACGAATGACACGAAGCTCGTCCTCGGTGCGGTTCAACTGATTGTAGTAGAACTGCATCAGGTTGAAATCGCCGATCGATTTGTTGCTTTCCTCGCGATAAAACTGCTCGGCATAGCGAACGCCGTCAACATACCGGTCAGCTTGCGCGTAGGCGGTGGCCAGCATCTTGGCCAGGCGCGTGTTCAACGTCGCGCCATTGCGCAGCGCAAGCTCGAACTGACGAATGCCCTCATCGATCTGATCTTGAGCCATGTAAAGCTGGCCCACATTGATGCGCAGCGTATTGGCCTCTTCAGTGACCAGCGCGCCGGTCTCGATCACCGCGATGAAGTCACGGGTCGCTTGCGCGAGATTGTCCTGATTGTAGTAAGCCGTCGCACGCAGACGCAGTACGATCGAGCGCTCATACGGGGTAAGCTCGGTGCTCAGGAGCGGTGTCAGGGTGGAGATCATGCCCCCCCAGTTCTCGACATCCTGCTGCTCGATCGAAGTCTGGACCTGCTGGCCGACATTGGCCGACAGGGTGCGGTTGGCCTGCTCTTCTTCCGAACGCTCATTATTGTTGCGATTGCGCTGAGCATCCGCGGGTGCCGCCAGCGTCAGCACGACGGCTGTCGCCGCAACAAGGGCCGAAAGACCGGCGAAGGCGGACTTCGCGGAAACGGCGTTGATCAAACGTGCCATCGATTGGCTCCTTAGGGTCGGCGCCCCGTCTCCGGCCCTCGCTGGACCGGAGACGGCGCGGCCTGCGTCAATCTTCAAGGCGGAAGTTGAATTCAGTCACCACGCCGGTACGACGGACAGCGGTGCCTTCCACGATTTTCGGTTGGTAGCGCCACCGCTCCACCGCCCGGACCGCGTTACGCTCGAAGAGCGAGCTGTCGCAATCCATAATCTGGATGTTGGTGGTGATCCCGTCCGGCGTCACGTCAAACGTCACAGTGCAATCGCCCGACACGCCCCGCTCTGCAGCGCGCATGGGGTAATCCGGCTCAATCCGCACCAGAGGCTGGGCATCCCGGTCAGACACCGAGAAGCTCACAGAGTCGCCGGTGAGGCTGGGCGAGTCGAAATCCGGGATTTCACCCATGATCGTCGACATGTCCTCACTGGGCGCATCGGCGGCGGCCCGTTCGATCTGGGGAGGCGGAGGCGGCGGTTGCACATCCTCCACATCATCCAGGGTCACGTCCCGCTGACGAATGTCGAGCTGCTCGACTTCCTCATTGATCACGATGCGAAGATCTTCTTCCGCGTCGTCAAGCAACACCTCATCAGTGAAGATAAGGCTCTGCATCAACATGAAGAGCAGGAAGGTGATGACGCCGGCGACCGGAACTCCGATCAAAAGGCGAAAAAGGCTAGCCATCGTGTCTGCTCCCTAATCTTCGCGTGTCGAGATCGTCACGTCGATGCCCATGTCGAGCAGCAACTCCTGAACATCGAGAACGGTACCGGCTGGCGCGCCCTCGTCACCCTGGATCATAGCCTCTGCGCGCGGATTTTCCTCGCGCAGTTGCTCGAAGATATTGCGGAGCTGGTTTTGCTCGTAAACGTCTCCGTCAACAAAGATCTCGTCATTTGCTGTCACAGCAACCAGAAGGGTCGGTTTCACCCGCTCCTGGGTCACGGTTTCCGGGCGGATGATATCCGCACCAGGTTCCTTCACGAACACGGCGGTCACGATGAA
>Ga0136600_1001385_pt1 | contig 11223 bp, 13 predicted proteins | sample AntRauMFilla2698_FD_104634 | JGI IMG/M metagenome (GOLD analysis project Ga0136600, IMG submission 104634) | Saline lake microbial communities from Rauer Islands, Antarctica - Metagenome Filla 2 #698 | ecosystem: Environmental > Aquatic > Non-marine Saline and Alkaline > Saline | place...
ATCTGTCTTGTTCCGGCCCCGCAAGCAGGGGAGGACATCTGTCTTGTTCCGGCCCCGCAAGCAGGGGAGGACATCTGTCTTGTTCCGGCCCCGCAAGCAGGGGAGGACATCTGTCTCGACTTTAACACCGATCCCTCCATCACCCGGCCCCGTGCACGAACCAGGCGGGGCGGTCGGTTTCGCGTCCGTACAGGCCTTCGCGGTAGAGCCAGAAGCGGCGGCCCTCGCCGGTCTCGACGCGGAAATAATCGCGCACCTTGCCCGGGCCCGAGCCTGGCGGGGCGCGCCACCATTCCGGCGCGATGCGTTCGGGGCCTTCGGCGCGCATCACCGTGTGACGCACCCGGCGCCAGGTGAAGCGGCGCGGTGGGCCGTCGGGGATTTCGGCCACGGCTTCAGCCGGCTCCGCGCGATCAAAGATCAGCAAGGGCCGGCGCTCCAGCCGGGGCGGCCAGGCACCCGGCACCATCCCCGCCCCGATCCAGCGCGCCGCGCGCTCAGGGATATGGCTGTTGGCGGGCCGGGCGCGCCGGGCCGCGCCCTCGCCCAGGCGCGCATCCAGCCGGTCAGCCAGCCGCGCCGCGTCCGAGCTGGTATCAGCATCGCCGGTGAGATCGGTCTGGGCGTGATCGAGGCGCCGGGCAAGAGCCGCGCCCGCCTCCACCAGATCAATCCCGAAGCCGATATCAATGCCGGAACGCTCCAGCCGTTCGCCCATGAGGCGGGAGAGATGGGCCGCGTCCCGGCTGGGCACCGCCGTGCCAATCATCAGATCGCGCGCCGCGCCGTCCACCCGGTAGAGCGTCAGGCGCAGGCGGGTGGCGCCCAGACCCTCGGCTTTCAGCGCCTCGCACAGATTCTCGATGGCGCGGCCCGCAGCCTCCTTGATGGCGCCTTGAGCTTGCAAGGCTTCCGCAAACCGCACCCGCGCACGAAGATCGGCTTGCGGCTTCAGGGGCATGAGGGTTTCACGCTCGGTGCCCGACGCCTGATCCAGGCGGCGCACCAGCGCCAGACCAAAGCGCTTGGCAAGCGACGCGCGCGGCAAGCCCAGAAGATCACCGGCGGTCGCCAATCCAAAGCGGCGCAGCTTGCTGGCCGTATCGCCAATGCGCAGCGCCTCCACCGGGACGGCGTCCAGCGCCGGGCGCGCCGTATTCACGCTGACCCAGCCGCGCCGGGCCTGAACCGCGCTCGTTCGCGCCAGCGCCCAGGCAAGCCCGATCGTGGGCGCGGCGGCGGCGCTGGCGGTGAGGCCCAGCGCCCGCGTCTCGCTCACCAGCTGATCGAGCAGGCGATCCTCGCCGCCAAACACCTGCGCGCAGCCGGTGATGTCCAGGAGCACCCCGTCGAGGCCCGGCGTCAGCGGGTCCGGCGCGGTCCACGGCGAAACCCGCCCACAACAGCGCGCAAAGCGAATGAGCGCCGCCCGGTCACCCTCCGCATCGGCTGCGCACGCGGCCATGAGCGGCGCCAGGGCGCGCGCATCGGCGACGTTCATGGCGGGGCTCAAGCCGGCGCGCTCGGCATTGGGCGTCAGCGCGTAGAGCCGCTCCCCGCCCACCCCGGCCAGGGTGAGCACAAAGGGCTGCGCCTCGCTGTCAGCCGGTTGCGGCTTGAGGCGCTCGGTGGGCCAGCGCGGCAGGCTCAAAGCGGCGTAGCGCATCGTCTTCCCATTCCAGTTCGAACCGGCCCGGCGCGCCGCCACGGCGGCGCTCCAGCACGGCGATGAGTTTCTGGCTTCCCAGCCCCTGCAGACCGCCCGCCCCGCGCCAGGGCGCGGCCGCGCCGGGCGAGGCGGCGATACGCCAGCGGGTGAGCGCGGCGCTGGCGCCGGCCGCGTCATGGGCGCGCGCCACCAGGATCTGGCCGCCCTTGGCCTTGGCCGCCGCGTGCAACCGGCGCGAGGCGGTGAGGTCATAGCCCCTGGCGGCGCCGGCCTCGCCGAACACCAGCGCGCCGGCCTTCAATGCTTCTTCCATGGCCCACAGCGCATCGGCGCCGGGCCGCGCATCCACGCGCATGAGCCGGGCCGGATTGATCCCGGCCTGGTGCAGCCCGTCAGGCGACGGCGCCCCGAAATCAAGCCGGCTCTCGCCCGGCGCGCGCACCCAGACCAGCAGGCGATCGCCAGGCAGGCCCGCGAGCCAGCGCACCGCGAAGGCATAGGCCGCCGGTGCGTCGAGATAGCTGTCCGGCCTGAGATCATGGAGCCCGGCCTGGGCGCGGAATAAAGCCAGCGGATCGGTGTCGTTGGCGGGTTGAGCCGGAACCGGGCGGCCCGGCTCAAGCCGGGCGCGTCCCGGCTGTACGAAACCGTTCCCGTCCGCCTCCAGAGCGGCGATCTTCGCCTTCAGCGCGGCCAGGCGCCCGGCGCGTCCGGAGACGGCTCCGGAATTGGCTCCGGACAGGGCTCCAGAATCGGCGCGCAGGCTCTCGGTCTCGCGCTCACGTGTGGCGCGGGTCATGGGACGCTCTCCCGTTCAGCGGCGTGGTCAGGACGCGCCGCCAGCCCGCTCGCAGCGGGCTTGGCGGCCTTGGTCACTCTCTATGTTCTATTTTTGTTCCGGAGCGCAAAAGAGTCAAGCGGGCTGGCCGCGCCCTGTGTCACCGTATGTGCACATGCCGCGTTCAGCCGGGCGCCTTAAGCCTTGGCGCGGCGGGGCGGGGCGTTCATAACGCTTTGATGGACGTGCTCGCCCTTGCCTTCACGCTGGCCCTGCTCGCTGCGCTCACCGCGCTGGCGATCATCGATGCGCGCACGCTGCGCCTGCCCGACACGCTGACCCTGCCGCTGATCGCGGGCGGGCTTGCAGCCGCCTGGGTGCTGGACCAGCCGGTCTGGCTGCATCTGCTGGGCGCGGCGCTGGGTTATCTCAGCCTGGTGGCCATTGAGATGGGCTATCTTAAAATCCGCGGCCGGGCGGGGCTCGGGCGCGGCGACGCCAAGCTGTTCGCCGCCGGGGGTGCCTGGTGCGGCGCGCTGGCCCTGCCGCTTATCCTGCTCGTCGCAAGCGCCTCGGCGCTGCTTTTCGTGCTGGTGATGCGCGTGGTCGCCGGGCGACGGTTTCAGGTGGATCTGATGATCGCCTTCGGCCCGTTCCTGGCGTTCGCCATCGGGCTTATCTATCTGCTTGGAGCAGCTGGGTTGACGAGCCTGGCGGGCTTCTGAGCGCCCGCCTCACCCGGTTATCCCCCGCGCGCCATGCAGCGGCGCACGCCGCCCAGCGGCCGCACGGTCTGCGTCCCGTCCAGGCTCTGGGCGCGCAGCACCGCCGCCTCCAGACGCTGGCCGGACCCGGTCTCCTCGCCGACGCGGCCGGTGAGCGTGTAGGTCAGGTTTCGCGCCGCATCCAGATAGACGCGCTGGAAGCGATCGCCGGGGACCATGCCTGCAGATCGGCCTGCAGACTGGGGCGCAACACCCAGCTCCACCATCTGCTCGCCTTCGATCAGGCGCACCAGGCGGCGGGTCTCGCTTTCAAACAGCACGAAATTATTCGGCTCGCGCACCTCAAACAGAAACAGGCCGCACTCGCCCGGTGCCAGAGTCTGCGCCGCCAGAGCCTCGCGCATGTCAGGCGCGTCCGGCACCGCCGGGGTCTGTTCGCCCACAGCCTGCGGACCCGCCGCGCAAGCGGCCAGCATCAGCCCCAGAGCGGCGGCGATGAGTTTCAGTGTCATGGCATAGTCTCCCCGGATCCGCCCACAGCGATGAAGCGGCGCCCGTCCTGATCAAACCCCATGAGCGAGAGCGCGGCGATGACGTCGCGGTCTTCAGTCTCCGCCGCGATGCGCCAGCTCGGCCCGCCCTCAACAAAGCGCACCTGCCCGGTGAGCGCCAGCGTGTCGCTGCGCCCTGAGAGATTGAGCGCCACGGCGTCACCCGCACAGGCGAGGTCCGCCGTCACCATGGGAAGATCGGCGCCATAGCCCTCGCCGACAGATACCAGAGCCGCGCTGGTCATGCGCCCCTGCGCCTCCAGGCACGCACCCTGCGGGCCCAGCACCAGACGCTCAATCTCCACTCGCGCGGTTTCGCCCGGCGCCAGATCGGCTGCGGCCAGCGCAGGCATGGCGTCCAGCGCGATCACGCCGGCGGCGTCTTCAAACCGCACCCCGCCCGCGCTCAACGTTACAAGTCCGCCACCGCGCAAGGCAGGGTCGGCGATGGTCACATCGAATACGGCGCGGCCGTTCAGGAGCGGCGCCGGGCGAAGCCGCGCCTCCACCTCATTGAGCGTCACGCCGCCCGCGCGCACCCGGCGCCCCGAGGCGTTCCACACCGTGCCGCTGACCAGCCCCGCCTCGATCCCCGCGGGCCGCGCCGCAGCGTCAAAAACAAGGCGCGCCGGCGCCAGCGCCACGGCAAAGCCGGCAAAGGCGATCAGTCCCAGAAGCAAATAGACGATCCAGCGTTTCATGGGGCGGCTCATGGTGCGGCTCCGGCGCGGCGCACGATGATCTGGGCACGCACGATATTATCGCCCTCGCGGTCCAGGCTGACGCGCTCGACCACCACGCCGTCCTGGCGCGACAGATCGGCGAGCCAGGCCATGAGCCGGTCGGCCGGTGCGGTATCGAACCAGACGCCGAGCCCGCCATCATCCAGCGGCTGCACCCGCGAAATCGGCAGCTCGCGCGCCGTCGCCGAGGCGCCCACCAGCGTGCGCAGCGGCGCGGCGCTGCCAGCGGTCTGGATGTCGGCAGATAAAGCACGATAGCGGGCCACACCGTCCAGAAGCGTTTCGTAATCGGCCACCGCAGCATCATGGACGCGCTGCGCCTCGGCCCGCCAGGACAGCGCTGGAGAGAGGACCCCATACCACACCACCAGCACGGCCAGCAGCGCGCCAAGGCCGGCCAGCAAGACCTGCTCGCGCGCCTCGCGGGCCGCCCATGCGGCGCGCAACGGTGCCAGAACCTCGCCCCCCGTCATGGCAGTCTCACTGTAAAATCGCCCACCACACCGGTTTCCGCCTGGCGGGCACCGCCATCTTCCAGCACCAGGTCCAGGCCGTCGGCGCGGGCGCGCAGGCGTTCAAAATCGTCAAAGCCGGAATAGCGCGCACTCACCTGCAGGGCGCCGCGCGCCGCATCATAGCGCAGCGCGGTGACCGCTACCGCATCCTCGCCCTCGGTGAGCTGCGCCAGCCCGGCGGCCAGATCGAGAAAGTCAGCGCCGCCGCCGGCCGCGCCCACACGGGCGAGCTGATCGCGCAGCTGGGTCTGGACGCGGCGCACCCGGCCTACTTCAGGGAAGGCGTCCTGGAAGGCGGTGATTTCGGCGTCGCGGTAAATTTCGGTGCGGTGCTCGTAATACATCGCCTGACCGCTGGCGAGCGCGGCCGCGCCAAGGCACGCACACAGGCCCAGCACCGCCGCCGCACGCCAGGGCGCCAGAAGCTCGGCCCAGTCGAGGCCCGAGGCGAGCCCGGCGCCCAGCACCGGGGCCAGCGTCTGCAGATAGGCTGGATCGAGCCCGGCCGCAGCCAGGCGCAGATCCGGCGCGGGCACGCGCTTGAGCGCCACCGGCGCGCCCTCGCGCGCGGCGAGCGCTGGATCGAGGCCTTCGCTCACCAGAAGTCGCTTTGGTGCCAGGCGCGCGGCCAGAGCCGGCAACACATAGGCGGCAAGATCCGCCTCGACCGCGCCACATAAAGCCTCGTCCAGGGCGGCGTCGGAATCGCGCAAGGCCGGCTCGCCCGCGCCAGCGCCGTCTTCGCCAGCCGCATCAGGCGTCGCGGCGCGCGTCTTGAACAGGACCCGGTCACCGGCCTCAAAGACAAACAGATCCGCGCCATGGGCGTCGGCGGCCAGCGCGTCGGGTAATGCATAGACCGGCTTCACCCCGGCCCCGGCGGCGAGCCGCCGCCAGCTTTCGCGCAGCGGTGTGGAGACCGCGGCCACCATGCGCAGACCGTCAGGGCCGCGCGGACCGATCTCTACCGCCGTATCCTCAAGGCCGCCGGCCAGATGATCCTCGATCAGGAAGGGCGCGGCGCGGCGGGCATCCCGGTCCGATCCGCCCGGCACCGCGACCCGGCGCACAAATACCGCCTCGGCGGGCAGAAGCGCCACGGCGCGGTCGGGCTGAGCGCCCTTGAGGTCGGGAGCCTGACCGTTCGACATACGGCCCTCGTCGATAATCACGCCGTCTGAGATGAGCGCCCAACCGGCCTCGCTCCTGTCGGCCTCGGTCCTGTCGGCGTCGGCGTCCGCGCTGGCGGGCAGAGTGATCACGAGCACGCTCATCTTAAAAGGCTCCAAAGCGTTCGCCATGGCGGCGAATGCGCCCCGCCTCGTCCAGCTCGGCCAGCTGGCTCAAGGTGAAGCGCGTGTCGTCGATCCTCACATCCACCTCCATCTCAAACCAGTTGGTGCGCACACCCACAGCCTCACGCCCGGACATCTGCATATCCAGGCGTGCCACCAGCGGGTCGGCCCAGAACTGCTCAACCGCGTCATACCCTTGCGGCGGCCTGCGGAAAAGCACCGCTTCGGCGTCCGACGCGGACAAACGCCCGTCAAACGCCGCTGAAAGCAACGGTGCCTGGTCCAGCTCCAGCGTGTTCACATTAAGCGCAGGCTGCCTGTCATCGGGCCGTACACACAGCCAGGGCGACAGCGCGCGATAAAGCTCCGGCGTCATTTCAGGCAGTGCCAGCAGCTCCTCCAGCTCGTAAAAGCGCCGGTTCGCCGCGCGGTAGGGCGGAACGAAATTGGCGTAGACATCGTCCTCTGCGCCGCCGGGCTCGGGCCGGCTGTCCACGTCGATCCAGTCGATGATCTGGCTTTTCAATCGCTGCGCCGCGCCGCCGGGCAGGCCGATCTGATCGGTGAGGCTTGTAAACATAGCTTCGGCGCTGTCCTGGCGGCTGCGGCGGACCGGCGCCCCCTCATCATCGCCGCCGCCTTCAGACAGCGCGTTGATATTGAAACAGTTATTGCCGTCTCGAATAATCCCGGAAATGCGCCCGCGCTCGATGTCGAACACGTGGGGGCCTTGGCGCCACAGCGCGGTGGGCCGGGTCACATCGCGCTCCTGCACCAGCGATCTGGCGAGCACGTCTTCAGCAAACTCGCGCGCGCCGCGCGCCTGCCAGCGGGCTTCAGCGCGGCTGTCGATCTGGGCGGTGCGAAACACCGCAAACCGCGTCACATCGGTGAGCTGGACCGCAACCGCAGCCATGAGCGCCACCAGAAGCAGCGCCGCGATCAGGGCCGTGCCGCGTTCACTCTGCTTGATGGGGCCGCGCGTCATGGCACAGCTCCCGCGCCGGGGGTGAGCGCCACATGCTCCAGCGCGCCGACACCGGCCAACTCATAGCGCAGGCGCACCGCAGCGGGGGGCGGCGGAGCGCCCTCCGCGCTGGCGCCAAGGCGTACCTGCGGGCTCCAGCCAGCGCCTTGAAACACCTCCACCTGCAGATCGCTGACACCCTGCGCCATGAGCCGGCGGCGCGGCTCGCCACCGCGCGCCGCATCGGGATAGGCCCGCGCCTCGCGCCACAGGCTCTCGCCGTCATAGAGCCAGGCCACGCGCTGCAGAGTGGAGCGCGGCTGCAGGGCGCCCGGATTGGCCCAGCCGGTGCGGGTGAAGACCAGCACCTCGTGCACAGCGCCCGCGCCCGAGCGCACCAGCTCGGTGCCGCGCGCATCAGCAGCGAAGACCCGCGGATCTTCCAGACCCTCCGCGTCGCGCACCGGGCGCATCACCACCTGGCCAAGATCGGCGGCGAGCACTGCGCTCACCCTCTGGACGGTCTCCAGGCGGTCCAGCGCCGCCTCGGTCTGCGCCTTGCCGCGCAGCGCCGTGGACAAAAGCCCCACCGAGATCGCGCTCACCAGGGCGAACACCGCCACGGCGGCGAGCACTTCCAGAAGCGTGAAACCGTCCTCGCGCGCCATCACGGGGCCCCGCGCACGAAGGTGACGAGGCGGGCGGCTTCGCGCCCGTCGCCGTTTTCCACCACCAGGGTGATCTGGGTCAGACCAGGCTCCGGCGTGCGGGCCACATCCAGGCGCCAGTCATAAGCGCGGCCCGCGATTTCATAGGCACCAGAGCGCGCGCGCAGGGGCGCGCCCCGGCTCTGGGCGATTTCGGTGCTAAGCAGGTTTTCAGCTGCCAGACCGGCCAGCGCGGCGTCCTCAGCCAAGCCGGCACCGCGAATTGAGGTGGTGAGCGCATTCATCAGCGCCACGCCGGCGATGGCCAGCACGGCCAGCGCGGCGAGCATCTCGATCAGGGAAAATCCGGCCTCGCGCCTCATGGCTGCGCCGCGTCCAGCGCGCCCGGCGTGTGAACAAACTGAAGCCCGCCATCATCGCCGCGAATGATCTGGGCGGCGCCGCGTGCGGCGGTCAGGCGATAGGCAAACGGATCGTCAAATCCGGCAGGATCAAACCAGACTTGCGGCGCGCTCGATCGCGCATCGCCGCCGCCTTCACCACCGCGGCTGGCCACGCCGCCCGTGTCCAGAAACAGCGACAGGTCCGGATCTGAAAACCGCACCGGCTCCAGGGCGGGATGGTCGCGGCGCTCGATCCAGCCGGTCTCGCCATAGCCAAAAAAGCGATAGCCGCGCTCGTCGGGATCAGCGGAGAAGCCGATGATCTCGCCGGACACAAGCGCCTCGCGCCCGGCTTCGTCCAACGAGCGCACAAGCCGTGCCCCAGCCTCTTCTTCGGGGCTGTTACCAAAGTCGGCTGTCACCACGACGACCGTGGCCATCACCGCCACAATGGCCAGCGCCGCCAGCATCTCCAGGAGCGAGACGCCGGCCTCCAGGGTGAGGGGCGAACCGGGGCGCATGGGTGTGATCCTAGCGCTCGCGTTCCGGATCCCAGTTGCCGATATCGGCGTCCTCGCCCTCGCCGCCAACGCGCCCGTCCGCGCCAAACGACCAGATGTCGAAGCGCCCGAACTCGCCGGGGATCACGAACTGGTAGGCGTTGCCCCAGGGGTCTTCCGGCAGCCGGTTGATGAAGCCGCCGTCGGGATAGCGCGCGGCCAGGCGCGCATCGCCGGGCGCGGTGACCAGAACCTCCAGCCCCTCTTCGGTGGTGGGATAGGTGTTCAGGGTCAGGCGGTACATCTCCACCGCGCTTTCCAGCTGGCTGACATCGGCACGGGCCTTTTCCATCATTGCCCGGTTCTGACTGGGCAGCACGTTGATGACGATGATGGTCGCCAGGATCCCGATGATCACCACGACCACCATGATCTCGATCAGCGTCAGGCCGGCCTCCGGGTCGGTGAGCGCCTGTTCGTCATATCGCCGGATCATCATGGGGACTCTCCAAAAATTCGCCGCACGCACTAAAGCAGCACGGCCGTGTTGAGTTGCAGAATGGGCAGAAGAATGGACAGGACGATGGTGACCACGATGCCCGCCATGGTCAGGATGATCCCGGGCTCCAGAAGCGACAGGCCCGCCGTCACCAGCCCGTCCACATCGCCTTCCAGATGCTCGGCGGCACGCTCGAACATTTCTGAAAGCCGGCCTGAGCGTTCCCCGGCGGCGACCATGTAGACCATGATGGGCGGGAAAAAGCGCGCGCCGCGCAGGGCGTCGGCGAGACCCTTGCCGGTCTCCACCTGATCGATCACGCCCTTGAGTATGTCCTGCACCACAAGATCGCCGCTGGCCCGGCGCGCCGAGCGCAGGGCGTCCGGCAGCACCGCGCCGGACGCCACGAGTATGCCCATGGTGCGCGCAAACCGCGCCGCCTCGACCTTGCGGTGAATGCCTGAGATCACCGGCGCGGCGAGCCTTAAACGATGCGCGGCCCGGCGCACCGGCTCGCGGCGCAAGGCCAGCGTGACGCCCAGCACAAGCATCGCCGCGCCGCCCAGCAGGAACGGCCAGCTCGCCTGCAGAAATTCAGACAGGCCAATCATCATGCGCGTGATCAGCGGCAGCTGCAGACCCATGGAGTCGAATTGTTCGGAGATGCGCGGCACGATGGCCACCAGAAGCGCGATCACCACCAGCAACGCCACCACGCCCAGCACAGCCGGATAGACCAGCGCCGCGCCGACCTTGCGCTGCAGGGCGTCGGCCTTTTCAAGGTAATCGGCCAGCCGGTCCATCACCAGGCCCAGCCCGCCCGCGCTTTCGCCGGCCGCCACCATGGCGCGGTAAACGCCGGGAAAGGAGCGCGGATGGGCGGCCATGGCTTCGGACAGGCGCTCGCCCTCGACGACCTTGGCGCGCACCTCCATGAGGACGCGGCGCATGGCCGGGCTTGCCGCCTGACCGCCCACCAGACCCACCGCCTCCTCCACCGGCATGTTGGCCCCGATCAGGGTGGCAAGCTGGCGAGTGGTTCCCATGAGCTCGCGCCGCGACAGCCCCCGGGGCTGATTGAGCGATCTGAGGACGCCTCCAACTCCGGTGCCAACTCCGACACCGGCCCCGGCACCGGCTCCGATGCCGCCCGAATTGGCGCGCGACAGGGCCAGCGGCGCCAGACGCCGCCGTCTCAGCTCGCGCCGGGCAGCCTGTTCGGAATCGGCCGACAGGAGCCCGCGCGTCTTGCGGCCCGCCGCGTCCAGGGCTTCGTATTCAAACGCCGCCATCGCGCTCGCCGTCCTCGCGGCAGACCCGCATGATCTCCGCCAGGCTGGTCTGGCCGCCGCGCGCCAGCTTCACCCCGGAGCGCCACAGGGTCTCGCGGCCCCGGAACGCCTCGGCGGAAAGGCTGATCTCGCGCGCATCGTCATGGATCAGCGCCCGGATCTTGTCGTCCACCAGCGCCACTTCATAAACGCCGAGCCGGCCGGCAAAGCCCGCGCCGCCGCAGGCCGGGCAGCCCTTGGGCCGGTAGAGCGTCACCGCCTCGTCATCGCCCGCCTCGATGATGCGGCGCTCGGCGGGATCGCCCTGGTAGGCCTCCTTGCACGAGCCGCAGAGCCGGCGCACCAGGCGCTGGGCAACGATGGCCGACAGGGTGGACGCCAGAAGATAGCTCTCCACGCCCATATCGCGCAGGCGGGTAATTGCGGCGACCGCCGAATTAGTGTGCACGGTGGAGAGCACAAGATGGCCGGTGAGCGAAGCCTGTACGGCGATCTCGGCGGTCTCCTTGTCGCGAATCTCGCCCACCATCACCACGTCCGGGTCCTGGCGCAGGATCGCGCGCAAACCCGCCGCGAAGGTCATGCCGACCTTGGCGTTCACCTGGGTCTGGCCGACGCCGTCGACCGCGTATTCCACC
>Ga0136600_1001387_pt1 | contig 11217 bp, 8 predicted proteins | sample AntRauMFilla2698_FD_104634 | JGI IMG/M metagenome (GOLD analysis project Ga0136600, IMG submission 104634) | Saline lake microbial communities from Rauer Islands, Antarctica - Metagenome Filla 2 #698 | ecosystem: Environmental > Aquatic > Non-marine Saline and Alkaline > Saline | place...
AGACGAATAATTCCTCTGTTTAATGAGCTAGTTAATAAGAAAAACTTAGTTAAGAGAGTTCAAAAGACTTCGACAGAAGCGAAAGACTTCTCTGGTGTAGTAAACCTCATTGTTGATAAAACAATCAAATATTCAGAGATTAAGAAGATACTCTTCACCGCTGCTGAAGCAGGATATAAGTCGTATAAATTTGTTGTCTTGGGCGAGGATAATTAAACCACTAAAGAATCACTAGGCTTCCGATAAAGAAAATAAACGCTATATTTGTAACAGCTAATCGAGTCCACTGAAATGAGTTTTTCAAGTTGTAGATATTAAAGCCTAGAAAAACCCCCGCCCATAATATGATAAAGACCTTATAAATGAGATCCATCGTTTCAGGCCCTGCACCAAAAAACTCGAATCCAAAAGACACACCTAACAAGAATGCTATAAAAAGGTTAAACGCTATTTTATGGACTTTATTTGATGACATGGAGGATGATAATCCCCATCGACCAAACTTCTCACCCTTTGATAAATAGTAGAGATGTAAGAAAGCATCATTGGCCATTAATATGAAGAAAAATGGCAGCGCAAAATCCGATATATCCTTAACGCCGTCTAAGTATTCTGCAACCAAAAGTACCCCAAACAAGACTGTCAGAGTGACTTTTAAGGAAATGGAGAAATTTCTCACAAGCTGTACCATAGCGAACACTTACCATTCTTTAGTTATAGGCTAGGGTCTCACAAGATACATATTAATTAAAATTCAGTAAGTTAGGGTGAATTACACCCATTGCCTATCTTGAATTAGCACCAAAAAGGAGGCAGTCTTCCCTTGTTAGCTTACGCCCATCCAAAAGAAAGCTTATCAAACCTTCACTCTTCCTAGAGGTAAGCTTGGTGAAGAAAAAGACACTCCCTTTTTCATATCCCTTAGTTATGATTCCCTTTAATGTATCTCTAAAAGGAGTAAGCTCCATTAAGCCAGTCAGTCTCTTTTTTTCATATTCTACGATAAAGCTCGCTTTAAAGTTCCCTAAAAACTCTAGCCTAATACTTTCGGTATCAATATCACAAAAGACTTTCCCCTTATAGGATTCATCATCGTAAATGTTAACCGCTGAATAAGTGAATAATTCGTTACTCTTTAGAAAACTCTTTTGAATGTTAAAGTAGACCTCTCTGGACTCAGCGCGGATAGAACTTATTTGTTCATATAGTTTAAATTGCGAGAATCCTAGAGCGATAAAAATTAAAAGAAGTAATGACCCAACAAATACTTCGAGACGGTGCACTTTAATTAACTCTTGGATAGAAGTTCATAGGCTGATTAACCTCTACAACTCCACCGCCAAGAGGTTCTGGAAATCGAATACGTCGTAGGACATTAACAACACAGCTCTTAACATTTCCAGGAAGGCTTGAAATACTATCTACGCCAGCTTTAGAAACGTGCCCAGAGGCTCCAATAATAAAGTTGAGCCTTACTATCCCATTAAAGGCTTGTTTTGATCTATCAAGAACCTTTTGATAGCAAAATCTAAACTTTGGAATATTGTCTATGAGAATTTGCCGTATAACATCGGGGTCTATCCCCCCCAAAACAACAGTTTTATAAGGTAGACCTGCAGTATAAATACTTTTCTTATCTACCAACCCCTCGACGCCTTTAGAGCTATCAAGAGTCCCCTTCGTTACACCTGTTAATGAGCCTTGATTATCACTAACACTAGCTGTGGTAAGAGTAGCGCCAGAGTCAGCTTCGCTTATTGAACTTCCTCGCGTACCACTTGAACTAACAGATACGGCCTTAGCTGCTTTTGAACTACCACCTTTTGAGATTAAGCTAGAGACAGTCGATTTAAAGTCAGCACTTTTATAGGTATCCACTCGGCCCTTAGATTTTGTAGATGCGGTAGTAGGGCGTGCTGCTCGATTTCCTGCAGAGCTACCAGAAGGTTTTTTAGCGACTTTTGGTCGTACCGTATTCTTTTTAACGTTCTTTGGTCCCTTATTCGGCTTAGCTTTTTTAACTTTCCCAACTTTTTTAGCTGTTTTCGAACCAGATTTACTAACAGACTTCTTGTTGGAATCATCTGGTTTAACGACCTTTGGTTTATTGTCTTTAGGTTTATCTTTACTAATTTTAGGACTTTTTTGTAGCTTCTTTGGCGCATCTTTAGTTTTATCAATGGCCATTGTCTTCGAGACCGTTAGCTTTCTTTTGTAAAGAATTGTAGCGATTCGTTCAGGGGCTTTCTCTTTCTCCAATTCCTCATCAACTTCAAAAAGACTAAAGGGAACAAGGAATGAAAAAACTAAGAAAAACATTAGTAATAAGTATTTTTTAAACTCAGAATCTCTTCTCAATATAGGAGCGTGAGCTACTTTAGGAGGAGACTCCGTTTTTCTTAAAAATATTTGAATGTGTTGATTTTGGAATTGAATAATTTCATCGTTTATAAGCATGAAGGGTTTACTATAGTCTCCTGGTAAGGCATCACCAAGACAGTTCACTTCATAGCCTACGAGTGGAAAAATTTCCGGCTCACCGCCCCTCATTTGAATTAAGGGCACTTCGTCGTTTTTTCCAAAATAGGCAAACTCTATATCACCACGATCCTTACTACTGCCAACTAAAGAGTAAGTGCCATCTTTGGGAGGTATATAATCGACACTCTGAATTCTATCATTAAATAAAATGATGACTTCTACAGCAGGCCCATCAATCTGATATTTAAAAATGGGGTACAAATCGTCTGCATCTTCAAATATATACTCGCTAAATTCAGCATTAGGGTCTTTTGCTAATGGATACTTTACCCTTGGTGCAATATCTTCTACAGGAAGTATTTCTTTAGGCGGTGATACGGGCAGCTTCTTTGTATCAACACTTGTACTCAAGATAGCGGGAACTTCGCTTAACATTTCTAAAGGTGGTGGAGGTAAATCTTTCTTAGAGAAGGGGCGCAGAGTTATTTGATTGTCACCTAAATAGAATTCTTCAGAGACCTTTGCCTCTAGAACGACTTTCTTTTCTCCGGCTTTTCTGGTGCCATTTTTAGAATCTAGGTCGAAAATTTTGAAGGTTTCCCCTCCAGTTACCTCAATAACTGCGTGAATTGTGCTTATATCCTTAAACGGAAGCACAATGTCACAGGCGTTTCCTCTTCCAATGAGAGAGCGCTTTTTCTTGATAGGAAAAACTACACTTGCCCCGTTTGGAGCTTGGGCAACAAGTTCAAACCTATTTCGATTGTCAGAAATTCCTTTTTCCATTCAAAGCTCTCTTGTACTATCGAATCCTTTCGATACTCTTGCGTATTTCAGCGTTAAAGTTTTTTCTATATGGTAACTTATTTTTAAATTTTCTCTGATATCTGGGAATAATGGACAAGTCCCCTGGACTTCCCGTTTCTCCCTCAATGACGAGGTCTTCGAAATCAAATTTTTGATATTTTTTATATTTATAAATGATTTTGGGCACAGGTCCATCTTTCACACCTTGCGACAAGACTTGGTGATTAAAAATCAAGGCCATAGCTAATATCAAAATTCTCATTGTAAAAACCTTTGAATTTCATCTTTATATGTTGAAAGTTCCCTAGTTAAGTTTCCCGAAATATCATTTAATACATCAATGCCTTTACTCTTATTGCCATTTAACCCTAATGAGTAAGCGACATTTATACCAACCTCGGGCTTCCTTCTATAATCATTATCAAGTTGGGAAAAGTAAGATACAGACTTACCGTAATTACCCACAAGTAGCTCAAAGTAGCCTAGACCATAAAGAGCATCATTATCTTTTCCATTTAGCCTAACGAGAGACTCAAAAAGATCCTTGCCCTGTGAGATGAATCCATACTTAGCGTATATCTGAGCTAAGTTATAAATAGGAGTTAAAGAAAAGGAGGAGAGCTTTTTGGCCTCTTCGTAAGCTTTTACAGCTTTTTGGTCAAATCCTTCTTGTTGGAAAATAACACCAATATTATTCACCGGAGGGGCGTAGTCCTTCTTTAAATCTTTAGCTTTATTAAAATAGAGTAGTGCCTTCCGCTTTTGGCCTTGTATTAAATAGCAGGAACCCACCTGAGTCCAATAGATAGGGTTCTTACGGTAAGGCTTATAGTACTTATCCATATAAGCTTCAGCATTTTTAAAGTTTCTACGATAGCAAGAGAGAAGAATTTTATTTAGCCCACTACTTACATCACCGGGCTCTTCAATGTCTTCAGGTGGAACTTTCCCAATGGATTCCTCCATTAAGACATTATCTTCACTGGTAACACCTTTCTCTATAAAGTCATCGACAGCATTATAATTAATAGCCGGAGGCATATTGAACTTTTCGTTTGTAAGATCTGTAAACTCATCCTCTTTGACGGCCCCTTTCTTTTCACTTGTACCACAGGAGGTTGAAAGGGCGACCAACAAGAATATCGTAATCAGGTTTTTTATCATTTTTGCCCCCCTCTATCCATAAGCACACCATTTTTAATTGGGAAATACTGAGGTGTAACAGGTAACTTTGCACCGCTAAGGAAAAAGATATTTAGCTTAGATAGAATTTGTGCACTTTCTATTTGCCTTCTCGCCTCAGTGCCAAACTCCGTTGCTTTTGCGAGCAGAGGGTCCCCTATGCCTTTCATACTATTTTGGAAGGAGGCTACGTATTCACTACTTTTTCCAGTTGGTCTGAAAGATAAAATCTCTCTTCCTAAGCTCTGGTAGCTATTTACTAAAATACTATAAGCTTCAACAATCCCCTTGCCAGAGCCAATCTTGAATACATCCAGCGCTTTGGACGTGACTTGATCAAGGTATTTAAACTTAGTTTTTAATAGTGAATTATATTCATTCTCAGGGAAAGATAACTTAATGCCTTTTAATTGTTCCGCAGTTCTTCGTAGATCTTCGACAAAGTTCTCTGAAACAACATCTAAGGCTTCAAGTGGTATCTTCAAGCCCTTATCCTTTGAATATTGATATAGCCTTAACATTTCTAAGTTAATGCTGACGGCCTTATCCTTTCTGCCTCTTGCGAAGTATGCATCTCGTAACTGTGCCATTGAAAAAATTACTTCAGGAATGTTCTTCTGTACTCGCTTTACTCGAGTCAATAACTTTTCAAATGTTGGCCACCTTCTTTGATCGGCTAATTCCTTTAAGGTATCAAGCTCTACATCCTGACGAACGGTACTCGACACTTTGCATTTCGATCCTTGCTCAATAACTTCCAGAGCTTTTTCACCGTTGCCTTCTGCCAAATACAGTACGTTTGCATTTCGATAAAAGCTATTTTTGTTTTTAGCCCTTAGTCTACATATCTTTGATAAGGATTCTTCATATATTTGAGCGGCCATTTGAAACTTTCTTCTATTAAAAAGTCCATTCGCAATCAGGAGAAAACTATCCTCGAACTTCTTTACATCTGATCCATTCATCAGGCTTAGAGCTCTAGAGCTCCACCCATAAGCTTTCTCAGTATTCCCTAACTCATGAAAAAGAATAGCAATGTTATAAGCAGCATTTTTCTTAGCATCATCAGAGCTTGCGGGTGTCTTATAGATTTCTAAATAACCTTTTAAAGCATTAACTTTATCACCCTTGGTATTAAATTTTTGTACCTTATCAAATTGCATTGATAATAAAATCAATCGAAGTTGTTTTGCAAAAGATTCAGAAACCTTGAACTCTCCAGTATTAATTCGATCTACCCACTTTTTTATTTCCACTCTATCTTTACGATCTTTGTGGAAATCCATTATCCTAGCTAACATCGCCTCTTGCTGTTTAATTTTTTGGGGGAAATGAAACTTAAATTCCTTTAAAACTTTTTCCGCCTCTTTTATATTTCCCTCTTTAAAATTTTGACTAAATAGTCGTTGATAAATTTTGAAACTCTTTCTTGAACGAGGATTTTTCTTTAAATATAAGGAGTATGCCTTGGATAAATACTTGTCACTTGTGGCTTTTGTGACCCCTTTTCCTCCGAGACTAGCCATTAGACCATCCAATGAAAGGTTGGCGATTTTACTATCTTTGGCCAATACGGCAATATCAAATGCCTCATCGTAAAGATTCGCTGCCTTGTTGAAGTTACCAACAGCGTACTGTGTCTCTGCAGCATGAAAGAGACTTTTATGATTAGAGTCGCCATTCAATCCTGATTGAATTTGAAAGTATTGGGTTGCTAAGCCCGCCTTGGCCCTTTTTACTTTAATTTGTTTCCTGTAAGTTTTTGACACTACCTGTTTTTGCAGTTCGGCTGACTTTCTCGCCACGTGATATTTTAGATCCTCGATTTGCTTTTGATTTAAAGTGCCGGCTTTGAAACTTCCATAGAGCTCTTTAGATACAGCTAAATGTTTTGTTGTTTTACCGAACCTATCATAAAGAGAAAGAAGCTCAATATTGATTTCATTTTTTGTGTTTTGATCTTTAGCATTTCGAGATGCCTCTACTAAGGCATTTTGAGCCGATGCGAACTTGCCGTTATTTTTTAGATATTTTCCAACCTTTAACAAATTACTACTAATATCCTTTCCTATCTTACTATAGAAGTCCATCGCATCCTTAGTACGACCTGACTCAGTATAGAAGTAGGCTAAATCTCGCTCCACTTGTTCACTCACGTTAACAAAGTTTGAGTTTCCACTAAGCTTGTGCACTTCATTCATGAGGCTAATCGCCTTACTTTTTTTCCCAACTCTAAAATAGCACCACGATAAGTTATAGGCGTCTTTAGTCCACCATTTCTGATCTCTCTTCTTTAAAGCTGGCTCGTAATACTTTATTGCTGTTTTATATTTTTTATCGTTGTAATACATTTCTCCAAGAGCTAGTTTAGATTTAATCGAGGTGTAACTTCCCCTCTTAGAGTATTTAATAGCTCTTTGAAAAAATGATTTTGCTCTCTTTTCCTGTTGAAACTCTTTCGCATTATAGGCAAGGATGTAGTAGACCTCTCCTTGGCCTTTAAACCTTTTAAATCTTTTCAAGATGTAGTAACAAGTCTTTTGAGCTGTTAAGAAATATTTCCTACTCGACTTAAAAAAATCCTTTTGATTTGCCCTAGAACTTTCCTCTGGAGAAAGGCTAAGCCATCTATAATTTTCTTCTTCGTTAATTAACCTAGCCTTTTCAAGGTAGAGCTCAGCCATTCTTAAAAGAAGGTTTGGGTTCTTTGAGCCAATTTGACGGTTAAGCCTAATAACTTCCTTTAGCTCTTCATCTATAATCTCAATTAGCTGCTCCCTTCTCTCAGAGAAGTTAGCAAAAGCTTTCACAAATGTAGCATTTATAAGAAAACCAACTGAAAAAATGAGTAGTAGCTTCTTAATCATTAGTTACACTCCGACTTTAGAGAAAAGACATAATCGCCAAGTTCGTCTGCCCAAAACTCACCGTTAAAAGTCCAAAAGTATTGTTTCTCATTCCTCTTTAAGTATTTAATGTCTCCCCTTGCCCTATCAGAATTATCTCTTGCGTAATAGAGACTCTCTTTCTTTCTACCTAAGACTTCTAACTTTATATAAGTCATTCCCTCAAAGGCCTTATCTAAATTATCCATAGATAAGTGCAAGCTTTTCCTCACATAAGCCCCGATCAGATCTCTCTGAAGTAATAGGGATTCTCTCAAATTAGATGCAAACACTTTCCGCATTCTAGCGTTATTAATATTTTTCACTCTCTGGATTTCATCTCGTCCGATATTGAAGCTATCGACAAGTTCCGTAAATGCAGCATCCTTTAAGATCATATCTAGTAAGTTATTTAAAAGGTTATTTCCGCCTTTTTTTCCAGACTTTCGGGACTTGGCCAGAAGGTAAAAGTATTTGTAGTTCTTCCCATATTTCCCTAAGAACTTTTTTACTCCAAGGGAAGTATTTTGGTAATTCTTATAAAAGTCATCGACAACTGTCTTGGCATCATCGAATAAACATAATTCCATATAGGTTAAGGCTTTTAAAACCTCGACCTCAGGATTAAATACAAAGCTTAAAATTGGTGCCTTGTAGGTTACAAGCTTTCCTAGAGTTCGATTATAATCTCTTAAATAGAAGGAATTCCAGGCTTCTTCAAAGAGAACCTCAGGCCAAACGTAAGAATCTTTAGATAGGTCAAGGTAGGAGGAGTTAGCAGTGTCATATTGACGAGAAGAAAACTCTGTCCTTGGCTTCCCTACAATGCAGTAATCCCTATTGATGGCAAGTTGGCGTAACCTGTTTTCATTATTGGTGTCTCGCATTTGCCTTTTTGATTCTTCTACACAGTTTGAATATGAGGCAACCGCACTTTTTGATTTATTCAGAATTGAAAAGATACTTCCTTCAATGAGCAGAGCAAAAGGTTTACTTGGATGGTTCCTAGGTATAGTGCCATTTAGTGCGTTTAAAGCTTTACTATAATCACCTGAGCGAAAGTATTTTTTGGCCAGAATGTATTTAATTATTGGAGCATTCGTTTTCCTTAAGATACTTTGCGGTAAGACCTCAAACTGCTTAATTCCAACTTGTGTAACAACATTATCAATCAAAAGATCTACATCTTTTGAGATCTGTCCATTACGACTAGTCAAATATTCTTTGAGGTAAGGTACTGCTGTAAAGTATAGCCTATCTTTCAATAGCTCTTTCACAACTCCGGGGTAAGAAGAAATACTACCTCTAGATCGAACTAATATATCCCATGCTCTTTCGGGTGAAGCGAGAGCACTACTACTTAAAATAAAGAATATTATGATTAGTTTAAGTTTCATACTGTACCTTAAAAGCTATATCCCATTGAGAACGCTAGGTCCCAATTCGAATAATAAGTAGACTCAGGATTACCATTTCTCACTGCTTTATTAGCCTTATAGTGAATAACTGTTAAATCGACTCTCACGTCAAAGTTTTGATTTAGGTAGAACTTTAGCCCTGTGTCCCACATAAATCCCGTATGACTCTCTGTTGTTGGGGTGTCATTATCGGGAGTTGTTGTAAATTCGAGTAAATTATTAGTTTCCTCAATTTTTGCAATACCTGCACCGACGATCCAATCAAGGTAGATAATTGTATTGAATGTATTTATTTTTGCGTAGAAAGGAGACCACAAAATCATCCCCCCCATATAACTATCTACAATTCTACGAAAAGGCACAGAGCCTGCAGTCCCCTCACTTCTCAAGGAAGTAGCTGTTGAGTTCTCTTCCCCGCTGTTTAGAGAGTAAACTGCTTCAAAGCCCCAATCTTCCTTAAAGAAGTAACCTGCTCTTCCTTGGAAAACTGTTGCATCAACAAAAGCGCCTGAAGTCGTTAATCCAGCGCCTATATTTAAATGAAGCCTGCCAGCCTTTCTAAATTTTCTATTTTGTAAAACATATACTTCCTTATCAGGGTCTAACCAAGAAAAGCTGTAAGTATCCCCTTCAGAGGCAAAGCTTTTGGGAAGGAATAAAAAGATGAGAGAAAGTACGAGATAATTTTTCATTGATAGCTTCCTGCTTTAAAAGAAAAATCAGACCATCCTTGGTCTTACTAATTTAACAATATTACATACTTATTTTAACATGCATCAAAATTCATGCAACGGAAGACAATTTAAGAAGGGTTGCAGACATAGCTAAAACCACAGAAACGACAATGTTCTCTATTAATTTCGTCAAGAAATGATAGCCTAGACCATACTTTAAAAATGTCTGAGTTTATTACTTTTTCAGAGGTTTCAAGAACTATTTCTTTTTTCTCATCAACGAAAATCAATCTCAGCCTTATATTCCTATCTATTGTTGAAGGGTGATTTGGTGAATTCTCTCCAATCTCAGAAAGCCCATAACACTTGAGTTGAAACCAATATGGTCGGGCTTTCTCTTCATTAAAGAGCCCTGTTTTGTAATCCCAAACTTCAATTTCTCCATTGGGTCCTCTCAGGACCAAGTCCGGAGTTCCTGAAATAACTTGGCCAAATAGAGAAAATTTTACCGGGTTTTCGGGTATTAAAGAATACCCAGCCTCTTTATATTTTCTTAATAAGTTAAAAACCCACTCAATCCCGTTTTGTGTCTTGGAGTCTAATTCTAGGTTTCTATTTATTGTAAAATTATGCCTTACTCCGTACTCCAAAATCTCATGAACAAGAGTTCCCCGATCTGCATTACTGGCTAAAGGTTTAGCTACAAAATTCTCTTCGCTTTCGTTCAAAAGACTTTCTTTAACCTTTAGCTCCGAAGAAGAACTATTTTGTTCATTCAATTTAAATATGTTTTTTAATAAAAACTTTCTTTCACAAACCAGCATTTGGGAAAGTCTCGTGACACTTAGTTCACTATTTATGGCAAGGGTCGAATTACCTTGACCGCTATTATTAAAGCTTAAGCCAAGTGAGTTTTGATGATAGGCGGGGGGCTTTAAATCAACACGAGAATCTTCGGAGATACATTCATTATAAAAAAGCGATCGGTTAAAAAGGTTATCTTTTATATTTCCAAATAAAACTAAATTATCTTCTGTTAAATGTGTTTCCCACTCCCTAATACCATTTATCCAGCTACTGCCAGAATAACTAAAGGGCTTATTATTTAAGCTTATATCAGGCCAAATTAAAGTTTCTACGGCCCTGGTTCCCGCTACATAAAAAAGGCGCTTAGCTTCTGAGAAAGCTTTTTCTTTTTGAAGAAGTAGCTCATAAATATAATGAGGGGATTTGAAGATTTTACTTTTCTTTAAATCTGAAAACCATTTGAAACTAAGGGGTATTTTGCCAAAAAAGCTCTTATTTTGTATATCACTACCGTTTGTGTGGATTCCGCCTAAAATAACTCTTTGAAACTCTAGTCCTTTGGAAGCATGAGCTGACATGATTTTTATTTTTGATGGATTTTTTCCATACTGAAAATCAATTGAATAAACCTCTTTCGTAAACTTTTTAAAGAGTTCGTAAACCCCTTGAGGGTCATCTCGGCCGATACTACACATCAGTTCGATTAAAGGCAGGTTTAAGTCTATTAAGCTATGACTCAACGAGAGCTGCCAAATAAAGTTTTTAAATGACTCTAAGCAACCTTTGTTGGCGACAGAAAGGCAATGCTCTCTAAAGGAGTTCGAAAAGCCTTCTTCTTCTCCATCAAAGTTTAAAATCTGTAATACCTCAAAGCAAATATCCTTTGTCCTATCGTAATTGTTAATGTCATCAACACCTATAAAGTAGCTGGCCTTTGTAAATTCTAAAAAGATAACCAATAAA
>Ga0136600_1001388_pt1 | contig 11217 bp, 8 predicted proteins | sample AntRauMFilla2698_FD_104634 | JGI IMG/M metagenome (GOLD analysis project Ga0136600, IMG submission 104634) | Saline lake microbial communities from Rauer Islands, Antarctica - Metagenome Filla 2 #698 | ecosystem: Environmental > Aquatic > Non-marine Saline and Alkaline > Saline | place...
TCCATCAGGATCACTAAAATTCCAACCAAAACTAGAAACCGAGAATAATGTATCTGGTGGAGATTGATTTGTATTTATTGATACTTCGGGTACCGAATTCACTATAGGATAAATCAAACTTGCACCTACAGGATCTCTAAGACCTTCATTGTCAACAGCTCTTATTTTAAAAACTACATCATCCGTTTCCTGCCCAGGAGTTATCGGCAGTATAAATGTACTATCAGTACGAGTGGTGAAGTTGAAATTACCTTCAGATGTATCATTTAATGCATATTCAAATCCTGCGACAAAACCATCAGGATCACTACCAAACCATGAAATTTGAATTTGGCTGGACAAACGAAAATCATTGCCTCGATTTATCGTTTCTACAGTCAAATTTGTTGTAGGTGGTTTATTTTCTGAGAATTCTCCGCTTACAGTATTATCACATTCATTTAGATATAAAAATGATAAGACTAAAATAAATAAAAGAGATTTGTTTTTTTTCAAAGGATAAAAATTAAAAAATGGAGCTGCCAATTAATCCGGCAGCTCCAATTCATTACAATTATTTAATCAATAGCATCTTTTTGACACTACTAAATGAAGCTGCTTCAATTCTATAAATATACATTCCACTTGCAAGGTTACTTGCGTCGAATGCTATAGAATGGAATCCAGAATTCATTTTATCATTTATCAACGTACTTACTTTCTGACCTAACATGTTGTAAACAGTAAGAGTCACATTTGAAGCTGCAGGAAGTGCAAACTTGATCGTAGTACTTGGGTTAAATGGATTCGGATAATTTTGCTCTAATGCAAACTCAACAGGAGCGCCAAGTTCTTCATCATTAGAAGTTATTAGTCCTCTTTCAAGAGTTAAGTATCTATATATAGGGGCATAATCTTGGAAGAATACAGTTCTAACACCTAAGGTATCTGAACCGTCACTAACTCTAACGTTCCAAACGAAATTAGCTGATTCTCCAACTGCTAAACCAGCTCCTTGCAACAATCCATCAACAGTTGCTCCTGGGATTGTAGCTGTTGTTGCCGTAGCACCGTTATCAGAAGGTACCGTTGCAATTACAGTTGTTGTATCCGCTGAATATAGAACCCATTCGTAAGTTACTTCATCACCGTCAAAATCTTCAGAAGCATTCCACGTAACAGTTATGTCTGAAGTTACAACAACTTCAGCACTGTCAGCTGGTCCTGTTAATCTGAAATCTAATAAAGGTGCAAACGCATTGCCATCATCTGCAGTGATATCAGCAGCATCTCTTGGATGGAATTTAGGTGCTCCAAATGAAGCCGCAACAACTGCGTAAGCATCTAGTACTTTCCCGCCTCTTACACCTTGATTGAAATCCCCTTCTGCATTTGTCTCTCCAACATCAGATGATCGGATATCTTCATTGAAAATTGCACCGCCAGTTGAGTCTGCATCAGTATTTCTGAGTGTAAACTCTCCGAAACTACCTCTATCAGAAACTTCAACGTTTTCAAATTTGACAACCATACCTTCGTATTGTTCAAGCTCACCACCATTTTGTAATCTTACAACATCATCTGTTGGTACTACAGGAATTACTTGATCAATGTCGTTACCTGATGAATTTACAGTAAACTCTAAATTAATCAATTGAGTTAACGTCAAAGAATTACTTCTAACACTCGCTTCAAAAGCTTCAGCTGTGGTAACAGTTATAGAATCTCCTCTAACAAGAGCTTCAGTTGCGGAAGTTTTCTCTAGGAAAATACCACTCCATGGAGCTGCAGCTTCTTGCAAGATGATAGGACCATCTGAGTCATCAGAAACAATAATTCCAGAAATATTCACAGGTAATTGACCAACGCCCGCTAAAGGACTTATACCTGCATTTCCGTCTGCAGTAGTTTGAATTGTAGCAATTGAATTAATTGCTTCATCTTGTACAAAGAAGCTGTAATTCCCTGAAATTGGGTCTCTACCAGTTAAGCCTTCGCTATCTGTTGCTTCTACATAGAAAGCTACTGGAGTAAAGTTATCAAATGTAGGTAATGTAGCTGAGTAAGTGTCACCAGCTGTATTTGTCATAGCTAATGTATCTGAAGCTGATCCAGCAGAATAAATCAAAGACGCACTACTTATTGTAGATACACCATCAGCAACAACATCAACTGTTACTGTAACAGCATCAGATGAAGTTACCGTAGAGTCACTAAGAGTTGCGTTACTGAAAGATGGAGGAAGTCCAACAACTTCAACGTCATTAGTCCATGTAAAAGCCTCACCATTACAAGTTTCACCGCTAACGCATCTTAAAGGATCACCGTTATCATCGGTTGTCCAAAGTACACCATCTTCAAATGGATTTAAGCTCCAAGAAATTTGATTAGCTGCAACAGTTCCATCTGGATCATCAGCATTTAAATTCAAAAAACCACTTACATTAACTATAGCTCCAGCAACAGGAGGAACAAAATTTCCATCTGATGCATCACCTACAGTTGGAAGTCTTCGATAGTTATAGCTTGGTAAATATCCAAGAGTTCTATCATTTCTATATCTCAATGAGATGTCATACATATATATTCTAGAACCATTCGCATTAATTGCCCAATCAACTCTATCACCAAGAGAAATATTACTTACAGTACCATTCGATATTTTCACATAGGCACCATTGTACTTTTCATAGCTACTAATATCCATTTGAAAAGTACCATCAGTATTTGCGGTAACTAATTCGTCTAACTGTACTTCCCAAGGCTCTAATAATGGAGCATACTGAGGAAAGTTTATAGAAACTGATCCTTGTAACGCCGCTTCATCTGCAGTCATTTGAACCGTTGAATTAAAGAATGTCATTCGCCCAACAAAAGTGACAACATCACCTTTTTGGAAACCTTCTAACACACCAAAATCACTTTCCACGATTTGTATCGACATCCCGTCTCTACCTTGATTTACAGCTGCAGTATCTGTTATGAAAACATGGATTCTACCAATGTCATCAATTTCTCCATCGTTATTTGTATCGTTTGGAGTAGCATTACCAGAAGATTTAGGATTTGAAACAATTACTCCTGTATAAGTAACTGTAATTCCATTAAACGCTTGTGCTTGTAATGCATCTTGCGAGTACTCTGTTAAATTATCGTATGTATTTAATTCTCTCACAGACACTGTATCCTGAGCCTGCGCAAAAATCGGCAAGACTAGAAGGACAGTAACTGATATAAATTGTATCAATTTTCTCATAGTAAGTATTGTTATTTAATAATTGTAAGTTTTCCTTTTTCTATTTTTCCTGATGCTAAATCTTTAACGGTAAATAGATATAAACCCGTTGTTAAGATTTGATTAGCTTCACTTTGAAGATCCCAGGCATGTTCGCCTCCTGGAAGCACTCGCGGATCATCACTAAAATTGTTAAACCAAGATATATCGCCATTGTAGGTATCAGAATCATGTAGAAATTCAGCGACAATATCTCCTGCTATCGTATAAATTCTTACTTCAGCTTTAGATGGTAGGTTATAGAAATATAATTTTCGATCGCCTTCATTTGGTCCATCCCATGCAGCATTTACCTTATAGGGATTTGGATATACACCGACTGGAAAATCATCATCTCCGAAGTTTTCATTTGCTGGAGTTCCTGGAAATACTCGTACAGCGTTGGTGTTAGTACTTGTTTCGAGACTCGCTACACCAAACTCGTCATCACCTCGATCAAATGCCGTAACCGAAACCTGATATTGCCATCCACTAAGTAAGCCATTCAAATCATATCTATAATAATACTGAGTAGTATCACCATCAAATGTCACAGGATCTACAAGCTCAACTTCATTAAACCCAACATCAAAACCTATGTTATTTCCTGAAATATCGAATTCACGAATTAATCTCGATTGTGGATTTATATCCTGACCTAAATCTGAACTATATATACGGTATCCTTCAAAATCTACTTCGCCAGAAACTCGATCAATAGATGCTTCAGCAGTTTTATCCCAGTAAATAGAAACTTTACCTGTCTCTAAAACTATTCTTGTTTTGGGACTATCTGGTGGGGTAGGAAACAAGTATCTGGTTAGCTGTCCATCTCCGTCAGTGTCTTCACCAGGATCTAAAGCACCATTTTTGTTTTTATCTTCACCTCTAAATACACTATTTGCAGATTGCAGTGTAGAAATCAGATTAACCTGTGATGCTTCATTATCTACAGCTTTTCCAGCTTGATTTTGAAACTGATCAGGTTTTAAAGCAGCACTAAATACAAAGTAAAGAGTTATTGTTTCACCTGGTTCAACTTGCGGGAAAGGACCCATAGATAAAAACGAAATGTAATTACCATTAGCACTTTGTCCATCTGTTCTCAATGCATTTTCATTATCTTGATATGGAAACACTTCAGCCATTCTGTTATAACGATCAGTATCATTTGCTGGCGCATTAAAATCACCAGCGCCCGCGGCAAACAACCAGTAACTAGGACCTAAGTCGGGTACATTAAATCCTGAATCTGTAAATTTTCCATTAGCTGTGTCAGGATTATCAGGGTGAAAAAATGAATCTCTATATTCTGCACCAATAATTGAAACTGCCCCATAGGTATTAATACTTGGGTCGTCAGGAGAGCCCGCATCGAAAGCATACATGGTATTCAAAGAATCAATAAAACCAAGACCATTTTTATTGAAAAATGCACCACCCGTTTCATTGGTGCTATTCACATTTCTTACAACAAGATCTGCATACATTCCGACATAAACGCTATCCCAGGTTTCTGCCAATGCGTATAAATCGCTGTTATTTGTTATATCATACTTAAGAATGGTAAAGTTCTCAGTAAATGGAAAGCTCCAGTTATAACTCTCTAGCTTAACATCAGTATATAATGGGTTATCATGACCGGCTATTTCAATACCATTTACGTTTCTTCTTCGATCCGTAAAACTTGTAAGGATATCTCTGTCACTAACTGCTGAGACTGCAAAAAATTCATTATTTGGATCTGAACTTCTTCTTAAAATTCCACCATCAGATGTAAATTCAAAACCTCTTGCACCTCTAGAGTAACCTGCAGGGTTTGTGACAGATGAAGATGACAATCTTATCTGTCCTCCAATATCAGCGCCGACCCAAATACCAGCTTCAAACAAATGCTCTGTACCTGTTGCCTTTGGAAAGCGCATACTAAATCCACCTTCCGGAGTATTTCTAACGTCCGGCTTTCCTAGTGTTCCAAAATTGGTTATTGATAATCCTATAATTCCAGCGTCAGTTTCCGCTCTTTCAAAAGCTACTTGTGCATGCACAAAATACGGAATTATAGCTATGGCCAAGAGTAAGCTTAGTTTCTTCAAATAACGATAAATTGCTAACGGTTTTAATTATCGATAAGATAAGAAACTTCTGAGTTAATCGAAGTTAGAATTCCAATTTTTACAGTTTGGTAACACTTAATTAAGTTGCCGAGAATAAAAGTCGACAATCGTTTTTTGATCAATCTTTAGGTAGTATAAACCAACAATTATTGTAAAAATCAGTTGCAATTTTATTACTCCTATCTCTTTATACTTTCGCGAAGATGTAATAACCTTGTTATCTATAATAGTAAAAAGCCCAATTTTTTTAATGTCTGTTACAATTTTTTGATCTTCCATTACTATTAAAGATTCATCAAATCCTCCTACTTCTGTAAAAATACTTTTGAGCACAAAAAGACTTTGATCCCCAAAGCGAAATAGATCTAGATTAAACTTGGTAAACCATGTATAGAACTTTAGAAGAAAATGTTCATGATCGAATTGTAACCTGAAACAACCTGATTGAAAACCATTTTCAATATTCTTGAAAATGTCATCAATAAAACTTGGTGGAGGAAATGAATCAGCGTGTAAAAAATAGAGTATATCACCTTTTGCTTTCGATGCTCCGTAATTCATTTGAGATGACCGTCCCTTTCTAGGTGACTGGTAAATTCTTCCTATACTATTCTGGCAAATTTCAAAGGTGTTATCCGTACTACCGCCATCCACAAAAATAAGTTCGGCATTTCCATCGCTAACGATTGTAGTTAGGTGAGTAATTAACGCGCTAATAATTTTTTCCTCATTATAGACGGGAACAATGATACTTATCATATCAATTGGTACTGTTTAAATAGACATTCCAATCATCTTCATTGTCAATATCATTGAGAAATTGAAGCTTTCCCAATGTAATCCCATTTTTCGAAGCTCTACTTTCAGTTTGCTCCATCACCAATTCTGTACTCCATGAAATATCTTCAAATAATTCCTGTTTGTATGCACTCATACCAATCAAATAGTATCCTCCATCTTTTGATGGACCAACTACTACATCATTTTTGTTTAGCATCTCGTAAGCTTCCTCAATAATACCAGTCGTTAATGTTGGACAATCACTACCTATTAGTATCACCTTTTCTAATCCTTCTTCAAATGATGTTTTGAAAGCATGACTCATCTTATTGCCCAGGTCGCCATTAACCTGTACTCTTTTATTGAACTGATCTTCATTCCAAATATCCTCATTTCCGATTTCCCAAGCGTACCAGATTTCTTTATCAGCTTTTAAATTCAAAATCGCTTTTTTTGTTTCTTTTAGTAATGTCAGATAAACATTTAAAGCTTCGTCATCACCAATTGTCTTAGCTAAGCGTGTTTTTACTTTTCCAGAAATAGCGTTTTTAACGAATACTATGATTCTATTTTTTTTCACAAATACTAATTAGGTTAATGATTGGAACATATATACAATGATGATACTTTCAACAGTCTAAGGATAATAAATAATAAAGATTATGACATTCACGAAAAAAATACTCTCACTAATTTTTGCATTTAGTTTTATTGGAATCTTAAGCACTACTTCAATAGCACAAAATACAAATGGAGGTAAAACGGGGCTAGGTGTAATGTTTGGAGAACCTACAGGTATATCAGTAAAATCATGGGTAAATCAAAAAAATGCATACGACTTAGGGTTAGCATGGTCATTATCAGGCAAAGACGCGATTAATATTCATGCTGATTACTTATGGCACAAATGGTTGGATGTTGAAGATGGAAATTTAGCTTTTTATTATGGATTAGGTGGTAGAGCGGTTCTTGCGAATGATGCATTTATAGGCGTCAGGGTACCATTTGGTCTTAATTATTTAGCACCAAAAGCACCTATTGGATTTTTTGTAGAAATTGTGCCGGTATTTGACTTTCTACCTAATAGTGAAGGCGATGCAAATGGTGGAATCGGTCTTAGATATTATTTCTAATACTTAATACCCAAAAAATACTAAATAGGTAGATTGATTACCTGTCCTTCTACCATTAAAATGGCTTCATCGTAAAAATCGCCTTTAAGGACTGCAACCCCTGCTTTTATTATATCAAGCTCTTCATCAGTATGATCTGGATCATGATGAGTTAGATATAATCTTTTAATTCCAAGATTCTTCGTTGTTTGAATCACAGTTTCCCATGCTGAATGGCCCCAGCCCAATCTAGACTCATGTTCTTCTGTTGTAAACTGAGCATCATGTATAAGTATGTCAGCACCTGTTACAAAATCTTTGAATTCTTTAAGGTAAATCTCGTTTTCAGCACTTGGAGTCATCGGTAATTCATTATCGGGAGCAAAGACAATTACTTTCTCACCAATTGTGAATTTAAAAATAGCAGTTGGTATAGTGTGATTTGCCCACATAAAATCAACAGAATAATTTTTAAAGAAAAGTTCCCCTTTTTCGAACGTAAAATATTCGACTTCAGACTCAAGCATCTCAATAGAAACAGGAAAAAATGTGTTTGCTAAATGGCCCTGAAGAAGTTCTTTACAACCTACCTCATGCTGGGGTGGCATATAAATTTCAAACGAATTTTTGGAGTCATAAAATGGCTTGAAAAATGGAAACCCCTGTAAATGATCCCAATGTGGATGTGTTATAAAAACTTTTCCAATTAACGCTTCCTCATACAAATACATCTCGTTTCCAAGATTCTTAAAACCAGTTCCGCAATCGGCAATCAAATATTCATCAACTCCATCAATAAAAATTTGAATACAGGAAGTATTACCTCCGTACCTCATGTTATCAGGATTTGCGCAAGGCGTTGACCCACGGACACCCCAAAACTTAATTTTAATATTACTATCCAAATGTCATCTCATCGTTTCATTACCTTAATGAACTAGATTTAAACTAAAAAACCTAGCCTTCTTCTTCGGAACTCATTAGGTCTCTGAGTTCTCTGTTTATTTCTTTTATACGCTGTTGTTTCTTTTCTAACTGGCCACCTATTTTATCAATCTTTTCCTGAAGCTCATCTCTAAGCTTATTACCTTTATTTGTTGGCTTAAAATAGGTCTTAGCTTCTTCATATTGTATGCTTTCTGCTTCTTGTTTAGTAATGTCTTTTTTAATGACATCCTTTTCTTTACGGAGCTTAATCACTTTTTTTCTATCATCCGGTTCTACACCTTCTGAAGCCAACTCTCGAACCATAGCCAAATCAGAACCACTGGCTCTGAAACGTTCGTAAATTACATCGCATGCTTCCCTATACTGTTTCCAAACCTTGTTTTTAGCTTTTATAGGTACATATCCGGCATTCTTAAATTCTTCCTGAAGCTTTTTAGCTTCCTCAACAGCTAGAGCTGGATCCTCATGACTTCCTAATTCCTTCAGCTTACTGAGAATGTCTTTTTTCTTCTCAAGATTTTCTTTTTCCTCACCGCGCTGATCTTTGAAGTGATCTCTACGGCGTTCGTAAAATACATCCATCGCCGCCTTGAACTTCTTCCAAATCTTTGAGGATTTCTTTCTTTGAACAGGACCTATTTTCTTCCATTCTTTCATCAAATTCTGCATTGACTGATGACCCTTATCAAAGTCATCTGAATCCTGAATCGCTACTGCCTGCTCAATTAGTTGCAGTTTCTTATTGTAATTTAATTCTTCCTGTTCACGTAGTACATCTATGTTATCAGTCTTCTTCTCATTAAAAGCATCGGTAGCTGCCTTAAATCTATCCCATAATTCATTTTCATCTTTTTGTGGAAGATTTCCAGTTTTCTTCCATGCATTATGAAGCTTATTTACTCTTCTGGCGGCTTTTGCAATATTTTCATTATCAATGAGTGCCTCTGCCTCTGCTATTAACTTCTTTTTCTTTTGGAGAGATTTCTCAATTTTTTCCCGATACCCTTTATCATTCTTAAATCTGAGTTTATTAAAAGCATCTTCTGCAGCATTAAACCGATCCCAAACCATTTGGTTCTTTTCATTCGGTACTCGACCAATTTTTCTCCACTGATGATGAAGATCTTCAAACTCGTTAGTTAGTGATTTAAAGTCAGCCTTTTCATCATCACTTTTTTTATTCAACGCCTCCATCTTATCAAGCAGTAGTAGCTTTACTGTAAGATTGTCTTCTTCCTTTTCCAGCTTTTTTACTAACCGATCAACTTTGTGGCTTTCAAATTCTTTCATAAAAGAATTAAAGCGTTCATTTAGTCCATCTATCTCGTCTCTTGGGATTTGGGTAATTCTATCCCAATTATTTTTTATTTGAGAAACTTCTTTAGTTGCAGTCCAATTTTCCCCATTAATAATCTCACCAAAATCTTTGAGAAGACTTTTTTTCTTTTCGAGATTTTTTTCGCGCTTTAAATTTAGCTCATCGTAGTGAGCTTTTTTTCTTTCTTCAAAATCCATTCTAAGTTCTTCAAATTCTTTTAGAATTTCCTTCGATTTATCATCAGGCGCTGGTCCTTCTCCGATATGCAGATATAAATTTGAAAACTCATTGGTGATTAGACCCCAATCTTTGGTTTCCAAAACATCTTTAATTTTGCTCAGTATTTTAGAATAATACTCAGACTCACCTTCTTCAGCTGAAGCATTTGAATCAGCTGTTTCTTTGCTTTCATCCTCTGATTCATCATTACTTTCAGTTGCTGAGGTATCTTCAGTCATAACTTCAGTCTCTTGTTCATTACCATCAGAGATAATCTCTTCAGCTTGTTCCTCAGAGGTTTTAATCTCTTCGTTTTCAACTGAATCTTTCTCTGTTTTCTCAGTATTGTTTTCTTGCTCCAGGTTCATAATAGCAACCTTCCTTTCCACTTGGTTCATTAATGCGGCACATGCCTGCTTTTCCTTAATTCGGTAAGATAGTACTAATTACCTTTTTTTTATAATGCAGTTTTCATCACATAAAAAAAGCCGATTCAGCGAATCGGCTTAGATAGCAATAAGTTCAATCAATCTGCATTGTGTATATGCACATCTCTTTGTGGGAAAGGGATCTCAATTCCTTCTTTATCAAGTTCCTCTTTAATTTTTTCAAGATTTTCAAAAAAGAACGGCCAGTAATCTGAATTGTTTGTCCAGGCCCGTGCCGAAAGATTAAGTGAACTATCTGCAAGTTCTGTTAAAACCACGACTGGTGCAGGTTCGGCTAACAATCTTTCGTCACTGTTTAAAACCCTTAAAATTACTTCTCGGGCTTTTTTAATATCTGACCCGTAGCTAATACCAACCGCAAATCGTGCTTGCCGTGTCTCTTTATTAGAGTAATTCACAACTGGTGAATTAGCTAGCTGGCCATTAGGGACTACAATTGTCTGATTTTGAGGTGTATTAAGAATGGTATGCAAAATATCAATTCTCTCTACTGTACCTGACTCTGATCCCCTTTCGATGAAATCTCCCACTTTAAATGGCTTAAAAAATAGAATCAAAACTCCACCTGCAAAATTTGATAGGCTACCTTGTAAAGCTAAACCTACAGCTAAACCTGCAGCACCAAGAATTGCTATAAATGAAGTCATTTCAATTCCCAACATCCCTAAAGCAGTTATATACACTAATACTTTAAGAATTATCGAAATCAACGCTCTTAAAAACCCTTGCAGAGAGGGATCCACGTTACTTTTATTGAGTACTTTCTTAATCGCACCTGTTATGATTCTTGCTACCCAAAGCCCAAGAACTAATACTGCTATAGCTTTTAATACATTTGGTCCATAAGCGTAGACAAAATCGAGGAGTAAGTCAGTACTAAAATTAAAATTTTCCATGTATTTAAATCCCTTTATGTTAGTTTTTTTTTCCTTATCTCAATTAAAATATCTCTGACTACTCTGAACTGCAAGTTTCAGCCATAAAAAAAGGAAGCCAAAATGACTTCCTTTTCTGTAAAGAA
>Ga0136600_1001391_pt1 | contig 11208 bp, 11 predicted proteins | sample AntRauMFilla2698_FD_104634 | JGI IMG/M metagenome (GOLD analysis project Ga0136600, IMG submission 104634) | Saline lake microbial communities from Rauer Islands, Antarctica - Metagenome Filla 2 #698 | ecosystem: Environmental > Aquatic > Non-marine Saline and Alkaline > Saline | place...
ATTACATGGGCGTGGTTGTGTTCTAACTTCAGCCGAGTTGTCAGACTTGATAAGCCACATACGCAGAGCGGTAAAATTACCCCTCTTTGATGTGTCGCGTCAGGGATACGTGGTGTGGCCTGTTATGGTGGATACGCATCTTTTGGCTGGGTTTTACTTTCACCCTCCCTCTAACCCAGATCCTATATATGTCTCTCTCAGGGATGATTATCAAGTCGGCTTTATCGGTCTTATGGATTCTAAGTTCCCCACGCTAACATCCATGATACCGGGCATCATGGGATTCAAAGAAAGCTCAGATATAGCGGTAGTTCCTATCTTACTTCAAGGGGACATACCTCCTGTAATAGCAGGGGACCTCATGCTGGAGACTGTCCCTGGAAATCCTGCAGATATGAAGTTCTGGACGGCTCTAGCTAAAATACTAGATACTGGTAAGGACATTCAGATTTCAACAGCGGAGAAGAAAGTAGCCACTGTTCGAACTCGCTTGGTAGATGTGATCCTACAAAAACTGAAGACTGGTATGGATATTAAAAGCCTACTTGAGACCCTTAGGCCAGGTAAGTCCGTTTTAAAGATACTGCATCGAAAGCTTGTAGGATTGAATATGGAAAAAGAGGCATTGCTTGTTTCCAGCTCCTATGCAAACACCACCCGACATGAGGCGGCTAATGGTAATGTCTTTGTCGCCTCCATACAAGGCTATCGAATGGCAGCAAAGAAAACTCCTTTCGCGTTTGTGGACATATCTAATTTCACCCTCACCGTTACAGAGATCGTTCACTGCCCGCAAAGCTTGAAGAATATGCTAGGGGTTACTTTTAAATTCCTAGGAACCTCCAAATCCACAATTATCCCGGATAGGTTTTTAGAGAAGCCTCGAGAGTTGGAACGTATTGCGCAGAACATATTTGTAGATGCCTCCATATCGGGAGGGCAGAATCCTGCCATTTTTGAACCTACTTCGTTTAAGCAGATGTCAGCTTGGTTTCAGCAACAGAAGAGCAATGCGGTCTACTGCGTGGGTGTGGAGAATTTAGGGTGGACCCCCGACAACCTAGAGTTCTCAGCCCCAAGCTGGACAGTGGATTTTGAGGGGTTTTCAGACTCTCGATCAAGGAAGGCCCATCCCGATGTAAGTATACTTAAGTTTTTTGATTTCGACCGTAAGATAGAGTTAGGGGATCTCGGCAAGCCAGGGGTTCTGGGGCATCTCCTCAGTATGTGTGTAGCTTTAGTGGCCCGAGCCTACACGGGCCTGCCTTGTCGAGGCATTCCAGTCCTACAGACCGACACCTCTATGGTTTTACTCGCACGTCTATTCAGGGCGCTCGGGCAGAGTAGTCCGGTGCACGTATCCGCCCAGACAAGGCATGACCATCACAAGGTTATGCGAGGCTTTCCCTTCTACGGTATTGGTACAGATTCTGTATCCGCCAAATCCATAAAGAACTCTGTCTTTATCTTAACCGACGCTGGAATATCCCTACAAGAACCGGATGATTGGGAGACTCCTCTAAGATCCCTACCGAAGTTGTTAGAGGAGACAGCAGGTTGGATACTAGAAACTAGTGGCTCAAGTATATCCCGGGTAAAGGCTGCCACCTATGAGAGTGAGCTGGTGCAGGAGGGTGAGAAGATTATTAGAGATGAACTGGGGTATAGAAATTGGCCAGTAACCGCAGAGCTCTATACAAGTCTTGAGAGATTCTTGTCCGGAATACCCGCTCAAGATATTCGTAAATGGTTTCGCCATGATCTTATGGAGCAACTAGTCTACATTAAGAAACCAGATGTATCCATAACCGCGGATCTGAAAGCACTATCAACCGCATTCAAGGAAACTAAGACGAGTTATATCATAGATGCGCTGAGCGCCTCTCAATTAGTGGAGCACTATTATGATAAAGCCCCTGCTATGGACGTCGTAGCCTTGGAAGCTTAGCGCACCTGAAGGGTGCCCCGTAGGGCTTCCACATGTAGACCATCCTTAACATACAATAATCTATGGAAGTATGTGGCTCGGGGTAATCTTACTAGTTTGGAATCCGCTGATATTTTACCATCTAGGTCTAGTGTTAGCCCGTCCCCTTCTTTCAAATGCCACACTTTGTTATCATAACTAGGGCTGGAGTAGAACACCCACTCAGGGTTAGTCCCAGTTAAATTAACAGGGACATCGGCGGGATCTAAAACAGTAATAGGTCCGACACCCTCCCAAGTAGTTCCGAAAAGAATTGGACCAATTCCCAGTATACGGAAATCGTAGATAACTCGATCGGCAATAGGTGTACCTAATGGAGGTATCCCTGGTATTGCAAATTTTTCGTCTTGGGCTTCGCTCATGTGACTGTGATGCTGTTGGTTTCGCTAAGGGTTAAGCTAGCTTTGTATGCATTGACCAAGTCTTGTGTATCTTCTATAAGTTTAGCCCACAGATCCTCTAACTCGTCTAAAGTGAAAGCCACGAGTTCCATGGAGTCTACCCGGAAGAATGGTATAATGGGATCTCCTGTTAGGTCTGGCACATCTTCTGGAAGTTCCGACATTTGCGTCAAAGATGCCAAGCAAGATAACCGACTGACCATGCCGGGGTTACTGCGGTAGTGTAATACGAATATCTTTTGACTTAGATCCGCCACTATGGATGTTGCGGTTACATTCATGAAGAATGCTTGTCCTTGGTGGTATTCACCTTCGGTGTAAGACTGTCTGGTCAATGTGATCATAATTAAAATTCTGCGGAATCATACCAGAAGTTGTCATCTTCCCACAAGGCTGTATCGTCCCACAGTCCTGTGTACACCATCTCAGAACTTGAACCTTCGTGTAGTATAACTAGAGATCCCACAGGCTTATTGTTAACTATGAAATCTTTCAAGTTTCTTATGACATCGGATTCGAGGGAACCTACGTCCACTCGAAGAAGCTGTCGCCCGTAGATCGACATGAAAACCTCTAAGGGGTTCACGGATATCTCCTCACCTACTTCTGACATCCCCAAGACATCATTTAGATATATTCCAGTTCTCTCCTCAGCGTTATGCATGACATCCCAAAATAAATCTTGAACTGCACTATCCCCATCCAAGGAAATCCTCACATGGAGGCCCCCAGACCCTTGCGACGTCACTCTAGCTGCCCTCTGCTCATAGGGTAGCGTTAACCCTGACATACCCAGAGAAGACCCCAAACCCAAACCACTGCCCCAGTTTAACAGAGGCCACCAAGAACCAGAACCTCCGTGTATCTGTAGATCTCCGATTACGGTACCTTCTGAATAGAGTCCCGGGGATAGCGGCGTGTGGTCGTAGGGTATATGTAGGGTGTAATCTGTGAAAACATAGATGTCGTCGTAGACCCCTATAAGCTCAGAGTCCTTGGGTATGACGGCTAGACCTGCTACATTGGCTAGAGCTCTTTTAAAAGATTCTATTGTCTGTGAGTTCCGCAGATACTGATATACGTTGTCTTGTGGAAATAAGTTTACACAGCCTAGGGGATACTCGAAAGGGTGGTAGGGATATTGAACATAGGCCTGCAGTTGGGCAACCCTATCTGGGAATAGGGTAGCAGGATCTTGACGGAATACTAAAAACCCCCTCTTGGTATCGAATACAGATCCACTTAGATACGCGTGTCCATTTGAGTCTATTATGCGAATTGGCCGTATATCAGCATCGATGGGTAAGACCCACATGTCCTCCCAGAACTTGACACCAGCCTGTTGGAACCCAACAGCACCTTCGCCTGGGATTAACCCAGCGGATCTTAAGGCAACTATCGTGTCCTTTGATAATTCATTAACGATAGAATCCCATTCAATCTCGTAGGTGTCTGAGATGGGCAAATTTAACAGAGAGCCTGTATGGACACTGACGGATTTCTGAGGCATTGCGCTGGGGCCTAGCCTGATGATATTCTCTGATGATATAGTCAGCTCTCTATTATACCCAATAACTTCTGTGTGTAGTATATTGATTTGCATCAACTCCCGCATCCGCAGTTCCGGGGAAACAGAGTTTATGGTACGGGACATGGGTATAGAATCCGCAGATATGGTGGACTCTTCATACCAAAAAGAACCTAATCGGGAAACTCGCTGCTTTTCAAAAGGTCTCATAGTTCGATAAACTTTATAGCATCCTCGTCTAACATATAAGTCCAGTTTCGTGGACCCCCGGAAACTAAGGTCTCGTTGGAAGTCCCAAGGGCAGGGTCCAAGTATTGAGCCCTAGTTTCGACCATGGACATGAACTCAACCACAGGTAAGGTTACAGCGCTGGCTAGTGCGGCTGTGTAGTCGTCTAGTAAATCTGCGGATGCTGGGATTACACTAGAAGCCGCAGACCATTGAACGATAGTATGGGGCGTTACACGCTCGACTACGGAAGCCCCCGCCTCCGATAGGATCGTAGCTATGCGGGCCTCAGATATTACATCTGGGTAGGCTACCGCATTCACGTAATCGTAAATATCAGATCTGGCTTGAGCTAGTGACATCCGGACTCCGGACTCTCTTCTGTATGTGATCTCCAAACTTTTGAACACTTGAGACACCCCGGGACGAACTAGGACATCTAGCCAAGGAGTATCCTCAGAATCTTCTAGACGGCTGGTTGCCATGCTGACGGAGGGATCATACGTGTATTCTACTTCAAACAATGCGACGGGGTTACCTTCACCATCCAAGGTGGTAGGAATAACACCCATAGGAATACTCACCCATAGGTTCTCTAATTTGGAACCGGCCGCAGTGGCCAACGGGGCTCTTGCCGGATTGGAGGACTGGGAGAAAACTGTATAATCTTCCAAGGGGGTCGATGTCCCAGCCACCCGTATCGAGAGTATGCGCCCTGGGTTGTGGGGCAGATTTAACTTGTGAATGAACTGTCCAGAGTCTACTGCCAGATTCATATAAATGGAGGTGATACCTGTTTGCTGTTTGGGCATCCTCACAAAAACATCCATAAGCGCAGGAGCTACACCAAGTAAACCAGTCAGACTCCTTAGTGTCTCTTCGTCAGAGGAGAATACAGCAGATCTAAGTGATGTCTCCGGGAGTTCACGAGATAGGTAAAGCTTCACACCTCCTCGACTATTGGGCGTGGTCGAGTGTGCTGCGAGTCTAGTGCGCTGCGCCCGCTCAACTAATGAGGGTATCTCATATCCAGACATGAAAGTGTCCAACGAATAGATGTCCGTAAAATACTCATCCAGCTGATTTACAGTTGCAGGAGAATTAATCCCCACTGACTCGGGAGCATCACCTACCACACGTATTATGGCTTGATAGGAGGTGCCGGTCCAGACCATACGGACATTATTAGTCCCTGGTATCATCTCCGAATTTACAGCCCTTATCTCAAGCCCTCCGGGAAGTGGTAGGTCTATGGCGTAGCGGGCTTCCCCTCCGAATAAAAATCTCATACTCCGGGGCAATGATAGGTTCGTATTCCTAGGGAACTCTAATACCAAATAACCTACAGCATATTTAATTTGCAAAGGATTGATTCCAAAGTTTTCCAGAAATGCTTCTACGAAGTCGCAGTCATAGATGATCCCCTTAGCTGCATTGCGCGGGTCCATGTCACTTTTAAACTTCGCCATACCACCCTCCAATGAGGCTATCACCTCTGTGGCGGGGTCTAGGAAAAGATCCCCATACACGGAGTTAGGTCTTACATCTAAGTTGGGACGCAACAAGATCTCCCGGGAAGTTAGTCTCGATCGTATCTGTTGAAGCCTCCCCTCCGGGATGTCAGATATGCTTGTAAAATATATGGAGCTGAAGTCGTTCATACAGTCGTGTTCTCAATAGTTCCGGTGGTCATTCTTATGTTTGCTGTGAAATGTAGCACACCGTTTGCAGCTGTCACGGGTATAACCGAAAGGTCTGCCACCGTAGGTTGACCTGGTATTTCGTTTGCCCGTATGAAGAAGAGCGTATCTACCGCAGCAATTCCCCCGTAGCGGTTGGCGCTCGAAAGATTCACTATGGGTCCCTGTAAGGCCTGCATAAATAGATTAGTTCCCTTGTCTGGAAATATCTTAGAGGATCCCTTTATCTGAGCTAGGTTGACTCCCACATTTTGTATAGTGAGCTCTACACCCTCCTTACGCTCGAACACTATTTTGGATGCCTTTCGGTCAAGTTTTACAGTTAAGCCTTCCATATCCTTATTGACTCTGGGGGTGGTCGATACCCCCTCTTAAATTTTCATAGGAGGATCTTAGGCGTCCATTTAAACCTTTTCTTCGCATTGCATGGTCTCCCGCCATAACCCAGTCGGCATCCCGGAGGAGGGCGCGTAGGATGGCGGCCTGCATTCTACCTCCGGGGAGCTTGTCCAGTCCGGCTTTCTCCAAGGCTAATCCAGCTTGAGTTCTGATCGAGGTTAAAGCTTCCTTGGGTGAGTCTCCTAATGCTCGAACATGCTGAGGAAGCGCCCCACCACCTTGGGCGAAGTTTTTTAGCTTCTGTCTATCAGAGCCTGTGAGTTCTTGTATCATGAGTTTACCTGCTTAAGGTCGCGCTCCATATCCAGTAGTTTCTTGGTTATACGTGAGGCCCTGCGGGATAGTTGATAAGGCTCCAAGCCTAGCTTAGCGCCTAGGGCTTCACCCTCTAGTATCTCTTTGCCTCCGAACCCGAGCCTATGCTCCAGTATCATACGATCTAAATGGTCGGATTCCCCGTGCACATACTCCATGGATTCTTGCATGAAGTCAGTCTCACTCTGAGCTGGGGATTCATAACCATCTGAGTCTATACCGACTCTACGGGATGTTTCTCGAATCTTCTTTATACGGGATATAGGAACTCCTGTGTAATCTGCTAGTTCGATACTGTCGGGATCTCTACCATGTTCATCCTCAAATTCACGTTCGGCCACGCTGAGCTTGTAACCCTCTATCTGGTGCCGCTCAGGGACTTTCAAAACTTGTTGAGTGTTACGGCGTAATCTGCGGAGCTGTTGTAGCTGGTTAGATACCCACGTATTCAAAGAGGCCCCCGAATCGGGGTTATATCGCTCAACCGCCCGGGCAGTGTAGACCCGAGCCATATTACGCATATGGGGATCATCGTGACTATTAACGGACCTGAGACCGTAGTCTATGGTCGGAGTCAACGATTCTACCACCGCGCCCAGGTTCTGCGCGGACGGTTCCATCTTGTAGTTTTCGTAAGGTTGATTGGGGGCCTGCATTAGACTTTTTATGGGGCGGAGGCTTACTCTCGGCAAGGCTATTCATCCGAGCCTGAACTTGGTATACGTAGGATCTAATAACATCTGTGACATTACATTGAGTGCAGTTAGAGTTACCCACCTCGTTTATGAACGACTTTCTAAGGTCTGGAAACTTATCTAGGTTTGGGACATTACTAGCTAAAGCCCTAGCTCTTTGAGAATCCATAGATCTATGAGTTCAGGGAATCATATTGTCCCGTATCCCTGAGATGCTTCACGATAGATTGATATGTGGCATCAATAACAGGACCCAGCTCACAGGAGGGGCACTGGTGATCTTCCACAGACTTCTTCTTATCTCGTAGAGGTTGTAGGAGTGCATCACACCCCTCGAAGAAGCATGCCTGGCTGTTGTCCAACTTAACTAGATTCGCTATCCTAGCATGCACGGGCTGAACCCCCTTGGCCAGAACCTGCCCACCGGGAAGTATCTCAGCATCATATCCCCGGGACTGTATGAAGGCTAGCCGCGCCTCGGGAGAATCCACTGGAGGGGAAGTAGGTTTTGCAGGTTTCTTGGATGTTTGAGCCTCCCGCATGCGTCCTACTTCCCCGGATACTTGAGATTCGACTAAACTTTGTTCCTTGTAGGGTTTTGCTTGAATTTTAGATACCCCATCCAATCTTACATATATCAGTAAAAATGGCCAACTTAGTGCGCATACTAGGAACATTCCAGCATGGGTGCTGGTATCTCCGTAAACGAATAGCTGCAGGTATAGGGCGGTCCAAAAAGAAATGTGGTAGCTGAGGCATTTCGGGCAGGTGAGTAATTTACCCAAAAGTTTTAGTTGGATGGCGGCGTAAACCTCCCAAGAAGCTTGATCCGTGTAAGTAGGCTTCTCCCACCTAAAGACACTCAATTGAAGTATTCGAATAAGAGCTTTAGGGGGTGTGATACTAAACCACAAAGTCCACAGGGAGGCTACGCATAGGAAGCCGGCGACAAACAGTATTATATTTTCAAGCATGTTAGTATATTTTATTTTACAGAGTTGTTGTCAATCACCTACCTTGGTGGGAGATTTCATCTTAGTATTTGGCGAGGAAACCCCGTGCCTTCAGGCCGGGGAGGAATCGCCTCTTTGGTTGGATATGTATTGTGCGAGGACTTCGAGCGACGCGCCGCCACAAGACGACGCGAAGTAGCTGGGCGACCAAAAGTGGCGTCCCCAGAGGCAAGACCGGACCTCCGGGAAGTTCGCTTGCCTGAGATAGAAAGAGGATGCGCCTTTGAGCGCGTTGACGATCTTGGACACCGACTGAGAGGCGGGATATTCGATGTGCAGGTGGACGTGGTCTTCCTCGAAGTTGGTTTCAACCAAGACAAGAGCCATGGAATCCGCTGTGCGCTTCCAACTTTCAAGGAGTGACTGGAACACCCTTTCGGTGATTGCGCCCTTTCGGTATTTAGTGACAAAGACCAGATGGCAATGCAGCTTTGAAACAACGTGCCTTCCTCGTCTAATTTCTTCTTGACTTTGCATAGACCGGATGGTAATCGTTTCTCACCCCACGTCAAATGCAATCCACTGTTCGATACACCTACAAACTTCGCCCCGGCAAAATCGCCGAAGCGAAGCTGTGGGGTGACTGGTGCAAGTGCCGCTTCGTTTGGAATCACTTCGTCGCCAAGGGCAAGGACAACTACAAAGCCTTTAAGGCTGGTTTGGAGACTGAATCTCTTTCGTTCGTCAGTGCCGCCAAGAGCCTGACCACTCTTCGTGCTGAGAACGAATGGCTCCGGGAAGGTTCGCAAGTCACTCAACAGCAGACCATCCGTAAATGGGCGCAGACCTACTGGAACGCAGTAAAGAGCAAGGCCGGAAGGCCAACTTTCAAATCGGCCAAGCGTGACTGCCCGACTCTGGAATACACGACCAACGGCTTCAAGATCAAGGGCGATAAGTTGGTATTGGCCGGAAAGATTGAGATTCCCGTCGTCTGGAGCAGAAAGCTTCCGTCCGTTCCGAAGTCTTGCACTGTGTTCAGGGATCGTGTCGGCGATTGGTGCGTTTCTTTCGTGGTTCGCGTCGAAGACATTCCGCTTCCAAAAAATACTGAAGGTGTGGGAATTGATTGGGGTGTCGCCACGACCGCCACTTGCAGCGACGGCACCGAACTGAAAGCTTCCCGCAGAATCAAAGAGGCTGCGGCTGAACTCAAGACGTTACAACGGCAGGTGTCCCGCGCCAAGCGGGGTTCCCGCAAGCGGATTACAAAGCGTCGTCGTGTCGCGAAACTGCAACGCCACGTCGCCCGCCAGCGAAAAGATTCCGCGCACAAATGGGCCAAAGGCATCGTGGAAAAGTTCTACTACATTGCCATTGAGGACTTGAAGCTCAAGTTCCTTGCTAAGAGCACGATGGCAAAACAGGCTTCCGACAACGCCATCGGCCTGACCAGAGAGATTTTGATTTCCAAAGCGGAAAGGGCGGGGCGTGTAGTTGCACTCGTCAATCCCGCTTACACTACTATGACGTGCTCGAAATGCGGCTCGAAAGCCAAGACTCGCATTCCGCTCGCACAAAGAACATTCCACTGCGATACGTGCGGGTTCTCCGACACTCGCGATGGTAACGCCGCCAAGACGATCTTGGTTGGGGCTGGTTTCAACCCCACTATTGTTGATGACGTTAGACATACTGTGGCTTTCGGGTCTTGTGTGCGGTCTGAGATAGGAATCCCCTTCCTTTAGGGAGGGGAGGATTCAATTTTAGACATGCTACGGTTTCTTGGTGGGGTAAGCATTTGTCTTATTGCGACCACTTGCCTATCGGGCAGGTCTCGGTTGCTAGGCCGTGCTTGAAGCGGGTGCAGCCGCATGAGCCGTGCGTGCATTCACCTAGACCGACGTTGCCGCCTTCTGTAGAACGCCAGAAGGTTTAGTGCCTTTGGACAGAGGTTTAGTATTTTGCTACTTTTGTCGCATGCAATTGATGATCTGCGTGATCGCTTTGCGGGGGCGTTTAAAGGATAGTTGAAGGCCGTTTAAACATGCTTTGCGAGATTTGCAGCCGCAGGTGCTATTGGGCTGCCCGACTGTGGCTAGCCACTGAGCGATTGGCAATAGCGTTGAGCCGACACGATTGAGGACTCGGGCTATGGGCTTGGCCACGCGCTCCACTCGATCACCTAGGCCGGATGACGGGATTGATGCGCGCTCCCGCAGACTAGATTTCTGTGACTCGGTCAAAACTAAGGGCGTGGGTTTGTGTTTGCGAGTAATCATGGGGTTACGTAAGAAGTGGGGCAATCGCAACCTGCGGAGACTGGCCAGACGTGGGCGCTGACTGCTTGGTATTCATAGCCTTTGACGAACGGCAGGGCTTCGTCGGTCGCGACTTCCTCGCTTGTTTCTGTTGGCGTAAAAGGTGCAATAGTGTCGGGTTCGACGTCTTCCCATGCCGTGTCTGCATCAGCGGGCAGTGTCCCGCTGTAGGCTTCGCGGCGACGGAGGCGGACGCAACCCCGGTAGGGCACGCCGATCACTAGATTGCTGGCTGTTGCGGTGTAGGTGACTGTGCGCTCCGTCCAACTATAGGACGTAGTGCGCAATTCGTTTCTGGAAGAGCATGAGGAACCATCGGTTGCTGTCTCGCGGGCCAGGGCATCTAATTCCGTGTCTTCTTCGGACAATTCTGAGTTTGCACAGCCTACCAATTCAAGAGTTGCTCGGAAGCAGCTTCCCCCGTTGTAATAGGGATCAGCTGGTATACAGGAATTTTGAGTATTGACCGTATTAACTAAGTCAGTGGGAGGGAAAGCGGTAGCGGGTCGTACATCCTGAGTGTCAAGCAAATCACCGCAATTGGATGAGCCAGAGCCATAAGTTTTGCGCACGGCTTGAGTAGTAAAGCTGTCCGTTGTTAAAGAACAGCCATCAAGCGGGTCGTAAACATAGGCGAGAGCTTCAGTCGATGGAGTTACTTCTTGTACTAACTGGCCTGCG
>Ga0136600_1001394_pt1 | contig 11194 bp, 6 predicted proteins | sample AntRauMFilla2698_FD_104634 | JGI IMG/M metagenome (GOLD analysis project Ga0136600, IMG submission 104634) | Saline lake microbial communities from Rauer Islands, Antarctica - Metagenome Filla 2 #698 | ecosystem: Environmental > Aquatic > Non-marine Saline and Alkaline > Saline | place...
TCACTATTACAGGAACAGGATTTGATACTGTTAACGGCATCACTAGTGTTAACTTTGGTGTTTACTCCTGCGGCGGACCAGTGGCTTCAACGGCCACAACAATAACCTGTACAACTTCTGGTGTCTCTCCAGGTGGTGCTGAAAATATAACCGTTACTAATAATGATGGAGACTCTCAAGCCGGGACGACGAATTCTTTGTTCACCTATAGGAACCCCCCTACCGTATCCGCTATTTCTCCTGCAGCAGGTGCTCTTGATGGCAACACCTCAGTTACTATTACAGGTACAGGTTTTGTTACTGGCGCGAGTGTTACTGTTGGCGGAGTCGCCTGTGGAAGTGTAACCGTAACAAATGGGACGAGCCTAACCTGTGTAACTGGTGCTCATGCTGCTGGTGCCACTGATGTTATTGTCACTAATACAGACACCCAAAGTAATGCCTCTGGAAATGGTCTTTATACTTATCAAGCAGCTCCAACAGTCGTATCGATTAGTCCACCAACTGGTGCCCTTACTGGTGGTACACCTGTTGTTATAACAGGTACAGGCTTTCTTGCTGGAGCCTCGGCAAACCTTGGCCCTCTTAATTGTACCTCCCTTACTGTTGATTCAGCGACACAAATTAGTTGTACCTCAACGGGATTGGCCCCTGCTGGTGACGTTAACGTGACTGTTACAAATTCTGATACACAAGTGGGTGAATTAACAAATGGTTTCAGATATAGAGGCCCTCCTATTCCAACAAGTATCTCTCCTAATGGTGGAGACCCCAGCGGAAGTACCCTCGTTACAATTGGCGGAACTGACTTTGACAATATTAATGGCGTAACGAATGTAACCATTGGAACAGCTAACTGTACCCCCATTATCAATGTTTCGGCCACTCAACTTCAGTGTACAACAACTGCACTCGCTGCAGGAACCTACAGTGTTTTTGTCACTAATAATGATGGTCAAGTTGGTACCCTTTCAAATGGCTTTTCCTATCAAAACCCACCTGATCTTGTCTCTATAGCGCCGTCTGGTGGTCCGATGACGGGGGGAACGACAATCACTCTCACAGGAACTGACTTCCTAACTGGAGCACAAGTTTTACTCGCTGGAGTTCCTTGTTTAAATGTTGATGTACAAAGTTCAACAACTATAGTCTGCGATACGCCTGCCATTTCTGCTGGAGCAAAACTCGTACAGGTAGTGAACTCTGACCAACAACTTGATTCTCTGGCAGCTGGTTTTACCTATGATGACCCTCCTACAATAAGCAGTGTTTCCCCTAATACAGGAGCACTTGCGGGAGCAACGAGCATTACCATTTTAGGAAGTGGCTTTAATCCAAGTATTGGCATTACTGTTGGTGGACTTACCTGTACTTTAACGAGCTACAATAATGCGGGAAGTATTGATTGCGATACGACAGGACCACTCGCTGCAGGAATCTACGATATTGTTCTCACCAATACAGACTCACAAACAGTAACAGGCACGAATCTCTTTACTTATCAGGCCGCCCCTACTGTCACAGGAGTAACCCCAAGTATTGGCTCAACTGCAGGTGGCGCTACAATAACTATTACTGGAACAAATTTTGATGTCACAAATGGCATTGCAGCTGTGACTGTCGGTTCAGCGCCATGTACCAGCGTAAACTTAACAAGTTCGACCTCTCTGACCTGTGTAACGACAGGACAAGCTGCGGGATCGGTTACCGTGACTGTTCAAAATAATGATGGAAACCTTCAGTCTGGCTCTCTCGCCAATGGATATAATTTCTTTGACCCACCAGATGTCGTTAGTGTCCTTCCAACAAATGGTCCTGCCTCAGGTGGAACAACGATTACGATTACTGGCAGTGGTTTTATCAACTCTCCTGGAACAGTGGTCACTGTCGGAAATGTCGACTGTACAAATGTAACTTATGTTGATGCAAATAATATCACCTGTGACACAGGGATAACCCCAACCGGGACTTATGATATTACTGTTCTCAATTTTGACGGACAATCTGATACAGGCTTATCTTTATATACTTTTGACCCACCACCCACAATTTCAAGTATCACGACTTTTGCTACAGGAAGACTTACTGGTGGTAATAACGTAACTATTCAAGGAACAAACTTTGTAGGAACACCTACTGTGACCATTGGTACTCTTTCTTGTACTCCTGTAGTACCTGGGGGGCCCGGAAGTCTTACCTGTACCGCTCCTGATGCTACCGGAATTGGTCTCGGCCAAAAAGATGTTGTGCTCACCAACCCTGATGGACAAAGTGTCACTGAAGTAAATGGTTACACCTATGTTCCAGCACCAACCATTACAAGCGTGAGCCCTTCTGTTATCAGTTCTGGCTCTGCCACTTCAATTACCATCAATGGTAGTGGCTTTATTGATGGAACATTTTTGTCTGCAACAATAGATTTTGGCGGCTCAGGAGATACATGTGCCTCTCCTGTTATAGGCGCAGGTGGCACAACAATCACTTGTACAGCACCTGCACATACGGCTGGCCTAGTTAATGTAAGGGTAACGAATGGTGATAACTCAGCCTCAACAACAAGTGGAAATATTTTAAACTTTGTCGACCCACCCACCATTTCCTCCTATGATGTAACATCAGGACCAACTGCTGGTGGTGGTGCCCTCGTCATTACGGGAACGAACTTTCCAGACCCTCCGACTCCAATACTCAGAATTGGCGGAACGATTTGTGCTAACCCCGTTGTTGGTGGAGGCGGCACAACAATAACTTGCCCTTCTATCCCCGCAGGAACTGCAGGTGCTCAAGATGTAGAGGTGACAGCTTATAGTTCATTGGTTGTTACTGATCCAGGTGCTTATACCTATGTTCTTCCACCGACTGTTGCTTCAGTTAACCCAACTTCTGGACCCTCAACTGTTGGCAAAAGTATCACCATAACTGGCACTAACTTTACAGGTACTCCAACTGTAACCGTAGGGGCGATTGCTTGTGCTGGAGTTGTTGTTGGCGGCGGAGGTACAACGATAACCTGTACAACTGGAACACCTGGTCCAACAGGCGGAGCATCGGATATCATTGTCACTAACCCTGATACTCAGGCAGCAACAGGATCAGCCCTTTATACTTATTATCCGGACCCTGTTGTCTCTTCACTTAGTCCTAGTGATGGTTCAGAGCTCGGTGTAGCAACAACGATTACAGGATCTAATTTCTATGATACTTCGACTGTTGATATTGGCGGTTCAGTTTGTTCTGGGGTTAATGTAGTTAACTCTACAACTATTACTTGTACGACACCCGTGATTGCTCCAGGAAGCTATAATGTGACGGTAACATCTGATGGTGCAACTAGCGCTGCCTTGGCAAGTGGTTGGACCTCAGAGGCAATCCCTACCTTTAGTGGAATTAGTCCGAATAGTGGCAACCTAAATGGGGGAACGACTGTTGAGATTACGGGAACGAACTTTACCTCACCCGTTGTCACTTTTGGTGCAACACCAGGTACAGTTCTAACGAGCCCAGCACCTACTGCAACCACACTATTTGTGACTGTTCCAACAGGAGCGTCTACAGGCGCGGTTGATGTTACAGTAACAAACTCAACAAGCCAGTTCGTTAGCTCAACTAGTGCATTTACTTATACTCCAAATGCTCCAGAGTTAAATTTTGAACTAGGTGTTGCAGACCCTAACCGGCCTGACCCTGATGACTATGGAACAGGCAATGCAAATGTTTCTCATATATACACTTTAAAGAATGTTGGCTCTGTCACCACTGGAAATCTTACGGTAACAATTGGCGGTGCAAATCCAGGTGCATGGTTCTTACCCTCTCCTGGAAGTGGCGATAATTGTACCAATACAACACTTGCCGCTGGTGCTAGCTGTACTATTCAAGTGACCTTTCTTGGTGCCATTATGCCTGCATCAACAACTTTCGCAGCAACTTTAAATGCCACAGATGGTGCAACGAGTGACTCAAATGTAATGGATGGAGCAACACCATGATGATGATGAGAGGAATTCTACTAATGCTTTTAAGCTTTGTTCTTTTAGCAAAAGTTCAAGCCAGTGAATGGGACCATTGCCTACTCCAGGCCAGCAACTATGGTAATGGTAGTGGAGTAAGCCTATTTGATAAGAATTGTTATGAGCAAACTAAACAAAGAGCAGAAAAAAGAACAACTTACCTTGGTGAAGATTATAGTGTGTACGCTGCTGATAATATTATTACTGTCGAGAGAAAGAATGATAGTAAAGTCAACACGCTCCTCACTGGAGAGACCACAAGACTTTCTCAAATCAAATCAATTACCGTTAATGAAGACAACAATGAACTCTATGTTCTCATTGGCGATGGGATCATCTACTCCTATAGCTTAGACTTACTCGGAAATGTCGCTCCTATGCGAGTCATTAAAACCGAGGAAGTCTTTGGGGCAGTTGAAATCCTCTACTATGACAATAAAATCTTTGTGCTTAATCCGGAGGCACAAAATGTTATTGCCTTCTCAAAAATGGCCAATAGCGAAGCACAAAGAAAATATCAAAAGCTTGATTTAAAGTTGAGAAAAGATAGCCTAGGCTCAGGCCTTGTCTCTATTGATAGGGATGACAATAACCTCGGTAACATCTTCGTGACTTATCAAAACAACAAAACCTCCGTTATTTTTAGTCAATAGCACATGGAAATAAGTTACGAAAAGAGGCGATACTTCTTAGTTTGTTTGCCATTTATTAGCGTCCAAGCCAAAAAGAAAGGCTTATTTTCGCGAAAACAAGTCAGGCCTCACTCAAGTAGATATTAATCAAGTTTTCTTTAAAGTTAGAGAATGCTTCTTTAGAATCGAGGAATATATCTGCCAAAGCATCACAAAATCAATGTAAATTCAATCACTTACCTCTCCCCTTATCTCATCCAACAAAAGTGTTCAATTCTTTGAACACTCTGTAATTTTAACAACTTTTGTAGAGACCAGTTCTTAAAAGCGCTATTATTCTCGCACTACCCATAAACCCATCTCGTTAGGAGAATCAAACATGGACTTGAAAAAAGCCACTCTGTCCCTAGGTCTAGGATTTGTCATTTTAGGACAGGCTCATGGATCAACTTACAACTACCCTGCACATAAAGATGTATCGATGAATAATTACGATGAAACTGGTTTTGCCGTTGGTGCTGCTGCCAAGAAGATCACAACAAAGAGTGATCTGGTTATTGGCTCAACAATTATGGCGCATGACCGCTATCAAAGAATATTTAAAAAAGTTGGCGACGAATATGTCTACCAAACCATGATCGCTAGACTTGATCGTATCAAGGTCCTTGATAAAAATGGTGGTGATGATAACCCTTATATCTTAGTGGAAGTAGAAAGCTCTGTGGACCGTCGCCTTGTTGGTAAACAATACTACACGAGAATCATTGGCCTTTCAGAGTATGAGGACTATAAAACCTTCGATGCGGATGTCTATATGGTTCAAAATATAGCCACTGAAAAGCTCAGAGTTTATCAAAGAGTTTGTAAAGACAACTCTTGTCCACCAAAGATGATTTTTGAAACAGACTTTGTTTCAGGTCAAAAAAGAGGTGATGAAAAATTTGAATATAATACTCATGTTGGCTCTTACCGTATTTTTGAATGGGAGAAATTCTATCAAGACCGGGGTTGGGGTGGACATTACCCATCTTGGTTTGATTCAAACTTTCCAGAACAACCAGGTCCAGATGATTCTTGGAGTGCATGGTTTGATGACGACGTTATGCCTTGGGAATTTTGCGAAACAAGCAATGGTGTTGAGAAATGTAGTAAAAAGGGAATGATGAGAGGAGCCTTTGGTTGGTATACCGCTCTCGTTGAACCTCATTATGGAACTGGCCAATGGACCCATGGAACAATTGGTTGGGGTGAAAGCTCTCAAGAAATGATAAAAAGAGCAAAGGGAGAGGATACATTAGGTGCTATCGCAAGTATCTTTACCTCACTAAGAAGTAGTGGATGTTCACGAGTAAGTAACCCCTCTGTTGCTTTCCTTCGTCATATCCTACCTCCAGGAACGCCCCTTATTAAGGTTTATGCTCTTGAAGCTTACCAAGACCAAGCCTCAATGGAGAGAAACTACAGCTTGGGAGCAACGCGTACTTGGGATTATGTCCTAACAAAAGGCGGAGTTCGTGAAGTTGGAGAAGAAGCGATAAATGCACATAGAAATTATGTTGAAAGAGAGCGTCTTAATACTGCAGACAATGTCATTACTGAAGGGACTTACGAATTCAATGTTTACCCTTCAATAGTACAATTTCAACATAAGCCAAGCAATCGCGATGATGGTTATAGAAGAAGTAGAGGCTGTATTGAAGACACTGTTGACAATTACCCTAAGAATGGTCAAGAAGTTACAGACAGAAGTCTTTACGATATTGATAGCGAAGATAAAATTAAAGAGAAGGAATGTAATGTTTATAAAATTCCTGCTCAAGAATTTAAGGGACGCTTCTTTGTCGATACTGGCTTAATAGAAGGATATGCCCACCCAAAAGCTGAAGGTATTATCAGAGGTGGATTTCGTTCTGAGAACTGGCCATCTTTTATGGAAGCAAAGAATTACTAGAATTCAATATCCTAGAGAATATACTGATTACAGGCCCTCCTTTTGGAGGGCTTTTTTTTTGAAAGAAGACTTAATTGGCATTTTACGATAAAATATTATTGAATTTTAAAATCACTGGGAACTCTTTTGAAAAGGACTACATTACTAAGTCTATTTTATTTTAGCATTTCTTGGATCTGGTATCTCCTGGTTTTTCCTACGAACTCCCATACCCTTCACTTCTATTACCCTCTATCAATATTTTTAATGGCCTTCCTGGCTTTCATCTACAAAGAGAAAGGTGCCCTTAAGTTTCGCCCTACCCCTAAAAGAACCAACTCTAACGACCACTATGCCCTATTTTTTATCGTCCTCTCGTACCTAATATCCCACTACCTCAAAATCTCAGAGTTTCCCATTTGGCTTGACGAATATACTCAATTTCACAATAGTACACGGCCCTTAGTAAGGTCTTTAATTGACTCTGCATTCTATGAACAGCAACCGCCCTTAGATTACGTTTTAACTGGCTTTTCGGTTTTTCTATTTGGTGAGACAGAGTTTGCCTTAAAGTTCCATACTCTCCTCTTTGGACTTCTCTTTTTTACTCATCTTCCTCTTTTTCTAAAAGATTTAGGAGTTAGTAGGAAGCTTTCATACATAACAACCGTTCTCCTTATTTGGTCTCCTCCTTTATTAGGTTATTCACTAGAGGCAAGACCATTAATGCTTTGTTTATTTTGGGGGCTTTTATTTCTTTGCTCCCTTAGAAGGTTTACGAAGGAGCCGAGCAAGGAAAACTTAATTTACTTAACTCTTAATCAGCTTGTTCTAACTTTAACAACCAGCCTTCAACCCCAAATCTTTATTTTTACAGCATTTATATGCACGTTAATTTTCTTTAAAAAAGATCGAAAAATACTTAAGAACATCTTTTTCTCTAATATCATTACTCTTATCTACACCCTTCCAACCCTCTATTATGTCATCACTCTAGTAGATGAGACCAACCAAATAGTCGACAGTAGCTATCACAACTTCCTTCTTCTTTTTAACTTGTACAGTGCAGAAGAAGTCATAAAGATACTCACCTGCTCGCCTTATATCCTATGCACATTGGGGTTAATAATATTACTAAGGCTCATTTTATGGACGAGAAAAAAACCATCTAATGACTTTCTTTACTATAGCTTTTTCTCAATCCTTTTTTATTTTCTTTATCTCTCAACTTATTACTCTTTTATTTCATGGCACTTCGCCTTTAGGTATGCTTTCTTATTTTACATTCCCTTTATGGCCAGTTCTATCCTGGGCCTCAAGGAAATTAGTGAAATTTTACCCAAAGCTTTTCGTAAAATCTTTCTCTCCACCATTTTTGTTATCGGCATTATTGGTGCTTTGAGAAGTGCCCAATTACCAATTAACTCAAGAATAAGCGCTCTAAGTAGGACTGACTGGCGCTCATTATATTCATTTCTTAATACTAATCTTCAAAAAGAAGATCTTGTCGTAAGATTTAATTTTGATACTATCCGTGAGTGGAGAGGAGGTCTTTGGGTTTCTTCAAGAATCTACCTGCAAGACGAGCACAAACCTAAGCTACTAGAAACTCATGACTTCTTTCCTCAAAACTCTAATACCGTTTTTATTGACAAAGGTTTGAATTACTCAAGTAAAACACAAGGGAAAATCTATATCCTTAATGAAATAACCCGTATGCACCCTAATTGGTACCTAACTCCACCTATAGATGGACTGACGAGAGTCTATAAGTCTCCTCTACTGGAAGTATTTATAATGCCCATTAAGGACAACCTCTATGAATCATTAAAAGGTTACTTTCAACAGGTCATAGAAAAATTAGGAAGAAAACAAGAATCAACGGTCGCAGCATGGGAAAGCTTGTTGGTGCTTGAATTTATCTATGGGGATAAGGATAGTTTTAAAAGTTATCTACAGCAGTACAAAGAAATTAAGCCAGAAAACCATTGGACAAGAGATGGCGTTATTATTGATAAGAATAAGGTTTTAGAGCAAAGAGTTCGCTTTCTTGAATCACTCGTTCCACAGTTTGAAAAATACCAAAGAAAATATCGATCTACTCTAGGCTTTTGAACCATTCCTTTGTTTCTTCGGCAATCGTTTCAGGAGTCCATACGGGTGCTTCACGCCAATAATCAATATTCTCCAATAATACCTTTACACCATCCTCAAGGCTCACTTGTGGTTGCCAATCTAATACTTGCTGAATCTTACTTATGTCTGCAAAGGTACAATCTGGTTCTCCCGGCCTTTTCGGAATGTGAGTTTTCTCTCCACCTAAGAGTTCACATAGATTATTCACTGAATAGGTATGACCACTGCCAACATTGAAGATACCACTTGAATGAGTTGACAGGCCTGCCTTTATAAAGGCACTTACAACATCACTTACAAAAGTAAAATCACGCGTTTGATTGCCATCTCCAACGATGGTGAAAGGTTTACCTGCTAGCTTTTGTGCTAAGAAAACTCCAAAAACGGCGCCATAGGTACCATTGGTGCGACTGCGAGGACCGTAAACATTAAAAAGGCGCAAGGAAGTGGCCGCTAGCTCATAAACTTTTGACCAATGAAGAATGAGCTCCTCCGCTAACCGCTTAGTTAAGGCATAGGGATACTCGGGACGTATCGCTGCATCTTCTTTCGTGGGAAACTGCTCCGGTATTCCGTAACAAGAGGAACTAGCAGCATAGACAATTCTCTTTAATCTCGAAGAACTCCTTAATTGCTCTAATAAATTCACTGTTGCCGTGACGTTAGAGTCGAAATATTCCACTGGTCTTTGAATACTGGGAACAATATCCGCCAGTCCCGCTAAGTGAAAAGCTAACTCACATTGATTAATAGAGGAGCCAATATTCTTAAGCCACGCTCGATCTCTTAAGTCTCCCTCAAGGAATTGAAAATAGTTATTATCTTTAAAAGGATCTAAATTTTGAAGTCTTCCTGTTGATAAGTTATCAATGACTAGGACTTGATGCCCTTGCTTCAGTAATTCTTCACAGAGATGACTCCCAATAAACCCAGCACCTCCCGTAACAAGAACTCTCACGCCTTACTCCTCATTGAAAATAGCTCCTCGCCTCTTCTAAGCGTTCCTTAGAATCAATAGCAAAGCGCTTCCCAGGGCACTTATAGGCCATTAAAGTGCTATTTTCCAATAGTTTTGGATAAAGGTTGGCTGGAATATCCCCTTTGTCACAAAGCCCATATTTAAAAACACTAGGCTTGAAGATCATAACACCAGAGTTAACAAGGTTAGCCTTTGGAAAACCTTTAAGAAATTGACTTCTTTGTTCATCATTTGGTCGCTCAATAAAGCCCTGCACCATAGAATTGTCATCTATGGCCATCAAGGAATTTGAATGACTCCTCTGATGGGTCATAATGAGCCCTTCACTTTCTCTCTCCTGCGCAATCAAATGCATTTCAGATAAATCAAAGTCGAGAAGAATATCACCATAGAGAACAAAGAAAGGCGCATTCCTAACTTCTTCCTTGAACAGTCTTACTCCACCCCAAGTTCCACTTAAGTCCTTTTCAATTTTAGTTGTAACCTTAACTGGGAGATGAGTTGTCTTTAAGTAATCCGTTACCAGTTCATGTTGATAATTGAGATTTAAAAAAATATTCTGCACACCCGAATGGGCCAAGAGTTCACATTGACGCTGCAAAATAGTCTTACCAGCAACATCAAGAAGTATCTTCGGCCTGTTCTCAGTCTCACTTTTTAATCGAGTTCCTTTTCCCGCACCGAGAATAATGGCGTTCATAAAAGCTCACCCTCCTTAATTGATTCATGGTGGCTTTCGATAAACTCAGCTAGATCAATAAATGAATGGGAGCTTTTAAGTGGTGTTGAGAAACCCTCTTCTATCAACGTAGTTGATTCAATTATTGGAGATTTAGATTTTTCTCCCATCAATTGCAAGGAGTGAACACCGGCTAAATTGCCTGCGATAATATCGCTTGGACGATCACCAACAAAATAGGTATCGCCCTTATTCAAAGAGAAGTCATTAATTGCCTGATTTATCATTCCAGGTCTTGGCTTTCGGCAATCACAATCCTGCCTATACTCAGGTAAGCTTGCTTTGGGATGATGAAAGCATAGATAACTTTTTAAAAAGTTCACAGGTTTAAAGAGCTCCACTATTTTATGATGTAACTTCCAGCAGTCTTTTTCGGTGAGTAAACCTCTTGAAACAACTGTTTGATTACTTGCAATAATGAATTGCCAGTTTTGCTTTGCTAAAGATAAGAGGCAGTCTCTAACTTGAAGCTTTGGCTCAACATCAGCAAAGCTTGTCAGAAGGTGGGTGTCCTTTATTAGGATACCATCCCGGTCAAGAATCAATGTCTTAGTGACCCCACTATTTTTCATTTATTTTACCTATTTTTTATCCTTATAATTTAAAGGTACAATGACGTAATGGAAACTATACTCATTACTGGTGGTGCAGGCTTTGTAGGCGTGCCTCTAACCACTGCGTTACTTAAAATTGGTCACAAAGTCATCGTTTTTGACCTTTTTCTCTTTGGTGATCAAGGCCTTTTTGATCACTTGCCTCACCAGCTGA
>Ga0136600_1001395_pt1 | contig 11189 bp, 16 predicted proteins | sample AntRauMFilla2698_FD_104634 | JGI IMG/M metagenome (GOLD analysis project Ga0136600, IMG submission 104634) | Saline lake microbial communities from Rauer Islands, Antarctica - Metagenome Filla 2 #698 | ecosystem: Environmental > Aquatic > Non-marine Saline and Alkaline > Saline | place...
CGAGCGCCACTGCGCGATCCGAAGCAAGCGAAAAACTGCGCCACTGCACGTGTCTGAGGTATGATTGGGGGAATAGTGGAGGCGAGTAGGAGAATCGAACTCCTGTACACGGATTTGCAATCCATCGCCTTCAACAACGAAAACAATGATTTAGCTGCTGAAAAGTATCAGGACAAAGCCGGAACGGCTGGTGAACCTGATACCCATGACTTTTCTGACCTGACAAAAGAAAACGCCGCGAACCTTGCAGGGTTCAACGGCGCTCAAGACGTTGTGGAAGGCGTCTGTAATTTTGCTGAGTATATCGCGCTCTTTCCCATTTTGGCAACACATTGGGGGGCTTTGGTATGAATTTGAAGAATTATTGCGGCAAGGCCGCTGAGGTGCTGCGTTCGTCGGAACAGATGGTGCAGCGCAATGTCGAAATCTGGAAGCAAACGCCGGAATCCGATGGTAAGTATTACGATCCCGATTGGGACGTTCATCTTGAGCAAGACGAAATCAAGGGCTTGATCCGCAACCTTACTGATGCGGCAAACCTCTTTGATATTCTGGCGCAAAACTCAGATGCGGCGGCTGACCTCTTGAAAGCGCATATGGACGCGAAAGGGGGTGACGTATGAGCGCCCCATATATACCGTTTAACATCTTTCCGGTTGGCCCTGACAAAAAGCCTTTGATTGCAGGCTGGCAGGCCAAGGCCACCCGCGATCCTCACACCGTTGCGCAGTGGCAGGCCAACGGTGCGCAGGCATGGGGCATCCCGTGCGGTGCAGCTAACGGCCTATTTGTCATTGATCTGGACTTGGACAAGGTGACGGGCGAACCCATTGGTGAGGCGTCTTTGAAGGCCCTGCCACGCTATGCGGCGCTGCTGGATCGTGCAAACGTGCATACCCCCTCAGGGGGGCGTCACATCTATTGTCAGCACTTTGACGGGGGCCGCAACACCACGTCCAAGATCGGCCCGAAAATCGACACACGCGGCGAAGGCGGCTATGTGGTCGCGCCCGGTTCGTTCACTGACGGCGGTTCCTACATCGGATTTTTCCCTGACGAATTGCCGATTGTGCCGATGGGCTTGCGGGCGATGCTGCTGCACACGCCACCACCTGCACCGGTTCGCGCCTTTGACCGGATCACCCCCACGGGCGAGGTCGAGGAACTGCTGTCGCACCTTCCCGGCGATCTGCCCTACAACGATTGGGTGTCTGTGCTTATGGCCCTGCACACCCGCTACAACGGGTCTGACGAGGGCTTGGCGCTTGCTGACCAGTGGAGTGCTACCGGCGCAAAATACAAGGCTGGCGAGGTTGCCGCAAAGTGGCGCAGCTTCAAGCGCAGCGGCGTTTCATGGGCAACTATTCCAGCACTGGCACGGCAGCACGGCGCTGACCTTTCCGCAATAGCGCGGGGTCATATGTAATGACGGTTATCAACCTGAGCGGCATGAAGCCAAACCGTGCAACCGAAATCGAGAACCGCCTTGTGAGCCTGTCGGCAATAGAGGCGGTGCTGACCAGCAACTACATGGTCAAGGGATGGCTGGACCGCAATTGCCTGTCGATGCTCTACGGCCCGTCTAACGCGGGCAAGACGTTCGTGGCGCTGGATATTGCCATGCACATCGCGGCGGGCAAGTCGTGGCGCGGGTTGCGCGTCAATGGCGGGCCTGTCCTCTACATCGCTGCTGAGGGTGGCGCGGGTATCCGCAACCGCCTTGCCGCGATCAAGCGTGAACGCCCTGACATGGCGTCTGCGCCCTTCACGTTGTTGCCTATCGGGCTGGACCTGCACGGGCAAGGTGACGCCTTGGCGGTCTGTGAGATTATGCCAGATGAGGCCCCCGCGTTGGTGGTGGTCGATACGTTGGCGCGGTCTATGGGCGCGGGTGATGAGAACACGGCCAAGGACGCGGCAATGTTTGTGCGCAACTGTGATCTGATCCGTGAGGCCACGGGCGCACACGTCATGGTGATCCACCACACGGGCAAGGATGAGGACCGTGGGGCGCGTGGTTCGTCTGCACTCAGGGCGGCGGTGGATAACGAACTGCACGTCACGTCCGAATGGGAAATCATATCGAAGAAACAGCGCGATCAAGCCCCGCCTGAGGCGCTTCACTTCAAACTGCGTTCGGTCACGCTTGGCATGGATGAGGACGGTGAGCCTGTCACAAGCGCAGTGGTGGACGCCGCTGAGGCACCGGCACCTAAGCGCAAGCCGCTCAGTGGAAAGAATGAGGTGGCTATTCAGGCGCTCAATGATGCGCTGCGTGACCACGGCACGACTAGAAGCGGCAACTGCTATCCGACTGACCGCAAGGTGGTCGAGGTGGACAAGTGGCGCGATGCGTGTGGCGTCCACGGCCTGACCACGGGTGCGAGTGATAGCGCAGCACGTCAGGCGTTCAAGCGGGCCAAGGACAAGCTGATGGACATGAATGAGGTTCGTGAGTTTGGCGACCACGTTTGGAGGGTGCAGGATGATGATTGATCTACACCGTGACAATCGTGACATGCCGTCACTGTGCGTGACATGTGCGGACCAGCATTGCCGTGACGAACGTGACACACCTCTAGGAGGTGTCACAGTTGTCACGCTGGTTGAAAAGGTACCAATGCCCAGCTTTTGGACAGGGGGCCACAGCGCGGGTCTGGGCTTTCATTCCACACACACGGCGGGGTGGCAGGAATGAAACAGGCAACCTCGGTCAAGCGGTTCTGCAAGTCTCTGACGGTTCCCACTGGACGGTTGGCAGGGCAGGCGATCAAGCTGGCACCCTACCAGAACAGATTTATTGAAGGCGCGTTTGCTGACGGTATCAACGTGGGCGTCCTGAGCGTAGGGCGCGGCAACGGAAAATCCGCTATCTCTGCGATGCTTTGCGCCGGTGAATTACTGGGCGCATGGTCTGACGCCAAAGAACGGGAAGTAATTATTGCGGCCCGAACTCAAGAACAGGCCAAGATTGCTTGGAACTATTGCGCGTCCTTTATCGGAACCTTGCCTGAGGAAATCCAAAAGCGGATCACGATTAGACGCCAGCCCCGTTTTGAAATCCAATATGACGATCACAACGGCCCGCACCTGATCAAGGCAATCTCTGCTGACGGTAAGTCTGCGCTAGGGTCCAGCCCCACGCTGGCCGTTCTCGATGAGCGCGGCCACTGGCCGATTGCGCAGGGTGACGAACTTGAGGCGGCGCTACTGACGGGCCTTTCCAAGCGTGACGGCAAGGCCCTGATCATATCGACCTCGGCAAGTAATGACATGCACCCGTTTAGCCTTTGGCTGGATCGGGATGCACCGGGCGTATATCGCCAAGAACACCGGCCCACGCCAAACTTGCCCGTTGATGATGTGGACAGTCTGACCATTGCCAACCCCGGTTCCAAGCATGGGATCGGCCCGACAATGACCCGTCTGAAAGAGGACGCGGCGTTGGCGCTGGCACGGGGCGGGTCTGCCCTGTCGCGGTTCCGTTTGCTCTCTCGCAATGAACGTGTGTCTGAGGACAACCGCGATGCACTGCTAGATTTGAACGAATGGTTGCAATGCGAGACCGACGATCTGCCCCCGCGTCAAGGGCCGGTTGTGATCGGGCTGGATCAAGGGCAATCGGCGTCTATGAGCGCCGTTGCCTATCTCTGGCCTGAGACAGGGCGTCTTGAGGCATGGGGCGCGTTCGGTACGGTTCCGACACTTGAGGCCCGTGGGCAGGTCGATGCTGTCGGAGATCTGTATTCCTTGATGCACAAGCGCGGCGAACTGGCGTTGATGGGGCAAAAGACCGTTCCCATGCCGCAATGGCTGCGCCGTGTTTTGGCTCATGTGGAAGGTGAACACATCGCGGCGATTGTCGCTGACCGGTTCAAGCAATCTGAAATCAGTGACGCGCTGTCGGAGATCGGCAACCGCGCCCCCGTCATATGGCGGGGCATGGGTTTTAAGGACGGCTCTGAGGACGTTGAACGGTTCCGCCGGTTCGTCTTTGACGACAAGCTGCACGTTTCTGAAAGCCTGCTGTTGCGTCACGCCATTGGTGAGGCGGCGGTGTTCATTGATCCGGCGGGCAATTCTAAAATCGTTAAAGGCCGCTCTATGGGCAGAATTGACGCCGCTTGTGCATCCGTCTTGGCGGTGTCTGAGGGCGCTCGAATCATGGGCAGGCCAGCACATAAGGCAGGAAGGATAGCTTTCGGATGAGTATGACACAAACGGCCACAAGGCTGATCAAACGCTTTGGGCAGACTGCGGTTTTGCAAAAGAAAGGCACCCCGCAACTGGACCCTGACGATCCGCCACCGGGTCCGCCGGTCAATCATCCGGTGACGGTCGCGGTGACTGAATACACGACTGAGGAGCGGGCAAACTCGCTTATCTCTGACACTGCGCTGCGCGTTTTTATGACGGCGGGTGTGGCCCCGACCAATGCTGACAAGCTGATTATCGGCGGCACCACCTACCTGATCCACCGTGTCGGCACCTTGGGGCCTGACGGTGTGGTGATCTGCTATGAATTGCAGGTGCAGCAATGAACCGGCGCAAGGAATACATGCGGCACTCTGCCAAGATCACACGCGGCCCCCGTTGGAAGGCCCTGCGCCTGCAAGCGTTGGAGCGTGACAACTGGCAATGCGTCCAGTGTGGCACCCGTCACCGGCTGGAATGTGACCACATTCTGCCCGTCCGTGACCGGCCTGATCTGGCCTACACGCTGTCAAATTTACAAATGCTTTGCGGCAAACACCACGCTGCAAAGACCCGAATTGAGGTGGGGCATAAGCCCCTGACCCCAAAGCGCCAGCAATGGCGTGATCTGCTGCGTGAAATGCAGCGCAACCCCCACGAGCATAAAGGAATACATCATGCTTGATTCACTGAAAATCACCCGCCGTCAGTCCGAAATCCGTCAGCAACTCGCTGGCCTTGTCGGCAAAGACGCCCCGTCTGAGGACGAAACGCGCTCTATGGAAACGCTTGATGCGGAATATCGCACCAACGAAACGCGGTTCCGTGCGGCTCTTGTGTCTGAGGACGATGAGCGCCGAGAAGCCGGTGCCGAACTGGAAACCCGTTCCGATAAAGAATGGGGTGAATTGGCAGGCCGTTTCGAGCTGCGCCAAGTCGCTTTGGCCTTGGATGAGGGGCGCAAACTGGACGGCGCAACGGCTGAAATGGTCGAAGAACTGCGCAGCGCGGGCGGGTTCCAAGGTATCCCGGTTCCTCTTGAGGCGCTGGAAACCCGTGCCGGTGAAACGCTTGCGGGCGGTGTGCCTGACCCTATCCGCACCATGCCAACGATTGAACGCTTGTTTGCCGGATCAAGTGCAACTCAGATGGGGTGCCGCATGATCAACGTGGGCGTGGGTGAAATCGAATATCCCGTTGCCACGGGCGGCGCACAACCGGGCTGGGCAGGTTCGGAAACCGGCGATGTGCCGGGGCCTCAGGCTTACACCACGGTTGACCGTCCAATGAAGCCGGATCAAACGCTTGGCGTCCAGATGAAAATCACCCGTAAGGCGCTCAAGCAAGCCGGTGCTGGCCTCGAACAGGCGGTGCGGCGCGATATGGGCGCGGCAATCCAGCAAGAGGTTGATCGGGCCATTTTCCTTGGTTCTGGCACGGGTGGCGAACCTCTGGGCATTTTCCCCGGCGCTTCCACCTACGGGATCACCGAAACGGCGATTGATGCGGGTGCATCTTATGCGGCGTTCCGTGCTGCTGTTGTGCGGTTTATGACGGCCAACGCGGCGTCTGGTCCGGGTGCGGTCAATCTGCTGCTGCGTCCTGAGGTTTTTGACGGCATGGACGAACTGATTAGCGGTCTGGCAATCTCGGAATGGGACCGCCTGATTGCCAAGATCGGCAAGGTTCAACTGACCACCAACGGCATCGCGGCCCCAAGTGGCACACCGCTGGAAACCAAGGGCCTTATGACCACATCGACCAACGGTGTGTCACCAATGTTCTGCGGAATGTGGGGTGCGGTCGATCTGATCCGTGATCCGTATTCCGATGCAAAGTCCGGGCAACTGCGCATTACAGCACTGACCACATTGGACGTGACGGTTGCGCGTGGTGTGCAGCTTGAAATCCTGACCGGTATTCAGTGATGTTGGAGGGTTTTGCAGACGGCGGTCTGGAATTACGCAAACGGGCGTCCGGCGCAATGTCGCTGCAAGGCCGTTTTCCATATAACAAGCGGGCGGTCCTCAGTGATGGGGGCCGTTCCGGTCGGCCAAGAAAAGAGGCGATTGCATCCCGTGCGTTTGCCTATCGCGTGAATGATCCAAAAGAGGACATTCATTTTCTTGTCGGCCATTCCTTTGACAAGCCTTTGGCGTCCCGTTCGGCTGGCACATTGGACCTTGTGGACAGTGACGATGCGCTGACCTTCACGGCAACGATCACGCCTGAAATGCAAGAGGTCAGTTATGTTCGGGATATTTTGGCGGGCATCGCGGCGGGTCTGACAATCGGGATTAGTCCGGGCTTTCGACTGCCCCCGAAACGTGCCGTGCCTGAGCCTGAAAAGATTGAGGACGAAGGCATGGACCCTGAGAACGGTGCGCACAATGCCATTATCAGGACGGTATTGCAGGCCCTCTTGTACGAACTAAGCGTGGTCACGCGGCCCGCATATCCTGAGGCACAAGTTGAGGCGCGGAACTGGACGCCTGAGCCGCTTGCGAAATCTCGCACCGGTTTTTTCAATCCATATGAGGGGATTATGAAATGGCGATAGACCTTTTAAAGCAAGTCGAGGAAGCCCCTGACGATTATCCCGCTGCACCTGCGGGCCTTTCAACGGCGGCGGCGGCGCTTGATCCAGATATGATCTGGGCAAGGATCGAAACCTACATTGCGCACCGCTATTCTGAGCGCGATGTGATCTGGATAATTGAGGGCAGCACGGGTGCGATGTGGTCGCCCCCTTTGACGCCTATGGTGTCTCAGATGGCCGAAATATGGCTTGATGATGCGTGGCACCCTATCACGTTGATACCGGCCCCGATTGGCCTCTGTCTGCAAGGTGGGGGCATTTACCGCGTCATTGCTCAGGTTGGCGCGGGCTACCCTCCTGCACCTGTCCTTGAGGCGTTCCGGCGTCTTGCTGAATATCTGGCAGATGATCCGGGAACGGCGGGTGCGTCCAGTACGTCCGTTGAAATCGGCCCCATTAAGGAATCGCTAGACCGCAATCCGGCATGGGTTGCGCGGGCAATGCAAAACAGTGGCGCGGGCGATCTGCTGCGCCCATATCGGAGGGCTTGAATATGTGGCCATTCAAACGAAAAGAACCTGAGGCCGAAACGCGGTCCAGTGGTACCGGCTACACAACGCAAGTGATGCAAGCGCGGGCTGATTACATTGGCGGCGTTGATGGTGTTGCCGAACTCACTGGCACGGTGCAGGGCTGTGTGAGCCTTTGGGAGGGCGGTCTGAGCCTTTCCGATGTTGAGGGCACCGACATGCTAACCCCTGCCATGCTGGCCCTTACTGGGCGCGCTTTGGCGTTGCGTGGGGAAGCTGTGTTTGTGATCCGCGAGGACGGGCTGTTGCCGTGTTCGGATTGGGATTTGACCACACGCTATTCCAAGCCCACGGCCTACCGCGTGGGCATCCCTGACACGGGCGGCGGGCGGTCTATGACGGCGCTTGCAGGCGAGGTGCTACACCTGCGGATTGGCTGCGATATGGGTATGCCCTACGTTGGACAGTCGCCATTGCGGCGGGCGCGTCTGACGGCTGGTCTGCTGCAAACGCTGGAATCTGCCCTGTCTGAGGTCTACACCAATGCGCCTTTGGGTTCGTCTGTCATTCCGTTCCCTGAGGCCCCTGACCAAGATATGAGCGATCTGGCGCGTGGGTTCCGTGGGTTCCGGGGCAAGGTGTTGGTGCGTGAATCCGTCAACGTGACTGCGGCGGGCGGTCCTGCGCCACAAACCGACCTCAAGCCTAGCGATGTGTCACCCGATTTGAGCAAGGCCATGACCAAAGAAACTTTGGCGGCATCGCGGGCCAGTATCGAAATGGTGTTCGGTGTTCTGCCCGGTCTGAGCAATATTAGCACAACCGGCCCGATGGTGAGGGAAGCGCAGCGCCACCTTGCGCAATGGGGCCTCATGCCGATTGCCGCGATGATCGGGCAAGAGGCCAGTGAGAAGCTGGGCAGCACGGTCAAACTGGACGTTATGCGGCCATTGCAGGCGTTTGACGCCGGGGGCCGTGCGCGGGCGCTTGGCGCGATTGTGCAGACTTTGGCGATGGCAAAAGAGGCGGGTGTTGATCCAGCTCAGGCGATGCAGCTTGTTGATTGGGAGGATTGAAGATGGTCAACGAAATCACGGGCGTGCCGCGACCAAGGGAGCGAAATTGTAGAAGCAACTCAGGTTTAATCCGATGCTATGGGCGACCGCCCCGCCCATAGCATCGAACGGATTAATGAGGCTGAGAAGCCTAAACTGCCATTCCAAGCGAGGAGACAAGAGTACTACAAGTATCTCGTTGTCCGATCAGAATTATGGTTCCGGATACCTGATTGGCTACTTGAGTTTTTGCGGCAGTGAGCATTGCATCAGTAGCGCCTAACTTTCTCGCGCGGGCGAGGTCTTTGGCCGCTTCAGCTTTCAACGCTTGAGCATCGGAGAAGCCTCCAATGTATGCACTACATTGAGCAACAGCGACTTCAGCACCGGCCCATTGGTTCGCGGCCACTTGAACTGGCGTCAAGGGAGGGGGGGGTGGTCCACAAGCTGCTAATGTTGCAAGGCTGACTGCTGCTAAAAAAGCTTTTTTCATAGTTTGGCGTCTTTTCATCAAAATGGTTCAATTGTCGATGGGAATTAGGTTGTCCCATAATGTTGAATTAAGCAACCCTCAGAAAGGACGCCCGTTTCTAGCTGCAACGATGTCAAAAGTCGTTTCTGACGAACCCATTGGTTTTTCTTTCCAATGGGCTTGCGCTTCCCCCCATTGGGGTGCTATACCAATGGGAGAGAGGTGGACCAAACATGCCAACACCCGGACAACTGACCAAAAAGGTAGCCCTGACATTGGGGCTTGAGGACGCCAGCGTTGCTAACGCGTGGCGCGTTTTGCGTGAGGCGGGTCTTGTTACAAAAGGTGGGCGCGGGCGCAGCGCGGCAACGGTTACTGACCGTGACGCGGCTATCCTGATCACTGCACTGTGCGGCTGTGATACCGTCAAAGGTGCTGCTGAATTTATCAACCGCGCTTCAACCGGCACAGCCTTTTCCCATTATTATCGCGGGTGGAGTGTTGAACCGTTCGGCCCAGAGAGCGATTTACATGAAATGTCCCCAACTTGGAAAATGGACCGTATGGGGATTGGGCAAGTTTCCAGCTTGCCCGGTAGCCATTCATTTATTGATCTGCTGCAAGGGCTGATCAACTGGATGGGTGGCGCTCGCTACAGCACGGACCCGACCCCTGAGGAAGAGACGAAACCAGCTTTGCACGTTGAACGCCTTGACTTCACATTTTCCTTTGAATCCCCAAACGAAATCCTTTCCCTCACTATCGAGGGGAAAACGGTTGATGGTGAATTGTACTATGAGAAGCAAAAATATGGCGGATCAATCCAGTATGACCTCCGCAATGTAGCTGAGGAAGGCCGCGCAAAAGTACGTGAACGCCATGCTGCCAACAAGAATGTTCTGCTGCGCACCGGTGATCTGAATACGGTTCGTAGCTTTGGCAACACAACTATCGCTGAAATTGGCCGATTCGTGGCAGGTGGTGGCAGCTAATGGCTAAAACACCTCATTTGCTTTTTGCCAATGACCGGAACGCTGCTGCGCTTCTGGACATGAAGCCTGCGGAGTTTCGCGGGTTGGTGGATGATGGTGTGTTGCCCAAGCCTACTAAGATCGGCGGCTATGAGCGTTGGGATGTCGAACAACTGCAAACGATTGCACGGGGCGATGCTGTTGACGGTATCGGGGAGGTAAACTGGTGAAAAAGTATCTCTGGAATCACCCGTCAGGCCGTATCTATGTGCGGATCAAGGGTAAGCTGACCCGGATCACGGCTGAGCAAGGTACTGCTGAATTTGACCGCCAGTATTGGGAAATTCTGAGCGGCAAGCGGGCTGAGGCCAAAACGTCTTGGACTGCAATCATTGGAGCGATGCGTGAAAGCGATAAATGGGCGAACTTTTCCCCTCGCTACCGCAAAGACCTTGAACCCATATTTACATATCTTGAGGACAAGATTGGCCCTGTGGACGTGTCCCGGCTGACCCAAGCTGACATTTACGATGCGATGGAAAAGAACCGCCACCGCGTTCGTTTTGCGAATTATATACCCACCGCGATTAGCATGTTGTCCAAGCTGGCGATCCGCAAACGCTGGCGCAAAGACAATCCGGCGATTGATGTTGAACCGCTCAAGGTTCCCAAGGATCGGCAGAAACCGCACTTGCCGTGGGCAGATTGGGCGGTTGATCTGATGCGGGCCGATGGTGAGCCATTGCCGCTGCTGATGTTTGAAATCGGTGTGGGCAGCGTCCAGCGTCCCGGCGATTGGGTGGAGTTTACTTGGGGCGATTATGACGGGGACACTCTCAAGCTGCGCCAGAACAAAACGGACAAGCCGTTGCACCTGCCATGCACTGAGGCGCTCAAGGCGGCGTTGGATCGTTCCAAGGCTGATCTGGGCTTTGCCCCACATCCGGCACGGCACATCCTGACCCGCGCCGATGGTTCAAAGATGGATTATCATGCAATGGCCCGCGTCATGGTGCGCGAACGCAAGCGGCTGGGCCTTATGGCCTTCGATCAACACGCGCTGCGCTATCGCGGTGTGATGGAACTGGCGTGGGTTGGATGCGACGACGACGAAATCGCCAGCTACAGCGGCCACACGTCAAAGGCGATGATTATAAAATATGCAGGGGAGGCCAGACAAATAATGCGGGCGCGGCAGGCTGCTGCGAAACGCAAATGACTGCGAACAGAACAAGCACAGAACGTGAAACTGATACTAGAGGTGATACCCAATGAGCGAACAATTTTCTAACCCATTGAAATCATTGGAGGCGAGTAGGAGAATCGAACTCCTGTACACGGATTTGCAATCCGCTGCGTAACCACTCCGCCAACTCGCCAAAGCCACTGGTTTCTTACGGTTTTCACGGGAAAGGCGCAAGAGGATAA